>SDBT01017419.1_pt1 | contig 11351 bp, 8 predicted proteins | sample 2277101 | NCBI WGS metagenome assembly SDBT01 (sample SAMN10404973, study PRJNA504765) | marine sediment metagenome | isolation source: marine sediment core GS10_PC15, 103 cmbsf | place: Arctic Ocean: Southern Knipovich Ridge | collected 2010 | reverse complement strand
ACAGTGCTACTTGCCCAGTCTGACATAAAGCCACAGCATGCTCTGGCAATGCATGGTGAACCACGCTACGGCGCGGGCGAAACATTTGACTATGTTAATCCGCAAGCCCCGGTTGGTGGTGAGGTAAAAATGGGTGTGATCGGATCCTTTGGTTCATTGAATCCTTTTATTACCAAAGGCAAAGCACCAACTGGCTTGTATCTGCCCGGGGGTGGACCCGTTTACCCTTATGATGCTCTGATGTGTCGGTCTGGCGATGAACCTTTTACCCTTTACGGTCTTCTGGTTGAAACGGTAGAAGTGCCAGCTGATAGATCTTCGATTACTTTCAATTTAAGGCAAGAAGCAAAATGGGCTGACGGGCAACCGGTAACGGCACAAGATGTTAGGTTTAGTTATGAGACATTTAAGGAAAAAGGAATTCCCAATCTTCGATTGTTTTTCTCAAAAATTGCAAACGTTGAAATTATTGGGGAGCGACGGATTAAATTTTCTTTTAACAAATTAGAAAATGAAGACCGGTATGACCCAGAGTTACCAATGCTGGTGGCTTTGATGAAAATTCTCCCTGCCCATGAGTTAGCTGGCAAAGATATTGAAACTATTTTTCTAACTCCCATTTTGGGCAGTGGTCCTTATCGTATCAAATCTTTTGAACCTGGTCACAATATCGTTTATGAGCGACGCCCGGACTATTGGGGTTGGAATGTTCTTTGCAACAAAGGAAAATACAATTTTGCGACCATTCGAGTTGACTACTATCGCAACGTTCAGGTGGCCCGTGAAGCTTTTAAAGCTGGTGCATATGATATTTTGGGTGAGGACGATGCAAATGCTTGGGAACATATGAGTGATTGGCCAGCTGTAAAAGATGGTCGAATTATAAAGACTGTAATTCCTCACTCCAAACCAGTAGGGGTGAAATCCTTGGTATTTAACACCCGTCGTTTTCCTTTTAATGACCCTAGGGTACGGCAAGCTTTAGCTTATGGACTTGATTTTGAGTGGGTTAATAAAAATTTGTTCCATGATCGTTACGTTCGAACTCGTAGTTTTTTTGATAACACTGAACTGGCGCATCGTGGTCCTCCTGCAGGTAAAGAATTAGAATTGCTTGAACCATTTCGAGATCAATTGCCAAAAGAATTATTTGTCCAAGAGTATAATCCGCCTTCTGCTAAGGGATACACTCAGTTACGTCATAACATTAGCGAGGGAAAGAAAATCCTACAGCAAGCTGACTGGAAAACGACTAATGGAAAACTGCATCATTCGAGTAAAAAAGAGCCGTTGAGTTTTGAAATTTTGTTGCATAACCCTGCTGATGAGAAAATTGCTCTTTCTTTTGCGCGTACCCTTGAAATGCTAGGAATCAAGGCTAAAATTCGCACCGTTGATCCAGCACAATATGAAGCACGTCGTCTGCAATTTGATTATGATGTACTGATGAATTTGAGTTGGGGACAGACAAACTCTCCAGGGCGTGAACAAACTTTTTATTATAATTCTAAATTCGCGGAACAATCTGGCAGTCGCAATTATCCCGGCATTAAGGATCCCGTGGTTGACCATTTGTGCGAAGTCCTAGCCACAGCGCATAATCGTGAAACACAAATTGCTGCGGCAAGAGCTCTCGATCGAGTTCTCACCTTTAGCCATTATGTGTTATTCTTATACCATGAAGATAAACACTTTTTAGCGTATTGGGATAAGTTCGGGCATCCACCATTTCGTCCTAACACTCCGGTTGCTCCCACAACGTGGTGGCATAAGGATCTTGAGACACAGGTAGCGACAGCAAAACCGAAGACTTAACCTTATTGCTGGTTTGACAGGCAGATATGGCGAAGAAACACCCTTTTCACATTGTTGACCCAAGTCCCTGGCCCTTTGTAGTTTCCCTTGCGGTACTTGTACTCACTGTTGGCCTGGTTTTGTATATGCATGGTTTTGGTTTTTGGATCATGCTGGCTGGTTTACTGTTTGTAGGGCTCATCTTGGTGGGATGGTGGCGCGATGTAATTCATGAAGCGACTCCTAAGAATCACACTCCCGAAGTGCGGCGCGGTTTTCGCTATGGGATGGGATTGTTTATTCTTTCCGAAATCATGTTTTTCGTAGCTTTCTTCTGGGCTTATTTTAATGCCAGTTTATTCCCTCCTGACGCTATTGGTGGTGTATGGCCACCAAAGGGCATAGAAACAATTGATCCGTTTGGTTTGCCCTATTTTAACACACTATTGTTGCTCCTTTCTGGCACCACTGTGACTTGGGCCCACTTTGATCTGACCTCAGGAAATGTAAAGGGCATGATTGATAAAACAGGGTATACGATTTTGCTAGGATTGACCTTTTTGAGCGTCCAGATGTATGAGTATCACCATGCCACTTTTGCCTTTACAGGAGGTATTTACCCCTCTACATTTTTCATGGCTACAGGCTTCCACGGGTTTCACGTGCTAGTTGGCACAATTTTCTTGATTGTCTGCTGGTTTAGGGCGCGTTTGGGACACTTTACGCCTGACAATCATTTTGGCTTTGAAGCGGCGGCATGGTATTGGCACTTTGTGGACGTGGTGTGGTTATTCTTATTTGTTAGTATTTATTGGTGGGGCAGCGCGTGAGTCGTTTGCGAAAACGACTTGTATTCTTTTGCCTTTTTTCTTTAGCTTCAATTGGTTTATGTGTTGGACTGGGGCTTTGGCAGTTGCAGCGTCTTGAGTGGAAACAACAATTGTTACACTCACTTTCAGAAACAACGCCTCGTTCTTATGGTGACCTCCCCCAGGGGGATACTATCAAAGAATTCGCTAAACTAAAGGTTGTAGGAGTTTATCGTGATGATTTGGCGATAAAGATTACTCCGCGTGTCTTGCTGGGCCAAAAAGGGGCGCACCTCCTCATCCCTATGATTTTATCCAATGGCCATGCTTTGCTAATTCATCGGGGGTGGATTCCAGATAACATGTCTGTTCATTCTCAATCTAATGTAGAAACTCTTGTTTTAGGTATTGCTTGTTACCCCAAAGGAACAGGGTGGTTTGTGCCAAAAAACCAACCAGATCAAGATCAATGGCATACCATTGATATGGCACAGATTAAAGATCATTATGCAAAACTAGCGCCAGAACTGGCTGTTCAGCTTCTGCCATTTTATCTGCTTGAGCAAAGTGAATTCATAGAACGAAGATTGCCCCAACCTTTACCCATTAAAGACAATATTCGTAATGACCATCTACAGTATGCAATTACCTGGTTTTTGTTAGCTTTTGCACTTTTGTTGTTATTAGTGCAGTACATTCGACATTCAAGATCTTAGTAAATCTTGAAATTGTATGACAATACTAGTAAAGTAAAAACACCTGGGTGCCTTATGGGCCCAATTATTAAGTGTGGCGTGGCTTTTTTTTGCACGCAACGTTGGATTCATCATATTGCTTAAAAGATTAGGATATGAACTATGACAAGATTTGATTTTACACCTTTAGCGCGCACAAGCATTGGCTTTGATCGTTTGATGGAAATGGTTGATGCAGCCATTCAAAGTGATGGCGCTTCCGAATCCTATCCGCCCTATAACATTGAACAGATCAGCGAAGATACCTATCGTATTACTATGGCTGTCGCTGGCTTTAGTGAGGAAGATTTAAGTGCTACCATACACAATCAGACTCTAACTATTAAAGGCAGAGCGCGCCAGGAGAGTGCAAAAGCTAAATATATTTATCGTGGGATTGCTGGGCGTGCTTTTGAACGACATTTTCAACTGGCCGATTTTATAAAAATTGGTAATGCTTCACTACACAATGGTCTGCTCAATGTTGAGTTAATCCGTGAGGTCCCGGAAGCCATGAAGCCTCGCACAATCCAAATTCACAGTAAAGAAAGCTTGACAAAAAATTACAATAGTAAGCTAATTGAGCAAAGTACTTAGCATAAATTAATTGGGGAGCTCATTGCGCAGCTCCCTCCTCTTCTTAAATTAATGAGTATCATTAATCATATGGCAATCAGGTTCAAGAAACAGTCTTTATTTATCACAACTCCTCAGTGGGTTATAAAACTCCCTCTGAAATACAAGAAATATATCAAGGTCAAACATGAGTTGCAGCAAAATAATACTGCCCAAAGACATGAGTTTTGGCAAAAGCATGTTACACCTGCGACATCCTGTCTTTGGGGCTTAAAATCTCCAAGAGGTGAAGTGATTGGTGAAAACACAGCTTCCAAAGTCGAGGATTTGATTCGCAAGCAATGTCAATTGCTAGCAAATTTTCCCACCGTGCCTGCCACAAAAATTATCCAACTTGAAACTTGGGGGCAACATATTGCCTTGGGCCCAGATCAACCGCAATTTCTATCCCTCTGTCAACGTTACCTTGCTGATATTGTCCTGCCGATTTCTCCGCAACATGGGGATTTTCGTTTAGGCAATTTTATTCTATACAACGGCTCTCTTGGCATAATTGATTGGGAAAACTACCAGGAACAAAGTAGCTTTTTGTTTGATGTTTTTGGATTTTACCACGGCGTTATCGGTAGACAATACGGATTTGAAAATTGGCTGGAGCGTGTACTACCTCTTCAGGGCATAGAGCAATCAGCCATGCATTCTCACACGGCTTGTCTTCTTGCACCTTTGAACCTCAAATATGAAGACGCAGCAGTATGCTATTTATTGGACATTATCAAACAAAGAATACTAAAGGCGAAATCTGCTGTTTTTAAACGAAACAACCATTCTCATTTTGCTACTCCCTTAGTCAAAAGGATTAGTGAATTTCTGGGAAAAAGGGAGAGATTCAAGTAACGCATGACATAGGAAATACGATTCATACATGATTCGCATTGCCGAATGCGCCATTTTCAGGTATCTTGAGCAGCATCATGGAGGGGTGGCCGAGTGGTTTAAGGCGCACGCCTGGAAAGCGTGTATGCGAGCAATCGCATCGCGGGTTCGAATCCCGCTCCCTCCGCCACCCTACGCTCTTCGAGCTTCGGGCGGCAAGCCACAAGAAAACCCAAGCCCCAAACGAGGTAGAACTAGGCGTGTCGACCGAAGCGCTTGCGCGTAGGTGGATAGGTGGGCAGATTAACAAAAACATTTATGATGGTGAGCGAATGGGTGCCAGGGTTTCTCCAGTTTCCTTAAAGTCTCCCTTGGGGTCAATGGCTTCTTCTGAGGGCTCGAAAATAGATCGTAAAAAACCAGGGGTAAGGGCTGAAAATGGATTTACGGTAACTTCTGGCTTATCCATTGTGCCTTGCATGCTGTAGCTGACGCCCCAAATTCCGCCATGTTCTCCCCCCAACAGTTGGCCAACGACTGGAATTTTCACCAAAAAATTGTTAAGGGCATTATAAGGCAGGACTGTTCCATGCAAGTTGATTGTATCTTGGCTTAGATCCACCATACCTGAGATGGTAAGTCCAAGAGAGGATCCTGAAGCACGACCATCCTTCATTAATAGTTTTCCTGATTTCCATAAAAAATTCGATGTAAACGTATCAAAAGAGATAGTGTGGCCTGTGATGGCATCAAAGATGCCAAATGGTGAGGAAAGGGACAACAATTGGGTCATAGCTGGAGCGTTTGATAAGTGGAATGTCTTAATTCTAACCTTGCCGTTCCATGTGTCTATTTGCCCTGCTTGATTATTATTAGACTTTTGGGCAGTGACGAGCAGTTGTCCTCGTTTGGCAGATTGACTGATATTAAACAATCGAAAAACGGCCCCAGCATCGTTGGCTTTGATTTGACAGTATGCCCCCGTCTCTATTGGATTGCGTTCCAGCTCTAAGAAATTGGGGTTGCCGCCTGTTTGTCCTGACAAATGCCCTAACAAGTGAATTTTTTGCCACTCTTTGCCATCATTGTCTAATTGTCCCTGAAATTGTGTGAGAATGCGTTCCTCACCAAACCGGACTTTTGCGAGGTTGACAGTTAAGTTCATCGGTATCTGGTTGGAATCAAGATCCTCATACATATGGGACAGCAAAGGTTCTATATCCAATTGTTCTCCCGACAGATTAACCACCCACTGTTTTCTGTCACCGTATTTACCATGTAACTGAATATCAGTATTGCCAATAACGCACTTATCACAGCTGATAGACTGAAGGCGTGTACCATCGGATGAGAAATCTGCTTTGGCAGCCACTTTTAAATTGTGGCCAGAGATAGTAAAACGTGGGATTTGCACAACATTACCATGTTTGATAAGCATCTCTATCTCAGCTTTACAAGATTCCTTGTGCTGCTTAACAACACCGAGAACAGGGAGTTTTACGGTCGCATCCGCCAAATCGGCCTTGATATTAAGTCTGCCATACTTTTTTCCATACTCATGGAATGTGAGGTCAATGAGAGGCTGGCCATTCAACAAAATATTGGGTAAAAATTTGCTCAGCAATTTGTCGTCAGGCTTTGCCTTTAATGTGTATTGAGCAGTCCAGTCTTTAGTGGAAGAAAATTTCTCATACCAGCTGAGACTAACAGGAATATCATTGAGCAGTGCCGTGCCTGAGGTTTCTAGGTGCTCTTTCGATACAAACAACTCAAGGTTAGCTTTAGTAAGGTTAAGCTCAGGATATTCTTTACCAAGCTTAATAACCTGTGGAATACTCACTTCGTGCAGCTTTGCTTGGGCTTCAACTTTTACCTTATCTATGGTTAAAGTTGTTTCTACGGGAAACGAGAAAAATAAATGAGAGGTGCTATGCCCTGAAACTTTTTGTGCAGACAATCCAAAGCGTTTTACAAATTCGAGGGTCGGATGGTCAAGGACTTCAAGGGCATCACGCACAGGACCTTCGACATCAAGATCAATAGTCATATCTTGATCTTTTAGATCAAGATCAGTGATGTGGAGTTTACCTCCCGTGATTCTCAGACCATTCAAACTGCCAGTTGTCGGTGTGATATAGAAATTCTTTTTGTCAAAAGTCGCAAAGCCATCAACTTTTTTCACTGTTGGCAAACCATCAAAATAATCCACCGTCATATCGTTAAAATCAATTTTCCCAGCAAGCTCTTCCAATGTTATTTGGTTAGTTGTTGAGAGTGGTGTGAGAGTTGCACTCATTTGAATATTAGCTTGGGGAACATGTCCATCAGATAGGTTTTTCAGAACCCACGTACGGGGGAGAGGCGCCAGAAACTCTGGCCATAAAGTATGGAGCTTCTCAAAAGGCAGGTTGCGGAAAGATGCTTGAACCTGCAAAGGCATGGTATGACTAAGGTTGTCAGTTGCCTTAGTGTCTAGAGTAAGGCTTAAGTCAGCGTGAACACTTTCAAATTCAAAGTGACCTGTGAGATCTATAATCTTATTTTTATGTTTTGCGCGAAGGTTAACATTATTCAAAGTCCACGGCAGAAGTTGCTGATAATCTTCAATATGAATAATGCCATCCACAATATTTAATTGTTTTAGTGTTTTTGAAGAGAGAATTTCTTGCAATAACGTCAGCCATTCTTGTGATATTTGTGGTTTATCATCAGATGATGATGGGGTAAGTTGAAACTCACCATCGCTTGTACGTTGCACATGAATTTCTGGGGAATATAAAGTAATACGTTTCGGTAGCCATTTTCCTTTCAGAATAGTACTAGGACTAAAATACAACCCTATTTTCGGCATGTTACAAATGGGGCTTTGTGTTTCAGAATTAAAAATTTGCACCCGCTTAGCGATAATGAAGAAACGAACAGATTCTGGAACACGAGCGAGTTGAATTTTGCCAATAGTAGTATGAAGTTTACCATCTTGGCTGGTTAAGCTTCTTTCTATGCGAGGTTTGAGAAGATCAAGATTAATGGGGCCGTAGGAAAGCTTAATAACAAGGATGGCAGTGATAGCCGTTGTTAAACAAACCAGACTGATCACGCTCCAAAATATGAATCGATAAAAAAACCGAAAAAGATATAAAAAATTTCTAAGAATCATGAGTGTATATTTAAAAGAACAAAAAAGTTAACATATGTATATCTACGACCATTATTATGGGTTACTTGTACAGATTTTGCAAGAAAAATTATCAAGCCAATACCGATAGAAATTAGCTTGATTCTCTAAAGAGAATAACTTAATTTAAAATGTATATATTATGCATCCTAGTTTAGGAGAAAAATTGCTAAAAGTACGCATTTACCAACCCAGCAAAACGGCTATGCAAGCTGGTAAAACCCAAACTCACTTTTGGATTATTGAGCCTGAAGTTGGTGGTGATCAATATTTAGAATCCGTTATGCATTGGACTGGATCAACTTCCACCGGTCGTCAGGTAAAGCTGCGCTTTGATTCTCTAGAGCAGGCAACTGACTTTGCTCGCTCTCAACAATGGCAATACCAAATCGTACAACCACACACAAGAAGATTTTGCCCCAAGAATTACGCCGCAAATTTTAGTTCAAATTCTTCTAAGCCAACTCATTGCTAAACTTTCTCAAAAATTCCTGTGTGATTTTTGGAGAACATAGCAATGAGCCCGTGGGGATAGAAGAAAAATTTACAAACGCTTTTTTTCAGGGATATAATTGTCTGGTAGAATCATGACATCGGAGTATTCAGCCTTTTCGTATATGGAAAAATCTGTCCTACCGAATAATTTCATTAAAACTTTCCTTTTATCGTCATGATTCATTGCTGTATCATTAGGTTGCATAATATTAAGAATATTTTGAGCGTCAAGATGTTCTTCCTCTGCGCTACTTTTCTCAGAATCTAACTTTTCTACATCTGCGAGATACTCATAATATGCTAAAATCTCTTCGTAGGTTCTTTCTACATAGTTGTCATTAGCATGCATAGTTGCAAGCATTGTTTTAGCCTCCTCATCTCCTCTCTCCTTAGCCATCTCGAGAAGTCTATAAGCATTTTTGTAGCTTTGCTTTACTTCTTTGCCTTCATAATACATCTTTCCAACAGTGATTTGAAATTTAACGTCACCTCCGTAGGCGAGCCGCGAGTAATAGTTCAAAGCCTTGTCGATGTTTTTATCCACTCCCTCGCCATTGTAATACATGTTTCCAAGCTTAATTTGAGTGTCTGTATGCCCACCATCTGCAGCCAGAGTGTAATATTCTAAAGCCTTGTCGATGTTTTTATCCACTCCCTCGCCATTGTAATACATGTTTCCAAGCTTAATTTGAGATTCTATATGCGCACCATTTAGAGCTGCAGTGCAATATTCTTGCGCAACATTTGCAGCTGCAGTGTAATGTTTTAAAGCCAGTTTGAAGCTTTGCTCTCTTCCCTTGCCATAAAAATACATATCCCCAAGGATAGCGTGAACTCTTACTATACTCTCTCTCGAAAAATAGCCATTAGAAAGGATACCATAGCTATGAGCGGCTAGCTCAGAGTATTTCAAAGCCATTTCGTAGTTTTGATCCACTCCGTCGCCTTCATAATACATACGACCAAGATTCATTTGAGCGTAAGCTTTGCTTACAGCAGGATCCTCCATTAAGAAATCTCCAGTTCGTAGAAGCTTATCATTATCCGCGGCTAGCTTGTAATATTTAAAAGCTTTTTTCCCTTTATGATATATTTTCCCTAGCTTATATTGAGCTTCAATATCTCCTTGGTCTGCAAGCATCAAACAGCACTTTTCAGCTACTTCAAGCCTAGTATTATTCTCCAGTGCAGGACGTGATCTATCTTTCGACAGAAGAGAATAAGAAGAATACATTTGGAGATTGCCGGCAATAAGTATTATTTCATTACGATCCAATAGTTTAATGTAATGATGGACTACATCAACGCAATTTTTAATAATTAACTGTTCTACAAATTCACCCAACATAAATGTTCGTCCATTATCCAGAATCTCCATGCCTGCATTAATTGTCTTGCTACATTTTAAGGCAAATTCGATTTCAAGAGCAATCGGATCTGGAGGAAACAAACGATCTGCTAGGTTGGAGTTAAATTTTTTTAAATGACCTAGAGATTTTTCTTGGAATACACCATGATAAAGAAAATTATACATCAGGTCAGATAATATATATTCATGCATCTCGCAATACACAGCTGATTGTTTGATCCTGGCACCTGTGTCAAATCCATAATTCTGGAAAGTCTTACTCCCAAAAGGATCAATAAGATCAGATAAGGCAAGCCTCAAGAAATATGAATGCTTATAAGGTTGGCACACTCCAGGTTCATAAGGTAGAAGAATTTTCAGTTCATTAGGTTTTGTATAAAATGGTAGGGCAAGGGGAGATCTAATAACAGAGCGGAATTGAAACTCTTCCTCAGTAAGCGCAGCCATAACTCTCGAGGTTATCGATAGTTTTGCTAAAAGCCGATCATCTGAAACACGGCAGATAGTTGGGTATACATCATAGCAGAGAATTGGGCACTCATCGTCAATCAATCCTTTAGGTTTTATGAAATTACATATTTTCTTTGTAACATCTGCAGGTTTTTTCTCAACAATTATCCTGTCATTGGTTAAATCTGCGCCTAACTTGCCAACACACAACTTTTTATTTGAAGTTTGCTCTAAATAACTTTGTCCACCTTCTTCTAATTTCCTCTTGCTTGCCACTAAATCTTGGGGGCAAAAAGAGGCTAAGAACAAGGCACTTATAATTAACAAATAACTTATTTTCATAATCAAACTCCTAAGTAAATAATGATAATTTATAGATTGAAAGCTTGATGGTGTCAATAAGTTTGGCTCTTATGCAAAGCGAGTGGGTGAGCAAAACTTAATGAATCATAGCACTTGCAGCCACGTTTAAAATTTGACACCTTTGCACAAGCCTTGGAAGCTTAAATAAGTAAATGTCGCGGCGGTCTTAAACATTCAAAAATATCTTTACTACTACTAAACTACTCGAGACCACCAATCTGCCGCGACATCTCAACAATATGAAAATTTTAAGAAGACCTCTATCCTAAAAAAATACCTAGAGTCCAACTCTAGATAAAATTAATCCATATTTTAAACAGAATCGTATGTGAAACTCTCGCTTCATGCGGCTCTCGATGTTCCAGTCCCAAGGCTATGCATTGTTACGAATCTACTCCAGCACGTTTTGCATAGGTTGAATTTGTCTTCCGACTTGAACATCACGCCCTTTGGTTCTTCTCTGAAGATATTTTCACGCTTTTTCCCTAACGCTCACCATCATGGCTTTTAACCATTGCAGCTTTAAAGTGCCCCCTTAACCGTTTTTAAAATTTGCGATAGAAGCAAAGTTTGTGCTAGATAAAGAAGGTGCTCTTGACAGGTCCTAAATTTTAAAATCAATCAACGCTTCTCGATACGAAGGCGAAAAAGGGAATTATGCTGGATAAAAAAGATGGAATCTCTAAAGATCTATATTCCAACCACTTAAA
>SDBT01017418.1_pt1 | contig 11351 bp, 10 predicted proteins | sample 2277101 | NCBI WGS metagenome assembly SDBT01 (sample SAMN10404973, study PRJNA504765) | marine sediment metagenome | isolation source: marine sediment core GS10_PC15, 103 cmbsf | place: Arctic Ocean: Southern Knipovich Ridge | collected 2010 | reverse complement strand
CAATCCCATTATCGAGCAGAACGCTGGTTCTGACCGGCCAGAGCGATATCATTCTGCCGTTTCCAATAACCTTTTCATCACTGGGACCAGCCCGATATTTCCACACCTGCCTGCCGTCTTTGGCATCAAGACAATACACATAACCGTCATCGGAACCGAAATAAACCCTGCTGTTATAAACGGTGGGAGCAAAACGGACAGGCCCTTCGGTAAAGAATGTCCAGTTGAGCTTTCCGGAAGCGGCATCTATCGAATAAACCTTGTTTGTTACGCAGGAACCGAAGTACATGCAGCCGTCAGCTACCGCCACGTTATAGGCGTTGTCGCAGTGCATTCTCGGTATCTCTTCAGCCGGCATCGGCCAGGCCGGCTTGGGTGGATGTGCAGGTGTATATTTCCACTGCAGAAAAAGCTTGGGGCCTACTGTCTCGGGGCTAATCCCACTTCGTGTGATTTCAGAGCGGTAAGTGGGCCAGTCCTCAGCGAACACAGCGCTGCTGAGAACACAGCCTACTAAAAGACAAATGGAAACAATATGGATGACAGAACCGCTCAACCTCAACTTGGTATTACTCATCGCCATTTTCCTTTCCTGATTTAGATATACTATTGTTAATTTAACTCGCACGTATTATATCACGTACTTATATTGAGAGTAAAGAGGAAATTGCGGACGGAATTCAATCTGCAATTTACTATTGATTATTGGGGAGAAAGACGGAGGACGTAAGACGGAGGACAAGTGGAAAACGGTTCAGTTAAAAAGTAATTTTAAAATCCTTGTACCTGGAGTCAAGTGGTATTTCATCGATTTTGGTTTCCCTGATGTAGTCGGCAAGGGCCTCTTTAATGTCCCGCAGACAATCGTCAATGTCGTCAGAAGCGCCCTGTGCGAGCATCTCAACGGAGCCATTCATCAGGTTTCGGACCAGGCCGGTTAGCTGATAACGATTGGCTATACGCAGAGCGGTAAAGCGAAAGCCGATGCCCTGGACACTGCCAGTAAAGATTATATGTCTGGCGGTCTGGTTCATTTTGCGTCCTGGGTATTGTGTATATGGTATTGCATATCAAAGATAACAGCATTGCGGCTTTTATATTAACCTGAAACGGTTTTTAGTGCAAGGTGGTAGTCTTGAAATAAATTAGGGTTCACGAAAAGCTGTAATTTGAGTATAATCCGTTGGCTTTGTAAGAGTGATTGATTATGGTAGAGACGACAAACAGAGAGATTGCAAGAGAGGAGCAGATTTATCATCTTACCACTCTTGTGGCAGGAGCATTTTCACTTCAGGAGGTGCTGGATAAGTTAGCTGAAGCAGCGGTGAAGATTACCGGTGTGAAGGCCTGCTCGATTCGTCTTCTGGATGAAGAGGCCGGCGAGCTGAAGATGCAAAGCACTTATGGTCTGAGCAAAGAGTACCGCAACAAGGGAGTGGTTTCGAAAAAGGATACGGTGATTAAAGCAGCTTTTGGTGGCGAGGCAGTGGTTCTGGACGATATGCGGGTTGACGGGCGTGTGAAATATAAGGAGGCGACAATAAAAGAGGGTCTTGTCAGCCAGCTTACGGTTGCGATGCAATTCAGAGGCAAATCAATTGGAGTTCTTCGTCTTTACAGTCCTCGGCCGAAACAGTTTTATCAAGACGATATCGGTCTGGCACGGGCGGTCGCTTCACAGTGCGCTGTAGCAATAACAAATGCCAAACTCTATGCAGAGGCAATTGAAGGTGAGCGCATCGCGGAGCAGATGCGTCTGGCAGGCGTTATTCAGCGAAGGATGATTCCGAAAAAGTCTCCGCAGATACCGGGTCTGGATGTAGCGGCTACTTATATTCCCTGTTTTGACGTTGGCGGCGACTTTTACGATTTTCTTGAGATACGTGAGAATTGCATTGTTGTGGTGATAGCAGATGTGGTAGGCAAAGGTATTCCAGCTGCGATTATGATGAGTTTGTTTCGAGGCACTGTGCGTGCTTACGCGGATGCCGAAGGCAGCCGGGAGGACATAGAAGAGGTTATTAATAAACTCAATAAAATGGCGAGCCGGGAGTGCAGGGCCGGCGAGTTCGTTACGTTGTTTTATGCAATCATTGACGTTAAAGAGCAGAGTATAACCTATTGCAATTGCGGTCATGAGCCGACTGTGCTGATAAGAGAAGAGCAGATTACGGGATTAGAAAAAGGTGGATTTGCGCTTGGTGTCAGGGGACAAGCTGAATATGAGATTGAAACGGTGAGTTTAAAGGACGGCGACTGTCTGCTGTTCTATACCGACGGTCTTATTGATGCAGCCGACTTTGATGGTAAATTCTGGGGCAGGGAAAGGATGCTGAGAGCGGCAAAAAAGTTTAGTGCGGGCTCAGCGGAGCAGATGGTCAAAAATATTCTAATGTACAGAAGACGGTTTGTGGGCCTTGCCAGGCAGATTGATGACACGAGTATTATTGTTGTCAAGCTCGAGAGGGAGGCGGAGCGTTAATTTTAGAAGTCAGGTCAGTTTTTTTAGATGGCGAATTTGATTATTACAATTGATGGTCCTGCGGCCAGTGGCAAGAGCATGGCGGCCCGGCTGTTGGCTGAGAGACTGGGGGCGAGCTTCCTTGATACCGGTGCGATGTACCGGGCGGTTACGTTAGCTGCGATTGAGGCCGGCGTCGATATGAACGATGAAGAGAAGCTGCTTGGTGTTTTGAGAAACAGGGAATTTGAATTTACGGTCAAAGAGAACAGGATGTCGGTTTGCATTGACGGGGGTGATGTTACCGAGCGGATACGCGGCCCGTCGGTTACGGCCAATGCCCGTCATATTGCCTCGGCGGCGAAGCTGCGGGAGAAATTAGTCCAAATGCAGAGGCAGTTTGCGGCAGGGGAGGAAAAAATAGTTACGGAGGGAAGAGACCAGGGCACGGTGGCGTTTGCCGACGCTGATATAAAATTTTATCTGACGGCTGAGACGAGCGAAAGGGCAAGGCGGAGACAAGCTGAACTGCAGGCTGAGGGGTGTGGAGAAAATCTTAAGCAGATACAAATGGCGATTGAGGAGAGGGACAAAAGTGACGAGAGCAGGGCGGTCGGGCCTTTGAAGCCGGCCAGAGACGCCATTGTTGTTGATACCACCGATTTGAGTATAGAAGAGGTTGTGAGAGGACTTTTGGGTTGTGTAGAAAAGAAATGCCTAAAAAGAGACTAACAATGAGATGGTTCCGGTTTGCGCGATGGCACTGCAAAGTTTTCTGCAATCTATTTTTTCGGATACATGTTTATGGGAGGGAAAACATCCCCGATAAAGGCGCTTTTGTGCTGGTCGGTAACCACCAGAGCTATCTTGACCCGGTGCTTTGCGGAATACCTTTGAAGAGGCCTTTGTATTTTCTTGCCCGTGATTCGCTCTGGAAGAACAAGTTTTTTGGCTGGCTGATTTCTTCGATCAATACTATACCGGTCAAGCAGGGCGAGGCGGATTTGTCCGCGATGAGGAAGGTAATCGGTAAACTCAAAGAAGGAAGTGGTGTTTGTCTTTTCCCGGAGGGTACGCGTACGAGCGACGGCAAGATTGCACCTTTTAAGCCCGGCTTTGGCCTTCTGTGCAGGCGTGGCGAGGCGGCTGTTGTGCCGGTAGTGATTGACGGTATGTTCGAATGCTGGCCGAGGCATAAGAAGATATTTTCACCTGGAAAGAAAATTGCGATTTGCTACGGCGAAGTGATAACGGCTGAGCGGGTAAAGAATATGAGCGACAGGGAACTGGCAGAGGTTTTAACCGATAGGCTGCGCCGGATGCAAACGAAAAGCCGGGTAAAGCAGGGCAAAGAGCCGTATGACTATAGTGAATAGTATTTAGCCACAGAGAATTATAAGGTAGGCACGTGGGTCTGTCCCTGCTGTGGGATGGCGAGATTGAGTAGTGGTTCGACGCTGGTAATTGATTTGTTATGAAAGTAATAGTTGCTGAGAATTGTGGATTTTGTCCCGGCGTTAGGAGCGCCATCAGTATGGCTGAAAAAATACTGGGACAGGAAAGGGATGTTTATAGTCTCGGGCCAATTATCCATAACAAAGATGTAGTGGAGCGGCTGGCAAAAGCCGGGCTAAAAACCGTGGATAGTGTGGAAGAAATTGAGTCGGGGACGGTTCTTATCCGTTCTCACGGTGCGGCTCCTGAACAGATAGCAAGAATCAAGGAAAAGAAGCTCAATATTATTGATGCCACCTGTGTGCTGGTTAAAAGAGTGCAGCAGATAGCAAAGCAGCTAAATGATTCCGGTTATAAAGTAGTAATTATTGGTAACGAAAATCATCCGGAGATTCAGGCTGTTATGGGTTGCGGCAGGGACGTTGTTGTGGTTGCCGATGAGTCGGATTTAGATAAACTGCCTAAAAATGGTAAGTTGGGGATTGTTTGCCAGACCACCCAAAGCCCTGAACACTTCGGCAAGATGCTTGGCGCCATAGCCAGAGTGGGGTTTAGTGAACTGAAAGTAATCAATACGTTGTGTAAGGAGGCGGTAAAAAGGCAGGAATCGGCCGTGGAGTTGTGCAAGCAAGTGGATGTAATGTTCGTACTCGGAGGCCTGCAAAGTGCCAATACCTGCAAGCTGGCGGAGCTTTGCAAAAAACATAATATGCAAACGTTTCATTTGCAAAACTGGAATGAACTTGATAAAAGTATAATTTCTGGTAAAAATGTAGCAGGCGTTACGGCAGGCGCCTCGACTCCTGAGAGGATAATAGCCGAATTTGTGGGGAATTTAGCGGCTTTTGACGATAATGGTGACGTGAGGGTGAATATGAAAACCGTCGGTGAAAGCGGGGGCTAAATGCGAGATTTCTCGCTACGTTTAGAATAATGATGTAATCTGTATTGGCTGTGTTGGCCAATGTGTTTTTGTAAAAGATTAACCGAGAAATTTGAATTTATGCAGTGTCGTACAAGGGCTTATTGGCGTGGATCCCATTTTGCAGTAAGTTGCACCTGTGCCTGCGCAACCCCCTTTGCTGTCTGCGACAGCAGACAAGGGGGTGCAGGCAAAATGGGAACCTGCATAAATGTGGGGCGTCAATAGTTCAGGAAAACAGACTCCACAGGAGAAATTGAGTTTATGGTAGATAGAAATATAGTTAATAGATTGGGTTTGTCACAAGAGGAGCTCGACCGGCAGGTCAGCGAGATTTTCAGTGAGAAAGACAGTGAGCTATTGGAGGAGGTTTTGTGTGCCAAGGTCGATTCTAGTCTGCCGGGGACTATTCTCAAAGGTACAATCGTATCGCAAATAGGCAATGATGTTATTGTGGAAGTGGGTCTAAAAAGTGAAGGTGTTGTCGATGCGAGTGAATTTGAGAATTCAGAAGAAAGAGTGGCGGGCAAAGAAATCGAGGTGGTTCTTGAAGATACTGACTCTGAAGGCGGCCTTGTGCTGTTGAGCAAGCGCAAAGCCGACCGCATCAGAGGCTGGGAAACGATTATTGAGACCAAGAAGGAAGGTGATTCTGTCAGTGGTAAGGTTATAAGGCGTGTTAAAGGCGGTTTGCTGATTGATATTGGTGTGCCTGTATTTTTGCCGGCCTCGCAGGTCGATATAAGAAGGCCGGGTGATATCAGTAGATTCATCGGCAGGGAGGTCAAATGCAAGATACTCAAGATTGATGTGGAAGGCCGGAACATTGTTGTCTCAAGGCGAAAGCTTATCGAAGAAGAACGCAGCAGCAGCAAGGAGAAGATACTGGCAGAAATTGAAGTTGGGCAAAGGCGCAAAGGTATTGTGAAAAACATCGCGGACTTCGGTGTTTTTGTGGATTTGGGTGGAGTGGACGGGCTGCTGCATATTTCCGATTTAAGCTGGGGCAGGATATCACATCCGTCAGAAGTGGTTGAGCTTGATGATGAGATAGAATGTGTTGTTATTGGTGTCGATAAAGAAAATGAGAAGATTTCTTTAGGGTTAAAGCAGAAGAGCGCCAGTCCCTGGGAAGATGCAGAAGAGCGCTACACGGTGGAAATGAGGGTAAAGGGTAAGGTTGTAAATGTGAGGAACTATGGCGTGTTTGTTCGCCTTGAAGAAGGTATTGAAGGACTGGTTCATATCAGTGAAATGAGCTGGACCAAGCGACTGGCTCATCCTGGGGAGATGGTCAATGTCGGTGACGAAATTGAGCTGGTTGTCCTGAATGTTAACAAGGAGAAGCAGGAGATTTCACTGGGCTTAAAGCAAACTGAAATCAATCCCTGGACGGTTGCTTCTCAGAAGTATCCGGCTGGAACGGTTGTTACTACCAAGGTGCGTAGCGTGACAAATTTTGGCGCATTTGTGGAGATAGAGCCGGGCATTGACGGTATGATACACATTTCGGATTTTAGCTGGACAAAGAAATATAATCATCCCAGCGAGGTGCTGCAAAAGGGTCAAGAAGTTAAATGCATTGTTCTTGAGGTCGATGAGGAGAAACAGCGGGTATCTGTGGGTATAAAGCAGATGACCGAAGACCCGTGGGTTCGTGCCATCCCGGAAAAATATATTGCGGGACAAATTATTAAAGGCACTATCACAAAACTGACCAACTTTGGTGCGTTCGTTGAACTTGAACCGGATTTAGAGGGTCTTTTGCACATTTCCGAACTTGCCGACCATAAGATTGAGAAGCCCCAGGATATTGTTAAATTGGGCGATAAAATTGAGGTTAAGATTTTAAGGGTCGACGTTGAGTCGCGAAAGATAGGTTTAAGTTTGCGAAGGGCCCAATGGGCCGCTGAAGAGCAAGTGGCTGAAGGTCCCCAGCAGCAAAGCCCAGCAGGTGTGGAGACCATTGCTACCGATGGTAATGTGGAGGAGGTTGTGAAACCACAAGAGCAGGGTGGTGAAGCTGCGCAGGACAGCTCCGAGGAGCCGATGCAGCCAAGCGAACAGGGCGGTGAGCCGGTTGAGAGTGAAGGCTGTGATGTTGAAGAGCAGAAGGAGACGGCCGAATCTGAACGGACAGAGGCTGAACAAACCGAGGAAAGTGCGCAGGTGGATGAGCAGTGCAGCGATGATAGTAGTGCCGAGGAGAAGAGCGAGGCTGGGACCGATAATTAAGAAATTATCTCAAAACCGTCACCCTTCGACAAGCTCAGGGCAGGCGGGGCAGGCTCTGAGCGGAGCGAAGCAATCTCCCATCGTTCTGAAGGATACCGCTCTTGTCCAGGAACTTTTTCCAGGCAGCTAAACCGGAGGGCATAATTGGCCGATAACATGAACAGACGTCGGTGGCGAAGAGCTAATCGTCTTATAACAGAAGGCCCCTTTCTTGTTTTCGCAAGAAAACAGGGGGGGCAAGGTAAGGTTAAAAGCAAATTTACCCTTATGGCTGCAGTCGAAAGACTTTTCGGCCGGGAGGGAGGGAGCTATAGCGTTTGATATCACCATAAAAGAATACCTCAAACAGATAGACGAGGCGCCGTTACTGACGGTGGAACAGGAGCATTCCTTAGGTAAGCTGATTGTTGAAGAAAACGATCCGTTAGCCAGAGAACAAATGGTGCGTAGTAATCTGAGGCTGGTGGTTAATATTGCAAAGAGGTATGCCGACCGAGGAATAGGACTTGCTGATTTGATTGAGGAAGGTAATTTAGGGCTTATAAAAGCTGTTGATTACTTTGACCCTGAGCGTGGTACTCGGTTCAGCACGTATGCGGCGTGGTGGATAAAGCAAAGTATCAGACGTTCATTGCTGGAGAACGTCCAGCCGGTACACATTCCTACTTATATGGTTGCGTTGATAAATCAATGGCGGCGTACGTCGGCGGAACTTGAGAGCAGACTCGGCAGAAATCCGGATGTTGAAGAGATGGCATCTGTAATGCAACTTTCGCCGCGGAAAGCAAAGATTATACATCAAATTGTCAAGATTCTCAGTTCTGTGAGGGATGCTTACAGCGATGATGAGTCGGGTGAAGAACAGATGCTCGAGGCGACTCTGGAGGACCAAAACGGTGATAAGCCGGAAGACGTATTGGTTGCTGACGAGGAGAAGACGAAGGTTTTGCGTTTACTGAACGAAATCGAGCCGAGAGAAGCCGATGTCTTGAGGATGCATTACGGACTGGATGGCCGCAGGCCCCTGACACTAAGACAAATCGGGGAGAAGTTAGGCCTGACGCGAGAAAGGATTCGCCAGATTCAACGTGATGCGCTTATCAAACTTTATGAGTATATGAACGAAGAGCAGGCTAAATAATAAGTCAATAAGACCTGCCTTTCGTCAGGATACGCCTATAATAGATATCGGCAGCGAAACCATTTGTGCATTTAAGCTGTTACAATGTAGATATATACCAGGAAGGGGAGATAAATGGGGCCTGAATCAATTCATCTGGAGAAGTACATTCGCAGTATTCCCGACTGGCCGAGCAAGGGGATTTTATTTCGGGACATCACACCACTATTAGCCGAGCCGAAGGCTTTTGCAGCAGCAATAAATGCTCTGTGCGCGGACTTTACAGAATCGGGCATTGACTATGTTGCCGCTGTAGAGGCCAGGGGGTTTGTATTCGGAGCAGCGGTTGCCGAAAAGCTCAGAGCGGGCTTTGTACCGATACGGAAGAAGGGCAAGCTGCCTTTCAAAATCGAAAGCGTCACTTATGATTTGGAGTATGGCACCGATACTTTAGAGGTGCATAGTGATGCTATAAAGAGAGGTGCGCAGGTTTTGATGGTCGATGATTTATTGGCGACGGGCGGGACAATGGCGGCGGCGTGCAAGCTCATCGAAAGAATAGGCGGCCGAATTGCGGGCATTACGTTTCTTATCGAGCTTACGGAACTGGCCGGCCGAGACAAACTGGGCGGATATAAAATTATCACTGTTATATCTTATTGATTGCAGTTGTGATTCGGTCGTTGTTGTGGAGGTCTTTTTCGATTTTGATTTTGCTAAAACATCCTCTCTGCTCAAGTAGCTTTCTTACGGCCTGGCCCTGGCTGTAGCCCACTTCCAGCATCAAAGCGGCACCGGGTTTTAGGAACTGGCCTGCCTTTTCAATAATTCTGTGGTAAATATCCAGGCCATCGTCCCCTGCAAACAGCGCCAGCTTCGGCTCGTAATCTTTTACATTTTCGTCAAGCTTTTCAAACTCGGCGGTGCTCACGTAAGGCGGATTGCAGACGATTAAGTCAAACTTTGAAACGTCCAATTGGGGAATAATGGGGTCGAATAAATCGCCACATAAAAGTGTGATTCGGTTGTTTAGCTGGTACTTTTCGACGTTTTGGGCGGCAATGTTCAAAGCGGTGTCGGAGATATCGGTTGCGATTATTCGGACATCGGGGAAATTTTTGGCGATTGCGACGGCTATGCAGCCAGAGCCGGTACACAAATCGCAGATGAATTGTTTGCCGGGGCGGGTTCGCAAAAATTCGATGGCCCTTTCAACAAGCAGTTCTGTCTCCGGCCGAGGGATGAGACAGTCAGGAGTAACATTTAATTCCAGAGAATAGAATTCGGTTCTGCCGATTAGGTATGCAACAGGTTCGTGTTTTCCGGCCCGTTTTACCAAATCGTGCAGTCTGTCCAATTGCTGTTTGGCAACAGGTTTGTCGAATTGCGTATATAATTCGATGCGCTTGATTGACAGGACGTGGCTGAGCAATAGTTCTGCGCTGAGGCGGGGCGAGTCGAGACCGTTATCGGTGAAGTGTTCGGTAACCCAGTTTAGGAGCTTTTGTATCGTCCAGTTCTGCATGGCCAGATTATAGCTGGGGCAAAGAAAAGTGAAAAACAAAAAGAACTCAGAGAGAGTGCACCTGGTTTGAAATTGGGTTTGAATGGCGTTTGTTTTTATTGGCATTGTTCATAGTTATTTGTTCGTAGTTCATTGTTATAACAGTATTTACGTTTATTTGAGTATCCAGCAAATTGGGTTTGTTTTGCATAATTGTTCATTGTTCATTGTTCGTGGTTCGTTGTTTGTTGTTCATTGGTTAATTGGTTATTGGTAATTGGCCATTCACGAATCACGAATCTGGGCTTGCTGGCCTTGAAGACCTTGCTGCGCTGCAGCTTACAGACATGCAGAGACTGGCGAAATCCGAAATCCTAATATCGAAATCCGAAATTTAAAACGGGCCGGGATTGACACGGATTTTGGGGATTTATAATTTACGATTGGCGATTTACAATTTTGCTTTGGCGGGAATTGGGGGTTTGGTTTATTTTATGAGTACGTAGTCCTTTTGATTAGTCAAAAGGACTACGAGCTTTTTCATGCTCCAGCCGGTGACAGGTTGGAAAATGACCCATAGTCAAATGACTACGAGCTTTTTCATGCTCTGTCCATCGACAGGTTGGGAGACGAACCATAGTCAAATGACTACGAGCTTTTTCATGCTACAAAGCTGGATACTGGATGTTGGATTCTCGATGCGTAAATGCGTGGATGAGTAGATGTGAGATGCGAATTTAATTGGCCCCGGCTTGTGGGTGCGCAGGAGATCACCCTGGGGGCAGGCCCCATTAGAGTAAATGACACTCTAAGCAATGGGGCAGGAGGCAGAGGGGCAAAGGCACAAAGGGGGCAGAGGGAAATCAATCAAAAATACGAATATCGAATATCGGAATACGAAACCCATCCTTCGCCCTCCGAAGCTGGTTCCTTCGTAGCCTTGGCGAAGAAGGATAGCGAAGGTGGGAGCTTGCAGGCTGTGTCGCAATTGTGTTACAGCCCGCCTATTATCTTAATAATCAGCTAAAAAAGGTTCGTAGTCTTTTCGATTAGTCAAAAAGACTATGAGCATTATGACCCAAAAACCTCAAACAACGCAATACGACCCCGCTGCTTCGTTTTTGCGAAGCCCCTCGGTTTGCTTCGCAAGAAGCAGGGGGGCAAGCAAAACGGCGGGGTACGAAATACGCATCACGCAATAGGAATCAAACCCCCAATTCCCGCCAAACCAAATTCCAAATTCCGCTATACTCTATACGCTGTACGCTGTACGCTATTCCGAGCCACGAGTCATAAGCCACGAGCGACGAATCCTATCTTCCTCCAACTCAAAACTCAGAACTCAAAACTGCGAATTGTTCATTTCGAACAATTCGCGCAGGGTGGCCAAAAAAAGTACTCAAAAAGCGCTCATTTTTCCCAATTTTTCCAAATTTCTTCGAATTTCTTTGAATTTTTCCCGGATTTTTGCCAATTTTTCCGCGTTTTTTCAGCCAACTTGCGCGTTTGATGCGAACTTTTCCCCACGCCAGCCTGGTTTTAGCTATCTTCGCGAACCAGTTCGATAAAGTTGATTGTCGGCATTTGATTGGTCTCTGGATTAGTCGATTTCGGAACCAGTTCGAGCGCGAGGACATTTTCCACACGGATGCCT
>SDBT01017416.1_pt1 | contig 11352 bp, 9 predicted proteins | sample 2277101 | NCBI WGS metagenome assembly SDBT01 (sample SAMN10404973, study PRJNA504765) | marine sediment metagenome | isolation source: marine sediment core GS10_PC15, 103 cmbsf | place: Arctic Ocean: Southern Knipovich Ridge | collected 2010 | reverse complement strand
GTACTTGGATTGAGGTAGGCTATTTTTATGCTCTCAATACTAAGAAACCAGGCGATTTTTGCAAGAACTTGATAATCATTTGGAACAAGGATAGATCTCCTCGGTGGTCTGTAGAGTTTGTCAACAAAACTGGGTATGTAGTGAGTTCTGTTAGACAAGCAATTATCAAACTTAAGGAAATATCAATATAGTTCTAAACATTGCGGGGTAGACGAGACCTAGCTAGAACTGTTTTGTGCACAGAATATCTTCTAATGGATACTTTTTCTAAGTATAAGTACCAGTTTTTGTGAAATATAAAATTACAGATATTTGCGGGCTATAGTTGAATATTTGGGGAACCTTGTTTTGTGATAAACATAATAGTTCTATATACTTAAATCGTGACAGATTTAAAGGAAACGCCTCGAGAATTTGAACCCAAAACAGGAAAGTATCGAGTTATATTCGAACCTGGAAGGCATATATTAGGAAAGCAAGAGAGAGAAGATTATTATGAGAGACTAAGTAGTGGTGATAATTTCTACAACACAAGTTTTTGGGTTAATGGAGACAAGATAGCCAGAAGGATGAGTCAATATAATCCAATGTATATTGCTCCAGATAGCGTGTCTGCTGCTTATGGCTCAGATTTTGAGCGAGAACGTGTGTGGACACATTTACCAAGTAACCCGTCAAAAATTAATCCAAAAAGTAAGCATATTTATGTCGTTTCTGGTGATTTTTTTTTGGGAGATATTAGTGTTTCTGAAAACAAAGAAATATCCAAACAGTATGTGGAACAAAGAAACGAAGCGATGGATCAAGTAAGGATTGGGATCGGTCAGTGGGAGCAAAGCTTTCCAAAGACAAGGGTAAACGAGGCTGCGATACCTTTTGCAGGTGGTATGACGGCATTATTAATTACTGCTGCAGGAGTAACAACTGTTGCTCGAGCTTGGTCGAAAAAAGAGCAATCATTAACGAGAAGACAATTTTTAAAGTTAGGAACAGGTTACGCATTAACTTTAGGATTATCAACTTTAGGATTAATAAAAGCTTTTGGAGAAAAGTTTGCGTCAGCCTCAAGGACCAGTGAAGCCAAAGATTTCTGGTTGAGGGTAACAGATTTCAATCCGCCTAAGAATCTTGGAATAGACGAAGTTAATGCAAGGACAGCTGTGGCTGCAATGAAGTGTCAGGACGCCATGGTTTTAAATAATCACCCCGGTGCTACTGCGACTGTTCTAATGGGTGAAAGTCATTCAAAGTTAGCTACTAGAATGTCTACTGATTTATCTTACTCAAAAGAAATGGCTGGGAAATATTTCAACTTGTTGTCAGAGATTGTTCATAAGTTGAACATAGTTGAACCTGTTAACGGGATTCCTCCAGACGAAATTAAGAGGCGAATAATGGAAGAGCTTCGTGCATTGGTTACTGACGTTCATGTATATCGTGTTGATGAACCTGCAGGTGATAGGGACCACAAAACTGGTTTGTCTAAAGATGATGTATTGGAAAATGTTAATTTAGTGGATTCTTTTCAAAGTCCATTAGTTGCCAAAGTTTGGGATGCTTATACAAAATAGGTAACTGCGGGGTACAGTGGATTGTAAAATAGTGAGTGAAACCGAACTAATAAGAGATAAGTTAAGAAAATTAATAGAGGAAGACAAGGATTTCTCAGCAAAAGAATTAGGTCTTGAATAATTCGATGGGTGACTTACCGAACGATGTTAGAACTTATCTAATGACTTCTGAGAGTATAGAAAAAGAGCTATTAAAACACTTACTTCTTCATAACAACAATATAACTTACTCTGGAGTTATAATATAATTGCTTGATTGAACAAATAGATAAACGTCGGCCAAAACTGGTAAAAGATTATCAACTAGTTTACGAATCAATACCTCAACTAAAAGAGCTTGCTTTGGGGTATTGGGAAAAAACAGGGAAACTATTATCTGACGATGTTGATATTGTTGAAGAAGAAAACTTGATTTTTTCAAGCACAGTACTTGAGATGGCAAAAATACTTCTGGAAGACAAGAACTTTCAAGCTGCAATGTCTAGAGTGGGTACGAATTCGGAGGAAAATGCTATAGTCGAGAGTGTTTTGATGATCGAGACTGTCTTGGATATAGAAGAAGAAAGCAACAAAAATCACAATGGGCGGTTATAATAAAGAAATGCTAAATCCGTTTGGTTCTACCGAATACATTAATCCAAAACCTCTTGTAGCTACTAATGTACACAAGAAGTATGGCGAACGCGTGATATTAGACAGGGTAAACGTTTCTATCAACCCTGGAGATAAAATAGGATTTGTGGGAGCAAATGGAGAAGGTAAAACTACTCTTATACGAATACTCGCAGGAATAGAACAGTCTGATAGTGGCACGATATCAAATGAAGGGATAAGAATTGGATATCTAGCTCAAGATTTTACAGTCGATGGTGAAAAAACAGTTTATGAAGTGGCAACTGAAGGTGTTATGCACTTGGTTGAAGCACTTAAAGAATTTGAAACGAAATCGACAAATTATCAGGCAGAAGACCTTGATTTTGTCGCAGGTTATGACCAATTATTAAGTTTGTTACAAGACAATAATGCTTTTGATCTACCCGAAAAGGTACAAACAGTATTGGAACATTTAGAAGTAGGTAGAAACATGGATTCCAAAGTATCAACACTCAGTGGTGGGCAAGTAATGCGGCTAGCTCTTGCGAGAACACTAATTTCAAAACCTGACATTCTTATGTTTGATGAACCCACCAATCATTTAGATTTGCATGCCAACTTGTGGTTGAGAGAGTTTTTATCAGAATGGCAAGGTGGATTATTAGTTGTATCTCACGATCGAGATCTTCTAAATGAAGTTACTAATAGTACATGGGAATTGTCAGGCGAAGATATACAAACCTATGGTGGAAACTACAAATTTTATAAAGAGCAGAAGAATTTGCAAGAGGCTGCTAGAGAGCGAGAAGTGGTTCGTCTGAGTAGTAAAGTTAGGAAAGCCAAAAGACAAGTTGAGAAAGAGAAACAGCGCGCAGCTCATAGCGCGAGAAAGGATCTGACTAGAAACCCTGATGATTTAGATAAAGTTCGGGCTCATTATTTTAAAGAAAGGGCAACTAAAACGGCTGGAAGAAAAAAGAGAGGTTCCGAGGATAGACGAGATGAAACAGTTGAACAACTTGAAGCGGTAAAAAGAAAAGCTCCGGCACGAATATCACCCACTCTTGCGGAGTCTGAAGCCCACAAGGGAAAGAGGCTCATCTCTGCTCATAGCGTGTCTTGTTCCTATAAAGATCAAGTAATTATTGAAGAAGGAGATATGAATATTGTTTTTGGTGATAGGATTGCATTGTTTGGCAATAACGGCTCTGGGAAGTCAACATGGGTTAAGGGAATGCTGGGACTAAATGATGTTATAAGTACCGGTGAGATACAGTTGGCTGAGAATATTAATGTGCAACTACTTGATCAACGGTATGCAATTATCGATCCAGATCAAACTATTTTAGAAAATACTCAAAGAGTTGCCCCTTCTACTCCTCAAAATGAACTACGACAACATTTGGCCAGGTTCCTTTTTAGAAAAACTCCAGAAGTCAATAAAGAGGCTTCTGTTTTAAGTGGTGGAGAGACAGCCAGACTAGCTCTAGCGATGATGGCTATCCAACCAGTAGATTTATTGATTTTGGACGAACCAACAAACAACTTAGATATCGAGTCAATAGAACAAATTGAATCAGTATTACAGGAGTTTAAAGGGGCAGTTTTAGTGGTATCTCACGATCTTAGTTTCTTAAGAAATATTGGGATAGATCAGTCATATGTGATTGCTAATAAAAAACTATCAAAATTAATAGCTACACCCTCAGAAGGAGAATACTTCAAGAAGGAGTTACTTAAAAAACTTTGAAATCACAACTCAGGAATTACCTGCTTAAGCAAACTTGATAGTTCGCTATCTAATTCTGACAATCTCTTTATAACGAAATTTCTTTCCTCTGAATTGTTAAATTCTTTGTTTTGAAGCAATGTGGCTATAGCCGCTATTATTTCTAAATATGTTCCTATTTTACCTGTTGGCTTTTCTTTTTTACGCCAATGTAGCTCACTGACTTGCTCCTTGTGTATACGATAATCACAAAGTACTTGATCGATAAAATAAATTGGGTATTTTAGTCCTATCTTAATCCACATATTAAAGTCAAAAGTGTTTGCGCTATAAGGTGCTTCAAATGTACCAATGTTTTGCAATGCACTTTTGTTTATTAAAACTGTAGAGGAATTAGTTAGACATGCGCCATATCTAATTGTGTTGTAAAGATATTTATAGCTATCCAAATACCCAGCAGGAGTATATTTATAGCCCCATCTTAGTAAATATTTTCCGTCTAGATCTACTTTGTTACAATGTGAAAATGAAAACCCAATCTTAGGGTATGCTTTATGGACTTTTAAAGATTTTTCAATAAATTTTGAATTCAACTTATCATCGTCTCCTAGAATCATCAAATACTTTCCTTTCGCCAACTCAACACACTTGTTCCAATTATTCATCATACCTATATTTGTTTTATTACGATGGTAAGTAATTCTAGAATCACTAATTGATTTAACCATTTGTTTCGTCTCATCAGTCGAAGCGTTATCGACAATTAACAATTCAAAATCTTTATGAGTTTGAGACAATGCACTCTCTATTGATTGTTTTAAAAAGTGTGACCTATTGTAAGTAGGTATGACTATAGTAACTTTTTGCATTTAATCAGTTATTTTCAATAAAGAATCTACAAAATTATTAGGGCTATACTCTTTTTTGTATGAAACTGAATTTGTTAACGCCCGATGTTTCAATAGTTGTATTTTATCAGTGGCATTTAATATTGCATTTCTAAGTGAGGTAGAATTATGTTTACAACCTCTAGTGATATTGTATTTAAACACAACACCCGAGCCAGATCTATCTATTTCGTCCGCCATCCAAGTTCCTTCTGATACCACGCATGGTATACCCGACCGCATGGCTTGTATGAAAATACCAGAAACACGTTTATCATAACTATATGGGTGATAGGGTAAAACTATTAAGCTTGATGATAAAACAAGCTCCATAAATTTATCTGGGAATCTTGGTTTGTTATAAATGATCACGTTATCTCGCTTTATTAGCTCCTGCAACTGAAAATCAAATTCTTTTCTTTCTTTGGAACTATAACCTCTTGGGGATATATTTTGAATGAATATTTTATTATTTCCCGGAATATCTTGAACTGCATTTAAAAACAATAATAAACCTTTCTCATAACGTCCATCTCCCAAAAAAGAAATTTTAATCTGATCTCCATTATCTTTTGTTGTTCGCTTTGATTGTTCATAAGGTAAAGGTAGAATATTCATATTCTTTTTGGAATCTACTAGAGAGTCGAAATAATGTTTCATTTTAAGTGAAGGTGTGCAGGCTAAAAACATTTTATTATGTATGTTTTTTAAGGTGTCCTTCCAACTGATTTTTATTTTTTGCTTGTATTTCTTTTGTATTGTTATTTCAAACTCGTCACTAGGTGGATATATTTGATGAATCCACAAAACAATTCCAGGTAAATTCTTTTCAATACGGTTTAGATATTGATAGGATCCCCTTATCTCATTCCAATAAGAAGTCAAAACTACAACTAGATCATTGGAGGTAAAATGATATTCATTGTCAATATTTTTTAAATCGTCACAAAAATATCTCCCATTACTGTCCAGTTTTTCAAAACAAGTTTTTGAGATTCTTCCACTTAATCCTTCTATTTTATTTCTAACGGTAGAATAAACATTTTTATTCGCGTTAAAGTATATTTTTGGAGAATTTTCAAAATATTTATTTAATGATATGGGAAACTCAACCACATGCCCCATTCCCTTTATAAGATTTGGTTCTATAAAAAATATTCTGTCTATATTGCTATTCTCTATCATGTTTGTTCTTTAACAATAAATTTGTTCTTAGTTCATCAGCAATTCTTAATACTGATGTGTCACTTTTTGTTTCTGCTAACCTATATACTGAGGCTATAAGTAAATCCTCAAGTTTATTAACGTTAATAAAATCTGAACATTTCTTATACTTTATGTTGCCACCCTTTCTTCTCCAAAATTCAAAAAAATCTCCTTCAGGAGAATTCATTGGGTGTTTTTTTAAATAAAGTTCGAGCTCTGTTTTTAGCTTACTAGGAAAGTAAGAAACGCCATTCCAAAGATAACCATTATGATTATCCAAGTCTGGCTTTTCTTTTATGGCTCGAACCATGCCATCTTTAGTAAATATGACACCACCATGAGACAACTGCACCTTATCAAAGTGATCTGACATTCCGAAAAAGCAATAGTTGTTCTGAAGATTTACAAAACTAGTATATGGATTGTCAAAAGAAAATATATCAGCAAGCGACATTACTATCATCTTAGATTTTGTATGTTCTAAGATATAAAGTAAGGCAGGGAGCGAACCGTTTTTATGCTGAGGGTTTGAATATACTTTTACCTTTTTATCTAATTGAGCGACGGAAAGATGTTCTAAAAAAAGCCCTTTCCATTCTGGTTTTGTAGAAATCACTATTTCTCTTATCCCAGCATCTATAGCGTGTAAAACGTGACGACGTAGAAGAGATTCGTCAAAAACAGGCAACAGAGGTTTTGGTATAACACGTGACTTTTGTTTCATCCTTGAACCGTCTCCTCCAGCAAGCAGTACCATCAAGTTGTCTGACCTATTCATTTTGATAGATTAATGGAGTTTTGGAAACAAAAGCATCTATTTCACTAAACAATGTTCTTATATCGTGTTTATTAATATTTCCCATAATTGATATTTGCATTATTGCTTGTAAGGGTTTATCTAATTTTTGATAATCATGATGCCAAACGGTCAAACCCCTTTTAAGCAAATAACTGCTTAAAACTTTGGCGTATCTTGAATTTGGTAGGTAAAAGGTTGAAATACCGTTTGCCCTATCTTTTTCATTCAAAAGTAGTTTTATACCTAGTTTATTGGCTTTATTTTCAACAAGCTTAGAATTTATTATGTACCTTTTTATCCTATTTTTCAGTGTTTCGCTAATAAATAAATCTAATGCTTTATCCAAACCAACCATTAGAGATACAGCAGGAGTAGTTGGAACCTGATATTTTTCAAGATAAGTGATATAACGAGAAATATCCATATAATAGCTTGTTGGTTTAGGAAGTTTTTCTTTAAGAAGATTTTTCTTAACACAAATAAAACTCAACCCAGGAGGAGCCTCTAGTGCCTTGTTGGGGACAGAAGTGCAAACATCGATTCCATCTCTTGAAATTTTTATATCTTGACCACCAATTGCACTAATACCATCCATGATAAACTTTGCTTTATATTTTTTACACAGAGTACCAATCTTCTTTACGGGATTAACCATCCCAGTACTAGTTTCGAGAGCTACTAGTACTACAAAACTGGGTTTATAGCTTAGTATCTCTCTTTCTACTCTCTCGACATTGACGTTTTTTGCCCAACCAAAGTCAAGGGTTCTAAAGTTCAACTTGTGCAGCTTAGCAATCTCCATCAACCTCTCTGCAAAATGACCGTTACTTAATATAAGCAACCTATCGCTTTTACGGATTAACGATGTTAAAACCATTTCGTTGGCTAGAGTTCCTGAACCAGTTACTAGAATTGGTACGTATTTTGAACTTGCCCCAAAAAATATTAGTAGTTTATCTGATATCTGTTTGTGAATTTTCTCCAATGCTTCAGTTCTGTGGAACAGTACTGGTTCTGACAGTGTTCTTAACACCGCGTCACTAGTCCTTACAGGTCCTGGTGTGAACAGGATATGTTTTTTCGTATATTTTCTGGACATTATGTTAAGTAAAATTTAAATTCTCTAGGTATAATCTTAGGTTTTATAATTGGTTTGTTCGCAGTTGTCGATCTTGCTTTGATATTAAACCTCTCACATACGATGTCCCCAACTTGTTCAGAAACATATCTAGCAATTGTTAATTTACCAGGTAAGACACTTATAAAATCTAATTGCGCACCATTGATTTGGTGATTGAGAATAAGATAGTCTCTTTTACTTCCAAATGAGTCAGAATAAGAAGTATCTTTTAGGTGAGTGCGAACACTAGTCAAACTTGAGACAATTTTACCGTCACGTACTTCCGGCAACATTCTACTTGCAGTTTCCCTTATTTCTTTTTCATCTTTTTTATTGATGTTAACCTTGCTCTGCTTGCTTCTCTCGTGCCATGTAGAGCCAATAAGTGTAAAGTTTTCAGCCGGGATCATAACATCCCCCGTTGCATTGGGGGCGCATCGGGTGATAATTCTGGAAGACAACCTGTTTTCAAATAATGCCATTGAGCCATAAATATAGGAAAGATCAATGTTTGCCCCAAACAATTTCCCCACAGCTGCTAAGCCATCTCCTGAAGAATTTATTACTAGATCAAACAAAAAAGATTTTTTATTGGTGTCAACTTTCCACTTTTTTCCCAACTTAGTCACTTTTTTAATTTCTGTTTCCTCGTATATCTTAACTTTTGTCCGCCTTTTTAAGTCGCTCAAATAGGAAAAGATTAGAGTGAATGTGTCGACAACCATATCTGGAGTCTCAAAAACGTAATCAACCTCCAGCCCAAGTCGAGGTTCTAGTTGCCTTGCTTTGATGCCAGAGACTTTATTAACTGGTATTCTTAATTGGTTACAGCCACTAACAAACTCCTCTTCATGTTTAGGATCATCATCTTTGTATCTGACAAAAAAAGCGTTTCTCTTACCAACTGCATGAGGGACAATTTTACGAATAATCTTGTTCTCCTGAAAACACAACTGGGCTGTTTTCAGGTCTTTTGTCGCATACCTTGCGCCAGAATGTAACATTCCTGCACACTGCGTGGTCGTACCGTTACCAATCTTCTGCTTGTCAATAACTACAACTTCAAACCCGCGCAAAACCAAGTCGCGAGCCACTGATAATCCTGCTATTCCTCCTCCGATGACTGCTATTGTCTTTATCATTTTATTATTCTAACGTCTTTTCACTAATTCTTCTTGCCTCTTTTTCCCAATCAATGATTGGAGCTAGCCAAGGCAAATGAGCATGCGTTGATAATGAAGGTATTGGATTAACTAAAATACGAGGATTGAGTGGATCCTTGTACTGATATTCCCCCAAACCCTGCATCTCTCTAAAAAGCTCCCTATCCTCCGGTCTTCCTTTACCATTATCATTATATTTTTCAAAATACTCTAAATCTTCCTTGATTGTTGATGAGGTAGCTGCGAACGTCATACACGTTGATTCTTGTGTTCTCCAATGACTCCCAGATGTGACATAAATAGTATTATGCCAATGAGGATAATCTGCGCCAAGTGGATAGTCTGGCTGGTACCTAACAGGATGATCATATCCCGTGGAATAGTGTACTGGTAGTTTTGTCAGGGAGTCATACATACCAATAAGGGCTGGCGCCAGCCAAAGGTAATCATCTTCCGCTATCACTACAACATCCTTTTCTGGCATTTCAGACGCTTTATAAATAGCATTTATAGTTGACTCACAATTGCCCTGATGTGGACTTTCTACAATTTCACCTCTTGGTTCAACGCTTCTTTTTATGTGTTTTGACCACTCATCGTGAGGATTCAAGTGTCCGTCAAAAAGCACTGTGAATGAGACGGAAACCTGTTGTTGTAGCTGGTTGTAAGATAAAAGAATACTTTTTAAACATAGCTCCTTTGAATACCAATTGGGGCGGGGTGCGCTATTTTCTCCGCTAGACGTTCTGTACAAAATTGCTGTTTCTCTTTCAGCCATACTAATTAATGCAGATTATATATCAAAACTCCATTATATTCCATACTATGGGCAGAATACACTTAACCCCAGAAGGGTAATTAAAGTAACAATTAACATTCTTCATGTAAATGGAAATATTACCAAAAGTAAAGCTTGTGACTACTACCTACAGTACAAGGAAAGCTTAAAAAGAGTGATAAACATCCGTATAAGCACAACTAAGAAAGCAACAAACACTAAGAAAAAAACTTATCTAATATAATTCCTTGAAGCTGAGCATTTACTGGTTCAGGATCGTAACTCTCAAAACCTAAGGCCAAGAGAAACCGCTGGGTGGATGAGCGGACTCGAACCGCCGACCTGTTGTTCCACAAACAACCGCTCTAACCAACTGAGCTACATCCACCAGGTAGGGTTATATTTTACCAAAAACCGTAGATTTTACCTACTTTTTATGATCTGCTCCTACAGCCTCTGAAATATGCTTATAACCGTCTTTTTTAAGAAATTCTACTAAATCTCTATTTATTTCCCCAATTAACTGTGGGCCCTCATAAATCATGCCTGTAATAAGCTGAACCAACGTGGCTCCTTTTCTTATCTTTTCGTATGCATCTTTTCCACTAAACACTCCCCCTACACCAACAATCACAAACTTATCTTTATAATGCTTGTAGGTTTTCTCGATCAAACCGTTTGAAAGTTTCTTGTTAGGTTTGCCGCTAATTGATCCTTTTACATTGCTAGGAATGGTATCTTTTATAGCCTTGTCTTTTCTGTCTTTGTTTAAGTTTCCTATAATCACTCCTTCGACACCGAAACTAACCGCCACATCTAATAATTTCCTGAATTCTTTCCAGGGGGGATTAATTGGCATTTTTATAAATACCGGTTTATTAATTTCCAGGGTGTAGAGTTTGTTAAGTAGGCTCTTTAACCTTGCAGGTGTTGTAAAAGGCTCGCCACCAAACGTATTTGGACAAGAAATGTTGATCGTATAAAAATCGCCAACGTCACTTTTTATAACCTTCTTGAAACAGTTGTAGTAATCTTCTATTCCGGATTTATCGGTTGCCGTTTCTTTACAATTTGTTTTACCAATAGACATGCTAATTGGGAAATTAACTGATTTATTTTCTTTAACCCTCTTAATTATTTTTGTTGCTCCGATATTTTTAAGTCCGTAATACACAACCAGACCTTTGGAGTCGGGGAGTCTATATAGTCTTGGTTTTGGGTTGCCAATGTACGGTTTGTCTGTAACAGTACCCGCTTGCATAAAGCCAAATCCAACACAATCGAGGATACTTACAAGGTTTGCATCTTTGTCAAAACCTGCAGAAAGTCCTATCGGGTTTTTAAATCGTATTCCCAGAACTTCTTGTTCTAATGACACATCTTCGAAATTAAAAAGCGACTTAACGAGTTGTCTTGTGGTTTCGGAACCTCCCAGTCTTCGGCCAAAACTAGTTATGTTGTCATGCACATCTTCCGGATCCTTTAAAAAGAGGAAGGGTTTTGCA
>SDBT01017415.1_pt1 | contig 11353 bp, 23 predicted proteins | sample 2277101 | NCBI WGS metagenome assembly SDBT01 (sample SAMN10404973, study PRJNA504765) | marine sediment metagenome | isolation source: marine sediment core GS10_PC15, 103 cmbsf | place: Arctic Ocean: Southern Knipovich Ridge | collected 2010 | reverse complement strand
CGCGCATGCCTCACACGACCACGCCTCGCTTGCGTCCCGTTCGAGATGGGCGAGCTGCCGTTCCAACCTCCAAATGTCGGCTCTGGCCTCGGTGAGCAACTTGCCGGCCGCCAGTGCGTTGGCCTGGTGGGTCGTGCATTCCGCGCGGGCCTCGGCGAGCTGTTGTTCCAACTTCCACGCTTCGTTCCTGGACTCTTTGAGCAGCTCCCTGGCGGTCAGCGTGTCCGCCTCGTGGGTCACACACTCCGCGCACGGCTCGGCTGAGGTGTTGAGGGCATCGAGGGCATCCTTGACTTGGTCGAGGTCATCCAGCGCACCCCACTCGTTGCGGGCGCACGCAATGGCGCGACGTATGATGCTCCTATGCTCTTCCGTCAGCCCGTCGCGAGTTTCCGGGACCGGAGCGTTGAGGGCGTCGAGTCCGGTGCGAAAGAGTCCCGCGCCACCATGTTCGTCCAGATGGCACCCAACAAGGCCAGCTATCGCTCGCCATTCGGGCTCCGTCAGTCTAACCAGTACGTCAGTCATATCATTCTCCGTCAGGCGTCTGGGGGTCGCCGACTTTCACGTACTTCACCACAGGCTCCATTGTTTCAACGCGGTTGACTTGCTCTATAGTGTAGTCGTCGTCAGACAGCCCGTTCTCTTCACCATCGGTCGAAAGATTGTAGTTCACTGCCCAATACGTGTCATCTTCTTTTCGGTGAAACACCTGATAGATGTAACAGCCATGCCTGTATTGGTCGTCAGTTTCACGATGCACGCTCTCAAGCCGGTCTTCCCATAAGTCCTGTTGTGTTGGTGGTGTTGGTGTAGTCATTTCTAGTCCTTTCCGTCAGGCGTTTGGGGGTCGGGGTCGATGCCGCATCGCTTCAACAGTAACGCAGTGGCGTCACGTAGGTTGCAGAGCAGCACGGGAACCAACGCCTCTGCATCACGCATCGCCAACTCGGGGGTAGTCCTGGGTTTGCCTAGCCCGTAGATCCGACCTACGCCAACGTAGGCTTTTCCTACCCACCGTTGGTTCCCGCGTATTGGATACACAAACAGGCTAACGTGTCTCCAGTATGCGACATAGCTTCTGAAGTCCCAGTGGCCGGAAGGCCTCAAACGTTTCCACTTGGGTTCAATCTTCATCATTCACTCCATCGCGGCGAGGTCGACTCGAACGGCCTTGTGACCCGGCAGGCCAGGACGGATTAGGCCCCTGTCGCGCCGCCAACTTGTAAGGATTGCTTACAGGTTCAATTAGCCCTCTTCGCTCAACTGAATCACCAGCTCCGGTGGCGTCGTCAACTTCAGGGGTTTGTCACAGAGCATGTAGTCGCCGCTCCATTCGACGTAGGTGCCATCGGTCGTGAAGAAAAACACCGCATCGCCGTTGCTGCCGTAGCTACCGTCCAGGTCGGGGGAGGCAACTACATAGCGCTCGCTGACCATGTTGTGGGGCCGGACGAGCTGATCAGGCGTTGTCAATAACGAGTTGACCGACGACACCTTGCCTTTGACGGTATAGAACGCCATCACCTTGCCAAAGCTGACGAGGTAGATGTAGCTCACCTTGCTATCGGTATTGAACCGCTTCAGCCGCTCAGCAAGGTTCTTCCGTTCCTGGGATGTTGTGAGCCTGGGCGGCGGAACAGCCTTCAAGTGAATTACCTGTTGCGCCTCGGTGGCGTTCTGTTCTTGTCGTTGGGTGTTGTCCTTTCGTCCACCACAGCCTAAGCACACCACACAGCAGACAATGGACAATACAATTCTTTTCACGGCATCTCTCCTTCAATTGAAATAGAATCGGGCAGGTCGCCCGTTTTGAAAATCGAACGGTTGGCCATGTTGGCGCGAGCGTTATACTGCGCAGCGAGGTCGTTGCGCTGCTGAGTCAACCCGAGCCAGATAGAATTGAGCCTCGACCATTCGATACGGTCGTCACGTTTCCAGTCTTTGCGGTCGCCAAGCATCGTGGCGAATTGACCCACGGCAACACGAGCCCCGCGCACTTTAGCGTCTACAGCGCCGATGTCCTGGTATCGTTGCTTGAACCATTCGTAGTTGTGCAGCACGTTGTCGGCGTCGAGTGTCTTGCTCATTATCCGTCCCGCCTGACAGAACGGATTCAGAACGCACGTCACGCCACCTAGCACAACCACCAAAAGCAACATAGCCAAGCCGAGCTTAATGCCGAACTTGCCAGGCCCGTGTTCTGCTGCATCTTCCCATGATTTCCAAGTCATTATCTTTACTCCTTGTTCCGTTCAATCAGCCCCGGCGACCACACGCCACTGCAACCGCCGGGGCGCTCCAGCATCAGTAGGCGGCGGGCAGCGGCCTCCCTGCCGCACCCTACTCAGGCAAATGGAGCCCGCCGCCGTGAGTCAGTTCTATGGGGCCAACAGTCCAACCCGCTTTGCACCCCTTGCTTCAAGGATGGGCAGGTTCGCTTCTGTCGGAATGTAGATAACCTCGCTACTGCCATCTTGCAGGCCCATAATCCAGAGGTATCGTAGGTAGCTCTCGTTACCCTTGAGGCTGTCGCCAATGATCTCGTTAGCCTGCGCTACTCCTTTTGCGCGTTCCACTTCTGCTGCGGCAAGCAGTGACGCCGATTCCTTTTTCGCGCTCGCCTCCTGAATCAAAACCTGTCGACTCCATTCGGCTTCTCGTAACGTAGCCTCGCCCGACAGTGCCCTTTGCCAAACCCGGTAATGTGGAAGCCCCCACATTAGCGCGGCGATTCCCATGATCAAGCCAGCCAGTACCGCCGCACCAATTCCCAGGTTTAATCTGGTGTCATCGCTCATCTCTACTCCCTTTCGTTAAGTCCGATAGTCGAACAAACGTATTCACGATCGTCAGAGAATCCTGGAATGTCACAATCAACACCCCAAAAGGATCGCCGTGGTTCCTCTTGTATCTGTTTCCTGACGGCATATCCCTGCCTCTGCTCTGTGGGCAGTTGCGACCAGTCTATTCCGTGCTCGCCCCGTAACATCTCTCTAATGGTGTCGCAGTTGCAACCATCGAGCCTCTTGGGAGAGAACTTGGCTTGGCCACAACTCAGGATGGAGTTCCGTATCGCATCGCGCTGACGCCAGATGAAATAGTTTACGACGTCCTCTTTGGGTACGCTGAACACCCTGGCGTCGAACATGCCCCGTAACTGGTTCTGCTCGGCTTCCAGGGGTCGATTGAAAGCACAAGTCGCAATAGAGGCAGATACAGAAACAATCTTCTGGACCTGGCCACCAAACCACTGCTCGGTATCGAAATTCTCGTAATCCGTCAGAAGAACGGAAATCTCATCCGACTGCCCATAGGCAAAGCGTGCGCTGGAAATATCGTCACACAGCGCGACGGCTGCCTTCTTCATACACGAATGGAAGAATGCGTCGTATGGGCGATCGAACTGCTTGGTAAAGGTGTGGAACGCCCTTCCGTCAACACGGAGAATAGCGGGGCACCGTTTAACCAAAAGAGGTCCAACGGATTGCTCATAGAGCTTCATTCTGTCGTCGAGGTTCATCGCGTTCTCCGTCCGATAGTCGAACGTTACATAATACGTATTCTAGGACGTTGTGACGTCGGCAAGTCGCTCCCGCAACAGGGTCATCGCTTCTGTGTTTACAAGAAATACCCATTCCCCATCTCCCGAAGTCTCGACACAAGCCTCCGACACTTGCTGGGCAGCCTCGATCAAAAGCCGTATTTTCTGCCTCCTAGCTGCGCCACATTTGCGACTGCTCTCGTTGACCTTCTCGCGATTCGCAGCAGCCCATCGCCTGTTTCGCGCATGGATTTCTTGCCGATGGGCCTTTTGGTGCCGACGCTGTTGAGCCGCGATCTTTTCTGAGTTGGCAGCGCAATATCGTTTGCGCCATTCAGCGACGCATGTTTTGTTGCGGAAACAGACTCCGAGTCGGTTGTCGTGCCGGATGCGACCACCACAAAGCTCGCACTTGCCCCATGGGACCGATATAGAATTAGCAGCCTTATATTGCTTGCCATATTCCTTCACGCAGCGACCGGGGCGCGTACAAACTGTGTATTCTGCCTTACCAAAGAGCGGTTTGGCACAAATCGAACATTTCCTTGGTCCTATATTCGAGTGTATCATAAGAAGCCTTATGGGGCGTTGATTCGCAGGCGTTCACAGATTGCCTCATGGCCCGCCCGTGCCTCCTCTAGCGTAGTGTATCGCTCACAGATTTCGTCTTTGCTAGACTCGCCTCGAAACACCATCGTCTCGAACAATACTGGCGGACCCGTGCCGAACGAATGGTCTATACTCAAGAAAACGGTCGACACCAAGAGGTCGCCAATCGTGGTTTTTGCTATCTTACGCTCGCTCTTTTCGAACCACTTTGACCATTCTATGACGTCCTTGCACTCCACCACTTCGCCGTCTCGTAGGATGTAGTTGCCACTCATCATCTCTCCTCACAAAAACCAGCCGACCCGACCCCTGTCATTCGTCTCAGATTACAGGAATTTTTCACAACCCTCATCATGTTCCACCTCCCTTCTACCGGAGGCCGCAGTGTAATCGACCTCAGACTGCGGCAATCCGCAACCCCGTGGCCGGGCCGGCTGGGTTGTTATGCAACAGGCCACTTCTCGACAGCAGCCCGTACCATCGCTCTCGCCTTAGCTATCTGTGCGTCCTGTTTCCGCCACGCCTCTTCACCAATGACCGGGTTGGCGTCTGCCCATTCGTCGATTGCTGTGAAGGCTGAATATGTCCGACCCAATGCACGCGCCGACACCACCTGTGCATACGCCTCCAACCCCGCGTGCAATGCAGAGCCGACCCACAGAGGCTCTGTGTCGGCGTCTATGCCCTTGCGCAGCTTCCGCTCGTGCTTCCAGTGGTAGAGCAGCTCACATCGACCGAGATCGCTCAGAGAGCTGTAGGTGAGTACATCCTTACCTTCGTCAGCACCCTCCAGCTCAGGATGTGACGATTCCTGCATTGCGTATTGTTCGCCGATGACCCATTCGTAATCCGCCCCATTCTGCAACGCCTCGCACAGATCCGCGTAGGGGCATTCTCGCTCATAAGCGAAGCACGCGCCCGTGTTCGGCAACCAGCGATTGCAACGTCTGTTTTCGAGTAGCCGCTTGCTGGATTCCCAGAGATACCAGCGGGCCTGCAAGAGCTTTGACGAAGTCGTGAAGTATGGGTAGCTCTGAATCCGCACCTTGTGGTCAGGGTCTCCTAGCCACTCTACGCACCGCTGCTCGTAAGCGTCACGGTCCGCGTCGCCCTTGACTCGGTGGACAATTGACGATCCCTGTAGCTTGATCCACTTTTTGGCCTCGGCTTCAATATCGCACACCTTGAACGCCTTCTTTCCTCCAGCTTTCATGCAGGCATAAGTATGCTTAGGCTCGCAATACTTGATCGTCGGTCGACAAATCAGCCGGTATTCAATCTCGGTTATTCTGTGACCAGCCGCCTCCAGGCACGCCGCGTACAGCTCACCTTGAAAGCCGATTTTCTGCTGACGGATGAACCGGGGGATGTCGCCCACGCCCTTCCAGTCGACAACCTTGTGCGTCTCGACTCGGTCAACCTTGCCCATGAACACGAACGTCCTCGACACGCCCTTCGTGTCGGGGTTGGTGACTGGCATGGTGACAATCTGTTCGACGTTTGTTGTCATCATCAGAATGGGATGTTCGCGCCAGCAGCAGGCGGCTCAGCCATCGGTGGTGGCTCGGTCAGCATCGGGTCGGGGGTGAAGCCAGGCAGCGGCTGTGCGCCTTGAGTCGTCGTCTCGTTCGCCGGGGGTGGCAGCGCGGGGGCGTCTTTGCTGATGGGCTCCCATTGGTCAACGTCGCAGTATTTGTCGTCTTTCTCGTTAGGCACCAGCTTTAGTCGCACCCGTTTACCGATCAATACCCGGTGACTGTTGGGATTGTCGGGGTTGTAGCTCCGACATTGATCGCGAGTCATTCCGCAGTCACGCGCGAAGTCTGCCAGAAACACTAATGATGCCTGTGTCAGCCAGAAACTAGCCCTAACGCTCTTGCTCTCTGCGTCAACACACGCAAATTTGACGCCAGGGTTGCCGTTGTTGGGGTTGGTGAACGTCTCGCATCCTTTGATGGTGACGTCGTGCCACCCAGGCTTCAAATACCCACCGTCCCAATGCTCTGCCAGATTCGTCACTGTGTTTTTCCTTTCGTTCCAAGGATCTTGGTAAATAGCTTTGTCCAATCGGGCTCCTCAAAGCGGTCGAGAATGCCCGTAGAATCCTTGGCGTATATTTTGTCGTCGTTGAACGTCCGCCAAACTCGCCTGTCTTCGTTCGGGTCTTCCGTCTCCATTGCGTGCATGTAAAGCACCAGCCCAAAAAGCTTAGGGCAACCCATCGGAACCATCTTGCCGGGGATGCCCAGGTGTCGCTCTGCGTCGTTCCCATCGGCACCCTTTGGCCATGCTGCGATACAAGTAAAGATGACGTGAATCGGCAAATGGCAGAATACAGAGATCAGATTCAACATCCGACGTCCAAACGTTCCCCAATCCTCGATGGTCATTGCGTCCTCATAGACACCTTTCGGGCTGGTACGCTCATTCTTGGTGCGGTCCTTAACCATGTTCGGCCGATCGACCGTCAAGATATGGGTCATGCACAAATCTGCTATTTCGTTCAGGCTCTCGATAACAAGAATACGTTTGCCTGTGACCAAATCGGCTAGCGCCTTGTTGCCGGTGTCTTGTCCTGTGAGCGCCAAATAAAGCGCTTGTACGTCAAGCCAGTTTTCGAGATAGACCACCGGATAGTTTTCATTACGCAAGGGCAACGTGTCACGTTCACACACTGCCAGCAACGTGCCCGGCAGAGGCAGGGTCTTCAGCGATGTAGTTTTTCCAGCCCCCGAGTCGCCATACAGGATGGCTCGTATCAATGTCAGTTCTGTGTCGCTCGTGTGCAATAGCTTCATACTTACATCTTCTCCGGTTGTCCTACCTCGATATTGACCAGCCCACCTTGCAGGCCCATACGCTCTGCCACGTCTTTTACATGCGACTCCACCTCATCGGTCGTACAACAGTTGTGCTCGGCATCTACCGCCACGAGTACGGCACCTGTGATGAGGACGCGGTACATGCCCTCGATGGGCGTACCCGGTTGCTCATGCGTCCCGTACCCGGTTCGCATTGCGCTGGTTACTTCAGGGTCGTCCATCAGTGATTCGCCATGTACCGCCGAAGGGCATCTTTGATTTCCTTGGCGCTCTTCGGACCAATGTGCCACAAGACTGTCAATCCAACAGTTTTGCAGTGTGTATCGAGTTCGCCAAGTGTGTGGATTCCACAGTGAAATAGCCTATCGACCAAGCACGTACGCAGGCCATGCAAGGCTGTCAGCTCACTGACCGGCTCCTCTCGCCATGCGTCGGGGTTGGTGGTCATGGTGTCGACTCCACATGCACAAACTTACACTTCATGGGTTCCGCGTCCTCGATCGAACTCGGGATAGCAACTACGATTGCACTCAAGCCCAACGAGATGAGAATGAGTGTCCAAAAACACCACTCTACCTGTGTCCTGAGTCTGCCGAGCAATTCAATGATTTTGTCACCCTGTTCCGGCGTCATGGCTTGGGCTCCGTGGGGCGCCAGAGAGAGACAAGACCATCGCGACAAAACTCTTGAATGCCCGGATGCGCCCTCATGCGTGCTACAAACTCCGCATGAGATTCGGCCGCATGTTCATGCAACTTCCCTGCGGTACACCCACGATAATCGCTAACCAACCGCAACAGTGCATCGTCTCGGGGCTGGGTGACGGGCTCGGGCGTGGATGCTTCGCGGGCTTGGTAGTCGGCGAAAAGAGCGTCAACCATGTAGAGGACAGTATCCGCATGAGTCACGGCAAGCGGCCCCCATATTGAATGTTCCATCGCATCCACTTTGGAGGATATTTCGTACACGCGCCTACCAGGGCGTGTTTCAACTGCTCGATACGATATCGCTTCTCCCGTTCTGTGCTCCCACACCACCCTTGGCGTCGGCTTGTCTGTGTCAGTCGAATCAGTCATGTGAGTCTCCAAAGGGGTCGCTTCGTCGAATGTCAGGGTTTCAGTCATTGGTTTGATTTGCTTTGCACCGCCTGGCCCGGCCGAGCTCCGCCACGCAACGTGGGGTCACTTACCCTTCTTCAGTTTCTTCGCCACACGCACCACTTCAGTCGCATACTTCTTGAGGTTGTCGTACAACCTCATCTCCTCCCCGATTCGCTCCAGCTCGCGAGCGAGTCGTTGCGCCACCTGACGGGTGTAGTCCGCGTTCTGCCGAATGACGTCCAGGTGCTGGTAGCTGCGCCCACCCTCGGTGTCGATCGCCTGATACGCACGGGTGGTAACCACGAGGTCGAGCGTGCGCGGCTTGCCCTTCCCGATGTAGCAGACTTCAACCTCTATCCAGCGGATCAGGTCGCGGGCCTGTTTGAGCCGGTGCATGCGTGCCGCACTCGCGTCGTTCCAATCGAACAGATCGTGGAAGACGGACCCGGGGCTTTCGGCCTCCACGACCAGCAGTTCTGCGGTAACCCCGCCGTTGACCTCAGCCAGTTGGCCCAGGGCGTCCCCGTACTCTTGGGCCTTGGCCTTGTTGAATCGGGCGGCTGATGCCGCTTTGTAGGCTGTCTCACTCATCGGTCAGTCCTTTGGTTTGATTTGCTATGCAGGGCCGGGCTTGGCATCGCCCCGCGCCGCGAAGTTCGGAACAGTATGTCATATCTCTCACCCATGATCTTGATTTGAGTTGCTAGGCAAAGCGGCGCGGTGTAGCGCATAGCATGGCACAGCACAGTATTCCGTGTTCAGGCCACCTGTCGTTTCTTCTGCTTCCCTGCCTTCACAACGAACTGCCCCATCGTCCCCATCTTCTGCGGCCGCAACGCCCCGATGCCGATTTGCCCGGCCAGGCTCAGCAGGTTGGTAATGTCCTGTGCGGCCAGCAGGTTGGCGTTGAACTGGATCGTCACGTCGATGGACCATTCCTCGTATCGTGCCCGGTCACAGTCGACCAGCGGATTGCCCTTGGCGTTGTTGTTGCGACCCTTGCGATAGTCGTGACACACCCGCTTGAACTTCAGCGGGAGGTAGTCTGCGTGCTTGGGTGTGGGGATAATGTGGAACATGGGTGGCAAATTGGTCAGGTTAAACGTCTTGCCTTCGATGTAGCGCACGGCGTCGACCATTGCCCGCTTGATACCACCAGAGGGGAAGCCGTGCGTGTTCTTGTCGATCATGTACCGGCTGGCAAGGTAGTTCTCTTCGGGCGTAGGCTTCTTCGGCTTCTTTGGGCCTTCCACTGTTCCTTCGCCACCCTTCGGTGGCGGGCTGATCCGATGCTCCGGCGTCTTCGACACCAACAGCGGGGTCGTGCCCACAATCGTGAGAGTCGATAAAGCCAGCTTCGGTGGCACAATCGCCACCCTCGTCACACTACTGTCTTTCTTCGTCATTACAGGCTCCTAAAAAGGGTGCATTGATTTGCTTGGCGCTGACATGCAGTGCCGGGGCCAGCGGTGCGCTGAACAATTTCGTATTCCCCATCGTTGCTTTGAGTTGCTGAGCAGCGCCTCGCGTTGCTGGGCCATGTGTCGAGAAAAGGTGCCCCGCTGCGCGCATGCAGGAGTACGCCCAAGTGACCCTGCGGCGACAGCGGGGCGGCCCTAGAAGGCAGAAAGGAGGCAGGCCCCGGGGCGGTCGGGGTGGGCCGGTGTGTCCCCGGGGCCTGTGTAGAAATCAATGAGCCCCGGGTCATCGGCTGTGTCAGGTTCTCGCCGGGGCTGTGAGGAGGGGAAAAGGCTATTAGTACGATGGCGAACAGGGCGACGCCGACGATCGAGCCCAGGACGCTGCTGGCCGAGTACGTTATCTGATCTTCATAGTTCATCTTCGGCCCTCCAATGCAGATCCGCAGGTTTGACCTCAATTGCGCTCGGTTGTCCGGTGAGTACAACGCTGACCGTGCGGTCTACCACGTTCGCATCCAGCACGCGCCCAGGTCGCCAGCCTACGCCGAACCGGACGTTTACGGGCTGGTCGTATTTGACTTCGGAGGCCTTCATGGTTTGGCCTTCTGTGCGTCGGCGATTGCCAGGGCTTCGGTGGTGAAGGGTCCGTCAGCACCGATCCCCCTATCGCATACCGGACAGTAATACCGCCAATACCAACCAGGCTGCGTCACAGCCTCGCCTAAGGTGATTGCCGCGCCATCTGTCTCCCGTGCGTTGGGCAAAAGCTGGACTGTTTCTGCGTCTGTCGTGCCCGGTTCAGCGTTTGGGTCGGTGTGGAATTGGGTCATTTTCCACCTTGCTTTCGGAGTTGCGACAGGGAGCGTAGCGCCGTAATCGGGTCGCCCCAAGGAACGAAGATTTTCACAGTTACCATGCTGGGCGAATGACGACCATCGGGCGTGAACTCAAGCATCTCGGCAGGGCACCAACCGCCTTCAGGACTGCGGGCGTCAATAGCTACTCCGCTTTTCATGTCTTTGAATGAGATCATGGCTTGACCTCTGCTTCAGCGATGGCGGTACTTGGTGCTTCTGTTTCTGCAGCAATTGTTGCCACCGGATTCACCAGAACAAAGTCGATACTGTCGCCGCGAGGCTCTATCGCCGACAGGACGATGTTGCGCACTGACCCGTGAACTTGCCAATCGTCGCCAGGGGCTTGGGGCGCGGTCACAAGGCCGGATTCCTTGAGTGTCTCGCCGTTAATCCCGAATGGCTTGTGTGTTTGGTCGCGGCACATCTGCACCAGATCGTAGACAGCCGTGCCCCGACCTGTGTCCATCAGCTTTTCCAGAACGTGTGTGATAACTGCGACAAGCGGCTCGGCCTCATCACTCCCGTTCTTGAGCCGTACTGTTTTGGTTGGTTCGCTCATGGCTTGCACGCCTCCAGAACGTCACACAGGCGCCTGACCGTGCCGTCAACCCTCGCCGGCGTGACGTAGGTCCCGTCTTTGACCATGCGTCGTATTCGGGACACAAGAGCGGTTCGCTGCTTAGGTGGGTTGACTATCTTCAGTTGTGCTTTCATTGTCGTCCCCCTTTCGTTGCTTCAAGAATTCCGCATACGCCTTGTCGATGGCGAGTTCTACCTGTGCGCGAATCGTGCCGGTATGCTCGCCTGAGTAGTGTTCGGCCATTTCGCCGAGCCACTCGCGGTATTTCGGGCCAACTTTGATGGATGTGGTTGTAGCTTCGTCGTTCATTCGCTCCCTTTCTACTACCAATATACCCCATATAGAGGACAGGTGCAAACGTATTCCAAAATAAACTTGCGTGGGGGTAGGCGCCCGATATGATGCAGCGGTCTTCTCCCT
>SDBT01017414.1_pt1 | contig 11353 bp, 7 predicted proteins | sample 2277101 | NCBI WGS metagenome assembly SDBT01 (sample SAMN10404973, study PRJNA504765) | marine sediment metagenome | isolation source: marine sediment core GS10_PC15, 103 cmbsf | place: Arctic Ocean: Southern Knipovich Ridge | collected 2010 | reverse complement strand
AACTATACAGAATAAAAAATATTTCTTATAGATTTTTTTAGGTTAAATAGGATAATTTCAACAGTTAACATTACTCATTGATAATCTTAACACATTCGTTATAGAACGAGTCTCCATAATGTGTGAGCTTTTTGAAGTCCAATATGACGTAAGTATTTATTCACCTCGGTTTGATGTGGTATAACTCGTTTTCTCCGTCCGTTCGCAAATGACTTCCGCTTTCCTTTTTTATGGTTTAGGTGATAGGCTTATTTTATTATATTAATTCTTTTCTAATTAATAAATCCATCTCCGCATTTAACCAACATAACTCATCATACGTACAAGAAGATCTAAATACCTGTTCTGCCTTTTTCTTTGTATCCTCTATGGATGCGATGTGACTAGAATATTTCAAAATTTTTTCTGCCAGCAGCCAGCATAAATCGTTATATGAATAATTTTTTAAAGAAAAGTAATATGCTGCCAACCTTATTTGAGTTTCTGAAGGTAATTCTTCAACTTCCGGTGGTTCTTCAACTTCCGGTGGTTCTTCAACTTCCGGTGGTTCTTCAACTTCCGGTGGTTCTTCAACTTCCGGTGGTTCTTCAACTTCTGGTGGTTCTTCAACTTCTGGTGGTTCTTCGACTTCCGGTGGTTCTTCAACTTCTGGTGGTTCTTCGACTTCTGGTGGTTCTTCAACTTCCGGTGGTTCTTCAACTTCCGGTGGTTCTTCGACTTCTGGTGGTTCTTCGACTTCTGGTGGTTCTTCGACTTCTGGCGGTTCTTCAACTTCCGGTGGTTCTTCGAATTCTGGTATATCTATGATGGGTAGTTTAATCACTATAGCTTCGATATCAATTATTTCTGCTTGAGAAGATTCTTCAAAATTCCCGGTTATAATTTGTTGACCAAGTCTAGCAAAGCTTCCTAAGAGATCATTAAAGTCAAATTCGAACATGATTTTACGTGATTGTTGCATGAATTCAACATTTAATATTAGTTTGATTATCCCTCCTGAAGCAACACCAAGTTTAGCATCAAACCAAATTCCTTTAATATTAAAAATAAGATCAAAACCAGTATTAATTATATTTTTAGCTGCATCTAATAGTAAATTAGTACCCGCTTGAAATGTCGTTAAAACAAATTCTGCTCCCTCAAGAGTTATTATAGCTACAGCTTCCAACGCTATTAGTGCTACTATTCGTGGATCTAACTCGATTGGAAAATTTTCTACTAATGCTGTGATACCGGCAAGTATACCTTCGGCAATTAATAATATTCCATTAGCAACCACTCTTGCGGCAATTAATAATACCATCCGAGGATCAAGTTCAATTGGGGTATATACTACTAATGCTTGAATCCCTCTTAGAATAGCTTTAACGCCCTCTAAGAATAGCCATGCAGTTAATCTCAAACCTTCTTTAATACCTATATCTACATAACAGGCTGTGATTTCTAATCCTTTAGCAATTATAACCCCATCCCAATACAATTTACATACTATATCAAGAATAAAACATTTATTTTTATTTTTAATTGCGGAATTTATTTCTCCATAAAGGCGATTAATTCTATTGTTTATCGCATTGATTTGTATATCAATATCATTAACAACTTTTTGAGCATTTGCTACATCTTGTATTGCTTTGTTTAGATCTCTATTAGCTCCTTCGCGCTCTGCTTGGATAGTTACTCGCATGGCATCTATTAAACCTTGCTCATGGTTTAAAGCATTTCTTTTTCGATTTACGTCATTTTGAGCATTGTTTAAATCTCGAGTTACTTGCGCACGTTCCTGTCTTATTTGTTCGGTTAGATTTGTAATCTGTCTACCGAAATCAGCAACAGCTGCTTGGGCTACATCAACTTCTTTTAATAACACGGAATACGCATCATTTGTCGCATTAGCAAAAAAGTCTATTGCAGAAATTAAACCATTCCTTAAAGAAGTTACAAAATTATTATGTATAATTGCCCTAATTCGGAAATCATTCGCACTGTGAAGATTTCCTCCCTCTACAAGAAGGGTAGCGTCAAAGATATTAAGGATTTTACCTCCAACTATAAATTGAAAACCCCTTGCATCAATACTTATATCAGTTACAAGACTTATTCCAAGGATCTCTACAGTTCCAGAAACATAGAAGTGTGGATTTTCTCCCTGGATTAATGCAATATCTACTATTGGATTAGGCGAACTGCCAGCTCCTCTGACTGAAAATAAATTCGGAATTACTATTGGATCAAATTTTCCATAGATTTTAATTCCTTTTTCCCAATCAAGTCTAAGATCGATTAAAGCAGTCCAATCAAGAAATCGCATAAATCCTTGAATAGCAAATCCAGGATCGTATCTCAATTCACCAATATAAACTGTAGTGGGGACTATATAGATATTTACATTCTCAAACCCTATACCGTTTAATATCTCCAGAAATTCTAGAGGAAATTCATTAATGGCCACTGGATCACAAAACAATGTAATCACATCTATTAAATAGAGCTTATTGAATCTTATCTTTAGCATGCATTGCAAAGGATTGGTAGGATTAATATTAATAGCTCCACTTCCGTAAAAATCACCAACCTTTAAAGTTCCTGCAAAACCAATGACTGGTAACGGAATTGGTGTAGTTGAGAAATTAATACCTAATTCTAAAGCGACATCCTCTATGGTGACCCCTTTAAATCCAAATGGTTGATTCCAAACTCCTTCCATTGTACCTGCTAAAGTTAGTGTTCGCTTTGATAAATTAAATTTAGCTGCTAAAGTTAATATAAGTAGATCTCTTTCAAGTTGTAAAGCACTTTGAGCCCTAAGTGCAAGGGAAAGATCGGGAAGAACAATTTCAAAATTTATATTATTTAATTCTAATATATTCGCAATATTAATGGTACCCTCAATTGAAATACCTAAAAGTAGGCTAAATGGATTAATCCCAATTTGACCTGTTAACCCCAATTTTTCAATTCCAATAAGCTTATCTATACTCGTATCAGTTAAATCAATAGTTACAAATATGTTAATACCTCTCTTTATGTCTACCTTACGACCAATAGATATTGTTGAAAGATTTTTAGTTGTAATTTTGTCAGAGGATGAGAGAATTAGATCGATGTTAGTGAGTTTTAAATCATCTAATGCACTTAGTAGAGGATTAATATCTGAAAATTTAAAGGATTCAGGAGGAGAAAATCCGACAGCAAAAGCCCATTTTGTTTTGCTACTCAGTGGTGGTGCAGGAGTGATTTGGTCACTCATTTCTTGTTCATCAGCGGATTCCTCTTCTATTTGCTTGTTTGATTCATCAGCGGAATCGTCTTTTACTTGTCCAACAAAAAATTCTGCTTTACCGAAATTAGTTTCTCCACTTATTTTAAATTGAAATCTTCCATCCTTAATAACAATAGCAAAACTAAGGTCTCTAATCTCTAAATCTAAAAAATTAAGAGGTATAGGTGAATTTTGGATTGCAGTGGGACCACATAAGTCTTGAAGTAAAGCGAAAAGATTTAAGGTTGGTATAATTGTTTTAATTTCAAACTTACCAGGTATCTGACATTTAATAGCAATAATAATATCACCAAGCTCCAGTTTTCCTCCAAAAATACCCGAATATTTGGGAAGAGAGGATTCTTTCCTTGGTTCCCTCTTCAGAGAAAGTTCAATTTCACTCAAAGGCAAGTTACTAAAACCTAAGGGAATTACCCAATCACTTTGTGCCTTCACCGTTAATATGACAATTTCTTTAACTGGAGTAATTGATATGAAGAAATCTGAAAAATCAAACTGAGGAAGTGGAATCTCAATAGGTATAGGGATATTTTCGATTAAATTTTTTCCAAATAAATAAAGTAGATTCCCTATATTATTAGGAAGTAATATAATATGTAAACTGTAGGTTATAATATCTTCATGATGTTCGTTCTTCCCTCCATATTTAACCGTTAATTCTATATCTACATCCTTATAATCAAGGATGTCTGCAGTTCCTCCAACAGTAATAGATGTTGGTAGGTCTAATTTGAGATTGACATCCTTAACAACAATATCATTAAAAATAGGAACCTCATTTTCGAATATTTCCCCCATATTTATATCATCATTTTCAAGAGAGTAGGTTCCATTTATAATATTTTTTTGAATAAAATCCCCTATTTCTACCAGATCCATTTTAAGATCTAACCCCCATTTCTTTCTTTAAACTTTTAAGTTCTGCACGCGCACTTTTTAATAAGCTATTTGCATTTTTCTGTTGTTGCAATAAATTTAAAAGTCTGGGATCCTGATCAAGAGAACCCTCAAATATCTGCTGCTCGAAAACTCCTACTTTTATTTTTAGAATATCTATGTCTTGTTTAATTGCTATTTCGAATGGTAACAATCTTCCTATTTTCTTCTCAAGTTTCTTGATCTGCACTGCGCGACGATTAAATTCTCTAATTAACTTCTCTTTTTCAGCTTCTTTGTTCTCATAAGGTAAATCTTCATACACCTGCTTCCATTGATCAATATTTGTTTTATGCTTTATACTCCTCTGTTTAAGTTTTTGAATGTCTCTTTGGATAAGGGTTAGCTGTTGTTGTTTTTTACGGATTTCTGCTTTTAATTTGTTTACATTAATAGGATTACCCTCCCTCTCGGCTTTTAAATTATCCTTAATTTCCGAAACAATTCGATTGATTCGTTTATGTACTTTTTGAGTGATATCAACAGATTGCTTCACTCTTTTTAAAGGATCTTCAGTTAGTGATTCAATATCATTATATTTTTCCATTTTAATATCAAGCCCTTCATTATTGATTATTTTGCCTACACTTATATATAGAGAATATATAGATATAGGGCTATAGCTATGTTAATAAACCTTCATTGAATTTCATTATAAATCTTACAATAATGTGAAAAGAATCCTTGCTTATTAAAGGTTCTCCAATTTCACTGTTAGTGCAATTTCAATAGAATTCAACTGAAAACGCCCTAAAATCTCTCATTTATGAAATTTAGGGGAAAGAGGAGATTAGAAAAAGTATAATTATTATAGAGACAACAGTCTCTGATCTTTTTACTTTTATTTTTTTAATTTTTTTATATAAAATTTAGTCTTCAGATTTTACTTTTCTTACTTCTTTAGTTAAAATAGGAAAAATCTCGGGAAAGTGAAAATGACAATATTTGCTGGCAAACACTAACCCCACGGATCTTTTGTACGATAGTGGTTCTATTCTGATCGAGGATTCCCTGATGATCTATCTCCCCGATCTATTAGAAAGATAATATTAAAAGAAAGAATAATGCTTTTAATCGATCAAGGTTATACTTCGTAAGACGCACTGCTTCCTCATTTCCCTGCATTTACAACTCGTAAGCAATTTAGGGAATTAATGGTTAATAATTACGCAGGACTAGCTGGATTGGATCGCGACCCTGTTGCATTAGTCTCTACCGACGAATTTAGGAGAACTGTTGAGTTAGTAAGACACTATGAGAGAAATGGAGTAGATTATACTGAAAAAAGCCTTTGGAGCGAAATATTTACTACAGATCATCCATTATTTTACAAACAATTCGGACTTAACATAGAAGAAATAAAAGTCTTTGCTTTAACCGGATTTTTACCTCAGAGATATTTGGGCTTGATTAGTGGTACTGAATTGCTTGGTGGATCTGCCAGATTTTTTGGGGATTTTTCTTTTGTGTTAAATAAGGAGTATCGTGACGCAGCGTTAGTTGAAAAAATAATGAGAGAAATTGTGTTACCGGCGGAAGCTAAAATATCAACCAAGAAGAAAAAAGAACCAACGAAGATAATCGCTGCAGTAATAAATCGAGGTATTATAGATAAAAAAGATTTTATTTATTTATCCTTATTTTATTTAATGCCAGCAAAACCTTCTGAAATTAAAAAAGCTACAATCCACACCTACTGGGATTCTAAAGAAGGGTAAATCTGTCTCTTATGTTCTTCCAACTTCAACACGAATTTAATAATGGAGGTATTATGTTCGAAAATGTCGAAGGGAGGTTAATTTCATATGGTTAATCAAAATAAGACAAATTAATAACTGATATTAATTTTTACTGACCAGAATTGATATGTTAAAAAAAATAACTATGAATTTTTGATTTTTTGGTAAATATCATCATAATTTTCAACAGACTCAAATAAATTAATTTTTTTTGCATCTCTTTTATTATCCATATAAAATCGAATTTCTTTTTTCTTTGAAAAACACTTTCTCTCTATTATAAATAAAGATTCATTTGAGGGAAATCTTTCTTTATTTTTTTCAGCGGATAAGGAAGTATATAAATCTTGTGTAATTGTAAAAGCATCTGCGACCGATAAAAATCTTTCATTTTTAGTAAAAAAATTAATATCTGGGCTATGCCAATATTCAGGATTGGGATGAACCCATACTACTGGAGCAAGATGGGCAGAGACTCTTATTTTAATTTTATCTAATTGACTCTTTTTGAGTTCTGGTTCGTATATTTTATTAATAATTGATAAATAATGATATATCCTATCTGAGGCTCTAATTAAATTATCATAATGGATGTTTTCTTCACAAATATTGGCAAAAAGTCCTCCATCTCCCGCCCAAAACACTTTTTTTATTTCTAAATCATATAAACCAATCTGAATCATGTCAGCAAGATCTTCTTTTAAGTCCATTATTCTATTTATTGGAATTTGAAACTCATCAAAATGTTTAACGAGTCCTGAATGACCTTCGATGTCAAGCTGAATAAATCCCATTTTGATTGCGGCTCCTTTTTTTAGATTTTCCCAAATATTCATTCTTTCTAAATAGTGATATTTTTTATTTAGAATGAGGATTTTCTTAAATATATCTAAAGCATCATCTATTTTATTTTGTTCACAATCATTTAATCCCATTAAATTTAAGACTTTAATATATTCTGATAGGTATTTTTCTTCAAAATGTCTGATAATTTCTTTATCAAAATCTAAACTAGGTATATACTTATATTCATCATTCCTCTCTAACTTAGTTGCTAGCTTTTTAATTTTATCGATTGGTAAACCCTGAACTTCACCCTTCCTAAATTTTTCTAGGATTTTAATTTCTTCTTCATCAAAGGAATTCAATCTTTTTTCCCCTTTCTTTTTTGCCCTCTATAATTCTATTCTGAATCTTATTAATACTTAAATATAGGATATAATCGATTAATTTCTGGAGTTTTAATTCGTCTAAACCTCCAATTTTTTTTGTAATCAATTCATATTCCTTTAGAAGTTCAATATTATTTACTATTTTTTTAATATTTTGTCTCCACAAATAATAATCTAATTTATTTTCCCTTAAAGATAATGTAAATGAGGTAATTCCAAGTTTTATTAAACTTTCATTTAAAGATTCTAATTCTTCTACATTGAAAAATTCTTTAAAATCATCCAATAATTCATCTGTCGGATGAAGGTATTGAAGTACTTCTAAAATGGTATAAATATCATTAAATTTCATAGTTTTTGTACTTTCATTGAATTCAATTGGTTTTATCTTGGAGATCATTGTTTTATATCGTTCCTCAGTAATTTCTTCATACTGTTCTTTGGTAATTTCTTCATAGGGGGTTTGTTTATATCCATGTTCCTTTATTGGTAAGAAACTCACACTTTTAAGCTTATCTTCATAACATTCAAGTATATATTTTATTTGATTTGCTTCTTCTTCTTTAAATGTAATAGTTATTGATACTTGATTATCAGACCAGTATCTCTGATAATCTGCGGCGTTTTGTGCTTGTTCCCAGATTGATACCTCATACTTGGAACGGTCAAAATATTTTTCATGGACGGGAAATTCAGCAACAATCGTATTTGGTGAATATAAATCATCCTCAATTTTATATCCTGCAGCTCTCAAAGGAGCAATTAAATCTGAGTTTTTAGCAATTCTAATTCGCCTTAAATAATATTCTGAGTGAGGATAATGAATTCCCGGAGAGACACCCGGGAGTAAGCTAATTGTACCACTGGATTTAACTGTGGTTAATTTATTTGATTTTGGAATGCATAACCAGTCAGAAAACTGCTCATCAATTTTTTTAATAAAATTATAAGATTTATTGCACCAATTTAGTATAGTCTCCCTACCATGCTTATTGAAAGCTTCAATTATTCCAGTTTGAGAGATACCTATTCGTCTATTTTTGAGCATAACTATATTAGTTTCTATCCAATGTGTATTTACTAATGTAACTGATTTAGCATAAATATAAGCGAATTTTAAAGTCTCTTGGTATTCTTCATAGGATTCATGTCTAGATGGAAAGGTTTCTACAGAACAGCCAAGTTCAAATGATTCTAAGGTTTGCGACATAGTTGGATTTGTGCCTACAGCTTTTTTATCATTATAATCTGGGTTATCTCTCATTCTTGAAAAACATCTAGCATTATCTAACCAAAAGACACAAGGTTCTCCATTGACAGCAATATGATCTGCTAAAAATGAATAATCCAAACCCTTAACAGCAAAAATAGAGTTATTACTTGCCCATCGATGAGAATATAAGGCTTCTTCGTCTTGTTTACACAATACAAAATCCATATCGGTGGGATCACCTAAAGCGATTTCTGCGCTCCTCCTAACGTTACCGGCTATGACACATTTACCTACATGATTCATAATATCTACAATATCAACTGAAGTAATTTTTTGACCTATACGGGATTTTAAAATATTTTGAATATCTTCTAACATTTGCTTTAAGGGTTCAGGACCAGAAGCAATTCCTCCGAATCCTCGTATTGGTTCTCCAGCTGATCTGATTAAGCTGAAATCATAAATAGGTAATTGTTTCCCCAAGAAATAGGCTTCTAACATTAATTTTAATGATTCAATCCATCCTGCTCTACTATCAGGAATTTCAAATTCAAAATGCCCTTCTTGGGGTTGCTTAATTGTAATTTTACCTGCTCCTTTTGTATCAAATCCTACTCCAACACCAAGCATGAGTGCATCCATAACAAATTCAAATGCCTTAGAGTATTTCAGATCAATATCGTCAGTAGAGGCAAATCCACAATTATTAAGAGCCATTGAGCCATGTCGAGAAATAAAGTTAGTACCCATCATCCATAAACCTCGACCAGGAGGCATGAATTTAAAATTCCATATTTTTTCAAACATTTTCTGAGCAGATTTTTGTGCTTTCTTATCACTCCATGGAAGGCTCAGTCTCATACAATGTTCTTTTTGAATGGAATAACATCCCTCAACAACTCTGCGGATGGTCTCGTAAAACTCCTCTTTCCGTCCTTCTTTCTCAAGGATTCTAGCATAAGTCCTTTTATATGTAATATATCCTAATGGTCCCCAGTTTGGTTGAGTATCTATAAATTTGTCTATAAAAGCCTCGTCCAACTTGAACGAAAAATTTACTAAATTAATAGCTCTTGCAAATAAGTTTCGATATTTATTTAAACCTCGTTGGGTTAACTCAATGCACACTAATTCTCTAATATAATTAGTAGGGATTTCATCGTATCCAAGCCCTATTATTGTCCGTAGTACATCTTCGGCTACTTTTTCAGCTTGGTGAATATCAAGTCCTGTTTCTTTATTTAGAGCTTTCGATATGTTATTTTTGTCAAATTTCTTTTTTTCACCCTTAGAGGTGATAACAAATTTTGGAAATAGATCAGCTAATGAAAATAATTTCTCAGACATAATAATACAATTTATCTAATAATGATTAGAAAATTTCTCCTTTATTAAAATTATATAAATTTCTATTTGAAGTTTTCTCTAAAAGAGAATTTCTCTCATATATGAAACTGTGTTCTGTATATCTCTGTGTAATGGGATTTTACTTTTAAATAACTCAGATAAACAAAGCGCTATCTTAAAAGAATTGGCAAAATACAACAAGTTCGCCCGAAAGTTTTTAAAATTAGAGTATTTCTTTTTTTTTATTAGTAAATGGTGTAGTGATTTTGAGAGTATTTGTGTCAGACGTTGACGTTATAGAGGATAAGTATCGTGACGATTCTTACTTGGTAGTTGGACGGCTTCAGAGCGGCATGGAAGTTGTTATCAGTGATTATTATAGCGATCTTCGGGAGTGCGTGGGGCGATACATCGACATGTTGTTATCGTTTATGAGGTCTCCCTATTGCGAGCTGCAAAGAGGGATTCGTAACGAAATGTTTTTACCGTTTAAATATTATTCAGTGGAGCTAATTGACGAGTTGATAAGCAAGGAGGGGGTCGTTTCAACCGGCAACGAGGGAGTGGTAGTGCTGGCAGGTGAATTTATTGAATCTTACACTATCCCCAAGAAGTGGACCCCCTTGCCTCAACGAGGATCGTTTCAACTTTTATTCAAGGAACCAGCTGCGCTTAAAACTGAAGACGGAACGTTCCTTCTATACCCCTTTCATTCGCAAAAGCAAGTTCCAATTAATAAGATCCCCCAAAAAGTGACAATGGCGGGAAGCTTGAAGTTGGAGGCTTGGAAGACATTCTGATAAAGAGAATTTACAATTAGTCTGAAGAATTAGAAAATAATCTAAAAACTAGCAATTTCATTATGAATAATCTTAACACATCGTTGTAAAACGAGTCACCGTAATGAGGATATATTTTTTTATTGCCATTTGATTTAAATTTGAGGTTGGTTTGAATTTCTCTTTTCCTACATGCGTGCATTAAGTCGGAGAAGGCCTCGATTCTCGTACAAAATCCCTCTTGACCGCATTTAAATTTAAAAGATTTTTAGATTTCCACATCTACATCTCCATTTATTGTTAGTAAATGTATCTATTTCAATGAAACGGAAGCAAAGATCACATTTGATTGATTCATATAAGGCTAATATTGATTCACCAAATTGTTTCGCTTCATTCTTTGAGAGAGACAAAGCCCATTTATTATAATGAGCTCCAATTAAGTTCCGAGTCACTATCCATATATTTACGTCGTTCATTATGTTTTCTAGATTTGAATTTTTTAATTTTTTGTAAATCCCAGGCCACAAATCACCTAAAGTATATTTATCTCTATGTTTTCTTATTAAACTTATAGGTAATCTAAGACTCAATTCATGACAACTCTTTTCCAATAATAATCCCGAAAGTGAACAGATATTTACATTATTACCTGAAAGTAAACAATCTTTTAGACTCGATCTTAAACTTGAGTCAATATCCGTAATATATGACGGTCCATCATCATAACACCAATCAGTAAGTTCCAATTGTTTAAATTTATTAAGTGATCGCGTTTAAATCTTTCGCTGAGTCCCATTCTTTGTCAAGTGAGAAGTATTCGAACCAAATCTCTTGATACTTTCCGAACCAAATATCAAGCTTCCTAAATTCTGCTTGAAAAT
>SDBT01017413.1_pt1 | contig 11353 bp, 6 predicted proteins | sample 2277101 | NCBI WGS metagenome assembly SDBT01 (sample SAMN10404973, study PRJNA504765) | marine sediment metagenome | isolation source: marine sediment core GS10_PC15, 103 cmbsf | place: Arctic Ocean: Southern Knipovich Ridge | collected 2010 | reverse complement strand
GCTAAATCTGGAGATTTACAGAGGGTCATAAAGTCGGGGACTTTTTTGCGTAGTTCACGATACTCAGGCAAATAACGCCCGGCTTGACGCATTACCCATACAGGGGTGGCATCGGTTGGCTCACGTAATAGTGCGCGAATGAGTCTGTCGTTGTTTAGTTTCATGTGTTCTTCCTATCCGCACCGAGATGTTAAGGTATTAGCTTTAATGTCGCCGCAACTTGCAACATGATGACAATAACAGAAAAGGCCATTACAGCAACCAACAAAAACTTGCCACCTGGAACCCTAAACTCCCCAACCACACCCTCTTTATATCGCGCTTTCCACACCATTAATGGGGGCAATATTCCATATAGAATAGCAACAAAGACGCCCGCATAACTCAGTGCCAATACAAATCCAGTTGGATAATAGATAGCAAACAATAATGGTGGTATTAAGGTTAACAGCAACACACGCACTCGCCCACTGATGTTCGCTCTAATCTGAAATCCATCACGCAAAAAATCAGTCAGACTTAATACAACACCTAAAAATGACGTGACTAAGGCAAAAAATGAAAAAGCGCCGACGGCTACAGCAGCAAATGTTAATCCTAAATTATGATCCAATGCAGCTGCTAAACTCGCAACCGGATGCTGGCTATGACGCAACACGCTCAAACCAAACTTTCCCGCAGTTGGCAATACACCCACTATCAAGATTTCCCAAAGCACATAAAATAATAGCGGAATCATGCTGCCAATCATTAATATTTTTTTTAGTTTTTTAATATCCCCACGAACATAAGTACGCAAACTTGGCAAGATAATATGTGACGTAAATGACAAAACAACCACGGGCACTGATGCTAGCAAGAAAAGCGGGTGATACGATGTCACATTAGCTATTTTGACATGTGGCATAGTGAAAAACACTAAACCAAAAAATGTGACAACAATACCGATCATTAGAATACGATTGACCGAATCGATCATCGCCGTACCAAAGAAGACCAATAAACCAAACATAACAACAAATATTAATGTGCCCATTGTGGGGTTAAGCTCAATCCCAAACAGTGAATCCAGAAATTCCGTGACAAGTGACGAGCCCCCAGAAATATAAGCGGATGCAGCGGCATACAGCAATAATAAAAAAGATAACCAAGCGACGATCTGGCCGATGCCACCTAGATGCGATTTTGCCATGGATATAATATTCGCTTCTAGACTCGTCTCATAAAGATTAGCCTCAAGCAATATAAATACGGTGACTAGCATATATAAGAAAACAATCAGAAATAGAGCAAGCGAGGGGAACAATCCGGCAGAACCCGTTGTTATTGGCAAGGCCAACATGCCTGCGCCAATACAAGTACCCGCAATTAATAAAATGCCACCAACTGTTTTACTACGAAAAATCATACAGGGCAATTTGCCTTTAATGTTTGTTGTAGAAACTGGCCAGTATAAGACCTTTCTACTGTCGCCACGTGTTCTGGTGTTCCCACAGCAACTAACTCACCACCAAGATCACCACCTTCAGGACCTAAGTCTATCACCCAATCAGCTGTTTTAATAATATCAAGATTGTGCTCGATGATTACAATCGTGTTGCCATGATCCCGCAAACGTAGCAATACATCCAATAACTGCTGAATATCATGGAAATGCAAACCCGTGGTCGGCTCATCTAAAACGTACAAAGTATTACCAGTATCGCGTTTGGATAGTTCACGCGCTAATTTGATACGCTGCGCTTCACCACCCGACAAGGTGGTCGCCGATTGGCCCAAGTGAATGTAGGATAAGCCAACATCAATTAATGTCTTTAACTTACGCTCAAGCACCGGAATTGCTTGCAAAAATTCATAGCCTTCTTCAACGGTCATTGACAACACATCATGAATACTCTTGCCTTTATAGCGAATCTCCAGCGTTTCACGGTTATAGCGCTTACCTTTACACACATCGCACTCAACATAAATATCCGCTAAAAAGTGCATCTCTACTTTAATTAGGCCATCTCCCTCGCAGGATTCACAACGTCCACCTTTTACATTAAAACTAAATCGCCCTATTTTATAACCACGACTGCGGGCCTCTTGAGTGCCTGCAAACAGTTCACGGATGGGGGTAAATAAGTTGGTATAGGTTGCAGGATTCGAACGTGGTGTACGACCGATCGGGCTTTGGTCAATGGCAACCGCTTTATCCAAAAAGCCCAAACCTAAAATATCGCTGTAAGGCCCAGGGTTTAACGTTGTGGCGCGATTTAATTTGGTTGCTGCCAACGGATATAAAGTGTCGTTGATCAAACTGGATTTGCCAGAACCTGAGACACCGGTAATACAGGTCATTAAGCCGATGGGGATATCAACATCAACTTCTTTTAAATTGTTACAGCTAGCACCTTGCAATCGCAACAGCCGCTGTTTATCAACAGGCAGCCGCTCAAGCGGAATGGCAATTTGGCGTACGCCTGATAAATATTGCCCGGTAATCGATTCAGGTGTGTTAGAAATGTCGCCCGGCGGTCCACTGTAGATAATTTCGCCACCATGAATACCTGCGCCTGGGCCAATATCAATTACATGGTCTGCGTTACGGATGGCTTCTTCATCATGCTCAACCACAATCACCGAGTTCCCCAAATCGCGCAAATGATTCAGGGTCTTTAATAAGCGCTGATTATCACGCTGATGCAATCCAATGGAAGGTTCATCCAAAATATACATCACACCAACCAAGCCCGAGCCAATTTGACTGGCCAAACGGATACGCTGTGCCTCACCACCAGACAAGGTATCTGCACCTCGATCCAAGGTTAAATAATTTAAACCCACGCTCACTAGAAAATGTAATCGCTCATTCACTTCACGTAAAATTTTCTCCGCTATTTCCAAACGACGACCGCTTAGCTCAAGACTATCGAAAAAAGCCTGACTTTGCCCAACAGGCATGGCGGTAATTTCAGACAAGTTTTTACCACCGATAAATACGTGGCGTGCTTCTATGCGCAGCCGACTCCCATGACAACTCGGACATTTCTGAGTGGCGACAAATTTACTCAACTCTTCGCGCACCGCATTGGATTCTGTTTCACGCAATCGCCGCTCCATATTAGGAATAATCCCTTCAAATGGATGGGTTTTCTGTACTCGCCGGCCACGATCATTCGCAAACAAAAACAGGATAGCTTCTTCACCACTACCATATAAAACAATATTTCTGTGTTTATCACTTAATTCATCATATGGTGATTCAATATCAAATTTAAAATGCTTCCCGAGTGCGGTGAGCATCTGATAATAATATAAATTACGTCGATCCCAACCTCTCACGGCACCGCCTGCCAGACTCAATTCCGGATCAACAACAACTTTGTTGGGATCAATAAATTGCTGCTGGCCTAAGCCATCGCACCCAGAACAAGCACCGGCGGGATTATTAAATGAAAATAGACGCGGCTCTAATTCCGTTAAACTATATCCGCATTTTGGACAGGCAAATTTTGCAGAAAAAATACGATCTTCGCCGGCGCCTTCATCGAGCATCGCGATCCCCGCCGTACCATCGGTTAAATGCAGCGCTGTTTCAAATGAATCGGCTAATCGTGATTGAATATCTGGACGGACTTTTATTCGGTCAACAACGACATCGATGGAATGCTTTTGCCGCAAAGCAAGCGTTGGTGGGTTGTCTAAATCAATCAACTCACCATCAACTCTGGCGCGCACAAAACCTTGGCTGCGCAGATCTTCAAACAATTTAACGTATTCGCCCTTACGGCTTTGCACAACCGGCGCTAATAACATTAAGCGTGTACCCTCTGGCAGGGCCAGCACAGTGTCTACCATTTGGCTAACAGTTTGCACTTCTAGTAAGGTATTATGTGTCGGGCATTTGGGATTACCAATTCGGGCAAACAGCAAACGCAGGTAGTCATAAATTTCTGTGATTGTACCAACCGTCGATCGCGGGTTATGTGAGGTCGCTTTTTGCTCTATCGAAATAGCCGGTGAAAGGCCTTCTATGTGATCAACGTCTGGCTTTTCCATCATAGATAAAAACTGGCGTGCATAGGTGGATAACGACTCAACATAACGTCGCTGGCCTTCAGCATACAGTGTGTCAAACGCCAAGGATGACTTGCCCGAACCCGACAAGCCGGTGATGACTGTCAATTTGTCACGCGGCAAATCCACATACACGTTTTTTAAGTTGTGGGTCCTCGCCCCCTGCACCCGTATCGCCTGACTCATAAGCCTTCATCCAAATGTCATAAATAAACAAGCCAGTATACCACAAGCAGAACATTTATGGTGAATTCTTACACAGCTATGTTACAATGGGGTGTCGTGGGAATAAGGAGATACCCGTACGATGATACTGGATTTACCTAAAACGGATGCTGAGTCCAAGGGTTTATGCCACATGCTGGTGATTTTCACTAGCTTGTCATCATTTGCATTGGGCCTGGTCGTTCTTATAGGTTGGTGGACACACAACCTTGCCTTAGTGCAAATTCTTCCACACTTTCCCCCTATGCAGTACAATACCGCCTTAGGCTTCTTTTTAACGGGCCTCGGCCTAATCTTATTCACACGATACCCCTATATTTCACTCATCTCAGGGCTTTTCGTCTTTGCCCTGGGTGCACTGACCCTAGCGGAATATATCTTTAACATCCATATTGGCATTGATCAGTTATTGATGAAGCAAACCATAGGCAACAGTGTTTACCCTGGGCGCCTCCCGCCTAACACTGCCCTTTGCTTCATATTTACCGGTATTCCACTCATTCTTCTGCAACGATCTTTTGCGATTAAATATCAAGAACTCCTGGTAAATGTCTTTGGTGTGCTCATTGTGATGCTGGGCGTCGTTGCGTTACTTGGCTATTTGGCAGGCATTCCCACAACTTACGGTTGGGGCAATGTGACAGGGATGGCTGCACACACAGCAGTCGGCTTCATTTTAATCGGCATAGGCATCTGCGCATGCGCCTGGAATGAAGGGCTAATGGACAAAGTCAATATGCACATTTATCTGCCCGTGGTCACCATTATTACCGGCACACTCATGTTCATCATCCTTTGGCAATCACTATTGCATGAAGAATATCGCGATGTGTCAAAAATATTGAATAATGAAATTTCCGATGTCCAACAAAAAACTGATATCGCCTTAAATGCACACGTCTATTCTCTCGCATTATTACAAAATACCTGGCGTCTACGTAGCACGAAACCACAACCCAGTTGGCTACGCGAATCAAATATCGACAACCAAATTAGCAACCAATATTCGGCCATTGCCTGGCTCAACAAAAACATGCGATTAGGCTGGCTAGCAAATTATTCAAGAAGCAGTCCCAAAGCATTACGCCAAAGTATTGCAGCATGCGCAAGGAACTTCAAAAACACACCCGCCACCAACCAGTCAAGATTATTATTCGGCAATAACCACATTGCATGTGTAGCTGTACCACTTAAACTCAAAGGCCAAACGGTCAGTTATATATTTGGTCTAATTAATCTAAACTCCCTTTTTAATAATATTTTATCCGCTAACGAGGCCGCTGGGTTCGGCTTTACAATTTCAGGCAGTAAATACCAGTATTACCAATCGCTATTTAATATCTCCAACGAAGAATCTAAGCAGTGGACAAATACGATTAGAATTAATCTACTCGGCTCTGTCTTGAATTTAAAAATCTGGCCAGCTAAAAAAATACTAGACCGCGAAGTGTCATGGTATCCATTAATCACATTATTTGCTGGCTTTTTAATTACACTATTGCTCGCGTTCGTATTTCGATTATGGTTGATTACAAAAAAAGGGAAAGAACTTGTCCAGGGGGCCAAAGAAAACTTAGAAACTGAAATTAAACAACGCATCACCACTGAAAACAAACTGCGCGAATTAAAACGACGTTACTCACTGATATTATCGTCAGCAGGCGAAGGCATTTACGGCATCGACGCTCGAGGAAAAACAACTTTCGTCAACCCGTCTGCAGGACGATTATTGGGTTGGAAACCTGAAGAACTCATCGGTAATGACCATCACGGATTAATTCATTATCAACGTAAGGATAAATCACCCTATCCATTAGAAGAATCTCCTGTAACAAAAACACTGAAAGATGGGCAGGTTCATCAGGTCAGCAATGAAGTTTTTTGGCGAAAAAATGGGGAGCATATTCCCGTTCAGTACACCTGCACACCCATTATTGAAGATGGTGAGGTCACAGGTGCTGTCGTCACATTTAATGACATAACAGAGCGCCTTGAAGCTGAACAACAACTTAAGTCTTACGCACAAGATTTAAAAGACAGCAACCAGGAGCTTGATGATTTTGCTTACATTGCTTCACATGATTTGCAAGAACCTTTACGTGGCATTCATAATTTTTCATCATTTTTACTCGAAGACAATGAAAAACAGCTAGATCAAGCGGGCAAAGAAAAACTTCAGACGTTAATGCGATTAAGCAAACGACTTCAATCGCTGCTTAACGACCTACTCACCTATTCAAAAGTTGGTCGCTTAGAACTCGCTATTGGTCCATGCGATCTGAACATTATACTCAACAACACGCTTGACCTTCTGCAATCACGCCTTGACGAAGAAGGCGTTGAAATTAGGCAAGCCAACTCATTGCCCACCATCATTTGTGACAATGCACGTATTGGTGAAGTCTTTATGAACCTTATTTCTAACGCATTAAAATATAATGATAAGCCTAACAAATGGATCGAGATCGGCTCTCAAATAGCACTTGACCCTATGCAGCCAGAGGCTGGACCCATGCAAGTTATTTACATTAAAGATAACGGCATAGGCATTAAAGAAAACAATTTAAATGATGTCTTTACCATTTTTAGACGCTTACACACTCAGGATAAATTTGGCGGCGGCACTGGGTTTGGATTGACCATCGCCAAAAAAATAATTCAACGCCACAACGGCCATATATGGGTGGAATCAACCTTTGGCCAAGGCACAACATTTTATTTATCATTTCCCCAGTCACTGGATAGTTTTAATGTGGCTAAAGAAAAAGTGGACGCAACGTCCAAACTTGAAACAGCAGAAGAGGTTGAAATATGAAAGAACAACAAGTACTCGTGATTGATGATAGCTTAGAAGATTTTGAAGCCATAAAATGGGCATTCCGCAAAATCACACCTAATTTGCAGATCACTCATTGTAGTAATAGTGAAGGCGTCATTGGCACAATTCGAGAGCAGAAATACAACCCTGCCCTTATTTTGCTTGATTTAAATATGCCAGGCAAAGATGGTCGCACCCTCTTAGTTGACATTAAAAGCGATCAAGCGCTTAATCATATTCCAGTGATTATTCTATCAACATCCGGCACCAACCCGGACATACAGTTTTGTTATAAGAATGGAGCAAATAGCTATATGCAAAAACCATTTGATTTAGACCACCTTGTTCACAATGTACGAAACCTCGCTAATTACTGGTTTGATACCGCAATACTACCAACAGGAGAAAAAGAAAATGCGCGAACAACTTAAATTACTCATCGTTGACGATTCCGCTGAGGATCGTGAATTATACAAACGTCTGTTAGCAAAGAGTTTTGCTGATGATATTCAAATTATCGAAGCCAACTGCGGTGAAGATGGGCTTGAAATCTGCAGAAAAATGCATCCAAACTGTGTGTTACTCGATTACAGTCTACCTGACATTGATGGCCTCACATTTCTAGGTGAAATATCGAAAGATACAGCATTAGCCAAAATTCCTGTTGTCATGTTAACCGGCTCAGGCAATGAAAGCATCGCTGTACGAGCGCTAAAAAATGGTGCTTATGATTACATTGTAAAAGCTGATATCAATGCTGATGATTTGTACCACACCATTTGCAATACACTGGAAAAATGGCGATCAACGAATAACGCTAAAGCACAAACTGAAAAAGTGACTCACCTTGCCTACCATGATTATTTAACGGGTTTACCTAACCGCTTATCTTTTGATAAGGAATTAAATCGCTCACTACAGCACAGCAGAGATAATAATCATTTTGCCGCTGTTATGTTACTCGACTTAGATAATTTCAAAGAAGCTAATGATACAAAAGGACATCTCGTTGGTGACCAAATTTTGCAAGAGGTTGCTAAGCGATTTACCTTATGCATTAGAAAAGCAGACTTTTTAGCGCGTTTGGGTGGCGATGAATTTGCGATTATTTTAACCGAAGTACGCGAACCCAAAGACGCATCTGCCATTGCACAACGTGTTCTAAATGCAGTTAACCAACCAATTAACATAGGCGGCAGCTCAATGCATATCAGTGTTAGCATCGGCATTGCCACTTACCCAATTTCGGGAGAGGACGGACCCAGCATCGTCGACAATGCGGATAAAGCGCTATATCGCGTTAAAGCAAATGGCGGCAATAGCTATGAGTTTTTCACCCAAGAAATTCAAACTCAAAATATTGAATCCATTATGATTGAAAATGGCTTGCGTTTTGCTTTATTGCGCAACGAGTTTTTCCTTGTATACCAGCCCATTATGGATTTAACCAGCAACCATATCATCGGTGTTGAAGCACTGCTTCGCTGGCAGCACCCGGATCTTGGTGTCGTTATGCCCGACAAATTTATATCGGTAGCAGAAGAAAACAGACTGATTTTACCGATCGGTGATTGGGTGTTGAGCCAAGCATGTCGGCAATTGAAGTTATGGAACAACAGCGGATTCCAAAACTTACGCTTAGCAGTCAATTTATCCGGATTGCAATTAATGCATCGTGATTTTCTGGAAATAATTAAAGCGACAATTACCGAAACACAAATTAACCCTCGCTATCTTGAACTAGAAATTACAGAAAGCACGATCATCGATCAACATGATGTCGCAAGGCCATTACTGGAACAGCTGCATAAGCTCGGTATACATATCTTAATTGATGATTTTGGTAGCGGCTATTCCACGTTCACTCGACTTAAAGATTTACCTGTAACCGGTTTAAAAATTAGTCGCGAATTTATTATGAACATAAATAAAGAACCAAAGAACATTGAAATCGTTAAGTCAATGATAGAGCTAGCCAAAAGACTCGATATGCTCATTGTCGCAGAAGGCATAGAAACAGAAGCCGAGCATAAGACCCTCACCAGCTTAAACTGTGAGCTTGCACAAGGATTCTTTTACAGCGAGCCCCTGGGCGTTCGTTCCATGACTAAGCTGCTACAAGAATCGCTACGCCAAGTGAGCATGTCACTGTCAGCATTGGCGAAAGAAATTAAGTTTGATTGAAGTATCTCACTTAATCACAAACTAAACCGCCCAAGTGTAAACCTTGGGCGGTTTAGTCAATGTTTTGCTGTTTAAGCTCAAGAGTACCAAATCCTGCATTCTAGGTGCAACCATCCTTCGACTCTCATCTGCGTTTTATTTACCTGTGCCTTTGCAGATCTTGATCCTCGCCCTTCATTATTAGTTAGCAAATAGATCATCTAGTGTCACTTGGGTAGGTGGGCGGTGAAGCCAGTATACTGATACTAGGGTTTTCAGCAATGTATTAATTGCAAACGTATTATGATGCCTCTAGTCAGGCAACAAAGTCCCGTTCGGCACAGTTATCATTCACTTTTGACGTGTCCTCAAATGTGAATGATAGCACATGACCATCTTGTAATAACATTCACTTTCTAGTATCATTCATTTGTGAATGTTAAAGCAGGAATCTATATGGCCAACCTAATTATTGGAAGAAAAGAAGAAACTAAAGTATTAAGCTCATTTTTGTCGTCGAAGTCCCCAGAGTTTTTGGCTATATATGGCCGTAGAAGAATTGGCAAAACGTTCCTTATAAAACAATTTTTTAAAGATAAGAAAGCAATCTTTTTTAGCATAACTGGCGAAAAAGATGCTCCCATGAAAAAACAAATTAAACATTTTAGCACACAGATCGGAGAAACCTTTTATCGTGGAGTTAAATTAGAATCGGGAAAAAACTGGGATGAAACATTTGACCTATTGACAAAATCATTTGCTACGGTGGGTGAAAAACAAAAAATCGTGTTATTTTTTGATGAGTTTCCTTGGATGGCAACGCAAAACTCGAAACTGCTGCAAACTCTTGGCTACTATTGGAATCAACACTGGTCAAATGATAATAGAATAAAACTTATTATTTGTGGATCTACAGCCTCTTGGATTATTGATAATATTGTGAACAACAAAGGTGGTTTGCACAATAGAATCACACAAAATATCTATCTTGAGCCTCTAAGTTTATTGGATACGCGAATATTTTTACAAGCAAGAGGTGTTTCGCTTAGCAATAAACAAATTGTTGATTTGTATATGAGCATGGGTGGAGTCCCTTACTACTTAAGCAAAGTAGAGAAAGGAATGTCTTCCACGCAAGTCATCGAATCATTAGCATTTAAGCGAAAAGGCTTTTTGCTAAATGAATTTGATAATTTATTTTCTTCTTTGTTCAAAAATTCAAATTTACTTATAGAGATAGTCAAGACTATTGCGTCACACCGTTATGGGATTGGTCAACGTGAAGTACTTAAAACGATTGGCAAGAGACTAATGGGTAAAGGTGGATTGGAAAATCTTAAGATGTTGAAAGACACTGGTTTTATCATGGACTTTAAACCGCTATATCATAAAGAAAAAGGCATATATTATCGGTTGATTGATAACTACACATTATTTTACCTCTATTGGATTGCGCCAGTACAAGATACATTGCTACAAAAAAGCTTAATTAAAGGCTATTGGGACAAAATGAAAACTAAAGCTGGTTGGCATAGTTGGTCAGGTTTAGCTTTTGAGTCTATTTGTTATGAGCATTTACCGCAAATCATGAGAGCGCTTAATTTAAGCCCTACAGCCATCCCAAGTACTTGGAGATATGCTCCTCGCAAAGGAAGTGATGAGCCGGGTGCTCAAATTGATCTGTTATTTGATAGAGATGATGACACTATCACGATTTGTGAAATCAAATATAGCGACAAACCATTTGTAATCACGAAAGAGTACGCCAAAAAACTGCAGCAAAAATTGGATACCTTTAGAAAGGTAACGCGCACCAATAAGCAGCTATTCATCGTGTTGATATCTGCCAATGGCATCAAGAGAAACAAATATTCAGATGAGCTAATTAGTGGCGTAGTCACACTTGATGATTTATTCAAAGACTAACTGATGGTAAAAACTAGTCACTGCAATGGCTGACAGATTTAGCCCTTTTCCGTAGTTATGCCCAATGTTGTGTTCCAAAAGGCCGGCCTTTTAGGCCTCATTCGGTTGTCGGATCATTTTACCTAGGCCTGACGGCCTAGGCTTTAATCTCTTGGCCCG
>SDBT01017412.1_pt1 | contig 11353 bp, 12 predicted proteins | sample 2277101 | NCBI WGS metagenome assembly SDBT01 (sample SAMN10404973, study PRJNA504765) | marine sediment metagenome | isolation source: marine sediment core GS10_PC15, 103 cmbsf | place: Arctic Ocean: Southern Knipovich Ridge | collected 2010 | reverse complement strand
TCGACCTGCCCGATGCGCTCGTCCCCGACATGGCCGGGGCCTTCTACGAGGCATCAGTACTGCGGACCGACGACGACTCGACCGGGACGCGCGCGCGATCGTTCCTAATATCCGTCACCGGCTACGACATCGGCGGCGGTACGAAGGACCTCACCCTATTCGTGATGAATGACTACACCTTACTCGCCGGCCTGGCGACCTCGAGCGCCGGCACGGTACGCGGCGACGTCGACGTCCAGGGCGGGGCGCTCATCACCGGCATCGACTCGGATCCGCCGGAGTGGAGCGGCGTGTGCGGGCCGACGGGCGCGGACCGCCCCGGCCTTACCATGAACGACACGCTCCTGCTGGACGACTCGGGCGGTAGCACCATCGGCATGCCCCCGGTGGCGCAGGTGGCGCTCAACGACTCCCTGCTCTCCTACTTCGGCGAGCTCGCGTGGGACGACCTGCTGGCCCTGCCCCACGTCGTCGTGGTCGGCGCGGCACCCAGGGACCTGGTGGGCTGCCCGGTCGCGGTCATCGCCGCCGAGCTCTGCGGCGTCAACGAGATCGGCCCTAGGTACAACGCGGACGGCACCTGCGACCAGACGCACGAGCTCAACTGGGGTTCTAATAACCCGGCGGACGCCTGCTTCGATCACTTCCCGATTATCGAGATCCGCGAGGAGGTGGACGTCAACAACTGCCCCGGCCCGGGCGGCCTGACGGGCGGCTGCAACGGGATCTTCGTCCTCGCCTCGGACACGACCGGCGGCGTCCGCGCCGGCGCGGAGCTGGACGTCGAGCTGAACGTCGATATGCGCGGGCCGATCTTCGGCCGCGGCTGCGTGGAGTTCCAGCAGGGCGCCCAGTACCACGGGTCGGTGTTCGTCGACGGGACCTACGACTTCGGCGAGTGCAACGACGACGCGACCCTCGACGTCCACGACGCTGGCACCCGGGTCGGCTACTCGAGCTGCGCGATCCGGCGGGCCCTGCTCGCCAACGGGCTCGGCGTCCCGACGCTCACCTTCGAGGAGGTCCGCCCGATCGCCTCGAGGGCCTGGGGGGAGCCGATCAGATGAACAACACACCCTACGACCCCGAGGGCGCCATCGTCGCGTGGGACGTCGTCAACGGTACGCGCGTCGACCGCATCTTGGTCGTGAACACCGAGCACCCGACGATCCAGCGGCGGATCGTCATGGTGCGGAATTACCTGGTGATCGAGCAGTGCGAGAACCTACACTCCCACAGCTTCTGGCACGAGATGCCCCGCGACCGGGCTGCCCAGATGCAGGAGGGCGAGCAGTACGTGCTAGTCGGCCACACGGTGTACGACATCGAGCCGGCCAAGAACATCCACCGCCACTGGGCGGCCGTGCACGACTTCGCCGAGCACCGGTTCGGCTTCCGATCCGCGCCGACGATGGTCCAGGCCCGGGACCTGGTTGACACCGACGTGATGGTCTGCTCGGTCGAGCGGGCCCACGCGAGCTCGCTGTCCCGCCGGGTCCGGCACAAGGACCTATGCCCGAAGCAGGAGGAGGCGTCGTGAGGGCCGCCGTGACGGCCGTCGCGGTGTTGGCTGCCAGTGCGTTGATAACTTGGATCCTTACGAAAGGGGGAGACGATGCAGTTCAATATCGCCAAGATAGACATCGGCCAGATCCTCAGGTCTAGGCTCGCCGCCCCCTCGGTGCGCGAGCTCGCCGGCGGGATCCTGCTGTACGGCGCTATGGGCCTAATGGTGTTCGATACGCTCTCAGCCTGGTGGTTGGGTCGTGATATGCCGACCTGGCACTGGGCAGTCTACGCGCCGGTCGTGTTCCTGGCGGCTTGGCTATTGGAGAAAAACCTGAACGTGAAACGGAGAGGACCATGAACATCGCACACATTCGGACGAGGTCGGGTAAGGACTTCGACCCCGCGGACCCGAAGCCCGAGAGTATCGACCCGCGGGATATCGCGTGGTCCCTCGGCCGGCTCCCTCGGTTCGTCGGACATACGAGCGCAGCGACGCCGCTCAGTGTGGCCCAGCACTCGACGGCCGTCGCCGACGAGGCGCACGCGATGCTCGGCAAGCAACGGCCCGAGATGGTTACGACTTGCCGCCTCCACGCCTTGTTGCACGACGCGAGCGAGGCATACACGGGAGACATCCCGAGCCCGATCAAGCGGCTCCTCGGTGCGCGGATCCTCGTGATCGAGACCAAAATCCAGGAGGCGATTTACGAGGCTATCGGCCCGCGGGCCCGACTGCTGGCCGGCGAGCTCGCCATGGTTATGGACACCGTACGCCACGCCGACGAGGCCGTACTCAAGGCCGAGATGGCCGTCCTGCTGGGCGAGGCACCCGACGACCTGATCGACGTGGAACCGATGCTCGCGGAGTACCACGACCTGCGCGCACCGCTCACGGCGTCGCATGCGACGGTAGGCTACTACCTGGCCTTGCGGCAAGCCGTCAACGCGGCTACGGGCGACGACATCGGCGACCTGGTACCCGAGGGCGGCGCGCTGGCCCCGATCGGCGGTGCGGCATGACCGACCGCATGGTGTTCATCTCCGCCCTCAGGGAGAAGATCGTAGCGGACCTCACCCCGCAAGCGAACGCGCTCGGCTTCACGGCCTCTGCGATCCACCGGGCGATCACCCGGTGGGAGAAGGAGGAGGAGCCCAAGGGCCCGCTCGACAAGGCTGTGTTCAAGGTCTGCGATCATGTGCAGGCCGAGGTGGAGGCGACATGAGGCGGCCGTTCTGCTTCCTGGTGTTCGAGCTCCTGGCCGACCGGGTCGGTGAGATCGAGCTCGGCACGGTACCCAGCAAGACCCTGTTGTTCGCCAAAGTCCAGGCCAAACGGCAATGGCCCGGCCAGATCCTCGAGGTGCGGCGCCGCGGCCTGGAGCGGGATAAGAAGGAGCGTTATACCTACGTCGTGACAGGGCCCGCCCCGAGTCGTTGCCACCTGGGGGAGGTCATGGCGGCGAACGATAAGGACGCCCTTTGGCTGGGCTCGAAGAAATACCCGGAGCGGCACATCGAGGTCGAGAGCCGCCTCTCGCACCGGGTCGGCGGGTTCGGTCGGCCAGTGACAGTACGATGAGGTGATCGAGAAGGGAGGGAAGCGACGTATGCCCCGGTCGGCCCGGGTTCTCCAGCGTTAGGGGTCGTCAGTTTCAGCGTCACGGGTCCGGCCGCCGGGGATAGCGGGCCCGCCCTCCCTTCGATAACTTCACCGACGTGGCGTAGCTGCCAGCCTAGAGGATGACCGGGGTCCTGTACAGTCAAGCGCGCTCCCGGGATCGCTTGCTTGGGCCGCTCGAGCCGGGACCGGCTGGCACTGGGTAGGACCGGGCAGTCGCCCGGTCCGCCCGACACGCCTCCCCCTTGCCCGTGACGGGCCGCCTGCCGCACATTGCTCCCACCGACTACAGGCCCACCCGATCCCCGGAGCAGACCATGGCCACAGCGAGATCCCTCGGCGGCGGCGACCAGATAAAGGACGAGGGGAGCCGGCGCGAGATGGCCCGAGCCCGGCGAGCGATCACCAACCCGAAGCCGATCCGACTGGAGGGCGAGCGTGACCCGGCCGGCGACGGCGGCCTCGGGGTCGGCACGATCCCCACGACCAAGACCCCTTTCGAGCGCGTCCGCATCGGCGGCGTATCCACCCTGACGGTTATCGCCAAAGTCTCTGGCGTGACCGGCGCGCCGACGCTCCAAATCTTCGGCCAGTCACAAGCAGCGACCGAGGACGATACGACCGGCGAGAACAACGGCCGGGCCTCCGCGGCTGCGGCCCTCTCCAACGGGCTGAATATCATCAACGACTTCGTGCCGGCCGGCGAGGAGTTCGTCGATATCGAGCTGTTCAGCGGGACGGGCGCGACCATCGACTGGGTCGACGTCCTGGGGCAGTGATATGGATCTCGCTGACCGACTCCTCCCGAATACCAGGGCCGAGCGCGAGGCCCGGATCGAGATCCACGCCTTCGGCGCCGCCATGCGCGAGTTCGCCCGCGGCGAGGTGACCGAGGTCCAGCTGCGGGCTGGCCTGGGTATCAACGTGGGCGACGAGACGACGCAGCTGACCGCGGTCCTGGCCGCGATCACCGCGGCGCCGAACACTGCCGGCAAGCTCTCCAAGGCCCTCGAGGTCGAGGACGTCGTACTCCTCAGCGGCGCCGGGGTGGCCTACGCCGGCAAGGCAGCCATTCGCACGCGCCTGGGGCTGTAGCCCGTGGCTGGTCTAGTCCAGCACAAGTCGTTTACAGTCCTGGCGTCGGACGCGGTCAACGCGACCCACGTCGTCACGTTCGACTTCCAACCTGTTGCCATCATCCTGATCTGGAGCGACCGCGCCGGCGGGAACGCGCTCGGCCGCGCCACTATGCAACTCGGCAAAGGCTTCGCGGTCTCGCCGACGTCCCGCCGCGCCTGGGTGATCCGCAGCACGGACGCGGTACCGACTACTGACGGCCGCGCCGGGATGCGCGACTGCGCCGTACTGCGCTGGCATCCGACCGCAAGCATCAGCGACGGCCGGCTCGACTACGACGCCGTGCTCGCCACGGGCGCCCGCTTTATTGTGGACGAGGTATTCGGCGCCGACACGCGCATCGACGTGATCGGCCTCGGTGGCAGTTTCCTGGCCGAGATCGGCGACATCATCCTACCGGATACCGGCGACCCGACCGCGACGATCAGCGGGCTCGGGTTCCAGCCCGAGTGCGTGCTGTTCGGTGGCATCGGGAACGACACGGTACCGATCCACGACAGCGCGTCGGCGGCGCACGTCTTCGCCGGCATGGTGAGTACGGCTGAGCAATTCTGTCACGGCCTGGCGACGAACGGCGCCGCCGCGCCAAACTCAGAGACGACGCGCTTCGAGCGATATGGCGACATCGCCTGCGGCCGGACACGCGGCGGCGGCGGCGTGCGCGGCGTATTCGACTTCAATGCCTTCACGAGCGACGGGTTCGTCGTCAACGTCACCCAGGACAACGACGACGCCTACCCGTTCCTGGCGCTGCGCGGCGGGAGCTTCGCCATCGAGGAGTTCGTCACCAAGACCGACGGGGCAGACATCGTGATCCCAGTCGGGTTCCGGGCGTCAGGCGGGATCATCGTCTCGCACCACACGACCGAGTCGGTCGACGACGACACCACCCAAGTGACGCTGCTCGGCTCGCACGGTGTGTTCTCAAGCCCGACCGAGCGCGGCTGCCACTTTGTGTACGACGAGGACAGCGAGCCCACGATGCGCACGGCCTCGGGCCTGCGGAACGATTCGGTCTACGCCCGGATGACCCAGGCGGCCTCGCCGGTCGTGGCCGGCTTGGGCGACATCAAGCAGATCGACCCTACCGACGTCGTGCTCGTGATGGACGACCCGGACCCGGACGCGGCCCACGGGGTCCTGATCGCGTTCGGCCCGACGGCCACCGCGGCCCTGACCGGCTCTGTCCTGCCGACCCTGCTCGAGTCGGAGGTCGTCAGCGGCGGCAAGACGATCATCCTCACGTTGACCGACGACGCCTGGGTAGCGGCCGGCGGGACGTTCGATGCAGTGCGCCAGGATATTATCGACGGCTTGCTCTCGGACGGGGTGGAGGCGGCTGGCTGGAACGTCGAGGTGGTCGCGGCGATCCCAGTCGGCAACGTCGTTCGCACGTCCGACACGGTAGTGACGATCACCCTGCCTGCAGTCGGGGCCTACGTCATCACGGCCAACGAGACTATCGAGGCCACCATCGACGCGGGCGCGCTGGTCGATACGGTGCAGCCGCTCGTGGCGCCCGAGACCTTCACGGTCACGGACGAGCCCGCCCCGCCAATGCCGACCATGGACTTCCGGCGCCGCCGGTCTATCGTCGCTGCCCTGGGCGGCGGGCCTGGGAGTGAGGCCGACCAGGAGTAGCGGGATTCGGGGCCGTGCCCTACCTTGGGGATTAACCGAGATAGGACACCATGACCGAGACAGGACCCAGCCCCATCTTCGTCGTAGGCATCGACCCAGGTACCCGCCTCTGCGGGTTCGCCACCCTCCGAATCAACTCCGAGCCAGGATTCCACCCAGCCCCCGGCCAGGTCTCCTTGGCTGATATCCGCGACTCTACCGACGTCATCAAGCTGCCCGACCGGAAGGAGCTCGCCGTCCGGCTAGCCGAGCTCCACGACGAGATCGAGATCCGCCTGGACGCCGTCCTACCGGGCGTCCCGGTGGCAGCGATCGTGATCGAGGACCCGCGGGACTTCCCTGGTATCGCCCAGCGCCACGGCGACCCCCGGAAGTCGAAGGGCCCTGGCAACGCCGTCCGGACCTCGGTCTCTACCCACGTCACGGTCGGGGCCGGCTTCGGTATTTGCCTGGCCGTGGCACACCGGTCGGTCGATACCTGGGCACGGGACACCACCCGCCTGGTCACAGTCCCGTCCCAAAAGTGGTGGCCTCGGGGCGGGAGCCGGAAGATGAAACACGACGCGGCCCTCGATCACTTGCGGACCCGCTGGCCCTGCCTGGGCAAGCAGCCAGACGACGTCGTAGCCGCCGCGGGAGTGGCCCTGTGGTGGTACGTTCACCAGCACCTGACCGAAAAGGGGTAGCATGGGGATCTTCTCGAGGAAGGCACCGGCCGAATCCGGCCTGGAGTCGATGACCGTGACGGAGCTGCGGGAGAGTGCCCACCCGCAGAACCCGCGACGCATCACCCAGGACCAGCTGGACCGGCTCCGATCGTCGGTGGAGAAGTACGGCGACCTCAGCGGGATCGTTTATAACCGGCGTACGGGCCACGTGGTCTGCGGTCACCAGCGGCTCAAGATCATGGACGCCGAGCACACGTCCTTCCAGTTCTCCTCGGAGAGCGAGGAGCCCGACGATACGGGCAGCGTCGCTACCGGCTGGATCATCGACTCGGCCGGCGAGGTAACGCACCACCCTTACCGGGTGGTCGACGTCGACGACCAGACCGAGCACGAGATGATGATCGCCGCCAACGCGCACGGTGGCGACTGGCAGGCCGACGTCCTCAGGCACCAACTGGCAACCCTGGCAGCGGCCGACGTCGATATGGGAGCCGTAGGGTTCGCCGACGAGGAGCTCGCACGGCTATTGAAGCGGGCCGCCGACGAGGCGCCTGGAGAGTTCAAGGACGCCGAGCCCGAGGCTCTGGGAGTGACCGAGTACCAATGTCCTAGCTGCAGCCACGAGTGGAACGGCAAACCGCGATGATGGAGCGGCCCCTCGGGCCGCCCTACAGTGTGCCCTCGATGGACGAGATCGCCGAGATCCCGAGCCACGGGCTCACAGTCGCTACCACGTTCGCCGGCTGCGGCGGGTCGTCCCTCGGTTACAAGATGGCGGGCTTCAAGGTAGTCTGGGCCAACGAGTTCCATTCGCTGTCCGCTGAGTGCTACGAGCTCAATTCCGGCCTCGAGGTCAACCGGACGGATATCCGTGAGGTGGTACCCGAGGACGTGATGAAGGCGACGGGCCTCGGGGAGGGCGAGCTCGACGTGCTCGACGGCTCGCCGCCGTGCCAGTCGTTTTCGGTGAGCGGGAAGCGGGCGGCCGGCTGGGGCAAGTCGATCAAGCGGGCCGACGGGACTGAGCAGGTGGCCGACGACTTGTTCTTCGAGTTCGCTCGGCTGCTCCGCGGCCTACAGCCCCGGATGTTCGTGGCCGAGAACGTCGAGGGCCTGGTCCGCGGTGTGGCGATCGGATACTACAAACGGATCTTCAAGGAGCTCCAGGACTGCGGCTACCTGGTCCGCGCTCGGGTCCTCAACGCGAAGTGGCTGGGCGTGCCCCAGAGCCGGCGGCGGGTCATCCTGATCGGTGCGCGCCGGGACCTCGAGATCGACCCGACCTTCCCGACCCCCCTCGGCTATTTCTATTCGGTGATCCAGGCATGCCCCTGGATCGGCTCCCAGAGCGACCTGGTCCAGACAGTCGGCCGGAACGTCGGCCAGCGGCGCGGCCTGGACCGCGAGTCACCGGCTGTGATGACGACCGAGCACAACCTCGACGGAGCGTACGGCGCCCGGATCGAGGAACGGCCCGGCCTGGAGGATACGGTCGGCCGGCACAAAGGCCGCCAGCACGATCTCGAGGACGCCGCGGCCACGATCCTATCGAAGCGGGACCAGGGCTCAGCCCCGCGGCTCGTCTACCGTACCGGGTTCAACGACGGCAAGCACCAGTACCTGGACGAGGCGGCCCCGGCGATCCAGGCGGCCGGCCTGGGTGGGAGCGGCCATGACCAGGTCCGGCTCGAATACCAGGGTAAGGGCAGGGAGGCCAAGCGTGGCCGGAGCAAGGGCCTCAACGAGGCGTCGGACGTCGTCACCACCCAGGGCATGTTCGGCGAAGAGGCGCCCCACCTGGTCTATTCGAGCGGCTTCTACAAGGGCCAGAAGACGGATATCTCTGAGAAGCCCTCGCGGGCGGTTACGGCGTCAGGGATCAGCGGCAGCGGGGATAGCTACAAGCTCCAGGAGGGACCGGTCCGTCGTCGGTTCACGATCGGGGAGGTGCGCCGCCTCTGTTCGTTCCCGGACGACTTCCAGCTGATCGGGTCGTTCTCCCAACAGTGGGCCCGCCTCGGGAACGCCGTTCCGCCGCTGATGATGCGGGCGGTCGCCCGGGAGGTCGCCAGGGCCCTGGGGAAGGATCCACCCGAATGAGCCCGGCCAGGGGAGCCTTACGGGTCCCAGTTCGGGCCTCGACGGCCAGGGAGGGCCAGGGCCCCCTCCTGGGGGCCCATCCAACGATCGCCCGCCACGGGCTGATCTGGAGCTCCCGGCGACGTGGGGCCCGGCAACAGGGAGGATGTCGTCGACCGGCAGCCAGGCCCGTGATCTGCGTCACCCCGGGAAAAGGCCGGGCCTACGTTAACCCCAGCAAAACCGCGGGTCCTGGGGGCAGGTGCGGCGAACGTGTCGACCGGCACGAGGGCGCGTGTCGTTTACCGGCGGCCGGACCCGTGACGGGCGTCACAGTACAGCCTGGACAGCGAAATCGAGCGCCTGTCGACCCTAGCAAAACCGCGGGTTCTGGAGGGGGTTCCCAGGCTACTGGCGAACGTGTCGACCGGCAAAAGGGGGCATGTCGACGACCGGCTGAGAGCCCCGTGATCTACGTCACCAGACACCCTATGGATGCCTAGACACCGTAAGGGACGGGTCCCGTTCCAGGGATCGGCCGAGCCCACGTCGGGCAGGTGTGCCTCGAAGCTCCGCAACTCGATCAAGAAGTGGGGCCATTGGCGGTACTGCAAGCAGCCCCCGATGATCGGCCGGACCCGGTGCAAGGACCACGGCGGCCCGAGCCTCCGGGGGCCCGAGTCAGGGACGTATAAGAACGGCGACCACAGCCGGTGGGCGAAGGGGATGCCGGCCGCCCTCTCCAAGACGTACCACGAGGAGCGATCGGCCGAGGACCTGCTCAGCCTGGAGAAGGACATCCGGCTGATGGAGGCCCTGCAGGTCCACGAGCTCGAGGCCATGAAGGTGGTCGATATCGGCCGGCTGATAAAGGAGGGCAAGGCGGCGGTGGAGACGATCCGCGACGGGATCAGTACCCCGGACATCGGTAAGATCCGGACAGGCGCCGACGAGCTCGTGGAGCTGTTCGAGTCGAAGCTCCAGGGATCGGCCGACGCAGCCTTGCGGCTCCGCGATATGAGCCAGGAGAAGCGGAAGCTCGTCGAGGCCCAGCGCCGGCTGTACGAGTTCAAGTACGTGGCCATGACGGCCGAGCAAGTGATGACCATCGTCCGGAGGCTGGGCGACGTCGTCCTGGAGGAGGTCCGTGACCAGGCTGCGGTCGCCCGGGTCCAGGAACGGTTCCTCACCATCTGCGGTGCACTCGACCAAGGGAGGACCGGGTGAGGGTCCGACGCAGCGTGCTGCCGCTGGCCCAGGCGGTCGGCCAGGCGTTCTTCGACCACGTCCAGGCCCACATGGACGAGATCGGCCCGCTCCGCGATTACCGGGTCAAGCTCGAATCGGACACCGAGCTCTGGGAGTACGTGGGTGAGACGTTCGGGATCTGGGTCCCGCGGGAGGCGTGTTGCCACGGCCACCATGCCCCGTTCGACGCGTTCGCTCACGCATACTTCGCCCGGGACCAGGTGGCTATCTGGAAGGCGGCCCGCGGACTGGGCGGCAAGACCGTGCAGCTGGCCCTGCTTTCGCTGACCGAGGCGGTGAGCCTCGGGGCCGGCGTCACGTTGCTGGGCGGGTCGGGCGAGCAGGCCCAACGCGTGCTGGCTTATATGCAAGGGGAGGACACCAACTTCGAGGCCGCGTTCTGGGATGCCGAGAAGGCACCGCGCGAGCTGATCCGGCGGGACGTCGGCCGGCGCACGAGCCTCAAGAACCGAGGCTGGATCCATGCGCTGATGGCCTCGACCCGATCGGTGCGCGGGCCTCACCCGCAGCGGCTCCGCCTCGACGAGGCCGACGAGACGACCCAGGAGATCGTGGAGGCCGCCCTCGGCCAGCCGCAGGCCAAGATCGACCCAGACGGGACGCGGGTCCCAGCCCAGGTCGTCCTCTCGAGCACGTGGCATATCGCGCAAGGGACCATGACCTGGCTGCTCAAGAAGGAGGGGCCGGCGAAAGGGTGGCCGGTGTTCGAGTGGTGCTACCACGAGTCTATGGCGAACGGCAAGGGATGGCTCGACCAGGCCACAGTGGACGAGAAGCGGGCGACCATGACCCGGCGGTCGTTCCTCGTGGAGTGCGACCTCCAGGAGCCGAACCCCGAGGCCCGGATCTTCCAGCCGGAGACGATCAACATGCTGTTCGGCCAGAAGGGCCTGGGCAGCTTCGACTTCACGGACGAGTGGGTCGGCGAGGTCCGGCTGGAGGATCCGCAGCCTGGGGCCTTATACGGGACGGGGACCGATTGGGCCAAGGACGTCGACTGGACCTGGATCCTGACGTACCGGGCTGACCAGGACCCGTGCGAGCTCGTCGCGTTCGCCCGCTGGGGACGGATGCCCTGGCCCGAGATCGGCAAGAAGCTGGACCGGCGGGTCGAGGCATACGGCGGCCTCAGCGTTCACGACGCTACCGGTGTCGGCAAGGTCGTCGGGGACCACCTGACTGTGCACTCGATCCCCTGGGACTTCGTCGGCCGGAAACGGTCGGACCTGCTGGCCGACTACATCCTGGGCTGCGAGCAGGGGAAGCTCGTCAACCCTGACGTCGCCCTGATCCGCTCGGCCCACGAGTTCGCGGGCGGCGAGGATATATGGGGCCCGAAGCACCTGCCGGACGAGATCGCCGCCGCGGCCTGCGCGTGGAAGGCGGTGCAGGAGGTGCGCGGCGCGGACCTGGCCTCGGCCACGAAGGCATA
>SDBT01017410.1_pt1 | contig 11353 bp, 3 predicted proteins | sample 2277101 | NCBI WGS metagenome assembly SDBT01 (sample SAMN10404973, study PRJNA504765) | marine sediment metagenome | isolation source: marine sediment core GS10_PC15, 103 cmbsf | place: Arctic Ocean: Southern Knipovich Ridge | collected 2010 | reverse complement strand
GCTACCTTCTTGTCCCCCGGGACGAGGATGCTGGCATCCGAGCGGAGCACACGGTAGCGGCCGTCGGTGCTGATGGAGGCGGCTCAGCTCTAGACGTCGCCCTGCGTGCCATCGCTGGCCACGCTCACTCGCTCGGTCACTCCCGTCTGTCGATCGTGGACAAAAGTGTCGCGAACTCCGTTCGTGTCCCCCACTACCAGTGTGGTGGCCTCCGAGCCAAAGGACACGTAGCGTCCGTCGCCGGTGATACGGGAATCCCAGCTATCGCCGTCGCCCTGCGTGCCGTCGCTGGCGACGGTCACCCGCTCGGTCGCCCCCGTCAGCCGATCGTGCACGAACGTATCGCACGCGCCGTTCGTGTCCCCCGGGACGAGATTGGCGGTATACGAGCTAAACGCCACATAGCGGCCGTCCCCGCTGATGCACGGCCCGATACTGTCGCTGTTGCCTTGCGTTCCATCGCTGGCGACGCTCACCATCTCCGTCAGCCCCGTCAGCCGGTCGCGCACGAAGACATCAAACGCGTAGTTGGTGTCCCCAGCGACGAGATTGTCGGCAACGGAGTGAAAAGCCACGTAGCGTCCATCGTCGCTGATGGAGACAGCCTGGCTCTCGTCGTTGCCTTGCGTGCCGTCGCTGGCCACGCTTACACGCTCGATGATCCCACCCCAGGCCCTGCCGGGTGCAGCGCAGACGAGGACCGCCACGAGGAGAAGGGCTGTAGCGCAGCAGAGGAGTCGTGCAGAGACTGACGTCCGCGCCCAGCCTTCGGCAGACACACACAGGCAGCTCATACTTGCGTTCTCCTTCCTTCTGACTCCGGCTCCTCCGTCGACCGACGGGGAGCCATGCCGCATGCAAACGGCGGCCACTGTTCCCGCCAGCGAGCACACGGTCTCGAGAGTCGTCTTCCCACGACGTCACGCGCGGCGGTCGCGCTTCCGCAACAACAAGCCGGGAGAGCCGGAATCCCCTCCCGGCTTCGATTCAGACGGACTACTTGTTCTTGCCCTTCCCTCGGCCTTTTCCGCCGCTCGTCTGGCTCGGGATCTCGCCCCCCTCAACATCCGCCAGCTCGACCGCTGTCACGCTGACCTTCGCCTTGCCCTTGCCCGCCTGGTCGAAAGTGAAGGTGAGGATCGTGCCCTCGCCGCCCGACAGCACTTCCGCGCTGGCGGTGTAGGCGATGGCTTTCACCCGGCCGCCGAGGTCGTTGCCCATCACGCTCCAGCTCGATGCGCCGGTGAGGAGTTCGCCGGCGGAGACGCCGGAGTAGGTGAGCTTCTTAGCGTCGTAGTCAAGCTCGACCTGAACCCCGGCGAGGCCGGCGCAGTTCGACAGCTTCACCGCGACCACGACCTGGCTGTCGCTGGTGCTCACATCCGTCGTGACGATGACGGGCTCGCTCGGCGGAGCAACAACCGGCGGTGCTCCCGCCCGACCGATCCCCATGCTCTCCATCGCCTCCATCGCCGCGTTCGCCGCCTCGATGACATCGAAGATGTTCACCTCGTGGTCGCCGTTCACGTCTCCGGCCCACCACTGCCAGGACTCCCAGACCCCCCGCTCGATCGCCATATTGGCGACCTTGATCACGTCGAAGACGGTGATGCGGTTGTCGGCGTTGGTGTCGCCTTTGCCGATCGCCTGGAACCAGTTGGAGTAGCCGCCAAAGTCGCCCCAATGGGCGAGGAGCTGGTGCCCCGTGTGCGGTTCCATAAGAGCGACTTCTCCGGACCAGCTTCCCTCCACCAGAGCAACGCTTGTGGGGGTGACAGGGTCTGACGTGTAAGGCCACACCCAACTGAAAGTCCCGAACTCTACCGTCGTATCGCAGTCCACCATCGGTAACCCATCTCGGTCCAGAGCCGTCAACATGACAGTGAAAGGAAGCGGATCATCCGCGTCGGCGCACACGGGGCTCGTGATGCTCGAAACCTCCAGATAGGCGAACGGGATGGTGTGCACGCCACCGTCAAACGAGATCCTCTCGATGGGATCGCCCCAGTCGTCCGAGAGCTTCAGATCGTCGAAGGTAAGCAGTTGTAGGTCGCCAGGCTGGGTGGTGGGGTTGTTGGTGACATTGAGATCGAAAAGGTAGTTCGGGCCGAACAATGCCTGCGTCTCCGGGTCGGAGGCGTAGCCCAGGAAGGAGGCGACATCGGACCCGATCGACGGCCCTGGCATCGCCCAGTCCAGGATCGACTCGGCCTTCAGAATCGAGTCGAAGGTGAGGGTGTCGCTTCCGCCCGTGTACCGGACCTTCGCCTGCACCCCGGCGAGATTGTCAGCGTCGGCGATGCCGAGCTTCGCCGTCACGCTTTCGCCAGGGAGGAGGTTGAGCCCGTCGAGCCAAACGCCGGTGGGGAGCCAGGAGAGCCGCTCCACGACAACCGTTACAGGCGCAATATCCGCAGCCACGACCTCCTCGCCCGTGCCGTCCGGCAGGATGCGTTTCACAACCGGGGGGTAGCCATCTGTGAAGTAGACGTACCCATCGTACGGACACCAGCCTTGGGCGGCCTTGCCGATCTCAGGTGAGTCGGTGAGGCGGTGCTCGACACCTGTCTCCACATCGATGACCCAGATGTCGCCGCCCCTAAACGTGGTGGCTCCGTAGATGGAGCGGGAGAACACGACATGCCGGCCGTCCGGCGACCAGTGCGGCTGGTCCTCTGCATAGGCGTCGTCGGTGGTGAGTTGCCGCAAGGTGGCACCCCCTGGGTCCTCCAGGTTCTCCAGAAGATACAAATGGCATCCGCCGTGAGCAGCATCCCCCATCTGGAAGAGAATCCTCTCCCCGTCCGAAGACCACTGAACCCATCGCGCGCTGGGCGGATAGTCGGGCTCTGGAAACGAGTAGATCATGTGTTGGTCGGTTCCATCTGCATTGACAACTGCGATGCCATCGAACTCGAAGAGATCGATCGTGCCCACATATGCAATCCGGTCCCCCGACGGCGACCAGTTAGGCATGTGGCCCCTTACCGGATCTCCGTACTCGTCGGTCAACGGCACCGACTCCTGTCCAGGGGCCTGGATTAGCGCGGTCAGATCCATCACCTCCAGTGTGCCGGCGCTTGTCCTCTCCATGACCACTCGGCTTCCATCTGGTGACAGCGCTGAGGCTATGGTGCCGCATGGGCAGACGCACTCGGGCTCCAGCGCCGTCCCTGGTGTCGGAAGCGTCACCCTCACCGGATTCGAGAAGTCTGCGTCGGCCACAAACAGGCCGGGCCCCGAAGGCCGCCCCTCCGAGCACGCGTCGAACATCACCTTCACTTCCGGCACCCCCGGCCGGTCCAGCGCCAGCGCGACATACCAGTCGCTCTCCGCGCCGGGGGCGAACTGGCCGGTGATGAGGTAGGTTGCGGTGTCGATGGCAGTCGTGATATCGACCCACTCCGCGCCATCCCACAGCAGCAGCGAGAGCCGCTCGCCCAGCACCGGCGGATAGGCCGTCTCGGTGTAGTCAACCGCCACGGTGACCGTGCCGGAGATCGTGGCCGTGGTGGAGAGGTGATACGTGAAGTCATGGACGAAGGTGAGATCACCAGGAGGAGGCGCCGGCAGCTCGTCGGTCACGACGATCGAGGTAGATCCTTCGGCCACGACCTCTTCGTAGGTGAGAGTCACGTTGCCGATGGTGACTGACTGCGAGGCGCCTGAGTGGGTGTTCGCCGCCCACCAGGAGACGTAATAGTCCAAGGAGTAGTTATAGGTCAGGCGGACCGGGTCCCCGGAGCCATCGGCGTTCACCATCCATAGCTCGATGCCAGGCTCGGCCCACTGCCCCGGGTCGGGCAGGTGGTGATCTGAGCTGAATACGATCCTTGTTCCATCGGGCGACCACTGCGGCAGCACTGGCCTGGCGCAGCAGATCCCGCCCGCCGCCGGCCCGACGAAGACCGGGGTGAGCGGCCCTCCTTCGGGCGAGATGGTGCCGATGCCTCGGATGCATCCTTCGGGCCAAGCATTGGGGTCGCCGCCGGGTTCAACAGCGCTGAAGCTGACAGCCAGCCTGCTGGCATCGGGAGACCAAGCAGGATCGCCCATGCTTATGCTTCCATAGCCCGGGTAGCCAATCACCTCGGTTGCTATCACAGGATGGGCATCCGTCCCGTCAGGGCGGACAAGCCATAGGCCTTGTCCGACATCGTCCGGGCTGAACTGGTAGCCGATCCAACGCCCGTCTGGGGACCAGTCTGGCCAGGTGACAATGTCGCTCGCAGCGTGGGATACACTGTGGCGTTCAGAGCCATCTACGTTGGCCACCTCCACCTCGAACTGTCCCCAGAACTGTCCCCAGCCCGGACCAGCCCAGTAGCAGTACGTGATCGTTGTGCCGTCAGGAGACCAGCGAGAGCCGAACCATCCTTCGACCCCGGGAATGGCTACTGGCGGGGAGCCATCGCAGGGATCAAGCCAGATGGTGGGGTAGGATGGCCCCACGTACATGAGCTTGCTGCCATCTGGCGACCAATCTGGATGGACTGAGTACTCCGGCCCGAGCCAGACCCGCACGTTCGGGTCAGTGCTGTAGCCAACAACCGTCTCCAGGCCCCAGTCAGGCAGCATCGCGGAGTGGTAGGCGAACTTGCCCTCGAGGCTCGGCGGCGTCTCCGGCCAGTCCCCGTACATGGTGAACCGCCCGCACACATCATTGATGATCGATATGTGGACCCTTGGATCGCCGCTATCGATCGGCGGACAGCAGTAGCCCAAACGCCAGAAATACGAGTGGTTCTCCTGCAGTGCCCCGTCATACGTGACCTGCGTGTCCTCGCCCGCGTATCCGCACCAGATGTCGCCCACCGTTCCCTCTTCCTGCAGCACCACGTGGCCCACAGCCCCCACCACTGGAGAGGTCCACTGGAAGATGGGAGACGGGTCGTAGATGACTGAGTCCATGACCGGCGCGGTCAGCTCGGGCAGGGTGCCCGCCACCGATGGCACGGAGGCCGTGGTCAAGCCGTCCTCGTTATCACTGCCATCAATGACCGTGATCGAGTACTGCCCGGGCACGGGGGGACTCGCTAAGGAGGTGGTCAGCCACAGACAGCGGATGCCGTAGTCGCCCTCCTGCTCCCACTCCCAGGCGGTAGTAGGATCGAGTTCGTACACGGACCCGTCCGGGTGCGCAATGACGACCGACGTGATGTCGGCTGCACCATCGCCGTCGGTGGCACGAACGGTCACACGGTCGTAGTAGGTGATCCAGTCCGGCGCGTCAACGTAGTAGCCAGGCTCAATCCACACGCCAGTGATGACCGGCGATTCAGTGTAGACGTAGAACTCCACCTGCGTCCCAGCCTGCACTGCATACGACATGACTGGAGGCGGAGCAGGCGGGTCCTCTGGCCAGTCAACGAAGCGAATAGCGCTCAAACACAACAGGTACTTATGCCCGGGCAACAGCGTCAGCTGCGTTGCCGTCCCGTCGTAGTTGTAGACGACTGAGAACTGATCAGTCGGGACCGAGAATCCCCACACATGGACATTGCCCGAGTCGGTCACTTCCCAGACCGAGCCTTGGTACTCGGTGATGCCGGGATCGGCCGTGTATGGCTCCCAGGAGAACTCAGGAGCAGTTTCCGGGATGGCAGCATCCCGCAGCGGGTAAGTGACCACTGTCACAGAGAGAGGTGCCGCTTCCGTCGATGGAGTCGTGACCTGGTGGCTTCCTGCCCCGGCATCGGTCGCGGTGATCACATACTGCCCGATGGTCGGCGCGTCGGACATATAGTCCTGGAACCACTCGAAGAGCAGTCTGCCATCCGTAAGGACACTCGACCTGACTATGTCGTGGCTGCCGTCCGGCAGGAAATCAGTCGTTTCCTCTCCCAATACGAATTCGCCACCGTGCAGGTATCCGGCCGGATCGAGAACCGTTACGGACGAGATATCACCAATGCCGTCCGCGTCGTCGATAACCAGACTCACGTAGTGGCAGTAGCTGTCCGATTCGTCTGGCAGTGCTGAATGGTCAGTTATCGCGTGGAGTTCCTCGATTACTGGTGCGCTTGCGAGCAATACCCCTGGCCACACTACCACGCATGCCATTGAGAGCAGCAGACAGAAGAAAAACCGCCTCATCCTCGTCCTCCTCGCCACGTTTTCCAGACGCCTCGAGCGGACGGACGTCGCCGCGCGCGAAAGCGCGTCGTCGCCGCCTTCAACCAACCGGCGGTCGGCTGCGCCGACCTAGTGCGCTGCGGCCGCCAAGGAAATCACGAGGCTCTCGCTGTCGCCGGTGCTGCCCGGCGTCGGTGCGGTGAACCGCAAGTCGAAGGGCAGGTATTCACCGGCCGCGACAGGGCCGTCCATCGCCACCGGCGTTCCACCGAAGCACGTCCAACTCGGCTCCGATGTGTATGGGTCGGTCCCGATCCCGAAGCAGATCGTGAACTGATCGACCCCCGCCCCGCCCGGGTTGGGTGTCCATCCGCTGGGGCTGCTGCTGCCCGCCGAGACCGTGAAGTCCTCCGCCACATTGCCGGTGTTCTCGGCTGCGAAAAAGCCCTCATTGCCGCTCACCCAGCTCGAGACCACGGCGCTGGATTCCACGACGCCGACCCCCCACGATGTCGGGGTGACATCGACCCCAATCTGCTGGAGCGTGATGCTGATCGTGATTACCGGCGGACCAGAGGGGCCGCCGAGCGTGATCGAGGGACCCGCCGTCGTCGACAGCACGTCACCCCCAAGACTCACGCCGATATTCGAGATCGATACCGTGTAGCTGTCGCTCGCCGATGCCGTGGCGGGAATCGGCACGCTCACATTCCCCAGTGTCACAGAGCCGGTTGCAGCGGGCGAGACCGCCACGAACCACGCCACGATAATACTCGTCGTGCTCGGGGTCACCAAGGTGGGAGAGGAAACGTCCACCGCCGTGAAGCCGAGGTTAGAGCTGAGAGCAGGCGCGCCACCGTTCGGGGTCACAGTGATCGTGAAGCTGAATCGATCCGCCGTAAGCGACCCCAGTTCGAGCACGATTGGCACCTGCGAGGTCGATCCCGGAGTGTAGCTGGCGTTTTGTGGGCCCATCGTAATGGCCCATCCCGCTCCGCTCAGCACGAAGGACGCGCACAATACGAGCAGCGCGAGGATGATCTCCCGGCGCCGTATCCGACAACACACGCTCAACATCGCCATCCGACCTACCTCCCTATCTGTCCCTGCAATACCGGCACGTCGCCTCGGGCTAGCTCGCCAACGGTCCGATCCCCGCCCGCTCATCGCACTCTCACTTCACACGTTGCTATGTTATTCTCGGGATGATCGTCCGCGGTCGCCGCCACCTCGGCCGTGAACTCCACTCGTGGGATGTCTCCACTGCCGAACCCGTAGTCTGCCCGCAGGCGCTGGCGATCCTTCCCTGCCAGATCCAACGTCCACTCGCTAACCACCTCGTCCCCTCGGCGCAGGCGGACGACCACGCTCTCCGCCGTCTCCGTCAGGTTCTCCACCACGATCGTGAGCGTCTTCGTCGATCCCTCCCGCGCTGAGCCCGGAGCCTGGAAGCGCGCGATTCCCACATCGTGCGGAGCCGCCGGAGAGACCGTAACTGTCGCACTATCATTCATACTCACCGCCGCCTCGAGCTCGCTCTCATCCAGCGAAGCGCCCGCAGCCGTGATGCTTACCTGCCAGCTCATCTCCTCGGCCACTGCTGCTGGCAGCTCGAAGACCAGCTCTCCGAGCGTGACCGAACCTGTCAGAGCCGTTTCGATTGGCATCATCCACGCCACCGCCAGGCCGCCGTCCGACCACGTTGCCGTCATCGGGTTCGGGAACCCCGCGGCCGCCTCAAAGCCGCTGACCACCAGCGCGTTCCCCGCCGCTGCCTGCGGGACGACCTCGACCGAGAAGCCAACGCGGTCCGCCTGGTATCCATGCAGCTCCAGGACGACCGGCATCCGGACTGTGCCGCCTGCCTCCCCCGAAACGTCCACGAGCTGAAGCGACGGAGCCTCGAAGGCCGCCGCCCGCACGGAGCTGGCAGCAATTCGCGGCTCCGAGGTAACCTCCAGCTCACCCACCCAGCAGATCGGACGCCACGCGATCTCTTGCATGCCCGTCCATCTGTCGAACGTCGTGATGACGTCGCCCCAGCCGATCACGCCATCGCCGCCAATGCCGGGCTCGCCGTCCCGCGGGTAGGCGTCCATAGCGTTGTAGCGGTGGCTGCCAACGCCGCAGGTGAAGATCCCCGGTATCGTCCAGGCATCGAAGGTGGTGATGACGTCACCCCAACCCAGGGCATCATCGTTGTACTCGCCCCAGTCGCAGGTATCTCCATCCGAGTTGCCATCCGCCATCGGCGGGTCGTAGCGGTAGCAGTCCCCCGCCAGGATCTCGACGCACGCGAATAACATCGCACATTCACCGGCCTCCACGCAGATCTCATCCGCACCGAGGCTGGCGCCAACGACTGTCAGGCATGTCGAATAGAGATCGCCCAGATCGGCCCCGGCGGGCACGGGGACGAGGACGTCGCCCAGCAGGGCGCTGCCCGAGAGAGGCTCGGCCAACGGCGATAGCCAGGCCACTGACACCTGGTTTCCGGAGGGACTCACCAGCCCGGGCGCGGGAATCCCGGGCGCCGCCTCGAAGCCGAGGCCCTCGGTAAGCGCTGGAGCGCCGGCGACCGGCGTAACCGCGACGGTGAAGGAGAACCGGTCCGCCTCAGATGTGAGCAGATCGAGCACGACCGGAACGCGCGCCATCTCGCCGCGAGTCCCCTCGCTTGAGACAACCGTCATCGCCGCACACGGCTTCACCGTCAGCGTGCACGAGGCAGACTCGAACAGCGACGGATCGCCGTCACACGTGGCCGTCGCCTGGAGTCGTATAGACAGATCCTGATCGCCCGTATTCTCCGGGGCGGTGTAGGTCGGATTGTCGACGTAGGGGGAGGGAGAGAAGCTGCCGAGCAAGCCCGCTGGCGGACTGCTGATATCGAAGAGATGGACGCCCCAGCCGGAGTCGCCCAGCCCCAGAGTGTCTCCCGAAACCGTGACCCTCGGTCCGAGCCACCATCCGCTGCCCATCCCGTCGTATGAGCCGACGAGGGACGGCGCGGCAGGGTCCGATACGTCCATCACCCGTAGTCCGACATTCCTGCCGGATGTCAGAGCCAGATAGGCGCGGCTGCCGGCGCCCGCGATATCCTGGACCTCGAACGACGGATGACTCTGGGTCATGAGCAGAGCGGGAGCCGCCGGATCTGAGATGTCGAACGTCCGGAAGTCGTACTCGCCAGATACGACTAAGCTCCCGTCCACAATGCCTGCGACCGCCATACATGCCCCATCTGCGCCCGGGACGGAGCCTAAGTTGACCGGGAGCCCCGGATCAGATAGATCTAATATATCCACGCCGCCGAGGCGGGCAGCGTACGCCATAGACCCGAAGACGGAGACTCTCGACTCACAACTCATACAGCTGCTCGTCGCGCACGTTGTCACTTGGGTTGGGTTGGCGGGATCCGTGACATCGATCACCTTAAGGGCGCTCTCGCACCTAGTTGGGAGGTAAACATAGCCGCCCGAAGCCGTAACCACTGGCGGACAGTCCCCTCCAATCGGATCGGAAACGAAAGATCCGACGGCAGTAGGGTTACTGGCGTCACTGATATCGATAACGACGAAACCGCCGGAATCGCTCGACCTCGTTCCGCCGTATAGGTAGGGCCAGGCGACATCGACCGATCTCATGCAGCCATCCGGCGGCCGGTACGAACCGACCTCGACAGGGCCACCCGACGCCTCAAGGTCGATGATGCGAAGACCGGCATCGGCGAGCGCGACATAGGCGTAGCGCCCGACGATGCAGACATCGCTGACTCCGCCCCACGTCCTGTCGGACCCCACGACAGAGGTCGCGGCTGCATCGGCGACATCGAGGACGTACAACCCGCCAGGCGATGCAACGTAGGCGAGGTCAGCCACGGGAGCAACTCCGTATCCCCCCTCCGGCTCGGCGCTGACGCCGACCAGCGCTGGCGCGCTCGGAGTCGAGACATCGTAGATCCGCAGACCGCCGTACAGGTCCGGGACGTACAGCCGACCACTGGAGAGCGCAATCCGGCCATTCGCATAGCCAAGCCCCGTATCGACCAGGGACGGCATTGGATTCTCCGGGTCGCTCACGTCGATGACGTAGAGATCGTCTCCTGCGGAGTAGGCATACATACCTTGAGCGGCAATGGCCCGCCCACCGATGCCGCATGTGGCCGTTACGGTTGGCGACATCGGCACAGACACGTCGATCAATGTCGGTCCATAGGAATGTGCGGCGTACAGGCGGCCCCCATCCAAGGCGATGCCGTACACGCGGTCAGGGACCTCACAGCGTCCCGCCAGAACCGGCGCGGCCGGATCGATCGCGTCGAGCACGTGCACGAGGTCGGGAGAGGCGTAATATGTACTCACGTAGACATATCGCCCGGCAGCGCTCACGGCGTAGACTCGACCCAAAGCAAGGGAATGGGGGATTTCAGCCGGGTGCGCCGGATCGACCACGTTGACGATGTGGAGGCCCTCTTGGATGCCGGTCACGTAGACATAGGAGCCGACCAGTGCGATCTGCTGTATGCTGTCGCGGATGTCGCATAGGCCGACGATCTGGAGATCCGCCGACGAGGAGACGTCATAGATCGTCAGCACTCCCCCGGCGGCAACATAGGCGTAGTCCCCCTCCACGACCACGTCGGTCGGCCGCCCACCTCCCAGCGAGGTGACCACGTACGGCTCGAACTCCAGCATGTCCTCCCAGTACATCGACATCGTGTGCCCGATGCTGTCCGCGGCGATTGCTTCGAGGTTCGTCGTCCCGCCGGAATAGACGATGTCCGGAGTCCCCGAGCAGCTCAGGCTGATAATGTGTTGGAGAAAGTGCGCCGTCACAGCTCTTGGCAAGTCCATCGGAATGCTCGTCGGGTTCGTGTTTCCCGTCAGGTCCCCCGACCACTGATCGAACACCCAGTTCCCGTCCTGCGACACGGCCTCCAGCTCCACGCTCGTGCCGCAGGCATACGGCCCCGACCAGGGGAGCGCGCGCGGCTCGCCATCGGTGGCGATGTAGCCGCTCCCTGTCTTATCGAGGCCCAGCGTGTAGGCCACCAGTCCGAAGCCGGCCGTCACGATCAGATCGCCGTCGACCGCTTTCACCACCGGGTTCGCCTTCCCCGTGACAGCGCCCGACCACCCCACGAAGGTGTAGCAGGAATCCGGGACCGCCTCCACCGTCGTTTCAGTGCCACACGTGAAATCCGCGGACCACGGCAAGGCGTGGGGAACGCCATCCACCACGATGGAGCCGTTCGCGCCGAGAATCGTCAGATTGC
>SDBT01017409.1_pt1 | contig 11354 bp, 18 predicted proteins | sample 2277101 | NCBI WGS metagenome assembly SDBT01 (sample SAMN10404973, study PRJNA504765) | marine sediment metagenome | isolation source: marine sediment core GS10_PC15, 103 cmbsf | place: Arctic Ocean: Southern Knipovich Ridge | collected 2010 | reverse complement strand
GGAAAACAGGAGAAAGAAAAATAACTTGGTCATTGGGATTTGGTTTTTGCTCATTTTACCCCCTGGTTTAACTTTAACTCCGCCTGAGGAAGGCTATTCAATTAAATCAAAATGACAAGATATAATATTAAATAGTATGCCGTCTGTCAACCAAAAAACCCGCCTTTTTTGCTTCAGTGATTCTTGGGGAAGTCTATGATTTTAGGCTTTATACTTTTCCTTTTAATAGCAAGTCCAAAAATCAGAGCCCTAATAGGTGACTATTCCCCCTGTCCGCCATAGCTTTAGCGAAGGCGGATGCTACCCCCCTGTCCGCCATAGCTTTAGCGAAGGCGGATGCTACCCCCCTGTCCGCCATAGCTTTAGCGAAGGCGGATGCTACTCCTTGATTAACATGAACAGCGCCCGTTTTATTCCGGTTTAAATCCTTCACCCCGATGTCCCTCCGGGGCGTAGTCCCCTACCCTCCGGCCAGTAAGCCCTCCCCTCCGGGGCGTAGGCCCCTCAGGGACGGAGTCGGGCTGGAAGCGGGGGCGGAGCCCATCGGGGAAAGATTCAATCACTTCGACGGAGTTTATCCCGAGCGAGGCCGAGGGGCTCCCTTCGGCTCCGATCCCTTCGACTCTGCTCAGGACAAGCAGGACAGGCATTTGCATTTTTCACTTTGCAACGTGTCCTACCGTAGCTATCAGCGTAGGTGGATTTGCATTTTAAAATGCGCCGCAGGCGCCTGGTATCATTTGCTCATTTGTCAATATCAAAGATTCGACCTTAGCAAAGGTCAAGAGCAGATTTGGGTGCTCCTTTTAAGGGCTTAATAATTTTATACTGCTACTTCTTCAGGCAAGACATCTACCGGGACAGAAATAGTTTTATCCCATTTCTGTTTCGTCTGGATTCTGTGTTCAATCTCTTTGGCTACCTTTGCCGTAAGATATTTCTCTCCACATTGTTGACAAACCCCAGTTGATACATTCTGAAAGATAAATAACTTCCCCTGATAACGATAGTCCAATTCAACCTTCTCTTCCTTTACTTCTCCCCCACAAAAAGAACAATCTCCATACTTATGCATCTTTTTCACCCCCTCTACTCCTCGTTCTTTCGTTAATCCACTTTGGTGGTTTTGGTATATAGACTGTTATTATTCTAAGCCATTTTATCGGTGTATAACCACAGACAATGTGGATTGGTCTATTTTTTGAATAACCAAGAACCAGACAACTTGACCCCCGTGGGTCATCAGGATAATCTTCCAATATCTAACCATTGTAAATAGCAGCTTCTAAGTCAGAGATTGTTATATCTTCAGCATATCTTTCCTTTTCTGCATGAAAGCTAATCTCAAATTCTTCTTTCCTTATTTTCTCCTGAATTTCTCTAATTTCCATTTGATTTTATTAATCCTTCATTTGTACCATTCAGCCCATAGTAACATTTTCCTCAACTAATGGTTTTCAACTCATATCCAGGTCATTGATACCCTTCTCCACCTGGGGAGCATTTCTAACAGGGCAGAAAGTTACGATTTTAACTATTTTACCATATTCCTTATTCTCAATCCATAATTCCGTTAGTGTCAGGGATCAGTGTCTAAAATCTAGGTGGAGCAGGACGCTGGCGTAGTAGCTACCGGTCGAAGTTTGTTTTCCCGGTATTTCCCTGCCACCGGCTTGATCTGCGGCATCATTTGCTCATTTGTCAATAAAATGTGAACCCGTCCTCATTTCCCTTAAAGTCAAGAAGTTATCCACGTCCCCTATTATCTTCATAATTTTATTCTCTCAAGAGTGCGGGCCTGAGCCTGATCCTTTTCTGCCTTGTTATGACAAACCACGCAACAAGTAAACAACGTCCCCTACCTCATTCGCCTGCCGCCGTGCCCTCTTGATATCGCAAATTGCGACATCAAGACTTTGAACTCTTCACGGGTCAATTGAAACATGAAATCTTGCGGAAAGCGTTCCCGGTTGCGCTTCACCTGTTCGTTAAGCCGGGACGTGGTGACTCCATAAAGCTCCGCGAGGTCCGAATCCAGCATTACCCGCTGGCCGCGAATAATCAGGATCAGGCTTTCAATCTGTTTTATGGACACGATAGCGCTTTTATCCGCCATGCTTGATCCCCCAAATTTTTAATATTGTAAAATGCGGCATCATTTGCTCATTTGTCAATATCAAGGATTTTATCCTAACAAAGGTCAAGAGCATACTTGACCCCTTAACCCTTTTTATTTAAACGCCTCCGGTATTTAGCACTTCTTTCCCTGATCCGATGCAGTTCTTTCATAGTTTCTGACTCGGGAATAGAATATCTCTTACGAATTATCAGGTGAGGATTGGGCTTAATTCTCTCTATCTCCCTTTCTACCCGTGCACTGCTCCCCTTGATCATACGCAAAATTTCTTTGGGGCTCTTGTTCTTAGTTCTCTGGTAAAAGGATTCCCTGATTTTATGAATTTCCTCCATCACACCGGGCTCTTTATTCATTTTCTATTACCTCCAGAGGTGTGCAGATTTCTAACTCTCGATACCCCTCTAAAATGTTGACCGCTTTAATCTCTCGCCTGGTCTTGAGCTTCACCATGTGCTCCAAGTTCCAACTTACAACTATTTCTAAATCATTAACTGAAGCAATAGCTATATGCAAGGCATCATCCCTATACTTTACGGGGAAAATGTTTCTCTCCATATATTTATCCATCAGCGATAGGCATTCCGGAGAAACCAGTATGCGTTTGGGTTCGTATGTTTTTACCAAAGATAATAATTTTTCTCTTTTTGACCTTGGGGCTTTATCTATTTCTCTTAAAACTAATTCTGAGATAAAAGCCAAATATTTCCCTTGATGTATCTCCCTAAATAGCTCTTTGGTAGAATTGGCTTTCTCCAGATCCGCTTCCTCAAAGAAGAAATTCAAAGTTGAGGTGTCCAGATAAATCTTGGTTATTTTCATTCTTGATAATATCCTTTCCTTGAAGCTACGGTAAAATTAAAGTCGGATAAGGAAAATAGGCCCAGCGCCCGCTTTATCTTCAATTCAATCTGCGGCATCATTTGCTCATTTGTCAAGATCAATAAAATGTGACCCCGTCCCTGATTTTCCCAAATGAATAATTAATAATTGAGATGTTACCCTCTTTCTTCCCGTCCCTTCGTAATTCCCCTGCCGCCAGGCCTGGACAGCCTGTTTGATTTTACGGTCTAAGTCAATCACAGCCATTGTCAGTCCCCCGCTCTTGCAAGGATCTTCCTTATCAGTTCCCATGCCTTGTCCAAATCGGCCTTAATTTCCTCGTATTCGTATTCCACGGGAGGACCTGGAGGATAACGATCTTCGAGGTAGTACCAGGATGCTTTTTCACAGAGATCTAAGAAATCATTGAAGCTATTATCAAAGGCCGCTATGTGATTGAGGAGGGCATCAAGCTCATGAATCTTTGGGGGTTTCTTTCCATGCAGGACAAGGTAACCTTTCAGATACTTTTCAACACCTTGTTGGATATGATAGGCAATAGAATCCGTATAGCCCCGCTCATCATAGAGCAACTGGGCTGTTTCTATATCATGCCGGCCTCTTTCAAACCACTCCTCAGCCTGCTTTTTGAAGGCTTTATCCATAAAGAACCACCCCCTTTCCAAGTATTTCTTCGACAAAGAAATCCTTTATGGCAATTCTCTCTTCAATCTCTTTTTCAGTATAAACAAGAGGTGAGACAGGAAGGGTTCGGCTGTTGTCCCGTAAAAGCCTTTTCACTTCAACCCATCTGTCAATGGGTCTCTTATCTGTGTTCTTGATAATGAGAAGGTCAATATCGCTGTCCTCTGTCGGTTCTCCATAAGCATAAGAGCCAAAAAGGATGACTTTCTTTGGTTTATATACCTTTATTATTCTATCTACGATCTCAATGATTATTTTTCTAGCTCTCGTATCGCTTGTCATAACTCTACCTCCAAAAGTTTGTTGGCGGTCTCCCTAATTCCCAGTTGGATAATGGGGGTCAGTTCTACACAAAGAGAGATCAGGGTCAAACCTTGACTATTGACTAATATCTCTATAGATACGCTCTATTGGAAAATAGGCTCAGCGACCGTTTTATCTTCAATTCAACCTGCGGCATCATTTGCTCATTTGTCAAGATAAAAGACTTGACCCCCGATTCTTAATCTGTCCCCTTTTGCTCCCAGTAATTCTTTAACCCCAAAACTCCTTCGCTCCCTAAATTCGTTATGGCTCTGCTCTCTTGATACCTTCAATCGCATCAAAGTCCCGGTCATATGAATAGATTTCATCAACACCATGAGTTTTCATAAAAACAGCATTATAGGCGTCAATGTAATCAATATTTTTTCTACTGTAAAGAACAAGGGCATCTGCAATAATATTTTTGTCAGGAACATATAGGTTCTCAGTGCTGATTATAATAGAAATTTTTTCAACAACGTCGGTTTTTGGCACCTTGTAGTAAGACAAAAGTATCCATACCAGTTCAGCAATTACCATCCCGGATGTCGCAAGCGATATTTTGCCTTCAATCGCATTTTTAAAGATTTCTCTGCATTTATCATATCTTGAAGGGTCGTCTTTGGTCAGATACCTGAGGAATATATTTGTATCAATAAACTTTTTCTTCATAGCCTACTCACCTGTTACTGCTTTCTTAGCAATTCTTTTTTTAACTTCTTCCCTGACCCTATGGAAATTTACAGGTTTTTCCTTATCAGGTATCTTTATCGAGCCTCCAATATCGAGGATATTACCTTTTAGAGGCTTAATGACAGCCTGATTACCCTCAACAACTATAATTACCTTTTCGGATGGTTTCAGGTTTAATGCCTTCCTCACCTCTTTTGGCACCGTCATCTGCCCCTTTGATGTTAGTATTGCAATAGGCATATTATCCTCCTTTTTCATATTTTCTTACATTATATAATATATCTTACATTTATTCAAGTTTATTCCGTTAGAAGATTTCTCAGAATTATCCAGGGAAAATAGGAACAGCCCCACAGTATCGGTTTTCAGAGAAAATTAGGGGTCAGGTCTTGCATTCATACATTCTGCCTCTTCCCTTCCTTCTCCTGCCCTCTCTCCGGTAGGAAAATAAGGACAGCGCCTGTTTTATCTTCAATACGTCATATGTCCAGGGCTTACCCCCATTGCCCGATTCCCTGCCAGCCCTGTGAAGTGTGCCTTTTACTACTTCATCAGGGCTATTCCATGATATTCCTCCCTGTCCTTCGTAGTCCCGATGGCCATCGGGACGAAGTAGGATGCTACTCCCCCGTGTCCGCCATAGCCTTTGGCGACGGCGGATGCTATTCCCTGTTTTTCTCTATCATTTGCTCATTTGCCAATATCAAATATTTGACAGGTGCCCTTTAATGGCTGACCCGGTTCTCTTTCCCCTGTGGCTAACCTTTGTCCAAGCCAGACTTCCCGCCTGCCCTAGAACATGTTCGGCGGGCAGGTCACTGGCAAGAGCTAAGGAACTTTCTCGGCGCACTCAAAAATTTGCCCCCCTACCTCCTCGGGCCTGAGCTTGACTCATCTTCTGTCTTGCTATAGGATAAAATTTATCAGACTAACGATATGGCGTCAACGAAAAATTCATATCCGCGCCTGAACCAGTCGCCGTTGGCTCAATATCGTATAAAATATCGGAAATGGAACCAAATATAACTGAGTTCTCATACGGCTATGCATTAACGGAAGAGCTGATTCGGTGGAATGGTAACATTTTTGCGGCCGCCCCCTACTTCCCCAATCTTAGACAGGAAGGCCAGCTTGGTTATGATGTTCGACTGGATAAGCCTGGTTATCCTATTTTCCTACAGTTCAAATTGTCACACTATATGAAGAGAGCCAATGCCAGGGAAATATCCCAGTATAATCTATTCCCAGAAGGGACAAGATTTTATCGAATGTACCTGAGACCGAGGGCAGTTTCAAAACAGCATCAACGGTTATTTGCATTGGGGGAAAGAGAACACTATGTTTATTATGCTTCTCCGGCATTTCACGAACAATTCGAATTGAATAATGCCTATCTCAATCATGAAGTAAGAACTCGATCTGTTTTCATTAGACCTCGTTGGATTGGGCCGCTACCAGATGATGAGAAACACCACGTGGCATTTAGTCTTCATGGTCATTGTTATTTTCTGTCGGAACCAAGAGAGATCAGCCGAAACATATATTATGAAGCCTTCAAAGAAGATATTTTGACAGGAATCCGACCGGGAGATGACAAATCTCTAGGAGATAAATTACAGACGTTGATCAACCAACTTATGGATATACTTTGGGAAGAAATAGACGAAGAGCCACGAACAGTTGCAAGCAAAAAATTGAAAAAGTATCTATTGAACATTAAGCAAGATCTTACAGATATCAAGACATTATCACTTGTAGACTATATGGCCCGTACACTTTTTGACTGTAAACTACTTTTGGTTGGATCAAAACAAAACCGCATTTGAGGAAACAAGTAATATGGTTGATTCTGCCGCTATGATAGATGTTTGTCGTAGATTCACCGAGAAAGCACCTGCCGATGTCGTTATCCGGGAACCATATATCCCACTAATTCCCAAGAACTGGAATGGACTTCTTGTACTTGCAGAAGCACAAAACCTTTCTGATCCTAATGGGGTCTATGAGCAAGAACTGGAACAAATGACACCCGAACAACGTTGGGAGCGCCTTAAAAAACCATCTGGCCTCATTGGCGTAGGACCTTGGGATGATGGAAGCATGAAGCTAATGCTGAAGTCGATGATACCGGAAATTGATCTCAACAGAGTAGCCGTTAGTAATGCGGTTCCGTGGTCTTATCAGAAAGGTCTTCGAACTAATATTAATCCGAAAGAAGATTCGGAGGGTATTGCATCAAAGTTTTGGGGAGAGATTATAGATATAATCTCTCCCCAGTTACATTACATCATTACCTTTGGCAATGTTGCCGAAAGAGTGTTACATAACTCTGGCGTAGAACGTAGTAGAATATTTAAGCTACGCCTTCCATCACCCCTACCAAGAAACCTACTTTGTAATATGTTTAATGAAAATGATTTGTTGAAGCGATACCCGGAGGTGCAGAAAGCTGCTGAATCACTTGGTATGCAGGCAAGTCGTGAAAATGCTATGGTACTTTTCGCTTGTCATGCTGTAAGCGTTGGAAAGAAACATTTTGAAGGATTATTTTGAAAATGTGGGGGATGGTGATTAATAGCAAGTCCAAAAATCAGACTGCGGGCCTGGTACTTCTTATTTGTCAATAATATTTGAAACCCTATCCCCTCTTTATAAAGATTTCCTCATTGATGAGCTTGCCAATATTTATGAACCTCGATTAGCTCATGAGCCCAAAATACCACCTTGTCACTCCCGCGATATCTACTTAACTTCTTTGCGCATTCAAAGAATCCTTCCCCAGGCATGTTGATATCCTTCCGGATTACAACTGCTGAGAGCATTGGGCGCTCATGCTTATGCTCATAGAAATTAATCTCATCGAGGATTTCTGCGATTCTGTTTCTATCAGCAGGATTTTCCATGTTTAAGTTATCCAAAGGAGCTATTTCATTGTAATAAGTTATCCTTCCTGCTAGAGCTATCTCTTTAAGTTTTTCATAAATTTCCTGATGCATCATAATCTCCATTCTTATTGTATCATTTCAAACATGATCAAGATAAAAAGGGGAAAATAGGCTCAGCGGCTTTTTTATCTTCAATTCAATCTGCGGCATCATTTCCTCATTTATTAATTTAAAAGATTCGACTAGTTCCCTTTAATGGGCGACCCTCCTTCGTCTCCCCCTGTGGCTAACCTTTGTCCAAGCCAGACTTCCACTGGCAAGAGCTAAGAAGCTTTCTCGGCACACTGAAGATGTGACCCCGCTTCCCCCCCTGGTCAAATTACTCAAACTCAATATTTGTTATTTTTGCTGACACAGCCCCTTCCTTCCATTCACTCGGGACAGAGTCAGCTTTATAGAACTTATTTCGTTCTAGTTGCCATATGTAGTTTGGCTTCAGTGGCTTGTTATCAGAGTACTTAGTAACCAATACAGGATAATAAGTTTCTTCAGCGATAATAGTCCCATTAGCGTCCTTAAAATAGACAGTAACATCAACTTCCTTAAGAGTTCTATTACCCTTATTCTTCAATTTAAAATTTACCCCTGGTACCCAATCCTCTGAATATTGTTTTTTGTAGTATTTTGCTTTGAAATCGTATAGAACTACATTCTTAATATAAGCTTGCTTCTTCTTAATATAAGCTCGCTTCTTCTTAATACTCTTAATTTCTTTGTTTAACTCTTTTATTTTCTCCGATGCCTCAACCAATTTACTGTCAAGCTCCAGAGCTTCTTGATACTTTTCCTTAGCGGCATAAAGTTTTTTCTTTTTCTCAAGTTGCTTTGCTTGACTCATTACCTCATCAACTTTCTTCATTGTTTCCCAATTAAAGAAGACTTTCCATCCATCTGCTTCCTTTACCAGATCAAACGTTTTAGTTATATTCGTCATGGGAATATCCTTTCCTTCGTACTTTTCGACCAGCATTTTCTCCATCTCTTTTTCAATCTCTTTTTCGTCTTTCTTATCTCCAAAAGTTGCTTTAAATGCAACGCCTAAAATATCTGTAAACATAGCTCCAAGGTCTGGGATCGTAATATCGACATTTGCTTTGGCCTTATTGACAGTCACCGTGACCTCATTAATCTTGTATGAGACCTGGCTGGCGAAAGCCTGTGCGAAAGGGCTTTCCTTTTTTAATTGCTCCGATAAATATTCCTGCAAGCTTTTTATGGCCTTATCTTTAGTAGCAATGTATTGATAAGCTTCTTCATGCCTCCCATGCAGAGAAGCATCAAGAAATTTAGACAGAACCTTTTGGGGGTTTGATACAATTTTACTGCACCCCAATACTAATAAAATTATTATGATATGTAGAACTACTGTAATTTCAAAATACTTCTTCATTTATCCATCCTTCCCGGAAAATAGGGACAGCGCCCGTTTTATCTTCAATCCAATCTCCGGCATCATTTGCTCATTTGTCAAAATGAAGGATTTAACAGGTGCCCTTTAATGGGTGACCCCTTGCGTCTCCAATATTTTAATACACTAGCATACAATTACTAGATGTTACTATTATTATAGGAGTCATCACTATACCCCACATCAAAATTTCAAATCGACTTAATATTTTTGCTGAAATGCTATCTTCTGGCAATTTGGGCAAAATAAAAAGACTTAACAATATTCCAAAACAAACTACTAGAAATATAAGTAATGGATTCATAAATATTTTTAGAATATTGTAATCAAAAGAATCTTGACGGAAGTCTCGACAATAGTCTATGCATCCTATAGCCATAGCTCTACTGAATGTATAGACAAAAATTCCCATACTAATGTGAAAAAGTATTCTTGTAGTGTTTTTCTCTTTTTCCATTTTTATCATGGACATCTGAAAATGCGGGGGATGGTGATTAATGCTAGTCTAAAAATCAGACTGCGAGGCTGAGCCTACAATTAGCAAAAAACAAGACCTGACCCCAGCCCTAGGTTTGTCAAGATCAAAGATTTGACCCTCTTTCACATAGATTATAGGTTTTCCGGTGCCCTCCCTCGCTTTCTGTTAATTCGATCTCACAGCCTGCGGTGTCTGGTAGTTCTTTGACCCGCCAATACTGCGAATTCCAGCAACCGGTATTGAGCGCCAGACGATGGTGTTCCACGTCGATCACGATCACCTCCACACACTCGAAGCCCTCGTGGGATAAGGCGACCCAACGGTGATTGAAGCCTTCGACGATGACATAGTCAGCTGAATAATCCGAGCAAAACTCCTCCCTGATCTGATAGACCGGCTCTCGCCTGGCAAAAACACTGATTGTCAACTCTCCCAGCTCGGATTCCTTGGGTGGGTCCTGTATGCAACAGGATACACCAAGGATAGGATCCAACGCCATCGGTACACAATTGCACGCCACCTTTACGAAATCTGGCTCGATCGCTGATGGGTTCGCCACTCGCTGTTGCCGGTTATGCTGTCTTTGACAGAAGACCGTGCTCCCCAAGACAGCCAAAAAAAGTACCAGAAAAAATCGTGACTGCAACCGTTTTATCTTCAATTCAATCTCCGGCATCATTTGCTCATTTGTCAATATCAAAGATTTGACAGGTGCCCTTTAATGGGTGACCCCTTTTCTCCCTTTTTACTTTTGCGGATATAAAAACTTGTCTTGTAGTAGCTCTAACTTTGTATTTTCATATAGCATATGTGCTTTTGCAATTTCTTTAATTTTTGAAATATCCCAACCACACCCGAAGAGATTTACGGCTTTACTGTATTCAGCATTAGCCTCCTCTATACGTCCTGATCTCTCCAAAGCATCAGCAAGCACCGCCCGTCTCATAGCCTCATCTCTATTTTTGCCCTTCTCCGGAATCGCATCTATCATTCTCCTTAATATTATAGAACCAAATGGGAAATCCATAGACCATATATCATTTCCTCTGCTGAAACAATGTAGCCCTGGTGATGAAGATGCCGCTGCTAAATTACTATAGTGGATAACGGCTTGATTCAGATTTCCTTGCTTCTTAGCTCGTATAGCCATGAGCTCTTGTTCTGTTTCATATTCAATCTTTATGAAATCAATAAGTGACGAACTAGCACGCATAGATAAATAGCAAGTTGTAATAACTCCTCCTACAAACCCAATCACCAAAACAAGTATTACCTTTAAAAACTTTTTCATAATATTAAATACCTCCTATTTCTTAACAAGGGAGATGGTGATTAATAGCAAGTCCAATAATCGGACTGCGGGGCTGAGCCTTAACCTTCAGTTTTTTTATTCTCTTCTAGTTTTTCAATATACATTTTCAATCTCGTTATTAAACGAAAAGCCTGATTGAAGAGATAGCCAGCAAAAAGGAATCCAATTGAATATGCTCCTAAGCTGAATAACAACGGTTTAGCATCATGAGTAATTTCCTTAAAAAATGTACAATAAACCCAAAGAGCTATTCCAAAGATGCCAAATACAATCAAACAAATACTAAAATATTTGTAAAATCTTAAATTCTTAAGGATCTTTTTTTCATTTGAATTTAATTCCATTATAATATCCTTGAAAATGTGGGGGATGGTGATTAATCGCAAGTCCAAAAATCAGACTGCGGGGCTAAGCCTGGGTTTGCTCGTTTGTCAATATTAAAGATTTAACATGTGCCCTTTAATGGGTAACCCCGGGACTATAGAAATGTCTAATGTCCAGGTCTGACCCCAATCCTTCTCTTTTACCCACCGGATAAAACGATCACTGCCCAA
>SDBT01017408.1_pt1 | contig 11355 bp, 18 predicted proteins | sample 2277101 | NCBI WGS metagenome assembly SDBT01 (sample SAMN10404973, study PRJNA504765) | marine sediment metagenome | isolation source: marine sediment core GS10_PC15, 103 cmbsf | place: Arctic Ocean: Southern Knipovich Ridge | collected 2010 | reverse complement strand
TATCATTTCTTACGCTTATTCTGGCTATCAGCGTATTTGATCAATGAGAAATATGTCTTAACGGAGACAGTACGCACGTTCTGGTTTGTATGCTGACTAAGCAAGATGCAATTCATCTCAAAATCTTTATCATACTTCAACTCATCTGAGTCGTCACCCATGAAGTTCTTTATCTTCATTGTACGACGTGTCGAAGCATCTATCTTATCGTTGGCCTCTGTCGGGTCCGCGTCATCTATAATACCCTCTAACGTGTTTATTAGTTTTTGCTTCTGTTGCCGCCAGTGTGATTGTGATAATGGATTAGTGAACTGTGAAGGGAAATAAGACTCTAAATCTTCGTAGATGGCGTCACGGATCTCTGAGACTTTTTTTTTAACATCTCCTGAGTCAGACCGGCATCAGATAGCCGTTTTAACAGGTTATTAAGCGCGTTCTCGGATAGATCGTTCTGAGGCTTTCCATCCACCTCAGAGACGAGACACGCAAAGCTAAGATGCTCTACGTTGATCTCGTTCTGGATGTTATGTACTAATATTCTAAGATTATGTAATTCAGCTATTGTCTTATCCTTATCGCCTGCCAGTAGAACCAGCTTATTAAAGTGGTTAGCATCGAAGTCAGCTATTGAGCTACCTATATTATCATGCAGCATCCAATATTTATTCGCCTTATTGAACCTCTCAATAGGTAACTGGTCAATGTTATCGTACAGCTTTACTCGTGTCTTGTGCAAACCCCTGCGCAATGTGAATTCGGTCATTTTATAGTATTGTACCCCACTGCATATATAACTCAGATAATTCAATATTAATTTCAGTTGTTCTAAACCAGAAATTAAAGCGTTTATAATTAGGGTCGTGTTCTTTAAGATGCTGTAAAAAACTTTTATCTTTTAATGCCATCTTATACCACCGCCACTGTTCATCTGTCATTACCATTTTTTATTCGCAAATTAATGCAAACATCACTTAGAAACAATATGTATTACAACCCTGTGGTGTGTTTCCTGTACGTTATATGCACCCTTAATGAACCATTTGCCGTACCCGGGTTAGTTAATGCAGTCCCGTTAAGGCTCAACGCCCCTCCAACCAACGGTACAAGCTCAGTAGCGATAGATCCTAATCGAAGAACTTTATCTCCTGCTGCCTCCAATAGATTAGCCCCGGTAATTGCACTCGATACGGTATTTTGTGAGCTTGATGCCCCGACCTGCACCACAATATCATCGGCCCCACCGCCAAAGGTAGCTGTGAGATAATCATATATAAACACTGCCGAAACAAATTCCAGCGCAAAATCCGAACTGGGGGCCGCCACTAATATGGCTCCATCCACATGGGCAAGGTCACCCGCATCGGAACCCTGAAATTCCACCGAATCCAATGTGACAATAGCTGTATATTCGATGACCGTTGGTGTTTGTTTTACACCTCCATTCGCAGTTAGAACACCAGTCACTGTTAAGGCTGGTATCGCATACGTACCATCTGTTATGTCTGAGAAATTCTCATCCACCATCTCCATTATACGAGCATCATCGTGATACTTCGAGAGATCAATCAAAGCCGCTGGCGTTTGAGCATTAAGCAAAAACGGGGTAAAAGCCAAAATAAATAGTAATCTTTTCATGTTTTCTATATTTAATTTATTAATCTGGATGTATCAAAGTTAATATAAACTGTCCGCTTATTAAAGTCGGATCATCGTTATTAGTTGTATTTCTTATGTATAGTGAGATGTCATCGCCCGTAACCAGGTTGTGCAAGTCAGCTATGATAGTCATATTAACAACTGCGCTGTTAGCTGCTGTCGAGGCATGGGACTCAAAAGGGGTTATCACACCGTTCTTATAAACAGCCGCATGGTACTGGTCTGTTGCGGTACCAGATAGGCTTAATGTGAAAAAACCCATATAATCACCGTTAATGATCACCGTAACGGTATCACCACCGAAAGTAATCAAATCAGCCTCAACAAGGGTGTATAGATCATTATTACCATTAGTTACCTTAACCCATGTGTTCTGTGATAGTGATGGCTCAAAAACCGAGTCAGAAAAAGCATATCCTCCATGCGGCACCTGCATAAGCTCGTTTAAATCAGACCGTATGGCCTGTGCTGTGTCTGTTGAAACAGCTATAGAGTCGAGGTTTGAATTAACATCTACCCTTATTGCTTGTGCTGTATCTGTGGACACTGCAAAAGAATCTGCGTTGATGTCAAAATTATCATCTGCTTTTTCCCATAGCCTATTACTATCATGGTACTTTGACAGATCAGTTGTCTGCGCCGACAAAAAAGCCGGGATAAATAGCAAAGCAAGCAGTATCTTTTTCATGTGCAATCTTGTGTGTATGTTATTAATCCATCTATCCGTAAGCAAGCGTCAGGGTCCATCAGATCATCACTGACATCGTAATCTAAAAACACATCGACAGGCTTGTTCTCAATAATACCCGTTATCTCAAATGTACCACCCGGTAGGCCCGATCTGTTCAGCTTGTTTATAAGCTCGTTCTTACATATCGAGAACGTAACGTTATAATCCTGCTCCTGACTTATCTTTTTATTATCCAGACAAACGATAAGTGCCACAGGCTGTAATATCTTAGGGAACCTATGCCGTCCACCCCTGTTATCGAAGTACTCAAACTCATCCGTATCAGTAAGATCCCAAAACGCATAAGCCTTATAAATATCAGCAGGCCACATACGCATATCCAGTGAATCACTTCTCACACCTGTGTACACCCCGGGATAAGCCTGTGGATCTTCATCTGAGGTATTTAACCGTTTAGCTAGTCCGAATGAAAACTCCAACCAGTCCAGTTCAGCTATCTTTTGCTGTAGAGTCTGAATACGTTTCTCTGCGCCTAACAGCTCAGGGAATATTGGGATTTTAGGTATCTTGTACATGATCAAATATTTTGTACGGCATTTTTAAACCCTAGTATTAAATCTGATGTGACTAATTCTCTTAGCTCTGATAGACTGTCCTTAGTCAATCCTAAAGTATTACCAAAACGTCCATCCAAAAAACCAGGGTAAGGCACCTTATCTGAAATGATAGTAAACTGATCCTGTTCAATCTTCAGCTTCATACCTTTATGAAACGCACCCGACCACTTCAAAGTGATATGATCGGTTCTTTTAAACTTAGCACGCTTGCGCTTCTGTCTGATTGTTGACGGTGCATAGTCTAATATGTTACCGGGATTGTTCACATCAATAATCCCATCCTCCCACATCTGATCCCTGTTCATAGCAAGTATCTCTGGGGCGTTGTCTTTTATGATAGCGTTCAACACCTTCGGGAAGTTCTTAAACTTCCTTACCGCTGCTAGTTTTTTATCCAAGCTGCCCATGCTGTCTCTTCTCTAATTATACCTATATCAATCCCCATGATTTTAACCACAATCTTTTCTTTTATGTACCAATAAGGTTCAGAGTCGGTATGTTTTATGTTTTCATATTTAGCCATCACATAGCCCCCGCCTTTAATACATTACGCCCTGCGTTATCAGGTACGATCTGGCTTATCTCACTCAGATCAAAACTAAGTGCGTTCTTAGCATCTTTCAGCTTGTTAACAATCGTATCAGGGTTATCCGGTGCATTAAACTCATACAATATAGCGTTCTTGGTTGCCGTGTCCTGGGGTTTATTACCACGAGAATTAGGGTTAAACAACATCTCTTTAAGCATGTCATGTGCAAACTGATACCCCAGTGCGTTAGTCATTAAGCCCTTATTGTTTACAAGCATCTCGGTTATATCTGACTTGATACTAAACGATAGGTTAAGCCCGTAGTTTGTTTCTCCGTAGGCTATCGCATCGATATCAAATATATTAGTACCATCCAGATCACTTACTTCAAAGGGTCGTATCTGTGCGTACTGTGACCACTTAAAATTAGAGAAACCACATGAATCACAGCCCAAATCTTTTTCAATAGCCGAGCCGGTTATATCATCTTCGAAGTACCCTAAGTAATAAGCGCCACCAGCGTCTATGTTATTAGCATAGTTGACATAATGCATCTCATTCGTACCTGTTGTGGCCGTACCCGTCACCCAGTCGAACGATGTGGCCGCGCCTGTTGTGACAACCCACGTACCTACCGCTGCTTTCTGAGACGAGTGAAACAGGTAAATAGTTAGATCAGTTTGTACCTGTGTGAACTGTAAACCTATGTAGTTTACGACCGCCTTGAGATTGTTAGCACGTTTAAGCCTTATCTCAAAGCCTACGAACCGCGATGAGGCTGTTATAGTATCTGCCTGCCTGCCTGCCCCGTCCACCACCTGTACGGAGTCTAAAAATGTCTTTGATGCCTCGTTCATCTTTTTATCTGTGAACAGATCGTTACACAGCTTATTAATTGAAGCGTTCTCTTTTTCCGTTAACCAATCAATAACCGGAGTGGTCCATGCCGTTGATGTCTTTGACGGTGTATCGCCTGTGAGCATCGTTCGCCCGGCCTGGTATGTTACTTTGTCAAACGTCACAAAAGCACCAGTAGCATATCCGGTAGAGATCCACTTGGTAAAGTTCATACCATCAAAATTAGGACATATCCAATATAGGTTATCGTATGTTATAAGCGGATGGTAATCATCGAAGTAAACCGACTCACTCGTTCCTGTTAGACTGTTCTGTGGAAAGTCAGGATCTTTGGTATCTCTTAACCCAATCATGCCGATTAGATTAGTCTTTATTGTGGCGATGTTAAACATAGCGTATAATGTGAAAACTTGTTATATCCATTCTCTTCGTATGTGATCTTCTCAACCTCGATCTCCTTATCCATCTTCTTTGCAAACCTCTTCGACTCCCTGACAGCGTTCCCCTTCGTATTGAACTGATGCTTAAAAGGCAGCTCAACCATGTACAGCCAGTTAGCGCAACTCATTAACTCAGAGTAGGTCTTTAGTATAAACTCTTTCCCTGATGGATAATTAACAGAGCAAATAAATATATCCTGCTCAAGCTCATTCATCCTCTCTTCGGCCATGTCTTTGGCTAACTCGTATGTGGTGTACACGTTCTTTGCCATCACCAATCAATAATACCCTTAATTCCACCTCTGCTGTCTATACCGAAATCTGTAATTGCTTTCATGGTTCAATATTTTTTAGTTGTAATTTAGACTGTTGCCTGGATCGCTTATTCTTTAATTTAGCCTCATCAGCACCGGCCTGACACATCCAACATCCACAGGTTAAAGATCTGTGATTCTTAAAATAACCGACACCAGTTCCAGGATAGCCCCAATCAAAGTGATCCCATAGCTTCCTTTTAACAATTGCTTTATGTCTGTCTAAATCAGTAATCATCTCACCATTTATTAATTGGACAATACTCTTTCATCGAACGTGCTTTGGCTGGTATCCAGCACCCACACGACTTGCAAAACGTATTCTTATTAAAGTTGCAATCAGCGCAAATCTCCACGCGGCGTATCGCCTCACATTCCACCTCTTTGTTTTTCCATATAACGTTCTTCCATCCTGTCAGGATACTCTTGATCTTCTCCGGCCCCGTCATGCAATTACAACCCATCATGTAAAATTACAATAAAAAAACAATAAAAAAAACCTCCTCCCAAACGGAAGGAGGCTATGCTAAAACTTATCCTCGGTCTAAGTAGTACTAAACTGAGCTTTGTGGATCGGCCCGGCAAAAGTTGTCGAGTCGCTATTGTAAGCCACGTTAAATGAGTAATCAAAGCTAAAGTGCCATGACTCACTTAGTGTTGCCTCATAACCCGTTCCGAGTGCTGTGGACTTATCCGCACAAGTACTCTGAAACAGTACCCCTACTTTAAAGCCTAACAGTGGGAGAACGGTTGTACTCCACTCCTTGCCATCGGTTGAGCTGTGACCCATCTCTGCGTCAGGATCAATGTCAGTCAAGAAAGCTAATGAGCCTTGCGGCAGAGCGAAAACAGTATCTCTATATCCCGTAGGAACAACTGCCGAAACCCTGTTAGAGTATGCGAAGTTATAACCTCCGAACTGGAATGCACGGTTCTCATCGTTAGATGTACCTTGTGATGTGTACTCCCTGACAAGGGACTGGGTGCGTGGCGAGGCCACAACATTAATACCATCACTAGGGAAGTCATCCTGCTCTAAGATCGCTCCAAGCTCGTTGAAGAAAAGATCATTATCAGCAGCAGGCACCTGCAATGCATTAGCTATAACGGCATAAGGATTGCCATTAGCGGCGATCACAGAAGTGATATTCGCATTCAGGTTTGTTACAGCCAGTGTGTCCAGTGCAGCAAGCAAGTCGCGTTGCATATTGGTCATCTTCTTATTGAACACATCCTGATACGTCAGGTAGTTGTTCTTATGCTCGGCAGGGGTCATATTGAACCCGACCTTGAGTGTAGTCCACGTTGGAGTAACGAAAGCACTCGTTATCTCATGCGTTAAAGCAGAGCAAGTACGTTCACTAGCTGTCGTGAAAGTGGTTCTGTTAATAACAGGAATAGAAACGGTCCTTAACTGATGTGGACGGTTATCTACAAGATCCTGAAATCCAGGGATCAATAGCGGAGTATCTTTCTGATAGGTAGCAAGCGCACCGTAGGTACTCAGCCTATGCTCCCACGCGTCTAAGTTAGACCGATCGTATGCTAAACGATACTCGTCTAAACGTGTTGCATTTATAGGCATATTATTTGTTATTGTGCTGAGACCCCCCTAACAGCTTGTTATGTTACTTTTTCTAATTTTTCACTGTACTTAGCATAAGCGGCACGGTATTCTTTCGTGTCCCTTTTAAAACCGGACTTGAGTAAGTGTTCTGTCAGATCGACATTCGTTTTGACATGATCAGGTATAGATATATTTACATTTATCTTACCATCTGTCTCTTCGATCATAGTTTCAGTATCCACTCCTTCCTGAATACGTCCCGGATCAATAATAGACTTTAGCTTCTCCGTTAAGATATCTTTTGGTGTTACCACGTTCAGATTATCGTCACGTAATATCTTACCATCTTCACCAAGAAATACTAATTGTCCATCAACAAAAGAGGACGACTTCAGCAGCTCACCCTTAACGGCGTTTATCATCGCGTCACGAGCAACATCAGGTATAGCAGCCTGGAACTTCAACCCGGTCATCGACTTGTCAAACTCATGTTGAATGCGCATCTGTACGCCTGATTGCTCAAGATCTGTGTACTTCTTATCCGCATCATCTTTGTAAGTCTGGTGCTTTTTCTTCATGCTATCAATCTCACCCTTGGCAAGATCCAAAGCCTTATCACCGGTCTTATCTTTGACAGCCTTTTCCAGCTCTTCGTTTTGAGACTTCAATACATCTGAGTTATCATTCATCTCTTTGAACTTACGTTTCATAAAATCGTATGTCCGCTCACCGTCTTTCTTCTTCTCGCCTGATAACGTGTACAGATCATCATCATACTTCTTTTCGAGATCACCTATACGTAAGTCTATCTGCTGTTTGAACTCTTCTGTGTCTTTCAACTTGTTTAAGAACGTTTTCCGCTCATCCGCGGTTTCAACATGAAAATCACCATCTCCCTGTTCGATTTTCAACAATGCCTCTTCTTTTGTCATACTCCGTGACTATTGGTTATTAAATAATCTGTCGAGTTTAAGTACCCAATGAATTTTGAGTGCTACGCTGTCGGTTGAAATACCCGTACCGCGTATGCGATGTCTCATTCCTTTGGCATCTGTGCCCTCGATCAACTTTCCTGCTGCCGCTGTAACCGTGTCTCTTGCTGATGTAATTTCAGTCCAGACAGCTCCGGTTAATGCGTTTGATTGCCATAATGAAATAGCAACGTTTAGAGAATCCCCACTTATCTGCGTTGGGATGACCTGATATGAATAGTCATACTCCTGAAACAGAAGTTGAGGTAATACAATGTCTTTGGCGGCTGTTCCTAATACGGTGTCCGCATTGGTGACAGTAGCACCAAATATTGCAGACGATGGCCCTTGTGCATACAAGGTCAATCCTGCAATGAGTAAAGAGAAAATAATTAAATACCTTTTCATGTTAAGACTTATTAGGTGCTTACGCACTGGTTCAACTTTAGGCTTCGTCTCCGCTTCTACCCGTTTGCAGCCGTAGACTCCGCCTTGGCTTTAGCATTTTTATCTCTGGTCGCTTTCGCTTTTGCGACTGCGGCTTTTTTCTTTGCGCCAATTGCGGCTTCTTTAGACTGTTCAGCTTCAGCAAGCCTTTCTTTTTCTTCCTGTTCGGCTCTTATTGCTGCGGCTTTAGCCTCTTTCTCCGCCTCGGCAGGATCATGCACAACGGTATATTCATCATGCCCCGTTGCACCTTCTATCCCAAATTTCTCGATGACAGCCTTGGTCTTTAGCCATTCGCTACCTCTGTATTTTTGAAAAACAGGTACACCACGCTTCCACTTGCCATCCTTTACGATGTCTACATACATAATGTGAAAGCAGCTGCCATCCAAACCCTCCGGTGTGGGATAGCCATCAGGGTGGACACCATCAAGTATCTCCTGATGTTTCTGTGATATCTTCATCTTCATTATTATTTATTGGGGCAATAGTGCCCGTTTCTTCTGCGTACTTAACAAACTCTTCATTGATCTGCTCTATCTTTCTATTAAAGTTTGTTAGTGAGCTAAACTTTACAATGTCTATATTTTCACGCTCAAACCGATTAACAAAGCTAATAAGTTTTGATTTAATAATAAAATCTATTTTATCAATGCCCCCAGACTTTAATATCTCGATCGCATCTTTCATGTTGGTATTGGGTAGCGGATCAAGCTGTAAGATTATATCTGCACGTTGCCTGTTCTGTGAGTCATTACGGTACCGGGTGTTTAATATGTTCTCACCTATGGCCTCTATAATCGACTCAGAGGCACCCGCTTCCTTGGCTGATTTAAGCTCGTTTTGTAAATCATCAACATCCTTCAAAAAGAAGTTAGTACCATAATCTATCTCACAACCAATGAACCGATCGCCATATCTTAGCATGGCTATTGTCGAGTCGGCAAACTTCTGTATGATCTCAAAGTTCTTTTTTATACGAAACAGCACAGACACCTGTGATTCAAAACTACCCATTATCTGAGGTATGTTCTTCGCAGCATCGTTCTTTATCTCTTGCTCCACACCCACGACAGACCGGAATATCTTATCCATCAGTCGCATCTCTTCCTCAACGTGCCATTTAAGCGTATCCACAGGAGGACTGATTATCTTCACGGGATCGGAGCGCATCGGGTCATGATCGTCAGACCCACGCGGCATCTTAGCTTCTATGTGTGATCCGGCGCCTGTTAGTTTATTCCCTGATGGCCGCTTGCCTGATGTGCGCTGCTCGTTAGCTGTGGTATCATCATCAGTCACATCGTTATCCATCTCATAAGTAACCGTTATAGGATAAGCGTTAGCCAGGTCCATGTACCTTTTTGATGATTGGTGTAGCAGCAGCCAGTCCAGGTCTGTTAGCTCTTTGGTGATGGGTGACTCTTTGTTAATCAGATTACCGGCTATCAGCTTTTCAGACCAGAACATCCTAGCAGGACAGAACCCCAGGTCGTGAGGCACCTCGGCTATAAGCTCTCTTATATCGTCATTATTGGCACTGAAAACCCTGAAAAATCCGTCATCGTAGACAAATATCCTGTTTCCCAATCGAAATATAACGTATATGCAGTTGTTGTCATGATCGTTCTGAATAGCTATTACATTTTCAATATTTATTAACTTATTCGATGGCTCCGGGAACTCTGTTAACTGCTCGGCTGGTACGGCAGCTATCCATACTGAGTCGATAGCTGTCTGCATGGCCTCGAACCCTTTGGTACGCCAGAAGTCCGCATCGCGAAAGTCAGCCCAGTCTAACGCTAATGAATCATCAGTGAAGCGATAGTTAAAAAATGAGTCCTGTGAGTAAAACACCCTGAACAGTCGTGAGAAGATAGATTCCGTCAGCTCAATAGTTTGTATCGGCGCTTTGATAAGCTGAATGATACGTGCAAACTTATCACTGGCTAATAGCTCCGGTTCGTTATGCCCCGGAGCGCCAATCCATGTTTTGAAGTCAAGAAAGTAAGGTGAGAGATCATGTTTCTTTAGGATCGTCTCCGTGTGGAATTTCAACCGGTTTTGATGGTCTACTCCCTCCTGAAGTTCCTTTTCGTTTCTTCTCTCCTTTACAATCTTTTTTATCTGCTCGTTTGATAAGGGCATTGTCTGTAAATTCATAGGGTGAGTCAGTAGGTAGTCGCCACGAATCCAGTCTCATCTCTTTGATGATATGCAATTCTCTTTGAGCCTGTATCTCTGTGACTTCTTTCTTCTGATCACCACAAATTAAAGTAACCATTACGCATTAACCATATCTAAAGCAAAAGTAGTCTCAACGGTTATCTCTAACGTATCAGACCAATTAGGCTTTAAGTTAAACATCAGAACGTTTGAATCAGCATCATCCAACCCACCGAAGCCTTTATCACTTACAAAGAAAGACCCGTTGGCAACCTGGAACCCCGCGAAAACACCTCCCGCATCTGAATAAACAATCTGGTTACTCTCATTTACGAACAACACATCCAATGACTCACAACGTAGCTTCTTTAGAGCCGTTATAGTGTCCTGATCCCATTGATAGATTGAAGCAGTGACCGGTACCGTTGCGCCTCCTTTACGTATCGGTGCGCCCCAGCGTGTCTCGTTACCACCTCCAAATTCACGCGGCTCACTAGGTGGAAGCTCCACGTTGGCCAGAAATGGTGTCGGGATCGCTTTGGTAGCGTCTGCCGCAGCCAGCAAAGTGGTCCACGTTGTTGAGATAATAGCCGTAGCGAGTGAGACGATGGACTGCCCCCTGCGCCAGAATATCATTTTTTGAATCTGACCCACATCATCGGGGCATGGATTCAGTACCGTTACCGCTGAGGCAATCGCCGTTGGTGCGGGGCAACAGATAGCTAAAGTTGATTGACTTGCCATGATAAATTAAGTTTTGTGTTAACACTTGCATCAACCCCCTAATGCGTTTGAATAATACAAAATTAATTATAACAAGTCAGATTATGAAATTTCTTTTTGAAATGAAAAAACCGGAACCTCGTAAGATCCCGGTGGCCTATCCTAAATCGAATAGGGGGTGTTGGTAATATAAAAACTATACGTGTACAGCCTAGTGCAAAATCAAAAGTTTATCAATCAGTACTTTTAAAACGTTATCTAGGATTTTAAAGAACTTTGCTCTTTTGTGTTTTAACTTTAATCAAAAAGAGCTTTCCATTTTTAACTTTATGCTTTGACCTTTCACCTTTGAACTTTCCATTTTTACTTGTTCTAT
>SDBT01017407.1_pt1 | contig 11355 bp, 8 predicted proteins | sample 2277101 | NCBI WGS metagenome assembly SDBT01 (sample SAMN10404973, study PRJNA504765) | marine sediment metagenome | isolation source: marine sediment core GS10_PC15, 103 cmbsf | place: Arctic Ocean: Southern Knipovich Ridge | collected 2010 | reverse complement strand
GTCTCACTAAAGGCCCCAAACCTAGCATCTGGCTACAAGCCGTGTCGTTTGCGGGGTCGGAACCCCGCACAAAATTGATTATCTCCCCGGGGAGTCTGTCATAAACCAGATTCCTTGTGGACTTGCTAAAAATGGCCGCACCTTCCTCGTACGAAAAACTGAACGCTACGCTGTTGATGCGTTCAGCACCGGGAGAGTATGCGACTTTCTCGGAGATGATGGAGGCCGTTCGTGACCCTACCGGAAAAGAGCGAACCGAGGCCGAGATGAAAAAGGCGGTCGTGATAAACCGTGAGAACCGCTACGCTTCTGTGGCTGTAAAGGTTGGGGCGACCCTCGACGAGTTGGACTGTGCTTTGCGCAAATGTCGGGTGGAGTACAAACCCGTTCCGACTAACGAGGAGCTACAAGAGAAGCTTGAGTATGTCATGTCCCTCCGTCCCGCGACCTCGGAAGAGTCTTGAACTATCTAACAGATGTATTGAATAAAACATCTGACCCATATGGGTCAGATGTTCTTACCTTAAAAAATAATGCGACGGCGAAAACGTCCCTGTCGACCATTCTTAACTTGGCGAATCTTCATTGTTTGTGGAAGATCGCTGTCTTTAGTCATCCACAAGATCGTAGCGGCCTTTATCGTAAATGACCGTTGCTCGTCTGAGTGGGCATCAGGCATCTGCTCGCTTATAAAGTGTGGTACGGCGTCTGCAGCGATCATTCCTTTCCCAGCCTCTAAAGTGTGCAGGAGTATGCAAAGTTGTTCAGTGCTTAGGGTTATCTCACCGAACCAAGTTGCTGGTTTAGCTAGAATGTTGGTAAGATCTGCACGACAGATTGGACAACGAGCATACTCTCGAGTTGGGTAGCCGGTTTCTGCAAGTTGGTCCTGTAACACGTCTGCCGCCCTTTTGACGCAAGCAGGATGAACGTAATGACCACATTCTAATTTATCTGAGATAGTCATCTCTTCAGTACATACTGGACAGGGATCTTCCAGTGGGTAGTGAGTCATTTGTTACCAATATTGGCACGGATTAAAGTTCAGTTTTGTGAACAAAAACGCTTAATGTTACCTCAAATAGAGTTTTGCAAAATATAATTAAATTGTATCAAATTTGTTCTAAATAATCTCCAAGTGTGGAAGAAAAACGTATATATAAAATATCTTCTCCACCCTTACAATTATAAGGTATATTACTCGACCAATTGTCGATGGCATCTACAGTTTTTTTTGTTTCACAACTGAAATCCTGTCTAGCTCTAAATTTGAGTATTTTTTTCTCTTCTTCAAAACCATATTTGGATGTGTAGTATCTGCTAACACCACATTTATCAAGATATGCATGTTCATATGTAAAATATTCGCCAATGGGTACTTCAGGATTTTGTAATCTTTTCAGAACAGTTCCTTTCTTAATGGTAACAAATTGTTGAGAATTTAGATTTTGTATAATTTTAGTATCAAGTACAACAGATTGGTAAGAGATTTTTGTTGAAAATTCTGGAACTATTTTAACTACACTAAATGGTATTGCTGACATATTTATACCATGTTCCATTGATAGGTTTGTACAATCTTCATAAACTATGGTCTTATCTATATATAGAGCAAGTTTACATTTATTATCAGATGTAAAATTAAATACAACATTGTTACTATGACATATAGTTAAGTCATCTGTGCTTTCTACTGTGTATACGACACCATCAAGGTTTCTATATCCATATTTGTGATTGTTCATATATTTATGTTCAACCATATATTTGATGACATCATTAAAATTATTACAGGTAGTTTTATGAATATTAAGTTTTTCAAAAGTTTTATTCCAAAAAGATGGAATTTCAGCCATTATTAATCATATATTTATTACCTTTTTAAGTAGTGTAGATAAAAAAATGAAACACTTTCACCACAAACGATATTGTGGTATTTCCCGACTTCTGAAGTGCCAGCTGAGATGGTCTCCAACCCAGCATTGGATCTTATCTAATAGACCTAAATGTCTATTAAATAAAAATTGAGAGGTTAGCCATCTATAGATTTGAATCAGGATTCCCTGAATCATCACCAAAATCCCTCTCAAATGCAGCCAGCATCTTCCGAATTGGCACCAGCTTAAATCCACAAGCTGTCAATACATCCTTAAACTCATTTGGTGTCATGTATTCAAGGTCATCAGTCCTATAAACACTCTCATCCTTAAATTTGTCAAGGAGAGAGTCAACAATCTCCTCGTTGATCTTTGCCTTGGTCAGAAGCCAAGTGCGAAGAGAGCTTGCATTTACAGAAGCAGAGTCACTCATTTCTGCATCTCCAGCATCTTTTGATGCAATTCCCAATTCCGTCTCCAAAGTTGGAAGTCCAGCAGCATCAGCAATATTCTTCTGGTTCATCCTAGTTAGTACAAGGCGAGCAGCGCGACATGTCACCTCGCCACCAAGCTGCTCAATGAGTGACGATCCATTGCTCAGAATGTCGTGAGAACCAATGCCGTCCTTACCGGTTACAGTATGAAGACCAACCGTAAAGAGATCTGCAAGACTCTTGTCAGATCGGAACCCAGTGCGAAGCTTGACAGCCTGAACTGAAGTAATAGCCTCGCCTACATCAACCCAAGCATGAACAATTGAATTTGGCTCCTGACCAGCTGCCACAGCCATAAGCATCTCATGATTAATCGGTACATCAAAAGTCTCAGAACTGCCAGTTATACGAGACAGTTCCGCATCTCGAGCAGCCATTACCTCTCCTGAGCGTTCAGCGGCAATTCGAACCTGGATTGCTGTCACCTGTTTCATCTGCAGCCACTGTTGAAGCTCCTCGTGTGTCCGTACAGGGTACTGGTCAAGATCAGTGACACTCTGATGCAGTTCAGCAAGGAACTTTGCAATGTAAAAGGGCTTAAACTTGCAGATCGAGTTTGCAGTCACTGGATTGCTCAGTGCTGCCCACTTTTTAACCTGATCAGAAACAGGATTCTTTGAATCCAACGATGCACGAACATCACCAATCAACGGGCGAACGCCTTGTTTGAATGATTGGAGGAGAACAGCAGCCTTGATATGAGATGAAAGACCTTTATTCGCGCGTGCCTCGTTGATCTTGTTAATCGTAATCGTAAACATGTCTGTAAGGTTGGCATCAACTAGTGCACTCAAGAACTCAGACCAAGAAATCTCTCCCATGAAAAGGTTGGTACCTGCCGTAAATCCGTGATTAGTCCGCTGCAGTTCTGTAAGAACACGAGAATCAATGGTCTTTCCAAGTCGACCATAGAGAGTTTGCCAACGCATTGCTACAGCACCACATGCATCAAACCCAGCAAACATAGCACCACAAGTCTGATAATCTCCAGTGAATAGTTCCATTGGAGTCCTAGGATAGGCGTTGTCAGAATCCTGATCAGTTGCCAAAAGGCACCAGTAATCATGGGCCAGATCAAGAGCCGGTTCATGAACAATTGGAGAATAAATGGGATGAGCAGTCTGCATCAGACTGTCTGGACTTGGAGGACTTGGAGTGGCTACAGATGAAGTAGGCGCAGGAACCCCAGGTGCAGTTGTAACAGACTCGTAAACAGGATAATTTGTCTTACTTAATGCATCAAGGAAAACATTCCAATTAGTATCAGCCTTAGCGCACCAATGTTTAACAACTTGAGCAGCCTTTGATTCGTTTGGATAACGCCTCTCAAATCCATATAGAATACTTGAACTGAAAATAACTGAACCGACTTTTTCTTCCAGTTCAAAAGCCAACTTCTTCCAACCACAACCATCTAGAGTATCATCAGCATCGAGAGGCGACAAAAGTCGCTGAGTCCTCAGATTATCGAAAAATTCGTAAATAGAGACAGTTGGCTTTGGTTCAGGAGGAGCTACTGCAGGAATGGTAGTGCCCAAAACTGCATTAGCTGTGCTTCGGTAACCAGAATTGCATACTGCTTCACGAACAATATCTCTTTCGATCATAGTCTGTCGTACTTTCTCAAACAGACAATGTGAACTCGTAATTAGACCTTGTTTAAACCAACGCGCGTCACTGTTCCCCCTTTTTATCAAAATATTATATAGATGTTCACATACTGCCGGCCAAGTAGTACTTAATGCATCTGTCAATTGTAATGACTCCGTAGGTGTAAGAACCTTCTTGACATTACCCCTAATACACCCGGGGTGAGCATCAACATATGGCTTTACATACTGTTGGTAAACATTCGCAGCATTTACCTGTGGATGGAGTAGTAACTCTTGGAGCTTGGTCACATCATTTCGACTAATTTTCATAGTACCTTGCATCCATTTGATCAGCGCACGAGCATCATGACAGGTACCAGCTGGACCATCAACAAGTAGACGCATATGTTCCACCTGGTCTGATGTCAACTGCTCCCACAGACTCACGGTCATTGAACCATAGGGGTCGATGAAGGCCATGCTATGTTCTTTGGTTTTGTTTGCTAATGAACTTTAAAATTCAATTTTGTTGATATTGAGTATTGAATAAGGTAGACCTAAACATCTATTAAAGAAAAATTGAAAGAAAACAACATTAAGAGATTGATAAGCAAATGAAAGACTTTGCTATTATCCACAGCCACGATGGAGCTGCGGATGATGTAATGGCTTTACTGCTGCTACTTTTCAAACACGATCTCTTGGCTACAGTGCTTACTCCTGCCGACAGTCGTCTTCCTGCAGCTACAAAAATGACAAAAAAGGTCTTAGCGTATGCGGGTCCAAATGTTCCATTTGTCATTAATGACGTTGATACACCTAATAGCTTCCCAGACTCTTGGCGCGATGAAGCCAATGAGATCGTAAACATTCTCACCACCGGCGTGTCCGCCTCCAGAACTAATATGATTAGAACTTATGACATGCTTCATCTTCTCACCATTATGCAGGAATGTGAAAAACAGATCATCTTTATTGAGACTGGACCAATGACAGCGCTAGCTAGAATCTTAAAAGCCGATCCTTCTCTTGCGACAAAGATTCACAAGGTTATATGGACTGCAGGTTCGATTAATAAGGAAGGCTATCATCCTCCAAAGGGATGTGATGGAACACAAACTTGGAATGCATATATCGATCCGCTCTCTGCGCATGAGATATGGGATTTGGGTTTAGACATTGTTTTGCTCACCCGCGAAGCCACGAACAAAGCTGTACTCGCTGGAGAGTTCTTTGACAACCTTCCAAACACTGAGAGAGGTAAGATCTTTAAGGATGTCTACACTTACTACAAAAAACAATCATTCTATAGATTGTGGGATGTCTTGACGGTGTCTTATTTGGATATTCCAGAAGCATTCACATCAGTTCAGGTTAAAGCACTATTGGTATCGTCAGGACCATCTCAAGGACGTACAAAAGTCCATCCTGATGGTAATACAGTCACTGCGGTGGTAGATGTCAACATTGACATATTCAACAATTTTGTATTTGGTGTGTTGAACGACTAACATTTTCTTGTTTAATAGACGCTCACGTCTACTAATCAAATTATGAGTTGCCCCCGAGGTTCGAAAGGACGGAACGTCCTTTCAGTCTAACATTTTCATACCAAAGAATGCAGTGACACCGGCAGCAATACCAATCAGGTGACCTGAAACACTAATATTCCCAGCTCCTGGGTTTACTGATACCGCTACTAGATAAAAGATTGGCTTCCAATCCAATTTTTCACGTTGAGACAATAATGCATAAGTCATCAGCCCGAGGAGTACCCCAGAGAAGCCTATAGCACAGGTAAGATCTAATACCTTTTTGATAAGATACGTGTACAACGATGACAGCACTACAATCGCAACGATGAGCACTGCATACTTGACACTGCCTATCTGTATCTCTAGATCTGAGATATAGTACAATCCCAACATGTTAATGATCAAGTGGTACATGTCGACATGAATAAAGTTCCGGTTAGCATTCTTTAGGAGGTTATTCTCGCAGGGTAAATTTGTAAGTTTTCCTGTTTGATACATGATAAATATCGCCACCAGCACTACACCAATAGCTATCGATACCGGTTTGTTACTTAGTTGATTCATTATTTTAATTCAAGATTTTAAAATACTATTGTGGGGATATGTGACACTGATTTCCGTCACAGATAAAATGGGAAAAGTCCGGTTCTGCAAATACTTTCTTAAACTCATCTTCACCATACTGTTCCCTAAATCTTCGCTTTGAGGTTCCGTCATAGCTGGACCAATATACTAATTGGTTGTGACGGTGATTAAAACGAGGTGTAATGTCCATACCAATCTCTACAACATCTTTGAACGCTTTTGTAATTGTTGAAAGAATAAATGACGCTGATTCTTTTCCGTAGGCAGGATAAACAACAATCGAAGGAATTCGTTCGTCAGAGACAACACGATTATAAGGAATAATGGCTTTAATATTACAGATATGATCTGATACTGCTTTACTGTTTGAGATAATGCTAAAGAGCCTCTGGAGAACAAAGATCTGGTGCTCTGGTTCCGGCTGAAGATGGATTTTGTAAACACCAGACAATAAATTTTTGATCTGAGATTGTAACTCTTTCTTTTGCACTGTGTCGCTGGACGAAAATTTATATTGTTTAAAAAAGTCCGCTCCAGCTCCCCTATAACTATACTCTTCAGATTCCCAATCATCTCTCAACCATCTCAGCTCATCACGGTTATGGTTTTCAGGATGCAGTGCTACACCTATAGGGACTATGGGGTATCTCCTTCGTGTTATTTTTGACTTGCCTTTGGTCTCATCAGTTTCAGGAGCATATACAACCTCCTCCAAAATCTGCTTTTCAATACAATCCTTGTTATCGTATTGAACTCCTGGATAGCCCTCATGTATCTTATTTGACCACCCGGTCGGAATTATTAGACCTTCAAGAGAACTCTTGACTGCATTAAAGTCATCTGAGTAGTCTTGTGGTTTTTGTCCTTCTACCCATCCTAGATCCTCATACTTGTTTGCATCAAACTGTGACTTTGCTATCCCGCGAGTATCAGCTCTCTTCTGCGGCTGGTCTCCCTGCTCAGCTTTAGAAGCCACTGCTTTCTTAGCCACTGCTTTCTTAGCCACTGCTTTCTTAGCCACTGCTTTCTTAGCCACTGCTTTCTTAGCCACTGCTTTCTTAGCCACTGCTTTCTTAGCCACTGCTTTCTTAGCCACAGCTTTCTTAGCCACTGCTTTCTTAGCCACAGCTTTCTTAGCAGGCAACCTAAGCTTTCTGCGGTTAGTGGCGGTGTCCTGGACACAGTTACCAGTTCTAGGATTACAAAGCTTACCTTCTTGTTCACATTCTTCCTGAGTACAACCCTTTGCCGCAGCCCCCTTGAACTGTGCTTTCTGGACACGTGAGGGTTCCATCGAGTAGCGGTAGGTATAGGTCGGGATTGCTCCAGTAATGTCTTGGTTGACAAACTGCAGGTAACCACCTCCTTGGATTAGAACCTCACTCTCCCATTTGTAGGCGTTTTGCTCAAATTGGTACACTGGCAGCATCTTTACGCCGGGTTGGACATACAATACGATCAGGCAACAATCAGCAGTAAAATGCTCAATCGCAACTGTCTGATTAGTACTTGCTGAAAACCAGCGTTTAGTGTTTGGCTTTTTCCCAGCTTGACCACTAAACACCACAAGCTCTTCTTTAGACGGTGGCATTTGACTGATAGCATTATCTATTTTCTTGTAATAACCCTCCTGGTATCTGTAATCTGGATCCTGGGTGTAGGCAATAATTGCATCCTGGATTGGTTGAGGTAGTGCATTGATCTTATGATGTTTAAAGTAGCTCTCAGTGTTTTTACGCTCCTGGTCGGCGAGATCTTTAGGCATCTGGGCCTTTAGCGGGGTTCCGCCCCTGCTAGCGACGGAGGCCTTTCGGCCGAATGAAGGAGCGTGCGGGGTTTTGTGAAGGAGCTGTGGTTCAATATGACATTCTTCTTGTCGATCTCCACATAACACATGCGCCCAGTTAACAGAAGAATCATAGTACTCGTCGAGCAAACTTGCTTCACGTAAAAATTCTTTATCATCTCCGTGACCATTAGCCCAATAAATCAAGCTATTAAGGGCATGGTTGTAGCGGGGAACAATGTCAATACCAATGTCTGGGTGATCTTTCAAACCAATTGCAATTGCATTAAGCACCTTTTGAGCTGACTGTTGCCCATAAGTGGGATACACCACAATAGAGGGGAGCTTCATACGTGAATATACTCGTGTGTATGGTAAAATAACCTTGAATGCTTCCACGTATGGCTTTACATTGGGCTGGTTGATGATATCAAATACCTTTCGCAACGTCCAGAGCTGATATTCGGGCTTTGGTTGCAAGTGGATTTTATAGATCCCACCAATATACAACTTGCCATCCTCAATAATCTTTTGGAATGGAACGTCTTGGGTTTTTGAAATATCAACCTTGTAGCTGTTAGTATTAATTGTTTCTCCAGCTTGGAGTTTTTCCATAATCGTACTTAGATCATCCCCTTCTAAAGTATAGCTTACTCCGTCACCGTAATCAACTTGCATTACATCATCACTGACCTCAGTTAGTTTGTAGCCTGGTTCTAAACTGAACGGTCCATTAATCCACCGTACATCAAAACGATGTTCACCAGTGCGCTTACTTTGGAATACATTATTAAGTATATCTGGAAGATTTAAATCACAAATATCATTATACTCATAACCCGGAGTATTGTAACGACAGTTAAATATGTTGTCAGGCGGTAGATAATCGTGCTCTGTATGAGCCATGTTACGAATCTGAACTCCAGGATAAGTAGCATGCCATGAAATATTCCATTCCTTTTCCCTAAGCTCCTTGGCTGGTAACGCCTCTCGTATTTGTAATGCTACTGTAGTAAACCGCTCGGGGAACGGTTCGCAGAGACGAGCAGGTCTACCCATCAGTTTCGACCTTGCATTTGATTTTGCTGTTATATCGATATAAGCCTGGTAATCTGGAATTCCTCCATTCAAGAGTAATACAAATTCAGCAGTGCAGTACTTTACTGCAGCATCCCAATCAAGATCGTCAACCGTTACTCCATGTTCTCCTGGAATGCGTTCTTGGTAAATGGCCTCTTCCTTAGTGCTTGGTGGTCGAGCCTTTTGGAGGTAACCTCTTAGCGCTTCTAGAAAGTTTTTCGGGATCCTAGTAGTAGTACCAGGTATCTTAGGAACCCGCTGTGTTAATAGTTCTACAGCTTCAGCGTGTGTAAAGCAATATACCATGTACTTTCGACCTACATACCTCTTGAATAGGATCAGATCATCTTCTGGTAAAGCCAGAAAGTTTCCTGGCGTATGCTCAAATATTTCTATACGACATTTAGGGTTGTCCATTACAAACAACCAATATAAATTATTTCAAACGTCTACTTGGTTACGTAAAAAATTTAATAAATATTAATACATTGTAATGGATAAGATACTATTATTCAAAGAAGATTTAGACCAGTACAAAACAAGTGAACTTGTTGCTCTCCAACAGCACTTTGGTTTATCAGCAGCACACAGAGATGATCTAGTGTGGATGTTGGCTATCTATCAAGCAGAGAATAATCATCAAGGTAAAATGACAGAGACAGGGGTGTCCGAAAGAATGCAAGACAGTCTTTTTGAATGGGCTCATCATAACAACATTTATGATGAAATTAACAATGTTCTCTCCGAAAAGGTAACTCACCTAATATTGAATGATAATGGACTTACAAACCTTCCGCCGGGGATCGGATTACTTACAAACTTGAAGACACTATATTTAAATGGTAATGAGTTTGTAAAACTCCCAGCAGAGATCGGATTACTCACAAATTTGACAACACTGGCTTTAAATAATAACAACATTACCGAACTTTTGCCACAGATCGGAAAACTCGCAAAGTTGACATATCTAGGTTTGAACTATAATCAACTTGTAATACTCCCACCACAGATCGGATTACTCACAAAGTTGGAAATTCTGGGTTTGAATGATAATGAACTGACTGAGCTTCCAGCTCAGATTGGACAGCTAGAAAACTTGACACATCTGCAGTTGAATAATAACCAACTGAAATCTCTTCCAGCAGAGATTGGACAGCTCAAACGCTTGCAAGAGCTGGATTTGGATGATAACCAACTGACTGATCTTCCAGCTGAGATTAGACAGCTAACACACTTGCAAGTACTGGAATTGGGGAGTAACCAACTGACTGAGTTTCCAGCAGAGATCGGAGAGCTCACAGACTTGCAAGTGCTGAATTTGGGTGATAACCAACTGAAATCTCTTCCAGCAGAGATTGGACAGCTAGCAGATTTGCAAAGGCTGTATTTATGGGATAACCAACTGACTGAGCTTCCAGATGAGATTGGTAAGCTCACAAACTTGGAAGAGCTGGATTTAGATGATAATGAGTTACCAGAAGATGTTCCTAAAACAATACAGGAACTACAGGAGCGGTGGGAGAGAGTAAAACCATATACAAAGGCAGCAGGAAGGAGGGCAAATATGCGTCGTCATCGGGGAACAATGAACGGGGGAAAGGAGGAGGCGGGGCTCGCATCGTGGGCAGCCGAAAGTCTCTGGCGCGGGGTGTCCGAAACGACGGGGGCCCTCACGGGCGCAGCGACGGACGTTTGGTACCCCCCTCCCGAGGGAGCGACGACGTGTCGCGACGTGCGCGACAATTTCGAGAGTCTTGTCGCGCACGACAGGCACTTGGGGCGATTCTTTGCCCTAATCGTCGAGGCCAGCAAACCAATAAGTTACAAAAACATGTCTCCCAAAGGCATCGAAGAGGTGCTTGAGCAACGTGTTGAGTTGTTGGACATGACCCGTAACGCCAAGAGTGCTCTTGACGTAATTCCAGTCAAAGACCCCCGCTACCGTTCGTCCAAACAACTTGTGCTTATAGAACAGCGCTGGAAAGATTTGGAATACTACCTATTTAACATGTTCCCCGGGGGAACCTGCAAAGGAAGAGAAACCGAATTGACCTGTTCGCTATGCACGTATTTCCTCGCCGCCCTGGAGGCCGTTCCAAAAGACTCGATGGATCATTTTATTGAGCTCTACAATTTCTATACGGACTATCCGACGATGGAACTATGGGACGTGACCGAGGCAGAACGCGCGCGTCTGCGGAAAACCATCGAGGACATTAAGACCGAAGAGAGTCTGATCAAGGTGTGGTAACCCCGAAATAGTCAATTATAGGAACCATATGGTTCATATAATTACAATTAATTTGGCCTTTCTTGGATCGCAGAGCGATCCCGCGAAGGAAACGCGTTGCGTTTCTGAGTGGACGTTCACTAAAGACTCCGCATAAAATTAATGTTTACAGATCG
>SDBT01017406.1_pt1 | contig 11355 bp, 12 predicted proteins | sample 2277101 | NCBI WGS metagenome assembly SDBT01 (sample SAMN10404973, study PRJNA504765) | marine sediment metagenome | isolation source: marine sediment core GS10_PC15, 103 cmbsf | place: Arctic Ocean: Southern Knipovich Ridge | collected 2010 | reverse complement strand
CGTCAAATGCATCAATCAGCTCATCCATAAGGTCAAATATGGGGTCAAAGAACTCATTCCTTAAGCGATTAGCAGCTGTTATAACTGTATCAGCTTGCTTACTTCCAAGCATTTTCTCTAGATCTGCAACCAACCGATCGGAACTATAGGCGCTGCATTGTTGATCAGCAGCTGCGGCATCCAATTGTGCCCGGTTGCGCAGCGTAAACCCGTTAATAAGCTGCCACATGTCGATTGTTGAAGCATCACCAGCTGAGTCGTCTTCAAAATCGCCGAGATGCTCATGCAAATCGGTGATAATTTGAGTAGCCTCGATGTACTGCTGTGTCAAATATGGATCACCATCCAAGCTGCTGTGCAGCCTGGAATCAAAGAACACGAAATCCTTCGGGCTGACAGTTGGTTCGGTGATTGATTTTGCTAGGAGTTTCATTTTATCGCTTATTCAGTGCCGAATACCTTGTACTACTCTATTACAATAGCCATGCCAAACAGTTCGGTATGTCTGGCCGGGCATCATCTACTACTTGTATGTGCAATAAATACAAATCTATAGAAATAATAGTGTAGTAATATCGGAGCAATAAATTGGCCAGGATTGAACCGTGTGGCTATGTAATATTATATTACAGGCGCTTGCTGTTCGATGTGCTATAGTATTAAATAACATTTACTTACCAGCGGTGTGTAAGGATAAATTACGGAAAGAGGTCGATTGGCGGAGAATTAGGCCTTTATGTTGTACTGCTTTATTTTAGCATATAGCGTTGGCCTGGCAATACCGAGTGTCTTGGCTGCCTGCGATAAATTGCTCGAAGCCTTAAGCACTTGCTCAATGTATTCGGATTCTACATCTGACAATGGCCGGCTTGTATCGACACCGCTAAAGAATTCGACCGTTTGCTCACGGTATTGGGCGGGCAAGGCGAGGTGTGTGATAATTGTACTATCTTCAAGGGCGATCAGGCGCTGAATCAGGTTCTCCAGTTCGCGAACATTGCCCGGCCAGCTATAATTGATTAGATACGCCATCGCCTGATCTGATAGTGCATTTGCATTCGAATCTTCGGTAGTGTGTTTTTTGGTGAAGTGCTCAATTAAAAGAGCAATATCCCCTTTGCGCATCCGTAGGGGCGGAATAATGATCGGGATGACCTGCAAGCGATAGAATAGATCCTCGCGGAATACGCCATCGCTGACCATGCGATCCAGGTTACGGTGGGTGGCAGTAATAATGCGGGCCTTCATCTTGAGTTCGCTATTATCGCCAACCCGGCGAAAGCAGCGATCATCCAGCACACGTAGCAGCTTAACCTGCATGGGCTGTGGCATCTCGCCAATTTCATCCAGGAAAATTGTACCGTCGCCAGCGCTTTCGAAAAGGCCTGGTTTATCTTTAATTGCTCCGGTAAACGAGCCGCGCACATGACCAAAAAGCTCGCTCTCAAGCAGGTTTTCAGGGATCGCTCCACAATTGATGCCTAAAAAAGGCGCTTTAGACTGCGGGCTCGAAAAGTGAATTGAACGAGCAACGAGTTCTTTTCCGGTACCAGTTTCCCCGTGGATAACCACATTCGCCTGTGAGCGGGCTGCTTTCTCAATAAGACCGTAAACATTCTGCATTGGCCTGCTGGCGCCGATAATATTTCCAATCTGATAGCGCTTGCTCAGCCCGTTTTGTAGCAGACGGTTCTCATTGATCAGTTCGCGCTTCGAGATTACAGCATCAATTACATGCAACAATTGGGAGGGACTAAAGGGTTTTGAAACATAATCATCGGCGCCCTCACGAGTGGCCTGTATTGCGTTTTGGATCGAAGCATACCCGGTAACCAATATAAACTGGATATCAGGATATTTCAGTTTCACTAGTTTCAGCAACTCAATACCGTTCATGTTGGGCATGCGCATATCAGATACGATTAGGTCGAACTCATCATTTTGCATGAGGCGCAGTGCCTCCTGCCCGGATTCACATTCAACCGGGTTGTAGCCCGCGCGTCGAGTTATTTCTACGCCAATGTGCCGGACATCGGGATCATCATCAACAAATAAAATTTTACGGGACAAAAAGCAAACCCCTTACAATTCGATTAATCAGGTCGCGCCTAAAATCCATAATAACTGATTATTATAAATAATTTAGCACTCGCATCCAGTGTATTAATATCCAATGTAATTACAAATTTAGGCGACTTTGGTGCGAAAACAACCAATCTTCTACAACACAATCCACATAAATCGGTAGCCATAAGATAAGCATAACGCTTAATAGGGCATAGTAATTATTTCACACCACGCAAATGTAATATTTTGATACAAGTTTTGGGCTAGGGAAAATCCCATTCGCAGGGCTACAGGTCCGCCTGTCAGGCCTATAGCGCGGCCCCCTCATCGGCCGATGAACGTGATTTGGGATACGCCGCTAGACCACGCCAGGCCAGTTTAGCAGTGTTACTTAGCGATACCTGCCAGGTCTAGCAAAAATGCATACTCGAAGGCCGTCTCATGATAGCGCTTGAATCGTCCAGATGGTCCACCGTGCCCACCTGCCATCTCAATCTTGAAGAGCAACCGGTTGCTGTCGGTTTTATTGGCCCGCAATTTTGCCGTCCATTTGGCTGGCTCCCAGTATTGCACCTGTGAATCCTCCAAACTCGTCGTAATCAGCATATTCGGGTAGGCTTGCTGCGCCACCTGATCGTAGGGCGAGTATGAGAGCATGTAATCGTAATATTCACGTTGCTCAGGATTACCCCATTCGTCGTATTCACTGGTTACCAGGGGGATATCGGGGTCGAGCATAGTGGTTACTACATCGACCCAGGGTACTTCCGCGATGATGCCGTGAAATAACTCAGGCGCCATATTTGCAACTGCACCCACCAGCAATCCCCCCGCACTCCCACCCTGGGCAAATAACCGATTTGATGATGTGAATTTGGACTCCACCAGGAATTGCGCACAGCTGATAAATTCGGTGAATCTATTTTTCTTTTTGAATAAGCGGCCGTCTTCGTACCAGCTGCGTCCCATGGTCTGGCTACCCCTAACGTGGGCAATAGCATATGCGAATCCACGATCCAACAAGCTGATGCGGGTTGATCTAAAGCCCGGATCCTCGTTGATGCCATAGGAGCCATAGCCGTACAGCAGGCACGGTGCCGAGCCGTCTTGCTTTAATCCTTTGCGATAGACGATAGAGATGGGGATGAGTGTTCCGTCGGTGGCCGGGGCCGCCAGCCGTTCAGTGATGTAATTTGACTTGTCGAAGCCACCAAGAATTTCTTCTTCCTTAAGCACGGTTTTTTCGCCAGTGGCAATATTGTAATCGATAATAGATTCGGGCGTGGTCATCGATTCGTAGCCGTAGCGTAAAACTGATGTAGCGGCCACATGATTCTCATCGATATAGGCATCGTAGGCTGGCTCGCCAAAGTCGATAAAGTGGGCTGGCGACCCATCCAGCGGCTGAATAAGAATCTGCGCCAGGCCATGCTTGCGTGCATCAACAGCAATGTAGTCATCGAGGAGTTCAAATTCGCCTATAAACACGTCATTGCTATGGGCAATTAGCTCCTGCCAGGCGGAGCGGTTGGTGTTGGCCTCATCGGTAGCCATAATGCGAAAGTTGGTGGCCGCCCAATTGGTGCGCATGTAAAATTTGCCGCCAAGATGGTCGAGAGAGAACTCATGGCCCCTTTCACGGGGAATAAACAGCTTAAAGGTGCCTGTCGGATCGTCCGCGCGCAGACACCGGTATTCGTCGGCCATCGTTTGCGACGAACCGATGATGATGTATTCCTTAGATTTTGTCTGGTAAACCTCGGTCTCGAATGTGTCGTCCTCTTCTTCGTACACCAATACGTCCTTGGCAGGATCAGTACCTAACTCATGCCGATAAATTTGATACCAACGCAATGTTTCAGGGTCTTGCTTACTGTAGAAGATGGTCTTGTTATCGGCTGCCCAGGCTACGTTGCCGGTTACCTCAGGTATTGCTTCGTCAAAATCCTCACCGTTAGTAAGGTTCCTGAACCGCAGGGTGTATTTGGGGCGGCCGGTAGTATCAACAGCAAAGGCCATAACCTCCTGCCCACTGCTGATCGCCTTGCTAGCCAGGGCGAAAAACTCATGTCCCCCGGCCGCTATGTTACCATCGATAAGTATTTGCTCATCGGCATCGGTGGATTGGTATTTGCGGCAGAAAAGTGAGTACTCCTTGCCCTCAACGTAGCGGGTATAGTAGTAATAGTCGCCCTCTTTGTAAGGTACGGTGGAATCGGCTTGCTTGATGCGCCCTTTTATCTCTTCAAACAGCTTTGTTTGGAGATCTTCAGTATGGGCAGTCATCTGTTCGGTATAGGCGTTTTCAGCCTCAAGATACGCGATGACTTCAGGATCGGTCTTATGCTTTAGCCAGAAGTAGTTATCGACGCGCGAATCATTATGGATAGTGAGCGTATGGGGTACTATTTTGGCCACTGGGGCTGCTATTTTGGTCAAGTCGATATGCTCCGATGAACTGTTACAGGCAGTTAAAAAAATAAGCGATACAAGTAGGGTAGAAAACATGCGGTACATGATAAACCTCCAATGCTTAATGATATATTCGTCTTGTTGTATGCTGAAACCTGCACCCAAGTTAGCGACGAAAGGCCAACCATGCAGCCCATGATTGGCAGGCTGGGTATTTGCCCACTGGGCACTGGTTGCTTAAATTCAGGCTGATCGCCACCACGGCAGATAGCTAATAACAATTTTTCGCAGGTACACGGTTATGACTGTTTCAACAGATAGCGTTATTCACGCCCATAGTTTGATGGATATAATTTTCGCCGCCGAGGGTGGGATTACTCCGGAAGAGCTCGAAATTCAAGTGAATGAGCAGTTCGGCGCCGATGTTCGGTTCACCAATTGCAGCGAACTGATCTTCACCCTGCAACAGTTGGTAGCCTTCTTGTTGCAAAAGGGGAAGTCACCTATAACGATGGCAAATTGACCATGAACAGTGAGCGTGTTTGTGAACATTAGGCCATAGCAAGAGACCAGCCTAGCCGAGCATTTTCCCCGCAAGTTCCTTCACCAGTTTGGCAGCCGCAGCAGTCGTAATACCACTGGGGTCCTTAAGGGGATTCAACTCCACAATATCACCGCCAATCACATTAGCGGGCAAAGCCTTAATTGCGTCGATCAACTCGCGGGTAGTCAGGCCCCCAGGCTCGGGATGGGTTACGCCGGGCGCAAAGGCCGGGTCCAGGCTGTCCAGATCAATCGATACGTAAATAGGTCCATCCAGCTTGAGCCGCCCAATATCCAGCGGCTGACCAATGGGCAATGGTAGCACGTTGAAGCGCTCCTGCTGTTCACGCAGGTGGATCGAACTGGCCCGGATACCGCACTGCACAAGTTTCTGTGCCAGGCCGTCCTCCATAATCCTCGCAAATGGCGAGGCATGCGACCATTTATTGCCTTCAAAATCGTGATACAGATCCGGGTGGGCATCGAACTGGACTACGGTCAGGCTGGGATACTTCCCGCTACAAGCCTGGAGTAATGGGTAAGAAATGGAATGATCGCCGCCCAGAGCCAACGGCTTGGAACCGGCGTTCAGTATGTTTTGCGCGGCCGCCGTGATATCATCGGGAAATGTTGAGACCTCCACATCGCTGCCGTCAAGCAGACGCTTGTCCGCGGACAGGTCGATCAGATCTTCCGTATGCATGTTGCCAGCAGGCGAAAACAGCCGGGCCCGGATGGCCGCCGGAGCACCAGCTGTACCGCGGGCAAACGATGAGTTGGCATCAAAAGGCACGCCCAGTAGTGTGACACGGTTGGTGTTAGGCATAAAAAAATTCCTCTGAATGCATCTGGTTGCCGCAAATTCCTCTCTCTCCAAGGGCGAGGGGCCTCGGCGGTACAAACCGGTACATAGGTTACAAAATAAACCGGGGACATGGGTAACACTTTTAGTTATTTAAAGAACCCCGAATAGGCTGACCTGATAGGCCCCTCCCTGGCCGTCAGATCGGCCAGGTCTCCCCTAAAAGGGCGGGACCAGAGGCTTGCCCCTGCGCCGAAAGACCACTCATCCCACCGGCTGCGGGCTCGCCGGACTCGCCGTAGACGGTTACGTCGAGGCTAGGCTAGCCCTAAAAGGGAGGCATGGAAGCTAGCCGCATGAAAGCGGCTAAGAGTTAATGTTCATTTTCTCCAATTGATGAGAAAACGAACCAAAAGAATCTTCTCGCAATTTAAGCTCCCCATCATTTGATTCCGCCAGTACAGGTTAGAGATTCGGCAGACCGAAAATAAGCCAGCCACGGCGGCATGATGTGGAGTGCGGAATGAAATTGCTCGCTGTGTCCGGACCCTGTTGATATGGGAGCGGAAGGGAGAAGAGGGGACGAGACGCCGCCGATGGTACGGGCAAAAAAGTGCGCCACTAATTTGGCATTTGATCCATGAGTAGATTTGCTTCTCAATAGAATGAGGAAATATAGATGATGATAAATGCAATTAACTGGATGATAGTTGCACTTAATGCCATCTCAAAACCCTCCTCCTCCACATGGTTGAACATAAATAAGCAGGACATTATGCAGATAGCAAATAAGGGCGCAAATACATTGGAAGCAGCTAAAATAATCCTGATGTTGAATAGCGATAAACCGGCAGAGAGAAACGACAAAATAATAAATCCCAAATGCGAAAGCATGTTATCGAATTCTGCAATCTTATAGGCCATGAAACCGAAGGCAAAGGCGAGCGATGCTTCAAGAATCGCCAGAAGAACAATCCGTGTGGAAAAACTCATTGCCTGAATGGTTGGAATTGATAGTACCACAGGATCACTCAGTGAGATGCTACTTGGGACTGCAACAATAACATTTAAAATTGTAACAAAAATGGAGATTGTAGTGAGAATCCTATCCATTGCACTCATTAGCGGGCCACTCCTCAAGTATATGGTTTAGGGCATCTTGGCACGCCCAGCGGTAAGGCGCTACCCTTTTTTTGTGGGAAAACGGCCAAAGCACACTGGTTAGTATGTTAGCTCTATGGCTATGGTATGCAATTTTAACTGTCAGCACTATTAACCGGAGCCTTCTCCGCGATTTTAAGAATATTGCTAGCAATGACAATCATCTCAAATGCGTCCAGAAATTCCATATCTACTTCCCTGTGTGAGCATGGATTCCTATATACTCCAAACGCTCCTGCAACAAAGTTGGACATTGCTTCCCGTTCTGATATTGGGAGATCCATATTGGCTAGTTTGCCTTTTTGTGGATCAAATGCTTTCCTAATCAACTTAACGCCATAGTTGTCTTTCGAAAAACCACACTTCGTCCTTATTAGAACTTCGACACACTTATATGCTTCTATAACGGCACTCTCGAATTTGCGCCTTACCAACAAATCATAGGATTTGTCTATGACATCAGGATGAACATATTGAGTAGGTGTTATCGTCCATTGGCTAACAACCTTCTTGAACTCCGATTCTTGGAATTGGAAACCAACCTTCGTTGGGTGGTACTCAGCATGATCGCTATCCTCGTACCCTCGCTGAAACTTTCGGATATCAATATATATTGTCGGGCGGTCTTTGTACTTCACTCGTGAAAACCGTATAGGCTGATATGAACCAGCTTTAGCTTCAGCAATTATCTCTTGGTATTCGATATTCTCTTTTGGGCTTCTCTTTTGCATCAATTCTTTCTTGCATTACCCAATATTAATAAAAGCATACGGAGTATTAATGCATAGTTAAATAATGATAAACATAGGCTACACTTTTGCGGCTCTCTCTGCAAACTCCATAACCAGTTCCATAGTACGCTTGCTGGTAATTCCCTTCAAGTTCGAGTTAGGAATTTGATTGTATGGTTCTGAACTAAGCCACCTACCATCTCGTTCTTCCCAAGAGGACCCGACTTCAAGGTCATTGCTCCAATCCTTCCGTTTAATTTTAAAAGAGCGGGTTGGTCCTTTCACAATAAGTATCTTCTCATGGACGAATATTTGCACTCCAGGAAATTGATCCTGTGCAACTGACTTCGCAAGTTGTATTGCTATGTCCAACCAATCTCCGAAATCAATTCTTCTAGCAACTTCTTCAGGAGATCGTGCCAATTTGCAAATCTCGTTGATCTGCTCTCGAGTGAAGGAATCACCTAATGCTTCTTGAGCGTAGGGATGGCCTTCGTATCCTAGCCTATGCTCTATAGATAGACAGTCTTTGAAGTCTCCAGTCCGGGCATACTCGTCTGCCAACTTGTTGATTTCCGTAATGCTCTCTGATTTCTTCATACTCACCTTTCCTGCCAATTCTTTGGCTGAAGCAATCCACCAAGCCTTTTATTGAGTGGTACTCATCACTCTGAGATAAAATTAATCACCTCTTGCTTTGCTTCACCCCATGTTCGTCCTAAGTAAGTGTACCCCTTCCCTTGTCTCGACGTCGCGATCCAATCAGAGAATGGTTGCTGTGATCCAATATATCCTAATTCTGCCTCTGTTTTGCTTAGTACATTCCAAATATGATCATCCTCAATATTTGGTAGTACACCAATAACAAGAATCTTTTCACTAGCGATCACATGCTCTGCCCAGCGTTCTTGACTTTCTAATATTTGGTTAGGTGACATGGAAATGGGCTTCCCCTCTGCGTAAAGACACATCGCGGGGTAGAGGGCGGTGTTACCAGAGTAGTATGCTCTTACCGCACCAGGGTCAATTGGCTCAATCCCACCACCAAAAGTCACACCTGTACCCGAGTAGCTGACGCCCCTAGTTGCTTCTAATCCCGTCACTTTGAAATTGCACGAGCCGTGGAGTTTCCACACAGGAAGTACATTGCTCTGGGCTTCAGCCGGTTCAGTAAAATAACCTATTCGTTTTCCTAGTTTTGCCCCCGCTAATTCCAATAAGCATTCATAATTAAGTGTACTCCATAATATATCATTCCGATCTACCAGATTACGAATCAGGTCTACATAAAGGTTTTGATTTTGCGTTGGGATGGAAAAGATCGAGAAGAATATTGCCATCTCTTGCATCAACGGCCCAACTGCCATCCCATACTTTTCAATGACCTTTGCCATACCTTCTTCAAAATTATCTTCGAAAAGTTCAACCGCTTCATCAGGGATACTTCGCCATCCAGGATAGAGCCGTTGGAGTGCCGGAAACAAATGATTTCCTAGGGGAGGATTCCTTGGGAACACATCTCTACAGCCGTAACTCGCTCCAGCCCCAAATAAAACTATCCGTGTCATTTAATTAGGCCAAGTTCCATCGCTGAGTATGACGCAACATAATAACAATTATCGCAGGTCACTAATAGTACAGGTTTGACTTCTCCAGCTTTGGGTTGCTTGTACTCCACATCAAGCAGCCCATAAAAGCCCAGATCTGGATTAATTGACCATGCTTTCCCCTTACACATGGGACACTCTACTGATGTTTTCGCTCGTAAATGATTCTCGCATATCCCCATTTGTTCTTTAGATAGGACCATTTTCATTTCTCCCTTTATGAGTTTCGGTTATTTGCTTCCTACTTCCATTTCATCCTAAATCAGAACACTCTTCAAATGGATCTAAAACATCTGCTATTCTCCCATTCTCCTTGAATGTAATCCCACATCATCATCATCTACTCTCCACCAATTGTATCCGCCTCATTAATATCACGATCTTTGGCTTTCTTGAGTATTCTTTGGAATTTGGGGACTTGTTTTACGAGTCTATCGATGACTTTCTTAGGAATGCTAGGCATAGAAAAACCTCGCAAATATAAGTCGGCACAGCGTTATACATTCAGAGTGTAAAGAAATGTACAACCAAAGATAACCAATTATTGTTCGAGGAACAAGGGGGGGCGGAGTGTGGGCGAGGATTTGTCTTAGCACTGGCGCGTTTGTCCGATTGGGTCGCCCCCGCTTTCCCCGCCACTACCTTTTGCGGGGCAAGCCTATGGCGGGGCAAGTATCGGGGTGGAAGTTCTTAATTAATTTCTACTCACTCCCAAAGCTGAACAGCTTGCTATTGCAGCCATCATTAATACAAACGCCCTCATTTTTTGCCAGGTCGCCCCACGAGGCAACAAATCCACAATTCATTCCACACAGGATTATTATGATAAAGATAAACCACCTAACCAGATGGTCTCTATTTGATAAATTGGTTTTATTGAACATACATTTATTCCTTGCAACATTAAGTAATTGAATTTACCAGGTCTACAACCATAATGATACAGCACTGTTGTGCGCCCTGAATTAGGCCTTGGAAACGCAGAATATCGCTCATAGTTTTGGGCGGACTTGATTACCTGACTATGAGATGTTTAATTAATCAATACTGGGCTATGTCTATGATTCACCTAAGAAGTCTATCAATCTGCTTAATCCTCATTACGAGGATTTCAGTAGCGCAGTCGATCAGCCAGATAGATACTCAACTCGATTCCATTGAATATGAACTCATGTCTTTTCGGGCACTCCAAGACTCGGTACAAGGGCAAATTGATTACTTGATAACAGTTTCGAACAAACTGACATCGAAGAGAGAATCCTTGCTACTTGAAGATGCGGAACTTAGTGTGTATTCTGTTAAAGTTTATCTAGACTCTGAATTAATGTCCACGGGTAACTATCTTGATTTTAGTGTTCTTCAGGAGATACCAATTAATTCCTCATTAATTGTTTATAATGAATATTATTACGGGGGACGGCTTAAGGCTAAATATGGAGATATGTTCGGTTATGTCAATCAAGCGGCTCTTGAAAGCAGTAGTATGCCAGCAGAATTGAAGAAGTTTATTTCTAATCAAGGGGAGAAAATAATTGCTGAGCGGAATACGGAGGGCGAATGGAATACAGATACAAAGCGGAATACAATCGAAGATTTTAAGAAAAAACGAACACGACTCACCGAAAAGTATGGTGCGGTTGACGCTCGCCGAATTTTAAACGGCCAAATCTGGATTGGTATGACTGGAGCAATGGCCCAAGAATCAATTGGCAATCCTAAAGACATTAATAGGACCGTAAATTCCTACGGAATTAAGGAACAATGGGTCTACGAATCGAGGAACCTCTACTTTGAGGATGGAATACTCACAACTTGGCAAGATTAGAATAGATAAGGCCAATCATACAACAGCCGATGTATTCGATGTGATGCGATCTCAGCCATTCTATTACCCTATCTGTAACCGCATTGCCCTCACTGCTCAAATTTTCCTCAGCTGAACTGCACCCCACAGTTTGCCCACTCATTTGCATCATGCAGCCAACCGAATATACTCGTAATAGTGTCTGTTGCCAAGGGTTCAGGCAGTCCG
>SDBT01017405.1_pt1 | contig 11355 bp, 12 predicted proteins | sample 2277101 | NCBI WGS metagenome assembly SDBT01 (sample SAMN10404973, study PRJNA504765) | marine sediment metagenome | isolation source: marine sediment core GS10_PC15, 103 cmbsf | place: Arctic Ocean: Southern Knipovich Ridge | collected 2010 | reverse complement strand
TACATTCAAAGAAAAGGCGTTCCACTAAAGGTAAAGGTCCTGACCATTACTTTGCTATGGATAACAATTGGATTTTCAGTCGTGTTTGCAGTTGAGGTTTTTCTCGTTAGATTAATTTTGATTGTAATAGCTATCGGTGTTTCTATACATATATTCTCCATACGAACTTTAAAGGAATGAATGAAAGATGGATATCACTAGGTAAGTCTTGTCATTTAACAAAAGCTTATTTTCTCATTCCATATACTAAATTGACGGAATGTGCGGCTATCGTGGCTATTGAAACGAGCTAAACATTCAGCAGAAAGTTACGTTTATCGTTTACCTAATTAAATGACTGGTTGGAAAGAAATGTCAGCATTACCACAAGTAAGGGAGTTAAGGTAGTGGTTGATACCCTCAGGAGTCAAGGGATAGCCAATGAACCCTCCCAATGTGAGTTGATAAATTTCTAATGTCTTGTTGCTTGACCCTGATGCTCTGGATTTGATAAACTCGTCTAAACGGTATTTTGTGAACTGTTCACAACCATCGTTTAGCTTCAAAAGCGGGAGTAACTCAGTTGGTAGAGTCCCTGCCTTCCAAGCAGGTTGTCGCGAGTTCGAGTCTCGTCTCCCGCTCCACAAACGTGGCAGGGGGTCCTGCCTGCCGAAAATGAGTATCCTAAATTTGCTACAGAGATATTCCCTGGATGTAAGGGCAAGAGGCGGTAGCGAAGAAACCATCCAGCATACCGCCCATGAAATTCTTTACGGATTTCATGGGTGGTGTCGACGACATAACGAAACTAGAGGCCGACGACCTCAGGCGCTTCATCGTCTACCTGAGGCAGAAGAAAAAATGGTCCGGACTTCCCCACGTTAAAGATGAAAAGCTGGGAGCCACCACGATTAATACCTACGTCAGGGCGTTAAAGGGTTTCTTTAACTGGCTGGAGCGGGAAAGTATTATCGAGGTAAACCCGTTTTCAAAGGTGCCCACGCCAAAGGCGCCGAAAGTGCTGCCACAGGTATTTACCGAGCAGGAGATGAAGGCCATTTTTCAGGCAGTCGCCAGTAAACCGCGCGAAACGGCCCTGATACTCCTTTTCTTAGATTCAGGAATTACCCTCAGCGAGATCAAGGATCTCACTGATACCCGGGTGGATACCCTTAACGGTACCCTGCGGGTTTTCCGCGAGAAGACCCAGAAGGAGAGGGTCAGCTACCTCAGTTCCCAAACGGCTGCGGCCATCGAGACCTACCGTTTCAGTCGCCCGGATCCAATGGCCGAACCACGCTTGTTTCTTACCCATGATGGCTATCCTCTAATAGGAACAAGGATCCAGAAGATCCTGGAAAGGGTGGGGAAGCAGGCCGGGCTCAGTCAGAGGTTGTCATCACACAAGCTGCGCCATACCTTAATTGTAAACTGTAACACTATTCTGATGCTTCAACCCGCGGAATACAATAGGGTTTTCTTCTAAACAAAACAAATAGGAAAAGTTTAGTTTGATTTATTGCCGAATAATTATTGTTCGTGATAAAGCTATGGTAATAAATGGCTGAAAGAATACTTAAGTGAAGATTAAAAACTGGATATGATTATTATTACACCGTTGTCCTGCCCCCATTGACCGAGGATAGAGACAAGTGATTTTAACCAGAACTAAAGCTCTGATAAAGCCGTTAAGAAGGATTAACAAGGTTCGACCGTCTGCCTTAAATCCGATGATGAAGGTAGGCCGAGATAAGGTTTAAAAGTGGTTGAAGACGGTATACGCTTTCGAAATATACGCATAAAGTATCCGATACAGTCCGTATATAATCAAAGGTGGAGAGTGTATCATCTTTCCGTCATCACTCTATCCTTTTATCGTCAAGCCAGTACACCATCTCATTATTTTCCCGTGCCGGCGTTGTCGATATAATGGGGGCATTGTTTTGTCCCTAACCTTTGAGAGCCTCTGGAGAGTGGTTTGATGATGAATGTAATTATGGAACCATTAGACTATGGCTATAGTCTCCTGGAAATTCCGGTGATTCGGGAACCATCTCATATACTGTTCCCTAATTTACCAAATTGAACTACATAATCTCAGTTATAGCCTTAATCAAGTTATCCTCATCTGGAATCCAGAAGTCCTCCAGAACCGGACTAAAGGGAACAGGTGTATCTGGAGCGCAGACCCTCTTTATTGGTGCACGGAGAAGGTCAAATGCTTCTTCGGCTACTATAGCTGCGATTTCAGAAGCTACACTTCCAGTCTTTGGTTCTTCGTCCATAATCACAAGCTTTCTCGTTTTTTTGACTGAATCAATAATAGCCTGTTTATCCAGAGGTATTACAGTCCGAGGGTCAACAACCTCTACGCTTATACCTTTCTCCTGAAGTTTGTTCGCAACGGCCAGTGCACGATGAACCATAAACTCTATCGCCACCACAGTAACATCGCTGCCTTCTCTTTTGATATCCGCCTTCCCCAAGGGTATGAGGTACTCCTCCTCCGGTACCTCGCCGGTTAAGCGCAGTAACATCTGATGTTCAAGAAATATCACAGGGTTATCTTCTCTGATTGCCGATTTAAGCAAGCCCTTGGCGTCATAGGGTGTTGACGGTGTCACAATCTTAAGCCCTTTAACACACATCAATAATCCATAGAGACTCTTAGAGTGCTGAGCAGCAGCACCTACACCAGCACCACTATAAGCTGTGATAGTCAACGGCAATTTTGCCTTTCCCCCAAACATGTACCTCATTTGAAGCTGATTTATTAGCTCATCCCCGCACACACCCAAAAAGTCAGTAAAATACAAAAACGCAATGGGTCTCATCCCGGTTACTGCCGCACCTATGGCACCCCCTAAGATTGCCGTCCCCTGCTGAGGTCCGCGCCGGTACCATACGTGATACGACAACCAAGTTAGAGATAGACAGTGACGGCGATGGCGTCTTTGAACTTCAAAGCCCCCCGGGCACATTCAAGAAACAGGAAGTACCACCTGCAACAAAAGCGGATCTCACGGGCTTTATCACTGAAATTCATCAAATTGACAAAGAGGGCACGCTTGGCCAAGTTCTTGTAGAGTCACATGCTGACAAATTAGTTGACAAGTACATGGTCACCATAAAGGATGAAACACTGATTTACGAACAGGATGGAGACGAGCTACGCCAGGCAGCCTTTGAGACGCTGGAAACTGATCAACAGGTGCAGATATGGTTTTCTGGACCTATCATGGAGTCTTTTCCTATGCAGGGAACCGCCCAGCAGGTTGTGATTACTGAGTGAGTGAAATACGACCCCCGAAAACTTAATGCTGAAACTCGAACTCGTTTTGTTGCCTCATTAATATAATGACCCCATAAAAGTAGATAGCCATAGCATTTTGTCTGGATTTCCCCTTACCCCACAAGCCCCACGCCGCGAAACGGGGCTTGCCCAACCTCTCGCGAGTGCCATGTGTGGCGCCCATTGATGTGCCTGATGGTGGGCAACTCAGTGTGCAATATATCATCGAGCTCACCTACCCGGCATAACAGAAAGTGATTTAGTAACTCTCGTTGACTCTTCATCGTCACCATACTATACTGGGCATATCTAATCAGGGGGAGGTCAGATATGGGAAAGAACAGAGTGGACTGGCATGGCTCTTTTGCCGTAATAGTTACGCCGTTTACCAGGAGCGGCGATATTGACGAGGCCGCCTACCGCAGGGTCGTAGACCTGGTTATCGAGGCAGGATGTCACGGTGTTATCTCCGCAGGAAGCACCGGCGAGTTCTTCCTCATGACCAACGATGAGCGCAAGCGGGTGTTCTCCATTGCAGTGGACCAGGCCGCAGGCCACGTGCCTGTCATCGCCGGAACCTCCGCCATACGTACCGAGGATGTGGTGGATATGACGAGATACGCTGCGAAGGTAGGATGCTCTGGCGTGATGGTTCTGCCTCCCATCTATATCGGCGTGACCGAGCGGGAACTAGTTGAGTTCTACTCACGGGTGTCCGGCGAGGGAGGCCTGCCCATCATGCTGTACAACAGCCCCAGCGCAGTGAGGACGTCCCTCACGCCGCCCTTGGTGGAGCGGCTTATGGGGTTGGACAACGTGGTAGCCATCAAGGACAGCTCTCGGGACCTTCGGCAGCTCTCCGACCTTGTGCGGTTCTGTGGCCACGAGATACAGGTGTTCATAGGAATTGAAGACATGCTGCTACCCGCCCTGGCCATAGGTGCAGTAGGGGCTGTAGCCATGGTGCCACAGGTGGTCGGCCGGATGGCAGTGGAGTTGTACGAGACCGCTGTCGCTGGAGAGATGGAGCGGGCAAGGGAGCTGCACTACAAGATTGTTCGTGTCTATGACCTGTTCAAGGTGGGCAGTGGCTATGTGGCTATCAAGGAATCCATGAACATTCTGGGGGGGCCAGGCGGTTACTCACGCCCGCCGATGCTGCCGTTTACCGAGAAGCAACGGGCGCAGCTACGCAAAATATTCGAGGATGTGGGGCTGCTGACACCCAGCGTTGCCCGATAGGAGGCGGAGAACCCGTCTAACTGGACTCTTCCCGGCTATCTGGTAATGTTCGATTTCTTCTCTGCTGCTCTGTCAGCTGAAGCTATAGTCCTCTAGCGAACAACCGGTAAAATCTTAGATATCATTAATACAAAGCTTCCTTTTTACAGCAATCTGATGTTTCGTTCACTTCTTAACAAAAGGTGCTTTTGTTATATCAGAAGAAGCAATTGCACCTTTCTGTGCCTCCCATGTGGACAGCCTTTTAAATTGGTAGAGAAGCGTTCAATCGGATACCTCACGACTAAATTTGTCTCAGCGGAACCATCAATGTAGAATGGAGACTAAGAGAGATGTTGGGAAGAAAAATGATGGGAAAAGTATTAGTTTTTGGCAGCATTAATACCGATCTTGTCACTTATGTTGACACCCTCCCGGCACCAGGAGAAACGGTTAGTAGCGGTAAGTTCGTGTCCTTCCCTGGCGGTAAAGGGGCCAACCAGGTAGTAGCTGCGGTACTTGCCGGAGCAGAGGTTAAGATGTTTGGCTGTCTCGGTGATGACTCCCTTGGTAAGGAGCGGATGATGAGCCTCGAACACGCTGGCGTTTCCACACGGAATATCATGGTGAAAGTAGGAGTTCATTCGGGCATTGCTCAGATTATCGTGGACAAATGTGGAGAGAACATCATCGCCGTTGCTCCTGGAGCTAACTCACTATTCAGCTTTGATGACATCATCTTCCCTGAATACTCTAAAGGTGAGACAATAGTGGCCCTCTTCCAGAATGAGATACCCCAAGCAACGACTGAGGCTATAATACGGGAGTGTAAGAAACGGGAGATGCTGGTTCTGTGGAATATGGCGCCAGCCTGTCAGGAGAAACCTACCGGAGAGACTCTAGAGGCGGTGGATTTCCTTATTTGTAATCGGCCCGAGCTGAGAGCCCTAATTGGCCAAGGCGATAACGAAACTCTGGCCTATGTGCTCCGAAGCTGGGGAGTAACCAACGTTGTCGTCACGCTGGGAGAAAAGGGTTCAATTCTCGTTACCAGTGAGGAAGTATACCATCAGGAAGCCTTTTCGGTTAATGTGGTGGACACCGTTGGCACCGGCGATTGTTTCTGTGGAGTCTTTGCCGCCTCATTGTCGTTCGGCGCGTCGGCAAAGGAGTCCTTGCGCAAGGCATCGGCAGCCGCTGCGCTCTCAGCTACCGTCAAGGGAGCGCAAACTTCGATGCCCTCCGCAGATGACATAGAAAGGTTCCTCTTTCGGGCTGGGGGGTCTCGGTGATGCCTGCCTAGTTACGCCCGTTATTGTGATCGTCTTCCCTGTTTATTCCCAGTTCCTTAAGAAGATAATAAGCCCCTCGGCCACCTGTTCCTGAGGCTATTATACCGGTAACTCTAACTTAGAAAGTGGTACAATTACTTGGAGCTGGTCACATCTTCTCTCATATAAGTGATTGGCCAGCTGTATGTAGAGCCATAGGGAGGGAGGAGCTCATCAAAGACCCACGATTCGACTCACCGGAAAAAAGGGGGTACTATGGTCCAGCATTCAGTATGGTGGAGGAGGTTCACTCCATCATCGAGGAGTGGACGAACATAAAGACACGGAATGAGGCTGTGGAGGCGCTGAAGAAGGAGGGAATAATGTGTGAACGGGTTCAGTCCATCCCAGAGGTCTTCGAGGACCCGCACGTGAAGGCGAGAAACATCTTTGTCGAGGCAGAACACCCCGCCTTAGGGAAAATTAAGTTGCAGAGGTCTCCCCTGAACCTCTCCGAGACTCCCTCTCATATCAGGTGGGCCGGCTCACCCATGAGCTACCACAACGAAGAGGTCTACAGCAAAATCCTAGGATACAATAGCAAAGAGATAGCTGCCCTGAAGAGGGAAGACACAATCTAGTGGTTTAGCTCACCGACAGCCGAATCCTGAAGACAGACATCCTATAACCCCGCTAGATTGACATTTTGCCCGAGGAGGGCTTCCGCTAAAGGTGAGAAACTCTCGATAAGGTTCCTCGGTTTGATGTTCTGTTTTGCCGCGATTGCTGCCGCTGTCCCTGCAGCCTGACCCGTCGTCATGCACGGGGCAATGATCCTTGTGCGGACCTGTGCTTCGGTATCAGTTGATATGCATCTTCCAGCGACCAAGAGGTTATCGATCCTAGTGGGCACCAGCGTTCGATAGGGTATCTCGTAGTGGTGGTCCGGGTACTCGGGGCACGTCCCGATATTGTCCGCGAAACTAGTCTCCTCTCTGATGTCATCTATAGTAAGCGTGTATGCACCTTTAATCAGTCTGCTCAGCCTTGTCCCAATCTGAGGGGCTGTGTCAACAACGTAGGCCCTCTCCCATCCAGGTACGTTCTTGTTGAAGAAGTCTACTGCTGCCATAATCCGTTTCCTACCCTCGATCTCACAGTAGGTCAGGTCCTCCACCTTAGTGGCGTCGAGGTCCATAAAGCTTGCCCAGTGGCAATAGACGATATTCTCCCTAGTAGTCGGAGCCCAGCCAGTGCCAATTCTCGCAGAGGCAGGCAGTTGAACCAATACCTTCATCCTATGAAGCAGGTCGAGCAAACGCTTATACGTATCAGGATTATCCCTCTGCCATTGTTGCGCGGTCTCCATGTCAACAGCACCCACTCGACACATTAGCGTAATAGGCAAAGTTCCCTTCTCATACTCAGCACCGGCGAACGCTGCTATGTCCCCGTCACCCGTAGCATCAACTACAACCTTGGCTAGGATGGCTTGCCTACCAGACTTGCTCTCAGTTATGACACCCTTAACCGTGCTGCCCTCCATGACAGTGTCTACAACCCACGAATGAAAACGTATCTTCGCAGGCGCACTCTCAACCAACTCCTGGGCGACAAACTTGTGAATCTCCGCATCGATATCCGGATTAAGCCTATCACCACGCCAAACGACACCCCCGTATCGAGTCGCCCTCTCAATGACTTCTTGAGCGATTCCTAAGGTCACCTGCTCCACATTATTTGCCATCATATCTATGAATATAACGTGGCCGCCCGTCGCCATGCCACCCAGGTGACCGTATCGCTCAACTAGGAGTGTGTCAGCTCCATTTCGCGCAGCTGCCACCGCAGCAACATAGCCCCCTGGGCCACCACCACATACAAGGACATCAGGTTCAGCAACAACGGGTATCTCTCTACTCTTCTCAGTTATCGTTTTAGCCATGTGTCTTCCTCCGAGCTAAACTCCGCCCATTTGATTTTTAAGATTTTTCCTTAGATTTCTTTATGGTGGGTGTAGTCACTTTCTCCCCGTTCTGACCTTCGCCTTGAGCTCATTTTAACACTTTTATCAAAAAAGTAACTACTTCTTTTTCTTTTCTAAAGGTTCTTTTGTAAAGCATAATGATCATAGCAGATATAAGATTTTAAGTAAATCATAATCTTGCTAGCACCTTAACAATTGAATAGGAAATTAAATTCAAAAAGGAACCTTTTTCTATGAATCCCCGTTATCAACCTCAATGTAGTAGTCAGTTTCCCGGTAAGGACTGTCAGAATTGATACAATGATTAACTCTATGTGTCATCCTATCTCAGAGGTTCGGCCAGCCATGGTAATGATATCTGTTGCAGTATTCGCACCAGACACGAACTTGAATTCCAATTATCTCGCCTTTTAGAACTGGTATTCCATCAACTAACTTAGTCATATTCTCCTCCTGCTAATCTCATTTGCTGATATCGCTTTTTCCTCTTTCTCTTGTCCTTAGATCCTGGAAGCCTACCCAAACGATTACCCCCGTGCCTTTACTCGAGCTAGCCCAGCCTTGGTCCTCTCGCTTCTACGCTGGCTTTCCATTCTTGCCACCCAACCGGTTAGAGCATATAACAACTCTGCTACTTCACCAGGGGCTTCAGTCCAGCTCTCTTGATATGATAGTACCTTAACTCCATAGGTAGATAACCTGTGCACAAGACTCAATATGGCCAGGGCGCCTTCACGGTTTAGGCGATCTAGTGCCCGTACCAACACTGCCTGGAACTTTCCACGTCAGGCACAAGTGCATCCAGTTCTTTCCGGAGCTCAACTAGCTGAGCGTAACGGCGCGGGCTTCCGTTAGATTGCTTGACTTTGACAGTTTGGACTACCCACATTGGACTACTGAGGATAGTGAACAGAAGTTTCCGGATGAGACTCAAAGAACTAGCCTAGAAACTTGAGTTTGATATCGCAAAGATGTATTACTCTTTCATGATACCTGTATTTTTGCTCTAACATGGACAATAGCGAAGGGCAGTTCTACCTATCGGTTTGACACTTCTGTGCAACTACGCTTATAATATTTCTAATTAATATCAGGGTGTAAAGTGAAATTACTGGTAATAGGTTGTGGGCAATGTGGTGGTAGGATTGCCGATGAGTTTGCCCGGCAAAATAGACTGGCGCATGCTCAGCGTGGAATTAACATAATTACTGGCGCCTTAGCTGTTAATACAGATGTTGCCGATCTAAGCGGGCTATCCTATATAAAAGCCGATTACAAACATAGAATCCTCATCGGAGGTCAAAAGACTGGGGGCCACGGCGTAGGTAAAATAAATGAACTTGGAGCCGAAATAGCCAGGGACGATGGGGACAAGATCTTAGAGAGTATGAGAGCAGTAGAACGATTCCCTGAGACAGATGCCTTTTTGCTAATTGCTGGTGCTGCCGGCGGTACCGGCTCCGGAGCAATATCAGTGCTAGCGCAACAAATAAAAGAGCGCTACATGGAAAAACCGCTGTATGCTATTATTATCCTTCCTTTTACATATGAAGAGGTGACTGAGGAGAGGACTATGTACAATGTGGGTACATGCCTAAAATCCATTTACTTAGTGGCTGATGCGGTAATTCTTGTTAATAATCAAAAATTCGCCAGAGAAAAGAGCTCGATTAGGAGTAACTTCGCCGACATTAACACTCGAGTAGTTACCCCATTTTACAACTTACTTTGTCCCGGTGAAGAAACAAATCGTAAATACATCGGGTCGAGGGTACTAGACGCTGGAGACATAGTACAGACTTTAGCCGGATGGACAGTACTTGGTTATGGTACAGTGGATATACCGCGTATCAAATTTTTTAATGGGAAGCTTGATTTCAGAGATAAGGCCACTGCAACCTCAAGGGGAGTTCAAGCGATGAACCAAGCCTTGAGCGCGCTGTCGCTCAGGTGCTCACCCACAGATGCAAGGAGAGCCCTTTATCTCATGACGGCACCCCACGGGGAAATGACCGTGGATATGATAAAGCAAGTCTCATCCTATCTAAAGAATACAGTCCCAGAGGCCATAATACGCGGTGGTGATTATCCCAGGGGAAAGACACTGCATATCACCGTTGTCCTATCTGAGCTTATTAATTCAAGAAAAATCATGGACTACTTTAGCAAAGCGCTCAGATATACCTATCTTACTAAGAGGAGGCGGGGAGAGATAGAGCACGAACGTACAGGAATTGAGGGAAACATCAGCGATATACCCTCGTTATTATAATCGGCAGTCCAGGTCTGCAAGTACGCAATGCATCAGCTAGCCTAAGCCTTTCTTTGCTACCCTTGCTTTCCCTGGAAGATTGCCCAGGCTTGTTCTGTATTTTCTTTACTTGCTTCCCAGGCTTGCTCTATAGCCTCGTTGCGAGCAGTTAAGGCTTGCCTTACACTCACCTGATAAGCTTCATTAGCTTTCTCTCTAACCTTATTATATAGCTCCTCAGCTTGCTGTTCAGCCTTCTCGCGAGCCTTTAGGGCTTTTTCTATGGCCGCGTTACAAGCATTATTCGCCTTCTGTTCAGCCTCTTTGTAGACCTTCTCCGTTTGTTCTTCCCGTTGCTTGTACCCCTTTGCCACCTCCCCTTGAGCCTGCGTGTAGGCTGTATAGGCGTTCTGGGCCTGGCTTAAAAGTTCGGCCAGAGGGTCCTTAACCTGCTCAGGGACCTCACCAGCCGGTTTTAAGGCCTGCTCTTCAGCCTGCTCGACGGTCTCTTCAGCTTGCCTTTTCTGATCCATCATAACAATACTCCCCCTTTAATTTGCTTTTTTAAAACTTTATTTACTAATGAGACAGTTCCTGCCGCATTTCACACCGTCTAGAATCATACTGCTAAAATAGTATGGGAAAAGCATGTTAGCTTGTTTAGCTTTCCTCCTCTTCGGTATCTTCCTCAGCTGGCATGTCTTTACCCGCGGCAAACATTTGCGTTAGAGACTCCAATCGGCCCTCAATGCTCATTGGAGTTTTTTGGACTTCCTCCTTTTTCTCCTTTAAGTTGGTTTCCTCAGCTCCGCTTGTCATTTGCTCGAAAGCTGGTGTCAGGGTCTCCGCTACCTCCTTGGGACCTACTTCCTCAGTCTTGCTTTCATCTTCCTGCCATCTTCTCGGCGGTGCCCCAGCGGTCCGCCTGGCTGCTTGCTTAATCATTTTACCTATTCCTTCAGTATCAGCTATCAATTCGTTAAATACTTTTGTCCACGCCTCGGTCGCCTCCTCAGCGCCCTTCTTTGATGCTTCCGTAGCTTCTTTAGCTGCTCTTATTGATGCCTCAGCTACCTCTTTAGCCGATTTACTTACTTCCTCAGCCCTCCTAATAGCCTCTTGTGACGCTCTTGCCGATATCTCAGCAGCTTCTTTGGCCGCTTTGCTCGCTTCCCTGGACTTATTTATCACTTCCTGGGATGCCGTTGCCCATGTCACAATAGTTTCTTTAGCCGATTCGCTTATTTCCTCAGCTGTGCTTATTGCTTCCAGTGAGGCTCTTTTCGATTCTTCGGCAGCCTCCTTGGCTGCCCTGCTTGCTTCCTCAGCTCCACTCACTGCTTCCTCTGATGCT
>SDBT01017404.1_pt1 | contig 11355 bp, 7 predicted proteins | sample 2277101 | NCBI WGS metagenome assembly SDBT01 (sample SAMN10404973, study PRJNA504765) | marine sediment metagenome | isolation source: marine sediment core GS10_PC15, 103 cmbsf | place: Arctic Ocean: Southern Knipovich Ridge | collected 2010 | reverse complement strand
TATATATATCGAATCCCTTTTCGTCTTTGAGGTAGGCTTTGGTCTTGCTCCAATCTATTTCCTCGATGGCCACCCGGTCTCTCTCCAAATCCGACCCCTCGTTTTTAAGCTGCAGAAATCCCTTCTTTACAAGATATTTTCTTAGATTTACTATCCTGCGGTCAGGGGCTGCTCCATGATCCGAGATGACGCCGACAAAGGATTCCTCGTCCGCCTTTTCCCAGAGTCGGCCCAGGATGCGGTCAGCCACCTGGTAGGAGCGCCTAAAGAAATCCATCTTCTCCTCGGCCTGTTCCGGATCGTATCCTGGAGATACAGGATCCACATTATGCAGGTGTATATGGTTTATATAATCGAAGAGATGCCAGTGGCAGGTGAAGTAGGAGCAGTCCTTACTGTGAAGCATATAGTTGGCCACATCGGCAAACCACAATCCTTGATACTCACATTCCTCTAGCGCTGTTGTAAAATCGATGAGGCCGGCCTTGTACGGCATCAAGGAGGCGTGCTCCTGATAAGGTCCAAAAAGCTCTGTAAGCTCTGAGGCAAAGCCTTCAGGATATGTGTAACCGTCGGCAAGGGTGATTTGACTGCGGTACAGACCGAATCGTTTACCGTTTTCCGATAGCTCGAGCAGTTTGAAGCGGAGGAAGGCGGATCGACTGATTCCGTTAACGTTGAAAGCCTCCAAAATCCAATCGCTCCACTCACCTGCAACTAACTCGGCTATGCGGCTTTTTCCATCCTTGCTCCGACAGATCAGCATACGGTCGTAAGCTCCACTGCCGCTGGAAAAGGCGATTGCATAAATATTTTTCCCGTTGCGTTTGCCTGGCAGTAGTAAGAGCTCTACCTCGAGTGGAGGCAATCCGCTCTCGGGAAGGTTCTTCCAGCCCTTTGCCTCTGCTGGAGATGGTACCTCCGTGGCGATGATAGGGCTGTCCTTATCGGCCGATCCGTCGTGCGCGGTTTGTAAGTCCCCCGACAGCTGCGCCGTAGTATAGAGGTGACAGGGGGCTACCTCGAACTCCGTTCTCGCCAGTCCAGGGTGGCCGAATCCATCTATTATGAAGCTCGATTCGGCTCCTGAGGGGAAGGCTGCGGGATAGTGAAGGGCGGCGCCCTTCAAGCCCTGACGCTCCAGAGCCGTCCAAATCCTCTCCGCATTAACAGCTCTGCCGTCAAAACTGTCGATTCGTCGGTCGCCAACATCCACACTCCAGCGGGAGGCGCCGTGGGTACCCGTGTGAGCTCCGGTTGACAGAGTGGCCCAGTTGGTAGGAGTCCAGACTGGCAGGGAGGGGAAGGTCTGGTTAACAGTTCCCTCTTTCAACATCCTGGAGAAGTTAGGTAGGCTTCCCTCTATAGCAAAGTGTTTCATCAAAGGGACGATGAATCCGTCCATCCCGAAAAGACATATCTTTTTTGACATCTGGCTATCCTTTAGAGAGTTTGTCAAATCTGGAAAGCTCCGCCACATAAATGCAGCTATCGTGTACTACGTTAGGATGCCACTGTCAAGTAATCTGACAAAGTAGTAATCTGATAAAATAGTCGTTGACACAGACTATTCCAGGACTCCGCAAGGGAGAGAATCTCATGAGTGAAAAACAACTTTTTGGCTACAACGGTAAAATCGCAAGGATTGATTTGACTTCAGGTAAAATATCAATTGAAGAACCACCTGAAGAGTATTACCAGCGGTATTTGGGAGGCAGGGGAATCATTATTACGACGTTGCTAACAGAAACTTCTGCCGGGGTCGATCCCTTGGGACCAGGGAATCCACTCATTTTTGCACTAGGCCCCATAACGGGAATGCCGCTTCCCGGCAGCGGACGTAACAGTATTGGCGCCAAGTCACCGCTAACAGGTGCTTTCGGCGAATCAGAAGTCGGCGGATTTTGGGGAGCGGAAATCAAGCGGGCGGGATTCGACGCGCTTATCTTCGAAGGCATCTCGCCAAGGCCGGTTTATCTCTGGGTTCATGACGGAGAGCTCGAGCTTCGCGATGCAGAGAAATATTGGGGCCTTGAAGTGGCCGAGACACAAGAAGCCATTCGATCCGAATTGGGAGCGAAAAAAATACGTTCTGCCGTAATCGGTCCTGCAGGTGAAAATCTGGTAAGCTTTGCGTGTATTGTTAATGACCTTTCTCATGTAGCCGGCCGTTGCGGAATGGGCGCCGTCATGGGAAGCAAAAAACTCAAAGCTATAGTAGCGCACGGGAGCAGAACTCCTCAAATGGCGGATCCTGAAACGGTTCGAAAGATTTCCCGTTGGATGTCAGCGCACTATAAAGAATTGGTCCCTATGTGGGATCTGGGGACGTGCAGGGCCACGGAACTATTTAATCTTGCCGGCAACCTGCCGACCAAAAACTTTACAATCGGCTATTTCGAGGACGGAGAAAAAATCAGCGGTGCGGCGTTTCACGAGGCTTACGGCGTGGGCATGCATGGCTGTTACGCCTGCCCTGTCCGCTGCAAATCTAACATGAAAGTGGAAAGCCCCTGGCAGGCTAATCCGGCCTATGGCGGACCTGAATATGAAACCGTCGCATCCATGGGCTCAAACTGCCTCGTAAACGATAAGGCGGCCATCTGCAGAGCCCATCATCTGTGCAACAGTCTCGGCATGGACACCATCTCGGCTGGTATGGCCGTTGCTTTTGCTATGGAATGTTTCGAAAAAGGCATACTGAATGCAAAAGATATGAACGGCTTGGAGCTGAGGTTTGGAAATGCTTCGGCTATGGTGACGATGCTGGAGCGGATTGCGCGGCGTGAAGGGTTGGGAGATTTATTAGCCCACGGCGTCAAAGTTGCTTCGGAGAAAATCGGTAAGAGATCTGAGGATTTTGCGCTACATGTCAAAGGGCTTGAATTTCCGATGCATGAACCTCGTCTGAAGCAGGCACTTGGACTACACATGGCGGTGACAGCCACAGGTTCTGATCATAATTCAGGCGTGCATGATACCCTGTTTGCTCAAGAGGGCGGTCCTCTAAAAAACTGGAACCGTATGGATTACACCGAGCCCATAGTTCCTACCGAACTCGGGGTGCACAAAGCTCGGTTTCTGTACCAGATGGGCTGGACCCGAGTCATGGGCCATCTTTTAGGTATCTGCAACTTTGTTGCTTATACACCCGATCAACTCGTCGAGATGGTAAGAGCGGTAACGGGATGGCCGGTGAGTGTTTATCGGCTACACAAAACTGTAGAAAGAACTATTGCCCTCTGTCGGATTTTCAATCTCAGAGAAGGTTTTACCGTTGCAGACGACCAGCTCCCAAAGCGGTTTGCAGAGGCTTTGACAGAAGGGGCCATCAAAGGCATCAGTGTTGATAATGAAAAGCTAGACGAATCGAAAAAGGCCTATTATCAGATGCTCGGTTGGACCGAAAAGGGTATTCCCACCGATGCCCGTTTGGCGGAGCTTGATATCGAGTGGGCCAAAGAGCATCTGCCTTAATGCACAAATTTGTTAATGGAGTCCCCAACTCTTTCCGGGGGCGGTTCAAGTTACCGGGTTGACGTAGCCTTCGGCCCTGATACATGCTGCCGCATGATTGTCTGATAACACCTGCAAGCGTGGTGAGACCCTGGCGCAATCATCGATGGCGATGGGGCAGCGAGGATGGAAGTGGCAGCCCTTAGGCGGGTTAAGAGGACTGGGCACTTCGCCGTGAAGAACAATCCGCTCTCTCTGCGCTTCGATTCTTGGGTCAGGGATGGGGATCCCTGAGATCAGAGCCTGCGTATACGGATGGCGTGGATTCCGGTAAAGCTCTTCGCCCTCCGCAATCTCAACCATTCGCCCCAGGTACATCACAGCAATGCGGTCGCTGACGTGGCGGACCACAGACAGATCGTGCGCTATGAATAAGTATGTCAGGGCCAGCCGTTGTCGCAATTCTTCAAGAAGTGTCAGGATTTGCGCCTGGATGGAAACATCGAGTGCCGAGACCGGCTCGTCGCAGACGATGAAATCCGGTTCAACCGCCAGCGCACGGGCGATACCAATGCGCTGCCTCTGGCCTCCACTGAACTCGTGCGCAAATCGCGATGTCATCTGCGGATCGAGGCCAACGAGCTGAAACAGCTCAGCGACCCTCTCTCTGTACTCCCCGCGGAACTGGTACAGCTTGTGAATTCTCAAGCCCTCGCCGACAATCTCACCTGCGCTCATGCGGCGGTCCAGGGAACTGTACGGGTCCTGGAAAATGACCTGCATTCGCCTTCGCATCCCATGGAGCGCATCGCCTTTGAGACCGGTGATGTCTACTCCATCAAAAAGAACCTCGCCGGCGGTTGCTTCTTCTAGCTGCAAGATGCAGCGTCCGAGGGTTGTCTTGCCACTTCCACTTTCGCCGACAAGTCCAAGCGTTTCGCCTCGGTTCAGAGCAAAGCTTACGTCAGTGACCGCTTTGATGGAACCGATGCGCCGGCGAAAGAGCCCTCCGCCCCCAACATGAAACTCCTTTGAAAGATGGCGAACCTCCAACAGCGGGGCCTGTCCAGGACGCGTTCCCGTTCCGGGAGCTTCCACTGACCGCTTCCCTGCGCTCACTTTCGCACCTCCACCGGTGAATCGAAGCTTTCGGCGACCCAGCATGCTGACCGGCGCTCTCCATCTACTCCCCGAAGCGGCGGATACTCCTGCGCGCACTTTTCAAACGCAAACCTGCACCGCGGTCTGAAGTAACATCCCTCCGGTAGCTGACCTAAGTCAGGAGGACGGCCCGATATAGCTGTGAGGGCGGACCGTTTGGGCCTGTCCAATCTGGGTATCGATTTGAGCAATCCCTCTGTGTAGGGATGCTTCGGTTCGCCGAAGATTTCGAGACAGCTCCCCTGTTCGACTATGCGGCCGGCATACATGACGTTGATACGGCTGGCGTATCGAGCAACCACGCCCAGATTGTGAGTTATGAGCAGGAGCGCCATCCCTCTGTCCCTGCTCAGGTCTTGAAGCAGATCGAGGATCTGGGCCTGGATTGTCACATCCAATGCTGTCGTAGGCTCATCTGCAATGATCAGGCTCGGTTCACAACTCAGCGCCATCGCAACCATAACGCGCTGGCGCATGCCGCCGCTGAACTCATGCGGATACTGTTTGACACGGCGTTCAGGGTCGTTGATTCCCACGGTCTGGAGAAGTTCAATCGATCTCTGGCGGGCCTGCCGTCGAGTAAGGCCAAGCTGAAGCGTCATCGCTTCGGTCAACTGGGTTTCGACATTCATCACCGGGTTGAGCGATGTCATCGGCTCCTGGAAGATCATCGCTATCCGGCGCCCCCGCACACTCCGGATCTCGTAGCTCTTCAAGTGCAACAGGTCCTGCGCCTCGAAAAAGACCTGGCCGGATACGTAGCGGCCGGGAGGACACGGGACCAGCTGAAGGATGCTCAGCGCGCTGACCGATTTTCCGCACCCACTTTCACCGACGAGCGCAACTGTTTCGCCCTCTGCAACGTCATAGGTGATTCCATCGACAGCTTGAACCACCCCTTCCTCAATATCGAAGTAGGTCCGGAGGTTGCTGATCTTGAGTAACGGCATAGTTTTCGAGCGTAAACGGTCCATAACCTTAATTGCTGGTGTCGATCACCGGTTTGTGGCTCCTTCCTACAGAGACCGGCAGCGGCACTGGATCAGGGTCCTCCGTCTCCGCCATCCAGTCCGCCAGCAGGGCCCGCATTTCTGATATCACCGCGGCGTTCTGTGGATCGTGAGCAACGTTTTTCAGTTCCCACGGATCGGACTGCAAGTCATACAGCTCATCACCCGTCCGCGCTGATGAACCCGTCCGCGCTGATGAACCCGTCCGCGCTGATGAGCCTGCCAGCGTATCCCCGGTGGAATCCGTTGTATCCCCGTCGGGATCCGATGTATTCCCGTCGGGATCCGATGTATTCCCGTCGGGATCCGATGTATTCCCGTCGGGATCCGATGTATTCCCAAAAGGAATCGCCGGGTCGGTGACGTATTTCCAGTAACTGGTCCGCACCATCTTCCTCCTGCCTTCCGCTTCGCGTGCCCATAGGGAGCCCATGACTGCCGGTGAGCCGCGCGTCTGCGGAAGCTTATTTAGCATCGCCATGGTGAATGGCGGCCCGCCGGCGCCGTACTCTGAAAAAGAGGAATGGCGCGGGCTCGCTCCCGTAACCGTGGGCAACGGCTTTCCCTGCAACCGCCTCAGGTGTTCGGGGCTCAGCACCTCGGAATCCGTGTCGATCAGCATCAGCGGGCCTGCAGCGGGCAGATCGTCACCCGTGGCGACAGGCTGCGGGCGGGTGAAATCCGCAAGACCGCCGAGCTGGAGCAGCGTCGGCAGAATGTCCACCAGATTGACTTGCGAACTGTCGACAACGTTTTGAGGCACTCCCCCGCCAGGCCAGGAAACAATCATAGGGACCCTGACCAGGCAATCGTAGAAAACGCCGCCCTTGCCCATCATCTTGTGCTCACCAGCGAAGTCACCGTGATCAGAGATGAAAGCGACGATCGAATTGTCTCGCAGCCCAAGTGAGTCCAGCTTGTCCAGGATCCTGGCTATACCGTCATCGACGAATCGGGTCATTGCGAGATAGACGGAGACGACGCGCCGCACTTCCTCCTCAGTCGCATCTTCAGTGTGAAGCATCTCATACAGCACCCGATTTCGCTCCGGCGTCTCGGGACCTTCAAACTCCCCGTCGCGTCGAGGTGGAAGCTTGATCGATTCGTGCGGGAACATGTCCGCATACCGTTTCGGGACCTCGAGGGGGCTGTGGGGGTCTGGATAAGAGACCAGAATGGCGAAGGGACGGTCCTGCTCACCCGTAGGTACGGAGCCATTGAACCGGTCTCCGGTTGAGGCGCGCTCGAGAAACGCCTCGACCTGTGTCGTAATCGCAGCTGAGGAATAACCTTCCAGCGGATGCTCGGTTATCGCGCAACGACCGGCGCCGCTACCTCCCGGCATGTTCCTCCGAGTTTGGTGCGACTCTCGGATCACCTCCTCCGGCGTCACCCAGTCCATGCCCTGTGTGCCCTCGACTTCTCCCAGGTAATCGCCGCGCGGAAGTCCTGTGTGAGACATCTCACAGCGAACATCCAGCGTCGCTAAGTCGGACTTCTGAATGAAGCAATGGTTCTTGCCGAAGAGCCCGGTCGTGTATCCCATCGCCTTCCAGATGCGGAAGGCGTGCAGCTCGCCAGGGGGCATCAGAGTTTCGTTCCTTCTGCACCCCGTTGAATGGGCATAGCGAGACGTCATCAAGGAAACACGGGCGGGCACGCACAGCGCATGTGGCGTCACCGCATTTTCGAAGCGGACCCCTTCGACAGCCAGCCTCTCGAGGCCCGGTGTCTCGATTCCGATCTCGGAGTACATGCGGAGGGCGGACCATTTCATCTGGTCTGAGAGGATAAGGACGATATTGGGATGTTTTGTCCGGGGCAATTGACTTCTCCTCAGGCTCGCCCGCGCAGATGCGGGTCGAGTGTGTCCCGCAGGGCGTCCCCAAGCAGGTTGATCGAGAGCACTGTAATCGCAATAGTCAGTCCGGGGATGATGGCGATGTGCTGGCCGAAGCGGAACGACTGCTGAGCAAACGTCAACATGTTGCCCCAACTGGCGATTGGAGGCTGGACCCCAAGTCCGATGAAGCTGAGTCCCGCCTCTGCCACTATCGCGGCTCCGACTCCGACCGTGAACAACACAAGAGACACGGCCATCGAGTTGGGCAGGAGGTGTCTGAAGACGATACGTAAGTTAGAGGCCCCCAGGGCCCTGGCAGCATCGACATACTCCATCTGCACCTCGGAGAGGGCATGGGAACGGACCACTCTCGTCGTCCTGGCAACAAACTGAAGGCTTAATGCGGCGATCACGCCCCAGACGGTAAAGCCAAGCGCAAGAACCACCGCCATTGCCAACACGATTCCGGGAAGTGATATCAGCACGTCAACCAACCTCTGTACGAGCAGATCAAAGGCGCCGCCGCGGTAGGCACTGACTATTCCGATCAGAGCTCCGGCCAGTGTCCCGATCAATGGTGCGAGAACGCCGACGAACAGCGAGGTCCGCCCGCCGTACTGCAGCCGGGTGAAGATGTCTCGCCCGAGCTCATCGCTCCCCAGCAGGAGCAGCTCGCCGTCAAAGCTTCGAGTCAGCGGCGGTTGCGCTCTGGCTGCGATCGTTCTGTGTGGTTCGAAAGGCGTCAGCAGACCCGCAGTGGAAACAAAGAAGATCATGATCAGCATGACGAACATGCCCACCGCCCCGGTCGGGTGCCTGCGGGCGAACCGGTGCGACCAGCGTATTGCTCTTCTGAGCGAATCACGCGATGACAGTTTCTTGGGCGGCCGCTGAAGCCGCTCAGCACTCGGGCTTTTCATATCAAGGTCCACCCTCCGTTGTTCATCGACGTGTCCCAGTGAGCCGGATCCTCGGGTCGAGCCAGACGTAAAGAAGATCGATCACAAGGTTCCAGAGCATCACGATAAGACCCAGCACAACCACAGCTCCCTGCACAAAGATTGTGTCCCGGTTGCTGATGGCCTCTACCAACTCGTGGCCCATTCCAGGCAGCGCGTAGAGTCTCTCCAATACGACGGCGCCGCCCAGCAGCGCACCAAACAGGAGCGATGACAGTGTCAGGATCGGCAAGATGGCGTTGGCCACCGCGTGACGGATGATCACCCGCCTGGGGAGCAGCCCTTTGGCCCGCGCCGTCCGCACATAGTCCTGGTTGAGCACCTCCAGCATCGTGGAACGGGTCAGCCGCATAGCCGTAGCCGCGAAGGAGAAACCAAGGGCCAGTGCGGGCCAGATCAGCCGTTGCAACTGGTTGATTGGATCTTCTAAGAAACTCGTCTGAAATATCGGCGGGCTCCATCTGAACCACCCGACCAGCATCAGGAGAATGAGAATTCCCGTCCAGAAGTTCGGCATGGAAACGCCGGCAGCTGAAACGATACGCAGAGTGTTGTCGATCAGGGTGCCCCGTTTGAGAGCGGAGATGATCCCCAAAGGCAGCGCGAACAGGACACCGATAAACACCGCCATCAGGGCCATCATAAACGTGATTTCGGCCTTTTCGGCGAGGATCTCGGCAACGTCTCGTCTCTTAAGGGGTGAGAATCCCAGGTCACCCCGGAGCATGTCCGCCATCCACCGGCCGTACTGTACGTAGAGCGGGTCATTGAGCCCCAGCTCTTCTCTCGTACGCTCCAGCGCTTCCTGGCTCAGAACCTGGCCGTCGTCGGAGGTCAGTGCGATGGCAACGTCTCCCGGGGCAACCCGGACGAGCAGGAACGTGAGCGTCGCCAGGATGAACACGTTAGGGATCAGTAGAAGTAGCCGGCGGACGATGTATGCCCCCACGAAGCGTCCTACTCGCTAGTCAGGAATTCGAAACTGTGCCTGATGATCAGGCGTCACGTGGCAGCATGACATGTCCGTTACGTCCCCCGGGATCACTACTTTCTGGGTGAGTTCCCGTCAATCCAGATATCGTGATACCAGTGCAGGTTGAACCACTGCCCGGTCCCCGGCGTCCGTCCATGCACGTATTTGGCGATCAACTCGGCGGAACCGACCTGTTTGCCGAACGGCATCACGGGCACCCACTCTTCGCGGGTGATTTTCAAGGCTTCCCTGATCATCTTCTCTCTCTCCGGCCCGTCAGGTGTCGCGACCAACTTGTTATACACATCGAGGAAGGCCTGAGGCGGATGGGCAGCGAAGGCTTCTCTGCCGCCGGGCAGGTACTGCTCGCGGAAGAAGGCTGATACGCTTGGCAGTACCACGTTCGGCGTATCCAGACCTACCTCGAAATCGCCGGTGTTCTTCGCCGCGGTTCTTGCCACACGATCGAGAACCCGCAACTTGACCTCGATGCCGGCGTCTTCATAAACCTGGGCAACCAGCTGAGCGATCTCCGGGAAGAAGGGAGGGGTGGCCTGCAGGGTCAGGGTGAAACCGGTCAGCCCCGCAGACTTAGCGAGAGCCTTGCCCTCGGCCAGAGCGGCCTCTCTCGAGGCCTTTGCCACCTCCCACAGCTTCGGCACCTCGTCGAGGAACGGATCGACCGTGCCGAGGAATCCGGTCGACATCGTCGCATCTTCCCCTGTCGGCAGTCTCGATAGTTGCTGCATACGCAGCCTGTCGAACAGGAGGTACGCAGCTCTCCTGCCTTCCAATGTATCGAAGGGGGGCTTGGAGGCGTTAAAGCTCACGTAGTTCACACCGGCCAGCGCCGAGACCTGTAAGTCCACTTTATCCTTGCCGATGGAACGGAACGCGCCCGTCGCGTTCTGGAACTCCGCCGGGTCATAACTCGTAATGTCTACCCGGCCGGTCTGCTGAGCGGCGATCCTGGCTTCCGGATCGGGCAGCGAGACCGTCGTTACCTTGTCCAGGTATGGGAACGGGCTGCCGTCCGGCGCCTTGAGGTAGAAATCGGGATTGCGCACAGTAGTCATGAACTGGTCCAGAGTCGTTTCGCCAATCACGAACGGGCCTGTGCCGACAATTCGGTCCGCTCCGTTGAGCCCGCCCTCCTGTGTCACAACATGCTCGGGGAGGATGATGCCCCAGGCGCCGGCAAAGTTTTGAAGAAAGTCGACGTCAGGGTTGGCAAGCTTGAAAATCACCTTGTTGCCGTCGGCCCTGACGCTTTCCAACAGCTTCATCGCGGACAGCCGCGGGAAATTCAGTCCTTTGGGAGGATTCTTAGCCCTTTCGAAGGTGAAAACCACGTCGTCCGCGGTAAGCGGCTTGCCGTCGTGCCACTTGATCCCTTCGCGCAGCGTGAAGGTAAACGTCTTCGCATCGGTGCTGATCTCCCACTTGGTCGCAAGGTCCGCGATGATCGTCGTCCCATCCTTCGGATCGAACCTGATCAGGTTGCTGTATATGCGCTGCATAGTCTGGGGGGCGAACCAGACGGGCTCTGTGTTGTAGTCCCAGCGCCGGTGCACGCGGGATACTCCGCGGATCAACTCACCGCCCCGCATATCCTCTTTAGCCGCCTCCGTCGTCTCTGCCGGCTCTGTCGGCTTTTCCTTCTTGCCTCCGCAGACCGCAACGGCGGGCACGAGCACAACCAGCACAAGAATAATGAGGCAATGGACCAGAAAACGTTTTGATAGAGAGATCATATTAAGCTCCTTTAATTTTTGAGTTGTTGTAACTATCTGATAAAATGATAACGCTGTCAAGTTAGTGTACTCGTTCCCAGCAATTCTCGGCGTATACGGGGCCTGCAGTTTTTCGTAGATGGGCAGACAAAAGCGAAGGACCCTGAACACTCGTGCAATCGACTAAATCGTTACAATACAAGGAGTTACACTAGAACTA
>SDBT01017403.1_pt1 | contig 11356 bp, 10 predicted proteins | sample 2277101 | NCBI WGS metagenome assembly SDBT01 (sample SAMN10404973, study PRJNA504765) | marine sediment metagenome | isolation source: marine sediment core GS10_PC15, 103 cmbsf | place: Arctic Ocean: Southern Knipovich Ridge | collected 2010 | reverse complement strand
TTAGGACGGGGGGGTGAGGAGGTGGAAACTCTGGCAGATAACGGTATCCCATTTGAGGTGGTGCCGGGGATAACCTCAGCAGTAGCCGTGCCTGCCTACGCCGGCATCCCGGTCACTCATCGCAGACTGGCATCATCTTTTGCCGTAATCACGGGGCATGAGGACGCGAGCAAGGAAAGCTCGAGCATTAACTGGGAAAAGCTCGCCACCGCAGTGGATACGCTGGTCTTCCTAATGGGCATGCGTAACCTAGCAACGATAGTGGCTAAGCTACTGGAGCATGGTAGGTCTCCGGATACCCCGGTAGCGGTGATTAAAAATGGTACCAGGCCGCAGCAAAAAACAGTAGTCAGTAACCTTAAAGGTATTGAGGACAAGGTGAAAGAATACCGGCTCAGCCCTCCGGCAGTTGTTGTGGTTGGGGAAGTAGTCAGGCTCAGGGAGAAGCTTCGCTGGTTCGATAACCGTCCCCTCTTCGGGAAGCGCATACTGGTCACCAGAGCACGACAGCAGGCAAGCGCCTTGAGCCAGCTTCTGTCTGAACACGGTGCTCAGCCTATTAAGCTAGCCGCGATTGGCATCCAAGCTATCGCCAACACAAAAGAACTCGATGAGGCTATTGCCAATGTAAGCGATTATCACTGGATAGTTTTCACCAGTGTCAACGGTGTCGAGGCGTATTTTCAACGGCTACATGAGCTAAAGCTAGATAGCCGCACCCTTGGCGGACTCAAAATTGCGGTGATTGGACCAGCCACCGCTAAAGCAGTGGAAAAGCAGGGGATAATTCCGGATTACATTGCCAAGGTCTATAGCAGTGACGGTCTGATAGATGGACTCAGCGGCTGGAACATCGCCGGACAGCGGTTGCTGCTGCCCCGAGCTGACATAGCCGATAAAGAACTAGCTGAGGGGCTCAGCCAACTTGGCGCTGAGGTGCACGAGGTAGCCGTATACCGGACTGTTCGTACGGCTGAGGCCATCTCACAAGCCAGGGAGATGCTCATGTCAGACCAAATTGATGTAATTACCTTCACCAGTTCATCAACGGTGTCCAATCTAGTAGCAGCATTTGATGGAGAACAGCCAACAATAAATAGTGCTAAGGTTGCCTGTATCGGCCCGAAAACGGCTGACACTGCCGCTAGAGCGGGGCTGAAAGTAAGCATAGTTGCCAGGGAACATACTGTACCAGGTTTGGTAGCAGCAATAGAAGAGTATTTCAGAAAGGAGGCTTAGGATGGCAGTTTTTCCTCAATTACGCCTGCGCCGACTGCGTCGGACGGAGTCGCTGAGGGCATTAGTTCGAGAGAACCACGTAGCGGTAAGTGAGCTGGTTTACCCACTCTTCATTGTAGAAGGTAATGGCATAAAGCAAGAGATAACTTCAATGCCAGGCGTCTTCCGCTTTTCTCCTGACCAGTTACCATCACAGGTTGAAGAGATAGCCAGACTTAAAATCCCCGCCGTCCTCCTCTTCGGCATACCGCAACACAAGGATGAAACGGGGTCAGCGGCTTATCATCCCAAAGGGGTTATTCAACAAGCGATACAAGCCATAAAGAAGGCAACGCCTGAGCTTTTAGTGGTTACTGATGTCTGTCTTTGTGAATACACCAGCCACGGGCACTGCGGTATAGTCGCTAATGGCAGTGTTGATAATGACCAGACGTTACCCCTTCTGGCGCGAATGGCGCGGTCACATGTTGAAGCTGGCGCTGACATAGTGGCACCCTCGGATATGATGGACGGTAGAGTGAAGACAATTAGAGAGGCGCTGGATGAAAAGGGATTTCAACATATTCCCATCCTTTCTTACGCCGCCAAGTATGCCTCCGCATTCTACGGTCCTTTCCGTGAGGCAGCGGAATCAACACCACAATTTGGCGACCGTCGTTCCTACCAGATGGACCCACCCAATGTGCGGGAGGCATTGCGGGAGATAGAGCAGGATATTGCTGAGGGGGCAGATATTATCATGGTTAAGCCTGCCCTGGCTTACCTCGATGTGATACGGCGCGTACGTGATACCTTTAACCATCCCCTGGCCGCCTATAATGTCAGCGGCGAGTATGCTATGGTGAAAGCCGCTGCCCAGCAAGGCTGGGTGGACGAGAAGCGAATTGTGCTGGAGATTCTCACTGCCATCAAGAGAGCCGGAGCGGATATCATCCTCACCTACCACGCCAAGGATGTCGCTCAGTGGTTACAAACTAGCTAAGGAGATGCCGATGAACGAGCGCAAGAAGTCCCAAGAGCTTTTTGCTGAAGCCCAACATTATTTACCCGGTGGGGTTGATAGCCCGGTGCGTGCTTTTAAGGCAGTTGGCGGCACTCCTCTTTTTATAGCAAGGGGACAGGGTTCCAGAATCTATGATGCTGATGGCAATGAATTCATCGATTTTGTCGGCTCCTGGGGACCCCTGATTCTGGGGCACTGCTACCCAAAGATAGTTGACGCCCTGAAACTCGCTGTAGAACGGGGAACAAGCTACGGCGCTCCAACTGAACTGGAGACAACCCTGGCCAAGATTGTCTCTACCGCTATGCCCTCGATTGAAATGGTACGCTTCGTAAACTCGGGCACGGAAGCGACGATGACGGCACTACGCCTGGCACGGGCATTCACCGGCAGAGACAAGATTGTGAAGTTTGCCGGCTGCTACCATGGTCACGCCGACGGGTTATTGGCCAAAGGCGGCTCAGGTCTGGCAACACTGGGGATACCTGACTCCCCCGGGGTACCCTCAAGCTATGCACAGAATACCCTGGTAGCCCCATACAACAATGCCGCAGCCATAGAGCAACTCTTCCACCACTATCCTGAACAAATTGCGGCGGTAATTGTCGAACCGATAGCGGCTAACATGGGGGTAGTGCCACCTCAACAAGATTTTCTGCCCAGCCTGCGCGAGTTAACTAATAAGTTTGGTGCGCTGCTTATCTTTGACGAGGTCATTACCGGTTTTCGCGTGGCCTATGGAGGAGCACAAGCCCTATATAACATTACTCCTGACCTAACCTGCCTGGGGAAAATTATTGGGGGCGGGCTGCCAGTAGGAGCTTACGGCGGCCGACGTGAGATTATGGCAATGATGGCTCCGCTGGGGCCGGTTTACCAGGCTGGGACACTAGCCGGAAATCCTCTGGCGATGACGGCAGGCATAGAGACAATTAAGGCTTTGAACCAGCCTGGAGTTTATGACCTGCTAGCAACAAAATCATCAACTCTGGAGGAAGGTATCGCTAGAGCAGCGTCTGAGGCCGGAATCAGCCTGCGTATTTCACGCGTTGCCTCGTTGCTCACCATCTTTTTCACACCTGATGCAGTGGTTGATTATGAATCAGCAAAACGAGCAGACACGGTGTTTTTTGGCAAGTTCTTCCAGCAGCTACTGTCCGCCGGGATATACTGGCCACCTTCACAGTTTGAGGCAGCTTTTGTCTCTTTGGCTCATAGCGATGAGGATATTCAGCTTACGATTGGAGTGATTAACAAGTCATTGAACTCTCTACAAGGTTGAAGGCCAAGTAAACCTGTAAGCCGAGTTCTGTACTCCGACTGGTCGGAGCGGTGACCATCTATCTAGCCCTGATGTTACCATCAGGGTCAAGCGACCAACCCGGGGAACAGGCCGGGCGTCCTATTTTCCCTCTATTTGGTCTTGCTCCAGATGGGGTTTACCCAGCCGGCTGGTCACCCAGCCGCTGGTGAGCTCTTACCTCACCATTTCACCCTTGCCCCAACTAAGTCAGGGCGGTATGTTTCTGTGGCACTTTCCGTAGGGTCACCCCTCCTGGGCGTTACCCAGCATCCTGCCCGGTGGAGCTCGGACTTTCCTCCCGCCTGAGGCGGGCGGTCACCCAGTTTACTTGACCTACTTTCACTATAACCATAGCAGACATTTAAGTCAACTATGCTTGGCGATCTTAATCCAAGAATAAGATGCGCCCGCAACTACTGCAGTGCACCAGGCTACCACCTCTTGCCCGCTGCAACTCAATCGAGGGTAGTGATATGCGGCAACCACGGCAAATCCCCTGCACTACCTTAACCACTGCCTGCCTCTTTTGCTTTTTAAGCTGCTGGTAGGACTCAACTGTCTGAGGGTCAATCTTGACTGACAGCAGTTGCCGCTCACTTTTAAGCTCAGACAGCACGGTTTTGAGCTGCTCCATATCAGCAGATAACCGTTGTTGCTGGCTGTGCCACTCAGTCTTCAGTACCTTAAGCTCGTTACTTTTAGCAGCTACACTCTTTGCGGTAAGCTCAGCCTGGTCCATTATCCCCAGCGCCTTATCCTCCAACTCGTTACGCCTAGTCTTTAGCCCATCAACCTCATGCTGAAGGTTAGCCAGTTCCTTAGGATTACTTATCTTGCCACTATATAGCTCCCTTTCGGCAGCAGCGAGTTTACCGGTGAGGTCATCTATCTCCCATTCCAAGGAATGCTGCTGTCGCTTCAATTCTTCCAGGCCCTGAGACTCCAGCGCCAGTTTGTTCTGAGCCTCGACTACAGCCTCACTTTCCCCGAGCTGGCCAGCAATTTGCTGGAGAGTCTGCTCACTGGACTCAATCTCCAGGTCAACCTCCTGTAACTGGTAAAGTTGTTTGGCAATACTCATTTTTCAACTCCAGCCTATTTTATAACGGTTATGCCTTAATATCAATTTAAGTAAACTACGACAAAACCCTGTAGTCAGAATAGAACATCTGTACTATAATTTTATTGAGAAACGATTCGAAGCTAACCAGATAGGAATTGTTTTTCTAGTTATGTAAAGTACGAAGGAGAGAGGCGATGAGGCTATTGAGACTTGCCATCGAAACTCAGAGGTACGATCTGGCAGCCCATACCCTTGTCCTGGCTGCTGCCACCATCCTGAAAAATGGAGAAAGACCACATGCTAAGAAAAAAGAAAACCAGGGGCGGTCAACCCGACAACCAAAACGCTCGTAAGCACGGCTTCTATAGCAAGGTTCTTGACGAGGCAGAGCAGCTCGACCTTGAGCTAGCTCAAGGCGTTGAGGGGATTGATGATGAGATTGCCCTGCTGAGGGTTAAGATTAAGTCTATCCTGGAAAGTGACCCGGAGAATATCAAGCTCATTATGGAAGCCACCAATACCCTGGCTCGTTTAATCCGCACCAAGTATAACATCACCAGAGACCAGAAGAAAGGACTGAAGGAGGCAATAGGTAATGTCCTTAAAGACATCGCCCTCCCCCTCGGCATCGGAATCGGTGCGACCATTAATAAATAGGCTAAGACCATACCAGCGAGAGGTAGCCTTAGCCGTCCTCGATAGCGTCTTTGCCAGGAAAGGGCTTACCTTCTCTGTCGAGATGGCGCGGCAGGCAGGCAAGAACGAGCTATCGGCTCAGCTTGAGCTCCTACTTTTAACCCTCTATATGGCTGAGCCCCAGAACCTGGTGAAGTGCTCCCCTACCTTTAAGCCGCAGACCGTCATCTCTATGATGAGGTTGAAGGACAGACTAAACGATGCCGGCTTTGACGGCATCTGGCTAGCCGAACTTGGCTACATCATCAGGCTGGGGAACGCCAGGGCGATATTCCTCTCCGCCGATGAGTCAGCTAATGTCGTTGGTAACACCGCCCACATTCTCCTGGAAATAGATGAGTCGCAGGACGTGAGCAAGGAGAAATACACCAAGGAGTTTAAGCCGATGGGCGCAACCACCAATGTCACCTCCGTCCACTACGGCACTACCTGGGACGATTCTACCCTGCTTGAGGAGATTAAACAGACCAACCTTGAGCTGGAGAGGCAGGACGGCATCAAACGCCACTTCCGATATGACTGGGAAGAAGTAGCCAGGTATAACCCCGACTACCAAGCCTATGTCGAAGCCGAAAGAGCCAGGCTGGGAGAGGACCATCCGCTTTTCCTTACCCAGTACCGTCTTTTACCCATTCACGGCGGTGGTGGCTTCCTCAGTGCCTCTCATAAGGCTCAGCTACAGGGAGACCACTCAAGACTCAGGGCTCCGGACCCTCGACCAACCTACGTCGCCGGCATTGACCTGGCCGGGGAAGCCGAGACCGAAGAGGACGCAGTACTGAGATCCCTGAAGCCACGGCAGGACTCCACTGTAATCACTATCGGCGAGCTGGACTTCTCTATCTGTGATGATGTTCAAAGGCAGCCCGGGGTTAAGGTTGTCGAGCATTACTGGTGGACAGGCAGAAAGCATAGCGAGCTCTATGCCCAGCTAGTCGATATCCTTAAAAATGTCTGGAGATGTAAGAAAATCGTTGTCGACGCCACTGGGGTTGGTGAGCCGGTGGCATCGTTCTTAAGAAAGGCGCTCGGGTCCCGAGTTATCCCTTTTACCTTCACACAGTCGTCAAAATCAGAGTTAGGTTTTGGTCTGCTGGCTGCCATCAATGCCGGTAGGCTAAAGGTATATAAGGCAGATGGAAGCCCTGAATATAAGCAGTTCTGGTTCGAGGTGGAGAAGGCAAAGAGCCAGTATCGTCCCAGCCGGACTATGAATTTTTATGTTGACCCCAGCGAGGGGCATGATGACTTCTTAATTAGCCTGGCTCTGCTGGTGAAAGCCGCCGACCGGTATGTGCCGAGGGGGGCGAGGGGGAGTGCAGGAACGTAAGTGTTCATAGCCCAAAAGTCGCTTGTTCGAATTCAGCCCCCGCTACCAAAGATATTATGAGGCATAGCCTAAGAGCTATGCCTTTTTCATTCAAGCAAGCCCCATTTCTTAACATGGAGCTTCATTGAACAGGGAACAATGTGAAGACCAAGCTCCTGAGGCGTTTGCTACTCACAAGAGGCTTGGCAGGCACCATCTCGCAACGTGTGGCTCTTGGGGCATGTTCAGATGCGAAGCAGCCAAGCAAAAGAACGTACCAGTAGAAAAACAGGGTAAATTGGGCTATGGTGATGTCTGGACATGGACTGCTATTGATGCCGCCACTAAGTTAGTCCCCTCTTGGTATGTAGGGCTTCGTGATGCTGGCTATGCCTTTGTTTTTATGAGGGACTTACAGGCTAGGATGGCTAATCGTGTTCAACTTACTACTGATGGTCACGGAGCATATCTAAAAGTGGTAGAGGATGTATTTGGTATTGATATTGATTACGCTATGCTGGTAAAACTTTATGGGAAAGAGATAGAGAGCGAGAAGCGATATAGTCCAGCTAAATGTCTGGGGACAAATTCACGTGTAGTTACAGGACACCCAGATTTATCTAAGATTTCAACCAGCTATGCAGAACGACAGAATTTAACAATGCGAATGCATATGAGGCGATTCACTCGGCTGACTAATGCCTTCTCAAAGAAGCTAGAAAATCATATGTTTGCCATCGCTTTGTATTTTATGCACTACAACTTTGTTAGACCGCATAAGACACTTGCTAATCCCTATCCAAGAACGCCAGCAATGGCAGCAGGGGTTAGTAATCACATCTGGACTATTGAAGATATTGTTTCTTTAGTTGATTTGAAGTGACAGACTATACTTTAATCCAGTGCTTTCCTCAATCTCATGACGACCACGGCAGCAACGAGTAAGGCAATAATCACGAAGAAATCCGTGGCGAGCTGCGAGGTTTTAGTACCAGTGAATCCTATCACCGTTAGCCAGACTACGGCTCTCGATATCAGTGCAAGGCACCCAGAAACAAACAGAATCCAAGCAGTTATTGACGCTAGAGCTTTGAAAATTGGCATTCTCCTACCTCCTGTTAGTACTATTAGTAGATAGTATATACCTAAATGGCTCCGTGTCAAGTTTCTTCATTAAATTCAAAATGATACACTACCAAAATCAGGGTGTCGGTTGACCTAGTGTCTTGACACCCTGATTCTTTCAAAAACTCCCCGGCAGGGTCGGTCTCCCAGCTTTGGTAGGCCGTACAGGACTCAAACCTGTGACACCCTGATTAAAAGATACAGACCGCTTATACCACCCGGTACCTCAGAGTGACATCTACCATTGTCTTGTTTCATAGGTGTGGTGAGTTTTGTGCCTAGTGGTACTTTTCAGTACTGTACCGTGCTAAACAGTTCGTTAGCAAAAATGTTAGCAAAACACAGCGCTGGGTAGTGAAACGACCTCTCACATGTCACACATTCTGGCTTATTGTTTTGTGTAATTTTGGGAGATTGCAGAGGTTATAGAGCCGTGGGCTTAATAGAGTTAAGTGATTTTTACCGCCCTGCGCTTTTCCTTTTATATTTGTTATATTATTATTCTTGAATATTGTCAGGGGATAGGATAACATCCTATTATTCAGCAAAAGCAGCGTTATATATTTAGTTGTCGGTGGGATAAGGAGATTTCATGAAAAAATTGATCAACAAACCGGAAGATGTAGTGCGTGAGAACTTGGCGGGCATGGCGGCTGCTCATTCCGATATCATTAAAGTGCATTTTGAACCAAACTTTGCCTATCGGGCTGATGCTCCAGTGCGGAACAAGGTAGCTCTTATTTCCGGAGGAGGCAGCGGGCATGAGCCGATGCACGCTGGTTTTGTTGGCAGTGGGATGCTGGATGCAGCCTGCCCTGGTGAAGTCTTCACTTCACCGACGCCCGACCAGATACTGGAAGCGGCTAAAACAGTACATGGTGGTGCTGGTGTCCTTAACATTGTGAAAAATTACAGTGGCGATGTGATGAACTTTGAGATGGCAGTCGAGCTTGCTCAATCTGAGGAGATTCGTGTTGCCAACATCCTGATTGATGATGATGTTGCCGTGAAGGATAGCCTGTACACTCAGGGACGGCGTGGTGTCGGCACAACGGTACTTGCTGAGAAGATCTGCGGAGCTGCTGCTGAGAGTGGCTATGATTTGAGGCAATTAGCAGATTTATGTCGGCGAGTCAATAGCAACGGGAGGAGCATGGGGGTGGCGCTCTCATCCTGTACGGTGCCTGCTAGAGGCACACCTACTTTTGAACTGGGTGATGACGAGATGGAAGTCGGCATAGGTATTCATGGTGAGCCGGGTCAGGAACGTAAACCGCTAGAAGCTGCCGATGCTATCATCGATTTGCTGGCTTTATCTATAATTGAGGACCCGGCTTATACACGCCCTGTTCGTGAGTGGGATGAGGTAAAAAGCACCTGGGTGAATGTTGAAATCACAAACAAATCCTTTCAGTCCGGTGATATGGTGCTTGCCTTTGTGAACAGCATGGGCGGTACACCTGTTTCAGAGTTGTATATTATCTACCGGAAGCTAGCTGAAATCTGTGAGAAGAAGGGATTGAAGATCGTACGGAACCTGATCGGTTCTTATATCACTTCACTGGAAATGCAGGGTTGTTCTATTACTTTGCTGAGAATGAATGATGAATTGATAAAGCTGTGGGATGCCCCGGTGAAGACCTCAGCTCTGCGTTGGGGAGTATGACGTGGTGACCAGAGAACAGATTGTAAAATGGCTGCAGGCCACAGGGCATGTTATGGAAGCAAACAAGGAATTTTTAACTCAACTTGATGCCGCTATTGGTGATGCTGAACACGGCATCAACATGGAACGAGGCTTCAAAAAGGTAAACAGCCAATTATCTGCTGTTGTGGATAAAGACATTGGCAGCATTTTGAAAAGTACCGGTATGGCACTAATTTCTTCGGTGGGTGGAGCGAGCGGTCCGTTATATGGCACCTTGTTTCTCAGAGCAGGCACAGCAGCTTCAGGGAAACATGAATTAAACACAACTGAATTGGCTGATGTTCTTAAAGCTGGGCTTTTAGGAGTTATTGAGCGTGGTAAAGCACAGGTTGGGGATAAGACTATGGTAGATGCTCTGACACCTGCTGTGGAAGCTCTTGAACAGGCTGCCCGAGACGGTGTGGACATAACTGAGGCTCTGGGGCAAACGGTAGCTGCTGCCGAACGGGGAATGAAAGACACGATCCCCTTGATTGCCAAGAAAGGCCGGGCCAGCTACCTCGGGGAACGAAGCGTCGGCCATCAGGACCCAGGAGCAACCTCTGTGTACCTTATCCTTAAAGCACTGCACGATGTAGTCTCTTAAAAGGAGCAGCCAAGGTGGTTGGGATTGTAATTGTTGCCCATAGTGCCCAGCTTGATGCAGCAGTACAGGCACTTGTGGAAGTGACTCATCTCTAGTCTGTGGTAGTGGTATTTCTCGGTTTCCATAGCACTCACCCACATTGGCGGCACCATCTACTACCTGTACCCTCCTATATAGTAGAGATATTGATATAGCACTAAAGTATATGGTGTCAAGGTGGGGACAAAATTGGGACAAACAGGGACAAAACTTGACAGCTTGCAAAAAGGGGCTATACAATATACTTACTTATAAGTAAAATGAAGAAAATCAATTACGTACAAAATTCAAAGAAGTTCTGGCAAGCCCATAAAGAGTCTCGGGGTGCAATAGATAGAGATATTGCGAGTCGTCCACTAGCAGAGCAACGTGTGATTAAGGCTAAGATGCGTGCGAATCACACGGCAATGCGTAATGCCAAGAAGGTTGCCTAAACCTTCTCCAGAACCGTCAAAAACATAGGCTTCTCATCATTCCTGTGGTTGTATCTGAATCTATATTCATTGAGGTAGCTCTGTAGATACTTCTCGCTTACCGAGTGATAAACCCCACCGATGCCACGCTTCAATAAACTCCAAAAGCCTTCCATGTATTGGTGTGGACTTTCCCATGCGCATTCCATCAACAGAAAGCAACAAGCTCCGGTCTGCGCCAGTATCCACACAAAAGGAGATATCGCTCCTAATTTTTAGATTAGGAAAAATTAGGCGACCCTCAATATAGGGTCGCCCGCTTGTGTCTCCAAACCTACCTCACAACAAGGCTGCTAAATATCCTAAAAAGAGGAATAGGCGGTTCTCCTGCCCAGCCAGTAGCCAAGACCGAGGAGAAGCAAGCCGCCGACCCCCATCAGTGCATATAGCACCCCACCCTCCAGCTCAAAGGTAGAGCCGACATAGAATGACCCAGCAGCTGACCACTCACCCACATTGGCGGCGCCATCTGTTGCCTGTACTCTCCAGTAGTAGGGTGCCTCCTTTTTGGTTGACTCCAGCGCTTCTCCCTGAGTAAGGGTATATTCCGATGCGGCAAGTGTCTTCTCCAATACAATAAAAGCAGGGGTGAAATCATCCCTGGTGGCCACCTGAAGGGTATAGGTTACCGGAAGGCTGTCATCACTAACAATCCCCCAGTTAAAGATTGCCTGTGCTTCGGCGCTACCAGCATTCTCAGGCGATGATAGTACCGGTGCTGACGGCACTTGCGACTCCATAACAAAGGAAACCTGCAGGGTATCGGTGCCGTCACTGGCAGTGATAATATGCTGCCCGGCACTGCCTTCAGC
>SDBT01017402.1_pt1 | contig 11356 bp, 9 predicted proteins | sample 2277101 | NCBI WGS metagenome assembly SDBT01 (sample SAMN10404973, study PRJNA504765) | marine sediment metagenome | isolation source: marine sediment core GS10_PC15, 103 cmbsf | place: Arctic Ocean: Southern Knipovich Ridge | collected 2010 | reverse complement strand
CAGGAGAATATGACGTTTACCCCCATCGATTCGGCCCTCAACCATTAAGCCAAGATAGTATCCGTGCCTCCTTCTCAGTGGGATGGAAAATTGAGTGGATTCGTTTAGGGGTATGCCAATCGAGCCATAGCTTTGAAAACTATTCATCGTGGCTAACCGCTATGAAATTTACCAAGTAAGTCATATGCTGGAAGAGGCGCCCAACCATGTTAATGCAGCCTACGTAAAAGGCCGCGCGGCTACTCAGTTCAGCGTTGAAGCTGTAGAAAAAGGGAGATAATATTTTATTGAATTAAGTTTGTGTGCAGATAGTGGAAGGCAATTATTCTGACAGACTCTTTCATGTATTTGCAGAATATGTTATATTTTCGGAAGTACATAGGTTATTTTGCAGAAATCACCATGAATTGGGAATAAGAGATGTTTGATCCAATTAAGCCCTATTATCAACTGCCGAAGCTACCTCCTTCCCAGTCTTTGGACTCAGTAGAGCTACTGACTGTGCTAGTAAGGGCGGCGGAGGCTCTCGCCAAGCTTTCTGCCACCGCCGAGCATCTCCCCAACCAGGCTGCACTATTTCAGAGTGTTATCTTACTGGAAGCAAAAGCATCTTCGGAAATTGAACGGGTTATAACAACCGACCAAAGGCTATTCAGTGCTGATTCTTCCGGACAATTTCCCGATCCGATGACAAAAGAGGTTCATCGTTATGGTGAGGCAGTGCATAAAGGTTGGCAGAATACTCGACCTCTTTGCACAAGGGTGATGGAGGAAATTTGCACCATTATCAAAGACAAGCCAATGCAGGTCCGAAAAGTGCCGGGAACTGCGCTAACCCGGTCATACACCGGAGAGATCATATACACACCTCCTGACGGAGAAAAATTACTTAGAGATCTTTTGGACAACTTGTTCAAGTGGATGAACGAAGACGACGGGACTCATCCAATCCTAAAAGCGGCAATTGCACACTACCAATTTGAATCGATTCACCCTTTCACTGACGGTAATGGTAGAACTGGAAGAATAATGGTGGTATTGTACCTTGTCGAACAAAAGATGCTATCCGCACCCGTACTATTTCTTTCTGGCGAGATATTGAAGGATATAGATGGATACTACTCCCTTCTTCAAGAAACGAGAGAGCATGACAATTTTCTCCCATATTTAATATGGTTTGTAGGTTTGATGCACAGAGCATCTGTACAATCCACGGCCCGCGCCAACAAGGTGCGCAATGCAATGCTGGAGCTAAAACATAAACTTCGAAACATAGAGCCGTCCATGTATTCCCAAGATTTGGTCAATGTGCTATTCCGAGGACCGTTTGTTTTCGCAAACCAGCTGGTGAAGCACGATGTGGCGGGTAGTTTGTCAACCGCTCATACATATTTAAAAAAACTGGAGTCGGCTGGATTACTAATAAGGGCCAAGGAACGATATAATAGAAAAGTCGGTTACATTAACGGCATGCTATGGAATGCTCTTCGCGGTGAGATAGACTTGTCTTAACAATCATCTTTGAGTGAAATTGCGGATATAAACGGAGCTTAACCGGCTGCGCCCTCTACTCCGGAGGAATGGCCAGCTTCCAGCCGGGATAAATCAGGTCGGGATGCTGGATGAGTTTCCTGTTCCTTCTCCAGATACGGGGCCAGAGGTAGGGATTCCCGTAGATACTATCGTACTCGGCGATCCGCCACAGGCAGTCACGCCGCCCGGGGATGAGGCGCACCACATATATCGGGGTATCCTGGTTGACCGCCTGGGTCTTGTAGGCATTGATCAGGATGCGGGCTTCCTTGAAATATTCTTCGGCCAGCTTGAAATTACCCTCGTCCCACTCGTCCACACCCTGCTTCCAAAGCTCCTTGGCCTGGACCAGCAGGTTTTCCTCGGCCACATTGCCCAGTACGACGATTTCGTCCTGGCCGGGAAGCCGGCTGGGAAGCCGGGAGTTCCCACCCGGTCCTTCGGATCGGGGTTCCTCTTTAGCCTCGTCGCTCAAGAAATCTTCACCCATCCAGGCCTCCGGTGCAATGACGGTCCCTTCCTCGGTTACAATGGTAAGCGCGGAAGCCTCTTCCAACTCTTTCATTACGTCGAGCATCAGGGATCTGGCCTGCTTTTTCTCCTCTTCCCTCTTTCCTTTGGCAATTTTGATCGCCTCCAGCGCCGCTTCCCGGGCGCTGCCCAGATATTCCTCGCTCTCGTAGAGCTGATAGTTCTGAAAAGCCTCGATTCCCATCATGTACAGCTCGTTGACCCGGGCAAACTGCTGCGGCGCCCGCTCGTATGCTCCGAGATCCTCGGCTTCCTGTAAGTACTGGTTGATATCACGCTTGAGGATGTCCATCCAACGCAGTTGCTCGCTCAGGCGATCGTTCAGGTTGGCCATCTCTTCGAGAGTGGCGTAAGCCATTTCCCGGGCAGCAACGTAGTCTCCCGTCCTAAAAAGCTTCTCCGCCTCTTCGATGCCGGCTACAGCCTGCTTGTACTCCGCAGGAAGAAAATTGTGGGCCTCAATGGCCTGCAGGCGGTTTATCAGACGCTCGCCGCGCTCGGCCAGCATTTGCGCCGCTTTGTTGATCGAATTTTCAAAGGCCAGATCCGCCTTCTTTTTTGATTGGGTCAGGTACTGGCGGGCCTGGTCGGGGTCGGAATCTTTCAGGGTAAGAGCTTTTTTTAATGACGTTTCAGCTGATCCGAGGTTTTCGGGATCGTAGTAATCGGCATCCGCCTCTCTGGCCCGGGCGATGGCGTTGCGGACAATCTGGATATCCCTCTGATCTACTGGTATAGGTTTTTCAACAACCTCTTTGGGTTCCTCTTTCGGGACCTCTTTAGGCTCCTCTTTGACCACTTCTTTAGGTTCTTCTTTCGGTACCTCTTTGGGTTCTTCCTTAGGTGTCTCGACAACTTCCTCCGGCGCTTCCTCCGGGGTTTCCGGAGCGCTTTTACATGCAAATACGAATAAGGCAATGAAAAGAATTAACAAGGCCCTGGTAATCTTTGCCATCTCTCCCCCCGAATAAAAGAACTTTAAGTAAGTGTAGCACGCTAAATTCCCTACGTCAAGTTTTCCACACTTGGAAAAATGGTCGAACTCTGCTACCTTTTACTCGATGAATAGGATCGCTGTCGATCATTTACTCGGGCTCAACAAGGCCCTGGATATCTTTCATTCCCCGCCTGCATCCAGCCCGGAGCTGTTGAACGCAGGGCTCTATCCGCCCCTCCCGGTCTCTGGAGATGTCCTTATCTGGGGATTCTCTATCCTGGACACCGCCCGTAAGAAGGGGCTCGATACGCTTTCCTGCCTGGACCTGCCCGGCCTGACTCAGGCGGAAATGCTCTCCCTGGCCCTGTCCCTGGAAAACAGGCCGGGAAGCTACACCTGGGCGGAAAAAGAGGGTATGTGGCAATTTCTGAACCAGGAAAGCGACGATACCAGGAAGGAGAGTGGGGCCGAAAATGCCGGTAAAACCGATCAAGAGTGCCTTCGGGCCACCCAGGTGACAACCCCGGAACAGTTGACAACCCCGGAGTTGGTAGTCAAGATCGAGGGCAGACAAGACCCCTCCTGGGCACAAAAGATCGCCGCCTTTTCCCTGTTTCCGCCCGGGTTAAAAGAGCTGGTGAATGAGGATAAAATCGACCTAAAAACAGCCCTGTTGACTGCCGCTCTCCCGGCGCCGGTATTCCTGGGCCTAAAAAAAAGCCTGCGCCTTTCCTTCAGCAGGCGGCGGCAGTTTCTGATTCAGCTCGAAGAGATTAGTAGGAAGGAAGCCTTAAGCGAAGAAGAACTCTTGACCCTGGCCGTGGCAGCGCTGTCCGCGGACAAGCCGTTGGAAGCTGTCAGGCGCCGGCGGTATCCGCAGCTTACTCAAGCAGAGGAGCGTTTTTCCCTCCGTATCGACTTTCTCCAGGGCAGCGGAATCACTATAGAACCCCCGCCCTACTTTGAGGGAAATTCTTACAGCATCAACTTCTCCTTCCAAAGCGGGCCGGGCCTTAACAGTAAAATCCGCCATCTCGAGCGACTCCGGGAGCAGGCAGATGAGTTGTTCAGCCTTTTACGATAAGCTCTTCGACAATGTTTTTGTCGAGGAGGGGCTGGAAGACACCCCTACGTTCCAGGCGGCCCGGAGGCGTTTACAGGGTCATCCTGTGACCGTTGTGCGCAGCAGGGAAGAAATCCCGGCAAGTGTCTCCAATCAGAGCAGCTTGTTTGTGTGCCGCCCGAAAGGGAATCTCCTGGGACCCTGCCCCGGGACCCGGGGCCACCTTTGCTGCAATTACCTGACCCTGGACCTCTACGTGGGCTGTGCTCTGGGCTGCCGCTACTGCATCCTGAAGAGTTTCTTAAAAAATTCCCCTATCACCATATATCTCGACCCAGAGCCCTCTATCAGAGAGATCCGGCGGCTGGCCCGGAAAAACAGCGACCGCTGCTTGCGCATTGGCTCCGGCGAGGTGGGCGATTCGCTGCTCCTGGACCCGATCTTTGAGCTTTCCAAATCCATTATTCTGGCTGCCGCCCCTCTTACAAATGTCTATTTCGAGCTCAAAACCAAGACCCACTTTGTCGAACATCTCCTGGACCTGGAGCCCAAGGGCAATACAGTCATCGGCTTTTCGCTCAACCCCCCTGTACTCATCGAAGCCTACGATGGCATTTCCAGCTCTCTGGCCCAACGGCTCGACGCGGCCAGGAAGGCCGTGGCTTCAGGCTACCTGGTCTCCTTTCACTTCGATCCAATGATCCTGACGCCCAACTGGGAGAAGGAATACACGGAGCTCGTTTCCCGTTTAAGCGGTTTTCCCTCGGAAAGCGTGGCCTGGGTCAGTCTCGGTACGATGCGCTACCCCCCCCAGTTGAAGGATAAGCTGGGAAAAGCCGCCTTTCTGCTGGAGGAGTTTGTACCCTGCCGCGACGGCAAGTTTCGCTACCTGCAAAAAATCCGGAGCCGAATGTACCGCCTGGTATCCAGGGAATTATCCAGATTTTTAAGTGCACCCATCTACCTCTGCATGGAGAGTGAGTCGGTCTGGCACAATGTTTTTGGTGAAAACCCTCGAGAAATACCGTCTTTAAGTGATATATTTACTATAGCAAGACAAGGAGGAGAAAAATGAAGGGCTGCAAATACCTGGTTCTAATAACTGTATTCTGGGCGATAGGTCTGTTTCCTGCGCCGGCGGAGGATCAGATCGGAGAGATCGTTTATCTGGAAGACGAAGTAGAGATCGTGCGCGATAGTGAAACGATCTACCCCGACGAGATCGATATCGGTACGGAGATCATGAATTACGACCTGGTGCATACCCTGGACTACGCTTATGCAGAGATCGAGATTTCCTCGCCCCGGAGTGCTCACTCCATCATCAAGGTGTCTCCGAATACCAGCTTCTACTTCGAGCTTAACAACATAGGAGGCGACGTCAAAACTACGATCGGTATGCTCTCGGGCTCTCTCTCCATGAAGGTCAAGAAAATATCCGGTTCCCGTGGTGTGGAAGTGCAGACCGAATACGCCACCATGGGGGTAAGGGGAACAAACTTTGACGTGAGCACCAGCCCCAACGGAGAAATCCTAGTTTCCTGCGACGAGGGTCGGGTCGTCTGCCGGGATGAATCGGGAACTGAGCTTATTGCCGAGCCGGGCCAGGCTGTCGAAAAGCGGCCGGGTGAGATCTTTCGAAATATCCCCGTAGCGGTTTCTGATTTAGAAACCTTCCGCAGTGAATGGTACGCCGATCGGATGGAGCTGTTCAAAGGCAATGCTTTAAAAGCTGTTCGCAGCTACGCCCAACGTTATTTTACAGCAAAGAGTGAATTTGATGAAGCGTATCAAACCCTGCTGCAGGAAAGACAGCTCCTCAATAAGTGGGTCACAGAAGATGCCAATCAGAGCATCGGCAGCAGGATCGAGATTATGCGGGAGAAGAAGCAGATCATCGGCGTCCTCTTCCGCCTCCGCAAGAACCTCTTTCTCTTCGAACGCATCTACTTCCGCCTGGAGGAGCTGGGCGGCTACTTTGACCAGGGCTACGGCCGCGGCCAGGTAGAGGCCGGCCTTTCAGCGGCGCAGTTTTTTAATAAATTCAACCGGGACAAGCGGGAGCTGGGGCTTAAAATGTCCAAAGTACGCTACATCATGAAGCTCTACGCCAAACGAAACAACGGCGCCTTCCCTACCGACCTTCTGGAACAAGGAGAAGGGGATTTCTTTGGTGATGACGACGACAGTTTTTTTGATTCAAAGGACGACGGATTCGATTTTTAGAAAAGGGTTACATCGCCGGCCGGCCTGGTCAAACGGATCTTCTTCAAATATTCGCTCTCCCGGGTCTCGAGAGGTCGAACGGCGTTTTTAGTAATGCGTTTCAGCTTGATCCTGGCTGTGTGAGTGAAAAAGAGAATTTTTCGGGCGCTTGTTCCACCCACATCCTGAGCTGAAACAGGAATTTTTTCGGCCTTCAGGAAGTCGAAGGCAAAACGTATGTTGCTGTCAGGAACCCTGGCCGACATACTCGGAACCTGGTCCAAGACATGTCCTCCGCCAAAAACCTTGGCCTGTAGACTCGTTTTCCGAACGCCCAGTTTGAGTAGGTCGTTGATTAATAGCTCCATGGCATACATGCCGTATTTTCCACTCTTGGAGAGATAAAACTGGCCGTTGGAGAGGGACTCGGGCAGCATGAAATGGTTCATCCCCCCGATCTTCTGCAGCGGATCGTAGAGGGCCACGGCGATGCAGGAACCGAGCACCGTAGTGATGATCCGGTTTTCTTTAGTGGCGTGGTATTCCCCCGGGAAAAGAGTTACCATCTCCATATTCTGCTTTTCGTCGAAGCGAATGTTCATCGTCTTTATTTCAAGAACTTGGAGACCACGGCTATCAACTGTTCGGGCTTGAATGGTTTGACCAGCCAGCCCGACGCTCCGGCCGACTTCCCCTCCATTTTCTTGCTGTCCTGGGACTCGGTAGTGAGAACCAGTATGGGCACGAACTTGAAGTCTGTTTTTTTGACTTCTTGGATAAAAGTAATCCCATCCATGTTGGGCATATTGATGTCGGTGATGATCATGCCCAGCTGATCCTTGTCGACTCCGTCCAGGGCCTGCAGACCCTCGTTTCCGTCCCCGGCCTGGACAACATCGTAACCCGCCTCCGCCAGTGTAAACTCAACGGACGCCCGCAAAGTCGATGAGTCATCGACAATCAAAATGGTCTTTTTCACCATGTTCCTCCCTCAAAAATATTGCCTCTAAAACAAGGTAAGCTCACCCGCCTGGCTTCCCTCTTCAATTTCCAATCCGGCCATAACGCCCGCCGCTTTTTTATGGGTAAAAATCGTAAAGCGATTGATGAGCTTCGTTATATTACCGCTCCGTATCTGCCATTCGGTCAGGCCTGCATCCCGCATAGCACGTTCTTTTTTCTCCCTGGCCTGGGTTTCGGCCAGCTTCAGGCTCTGCTCCACCTCGGCCAACACCAGGAGCAGCTCCCGCAGCCTCTCGATATCCGCTTCAGAAAGGTCCAGGAGCTCGAAGAAATGGTTGGTAAACACTGAAAAGGAGCTCAATGAGTCTGCCAGGGTGTTTTTCGAGAACATCAAGCGTTCGTAAGCCTGCTGGATCTCTTTGCGCATATTCTCTACAACAGCGAAGTCGCCTTCAATCTCCTTAGAATAACCACCGATACTTTTGTCCGTTCGTTCCAAAGACTCCTTGATCGTGGCCAGGGCCCCTTCCACATCCGACTCGATTTTGCTGGTCAGTCTGGTCATCTCAACTACCGTGCCCTGGCGATCCATGAGGCTCTCCTCCTTGGCAACCTCTATCTTGGAAGCCACTTCGATACTGTAGAATCGATCGATGATCTCGTAGAAGTCTTTGAAACTTTCCTGCAGGACACGCAGGTTCTCCACGATCCGCCTCCCCCCCAGGTTGACCTTCTTTTTTTCCTTCATCGAGTTGTCAATGCCGCTGAGCAGCTCTTCCAGGAGGCTTACCGATTCAGCGAACATCTGGGTCAATGCGCCTTCTTCTGATCCTTCAGAGTCGTCGGCAGTAAAGAACTGCAGAAAAACATCCTGCTGCTCCACAACACTCTGCAGAGTCTGCCGCAGCTCGGTAAAATTCTCCCTGAAGGTGGCCAGACTCTTTTCGATGTTCTCCCGAACATCGACCAGTACGTTGATACAGAGAGCGGGTATTTGCTCTAAAAATGTAAGCGAATCCAGACGAGACTCAATCGACCCGTCCGCGGAGGCATGATCAGTCTCCTGAAGTGAAATGATAACATGATCCACGGACTGCCGGATAATATCCTGCAGCTGGACCTCTTCCATGATTCCGAACAGGGGTTTCTTTACTTTGCCCGCCTCGTCGATCACATCAAAGAGGATCTGGGCCAGTTTCCGCACGCCCTGGTTATAAGTGTCAAAACAGGAGTTCAACTTCTCTTTGAAATCCCCGAAAAAACGACCCTGAAATCTACGGATCCCTTCCACAGTCTCCCGAAAGCCGACCAGGAATTTTTGAACCGCTTCACCCTTACCGGTCAGCTCCGCTGTATAGTTGATTGTGTAGGTGGCCAGTTTTTTCAGCTCCTCGGTGATATAGGAGAAGGCCTTGCCCGCACTGCCTGCCTTCAGGGCGGCAGTCATGGCATTGAGAGAGATCAGCTCCATTTCGATGGAGTCTTCCCTGATGTTTTCAATTATCTCTTCCAGGTTGCTTAAGTGCTGGATGTTCCCATTGATAGCATCAAAAAGATTTTCATCCCGCTCGTGCATGCCCTTAAAAAAGCTCGATGCCTCTGCAATGATCTTTTTGGCCTCGTCAATCACCGCACTCACCAGTCCGTAACCTTCCTCATTCTCCGCCTGGTCCTGATCGCTGGTAAAGTAGGCTACCACCTGCCTGGACTCTTCAAAACCCTGTTCCAGTTCTTTTGAGAGCTGGGGAAAGCGCCGGGCCATATTCAGATAGATTTCTTCAGTTTTGGCGATGAGTTCCTGTAAAGAGGATTGTAGCTGATCGCGGGCAGAATTTTCCATGATATTACAACAGCTGTAGCATAGCAAGAATGAAAAGTGAGGGTCAACTGAAAAAGGAGTTTTCCCCAAAAAGGGAAAACTCCTCCATTTTCAGAGATTCTTGGGCGTTGTCCTCTTTAGACGAGGGTCGCCTCCGTCTCCATATCGAAGAAATGGATCTTATCCATTTTCGGAGTAAAATAGACGTCGTCGCCCACCTTGAACTCAATATGCGGCGGAATCCGTACCACGATCTGGTGATTCTGGGTGTTTACGTAAAGCAGGATTTCCGCGCCCAAAGGTTCCACGACCGTTACCTTGCAATCGATCGTTGCTCCCGCGATCGGCTTATCGGCGATAATCAAGTCCTCCGGCCGGATACCGAACAGGGTCTCTTTCCCTACCTGGCCACGTACCTTGTCGACCAGGCTTGAGTCCAGGACGACCTTGAAATCACCCTCGTCGGCCACGACTTTTCCGCCCTCTTCGACCAGTTTCGCCGTCATGATGTTCATCGGCGGGGAGCCGATAAAGCCGGCCACAAAGCGGTTGACCGGATGATTGTAAAGTCCCAACGGCGTGCCGATCTGTTGGATATAACCGTCCTTGAGCACAACGATGCGGTCGCCCATGGTCATCGCCTCTACCTGGTCGTGGGTAACATAAACAATAGTGGCCTGAAGCCGGGTATGCAGGGCCGATATCTCGGCACGCATCTGCACCCGGAGCTTGGCATCCAGGTTGGAGAGGGGTTCGTCAAAGAGGAATACCTTGGGCTTGCGGACGATGGCCCGGCCGACAGCAACACGCTGGCGCTGGCCGCCGGAAAGCGCCTTGGGCTTGCGATCCAGCAGCTCCTCGATATCCAGGATTTGAGCCGCGTCTTTGACCCGGGCCTGGACCTCTTTCTTGGGATACTTCCTGATCTTGAGGCCGAAGGCCATGTTCTCGTACACCGTCATGTGCGGGTAGAGGGCATAGTTCTGGAAGACCATGGCAATGTCGCGATCCTTGGGAGCGACATCGTTCATGAGCTTGCCGTCGATGAAAAGTTCTCCCTCGGTGATCTCTTCGAGACCGGCAACCATTCTCAAGGTTGTGGATTTTCCACAGCCGGACGGTCCGACCAGGACGAGAAACTCCTTGTCCTTGACGGTGATGTTGGCTTGATCAACAGCCAATATATCACCCTCGTAGACCTTTTTGACGTTCTTGAGCTCTACAGTAGCCATAACTGTACCTCCATAAAATTATCTTATAATGACCAGAATAATCGAATATCGCGGATCTGTCAAATGGTTTTTTTGGATAGGAGGGGCGCTTCTAGAAAGCGGGTAGGATCTTCTACGATTGTATAAGAATTTCACGCAGAGCTCGCAAAGATCATTATCCTTCGTCCACAAATTAACGATCCTTTTATACACCAAAGCTTCTTCATAAACGGATTCCAGCAATCCAGGGCCTAGGAGCTTATAAACTGATACAACAGCCTATTACCTTTTCCGATAAGGAATTTTCCAGCACTTATCTGACACCTCCTCTGCGAAGCATGTCTTTATGAAGCATGTCTTCATGCCCTCTGCGTGAACTCTCTTTTCTGCTTTAAAGATGCTAGGGCTATTCCCGCCGGAAGGCGGCCAGCGCGGCGCTCAAGGCAGCGGTACTCCGCTGCCCGGTTCCAACACTGCCGTCGGTAATGGCGGCCAGCAGCCAGGGCAGCAGCACCTGCCTCTTCATCTCCGCCCAGTCAACGGGCAGGTGACCGGGAAATATCAGGGCGGAAGGAATGCGGCCGATCAATTTGGGATAAGCTCGAGGGAAACTCTGTTCATTGACCTCCCTCAAAGCGGAGAAACCGCCGGCTATTCCGAATACCTTGAGCCGTTTAGCCTGATTAATCCTAAGCAGCAGCTCCTGGGTATCCTGCTCAAAAAGCCACTCCAGAAAGATACGGGCGCCTCTCTTGTTGCCGGCAGCCCGGGGTATGCCCAGGTAGAGAATTTCCTCCTCGACCACGACTTCTTCCCCATGGGTCAGCCAGCGGAAATCCACCTCCTCATGATGCTCTTCCAGCGCCTGCAGGAGCCGCGCAGAACTGGTATAATAAAAGAGTATACGCTTTTCATCCAGCAGCTTGGACAGGGGTTCGTACATATACTTCTGAATAAAAGCCTCATCCAGCTCCGGGCCGCCGTTGACCTCGTCCACCCAGGTCGTGAAGTATTGCAGAGCTCTGTTTAATCCGTCTTCGTCGAAGCGCAGGTCCAGGAGCGGTTCTTCGCGAAATCCGGCACCGAGCAGGACG
>SDBT01017401.1_pt1 | contig 11356 bp, 2 predicted proteins | sample 2277101 | NCBI WGS metagenome assembly SDBT01 (sample SAMN10404973, study PRJNA504765) | marine sediment metagenome | isolation source: marine sediment core GS10_PC15, 103 cmbsf | place: Arctic Ocean: Southern Knipovich Ridge | collected 2010 | reverse complement strand
GAGCGCTGCATCATGTCAGCGAAGTCGTAGGTCTTTGCCCAGTCGCCGGCGAAGCCGTCACTGAACACCTTGCTGTCGGTCATGCCGCCCTTGCCCAGCTTGTTGATGGTCCGGGGTGTCAGCATGTCGGCGGATCGGATCGGGCGTGCGCCCAGGAATGAGAAGGTCTGGTCTTCCCACTGGGCCTGCAGGGCCTTGAGAAACTTGTTGACCTCGCCCACCGTAGCGCCCTCGTTCAGGAGCTGGTTGTAGACCTCCTGCCGCTGGGCCACCTGGAGCTCCACCGCGTACACGCGGCCAAACAGCAAGTCCATGCCCTGCGCCATCTTCGAGGTGGTGGTGGTGCGCCAGCCATCCTCGGCTGCGATGCGCGACCCGACCATCTGTCGGTATGCCTCTGACTCGACGGCCATACCCTGGTATGGGGCAGCCTGCTTGGGCAGGCGCTTGAGTCGGTAGTTCGATGCGTCCACCAGCTTGCCGGTGTTGTCGACGTAGCTGCCGGTCAGGCGCATCTCGGCCTCGATCTCGAAGACCTTCTCGATCTGGCCAGGGGGCAGGCTGTCGAGGTTCCCCTCGATCGACTCGTCCAGCCGAGGCCGCACATGCTCCACGCCGCGTTCGCTCTGCTCGATGAAGACCACGTTGCCGTCCTGGATCGTACCCTCCAGGATGATCTCACTCTTGGCCTTGGCCGCGTCGGTGGACAGCTCGAGCCTCATCCGGTTTCGCTCTTTGATCAGCCTCGTGTATGTGCCTGACCCGCCGAGAGGTGTCGTGATCCTCTTGACGTCTATCGACGCACCGGTGGCGAGGTCGAAGATAGCGATCTCACCTCTGGCGCTGCCCAGGAGATGAGCGTCACGCACTCGCTCGCGGACGGTGCTGGGCTCGATGTAGACGCCTTGCTCTCCCTTGGCAAAGGCCTCGGGTGTGTCGTTCACCCACGTGCCGATGACATCAGCGTCAGGGAAGTCATCATGGACCTTCTGGATCGCCTTGGCGATGTCGTCAGCGCTGGCGTCAGCGGCGAGTACGATGGCAGGACCGTCCGACACCGCGAAGCCACCACCGTTGTAGTCGCCCAGCCCGTCCGGGAGGAACGTGCCGCCCTTTCCTGTGATGGTGCGCTCGGCCGCGCTGGCAGCCTGTACTGGCGTGAACCCGCCGCCCTCTGGCGGTATGTCTCGAGGGTTGGGAGCCACGTCGTCGGCGGCAGCCCTCACTGGCATGCCGCGCTCCTGGGCTCGCTTCAAGTCGGCGCCGGTCAGCTCGTTAGTCTTGGCAACGACCTCGCCTTCTTTGGCCGCCAGGGCACGCTGCTTGGCCAGGAGCTGACCGTCGACAGTGATCTGTGCCATGCGCTTCATGCGCTCTGGGTGCAGGGACTCCACGTAGCCCATGATCTGGGCCCTGGCCACCTTGGGGTCGAACTTCATCGACTTGTGGTTGGGCTTCGCGTCCCGCCACTTCATCAGACCCAGGTCAAACCCATGCCTGTTCTCTGGGTCGAACAGCATGTAGATGATGTCCTCTAGGTCGTCACCGATCGCTCCAGTGGTGACTCGACCCCGGACGGCTGGGACGTACCCGTGCTTTCCAAGGACCTCGATGAGCTGGACTGTGGCGTCGGGATCGTTGTCGATGAACCTGGCCCAGGTGCCCTCTCGAGTGGACTCTGCAAGGACTGACTCCCAGTCTCCGGGGAGGGGCTTGTCCTTGTGGAGTCGCCAGGGGATGACCTCTCCTGTGTCTCTGACGACAACGCCGAAGGATCGGCCCTCTCCGTTGGAGGCGTAAAGTCGGTCGCCTGGTCGGAAGGTGAAGGCGTCCCCGTGGGGGGTGTCGAGGACTCCTGACTGTCGGAGCTTTTCGGTCCATCTTGCGTTGGTTGCGCCTCCTGCGGCGTGGAGGTTGCCCACAGCGAACTCATCCGAGCTGCCGAGAACTCCTCCTCCGTTGTCGTGTTCCCAACGAGTTGGCGCGACGGTGTCGACTGAACCATCTTGCCGTAGGGAATACTCACCTCGACCCTCGGCTCGTGCCCGCTCGGTAAATCCCTCTCGAGCACGCTGGGCGCTGCCGTTGGGGTAGCCCCCGACCCCCTCGTCGATGAGCTCTGAGGTGATCTGGTATCTCCTGGAACGGACGATGGTCTTCCCGTGATCTCGGAAGACAACGTGGTTGGCGCCGTTGGCATCTGCACTCCTCTTGACCATGTCAAGCATGGCTACTTCATCTGTGGCTTTCACTCCCCCGAGCATGCGGTCGGCGTTAGCGAGTCTCTTGACGCCTCCTCCTCGTAGTCCATTGGGGATGAGGATCGTCACTTGTCCTGTGTGGGCGTTGATGGTGACGCGGTCACCGAACTCGTCGTGCAGCTTGTTGATGATGTTGTCCCACTCGGAGTCAGTCACCTTGCCGCGCTGGTAGGTCAGCTCTTTGGCGTTGACGGTCATGCCAGCGTCCTTGATCTCGTCGGCCCCGCGCCATACAGTGGTGACTCGGTTCGTCGTGGAGCGCTCCATGCCCATGTACATGACGTCCTTGACATCATTCAGCGGCATGCCGGGAGCGATACGGATCGAGATGCCAGGTACGGCCATCCCGTTCCGGCCAGAGCGGTCTGCCATTAGGACGACCGTGTCGACGGCTCCTCGCACGTTGAAGCCTCCGAGCTTGAGGCCTGCCATCAGGTTGAAGCGGAAGGCCATGCCCTCTGTGGTTGTGCGGATCGCCTTGATCACCTGCATGCCTGCCCCGCCGACCTCGGCCTGGGCGTGCAAGAGGTCGTCGACCCCGTTGCCAGGGATGTTGGTGGAGGTCGCGCCGGCCACGCCAGGGTCAGTCTCGGGCCGCATCTTACCGCCCTCGGTCATGCGCTTGTTCTCAAGGCGCCAGGCCAGTTCGTTAGCCTTGGCAACTTCCTCCCAGGCCTCGTAGCTGGCCGTGTACTCAGCGCGGGAGATGGCGTGGTCCTTGTCGATCTTGTTCAGCATCGTCTTGATCTCGGCAACATCGTAGGTCTTCTTGACGCCGTCCCTGGTCAAGGCCCGAGCCAACTTCTCGCCACCAGGGAAGTTGAAGACAGCAGGGATGGCACCCAGGATGTCCATCATTTGATCGCCGGTGATCGTCTTGCCCACCTTGAGCGCGTCCAGGTTCACCAGGGCCCACATGATGTCGTCGGTCGTGATTAGGTCTGCAGTGATGCCAGGGCGACCGGCAAACCCGTCCTTGAATGCCTGGCTCGTCTTGGTGGCCAGGCGTTCCCACTGGCCCCATGCGGTGTAGAAGTCTTCGGAGCGGAAGTTCTGCTGCTGCACACCACGGGTGAGGTCTTCGAGCGCCCCGCCACGTGTAGCCGTGAAGCCTCGGAGCGCAGCGGTGATGTCACGCTGACGGACAGTACCTTCCTGCAGCGCCTTGTTGACCAGGCTGTTCATGATCTTGCTGTAGCGGTCGACCACCTGGCCAGCCTGAGCCATGGACGTCACGTGCAGGAGGTTGGGCAGGGAGGGAACGCCCTCGAGGAAGTTCTTCTTGTGGAGCGCTGTCTTGAGGATGTGCGAGTACGCTGCCTGCGCGGCTGTCTCGCTGCCCAACCGCCTCACGACCTCGGCCTTGGCAGCGGCGTAGTTCTTGCCCTTACCCTTGCTAACGGTCACCAACTCGGGATGCAGAAACTCAGCGGCCTGGTTCTCATGCTGCAGGGCACGACCACCCTTGGCGAACTCGCCCTCCGGGAGGTCCTTGAACTGGCCGGTGTTGCGCTTGTTCTTGAGGGGCTTGGTGGCAGCAGCGGCCATGGTGCGGCCGGGGACCTTCATGATCATGTACAAGGTGAACAGGTCGTTCTTGCTCAGGGGCTTGTTGGCACCCCAGCGCCGAGCGAAGTCGAAGACGTCACCGAGGAAACCGTCCTGGGGCTCGCCGTTGACCTCGAGCAGCTGGTCGGTCGCGTTGAGCCCGATCTGCAGGGTTGTGCTGCCCAGCGACAGGTCGCGGTAGCCCTTGATTGGATCGCGGAGTCGGCTCATGATGTATCGGGACACTGACACCTTGCCCACGCCCCTGATCGAGCCTTCACCGAAGACGACCGCGCCCTCATCAACGGGCAGGGCCTTCTTGCCTACCTGGGACGGTGCAGCCTTCCTGGCTGCGTTGTCGATCTTGACTTGCCGGAGGGCCTTGCCGATCGGCTTGCCTGACATGCCAGCTGCTGTCACGGCCTTGCCACCTCGGAAGATGAGGCCAGCCTTACTGAGCACTCCAGCGCCCATTAGCAGGTTAAGTGGATCGCCTAATGCCCGCATCATGAAGTCCTCGGCCTGCCTGCCGATCCCTCCAGGGAGGATGCCGAGCCGCAGAGACTTCTCGGAGAAGTCCATCCAGCCCTTCTTGCCAGTCTCAATGTCGTTCAAGTCCTCGTTGGTCCAGCCGATCTCGTTGAGCCCAGCGCGGAGGTCGCTCTTGGTGATCTCGTCGAAGGGGTTCAGGAACTTGAACACGTCCTGGCCGGCACCGATGATGGGGAGGATGGACTGCAGCTCGTCGAAGATGCCGAGGGCCCGGTCCTCGCTCTTGTCTGCCTGGCCGGCCCAGAGGCTGGCGATGGCGGTGTTAGCAGGCTGGGCGATTAGGTTTCCAGCGCCAAATGTAAACTCGAAGGCATCTTCTGCCACATCTCCAAGTGCGCTGATGGGGGCACCCACGAGCGGAATGTCCCTGACACCCTCGACGACATTGGTGATGACACCCTTCTCGTTGCCGGGTGACTTGGACAGCTCGTCGATCAGGGCCAGAGGCCGACCGGGGACGTAGGCGGGGAAGCGGAAGGCCGTGTCGATCGCTCCAGGGATGCCGCCGATCTCGTGCTTGCTTTCCGCCTCGGGGACGAAGTCCTCCACCTGCAATGCCTCGGGGACAACACGCTTGGAGAACCGGGTCGAGGTGTCGCTCGCTCCAGGAACCCTGGGAGGCAGGGGCAGCCGGTTCATCAGGGTGGGCGGCCGGTAGGTCGTGTTGAACGTGTTGTTCAGCACATCAAAGTAGCTCAACTAGGCCGTGCCTCCCTGGTACTTGGCGCCGGTGAACCCAGCGAGCAAGTCCTCTGTCTTCTTCGCCTGCGCTTTCTTGAAGTCCTTCTTCTGGCCGGTGCCACCAGGCAGGCTGGTGTTGGCCCTGGGTGCGGTGATCTTCGGGATGGACGCTGCTGACGCCAGGTCGACCACCGAAGCTGCAGCTGCAGCCGCACGAGTCTCGCGTGCGATCCGGTTGGCCTTGGCAACGCCCAACGCGCCAGACCGAGCTGCCTGCAGGTGATCGAACTGAGGTGGGGGGCCTACAGCGTCGTCCGGTGGCGAGCCGACTCTGATGTCCATCTCGTCCAGGATAGCCTGCTCGGGGCTTGCCTTTGGCCCGCCGGGGAACGAAGCCACCAGCTCGCTCGCCTCGTAGTTGATGCCAAAGTCGATCGACTTCTGACGGAGCTCAGGCTCGGTCAGGTCCACGATCTCCGCAGCCTCCTCGGCTGGCAGCAGCGAGGTCAACAGGTCGGCCGCGTCGTTCATCTTACGCTGACGCTCTGCAAGGAACTCGTTCATGGTGACGCTCTCGGGGTTCATGTAGTGACGCTTGTCGTCGAGCCCGATGCGAATGACCTCGCCAGGGTTCTCCGGGTCGCGTGCGTACAGCACCTCCGGCACACCATCCGGGTTCGCCTCGATGTCGTCGCGCCCCTGCTGTGCTGTGATCCCGATGTCGATGAATGGGTTGCCCGTAGAGCTGTCGTCGATCTCGTCGGGGGTGTAGTCGATCCAGATGTCCTTGTTGTTCTTGAGCTCTGCTCCGAACAGCCCGCCCCAGAAGTGGTCGCGTTCGTCGTCGGGGTTCACGCGGCCGACATACGGCAGGTTGCCCTCGTACCACATGACTTGCAGGCCTTGCTCTGTGTCCATCTTGTCGAGGAACCAGGTCTTGCCACCGAACTCTACGGCCAGGACAGGCCATGGTGTCCGCTCTACCTGACCACGTGACCTCATGTCTTCCATGAGCACAGGGTCGGTGGTGATGGCCGCGATCTGCAACTCGTTCAGGGGCTGGCCCTCGTTGATCTCGTTGCGTTCGATGCCGAGAGCGGCGAGTGTATCTCGAGAGTCGTTGTCGGGCTCGCCTTCGCCGGTTCCCCAGACCAAGAACTCGACTCCGCTGTAGGGGCGCATGTCAGGAACGACCGGAATACGCTCTACTCCACCTACGCCACCCATGCGCGCCATGGGAAGGGACGCGGCGTCGAAGCCCATCTCTGCGATGTTGGCCACCCACTCCTCACCTAGCGCCGCAAGGTCGGGCACCAGGATGTCAAGGAACTGGCCGGGGTTCTCCGGGTCCTCGGTCTGTGCTTCCTCCATGGGGACGATCACCAGCTGGTGCTCGCCATTCTCACTCGGGAGCATGATGAACCCTGACTCCTCTGTCTCCAGCGCGCCCTGTTCTGCGTAGACCCTAGTCAGGGACTCCAGGAACGCCAGGCCGTCGTCGTCTTGCGCGAAGTCCAAGCTGGGCATCAGCGCGGAGATGGCCTCGACCATATCCTCCATGGACTCATGGTCACCGTCGAGCACGTCGATCAGCGCGTCCCAGTCGTTCAGCTCCTCGTCGAGGCTAGCCACGGTGGTGCTGTCGACATCGGCCGCCTGCTGGTCGGCCTCAGTGTTGATGTCCTCGCCTTCCTCGTCCTCGCCACCCTCGTCGTTCAGTGTGCCGATGACGTTCAGGCCCGCTGCGATCTCGTCGAAGATCGACTGACGCTCGGTGGGGCTCTCCGCACCGGCCAATGCCGCGATGTTCCGGTTGATCTCCTGCGTCTGGACGTTGGTCGTGTACTGGTTCTCAAGACTGTTCAGCAGGGCAGCGCCCACCAGGACGCTACGGCGGTTGTCGTTCTGCTCGCGGGCCTTGGCCTTGGCGCCGGCCCCGTTGTACAGCACCTCTTGGCCGTCGTACAGGTAGATCAGCTGTCGTTGGATCGACGCGATGTCATCTCGCCCGAGGATTTCTCCTGTGCCGAGCAGTTCGATCTCGCCCTCGAACTCACCGCCTCCGGCTTCGACTGTCTCCATGACGCGGTCGAGCATCTGCTGCAGGTTGGCGATGCCTTCGGCCCTCTCGTCGATCAGGGCCTCGACCTTCTGGTTGGTAGTGAGCTCGAGGCGCTGCTCCTCGGTGATACCCGCGTCAGCGAGGCGTTCCTTCTGGTTCGCGAGCTGCGACTTGATGGCGCCGTTGAGCTTGCCGTTGACGTCGGTGCCCGGATCGAACTGAGTCATGGGCGGGGAGTTTGGCTTGGTGGGCTTGGCGTTGACGTTGATGTGCTTGATCTTGGTGCCCACTGACCGAGCCAGCGTCTTGGCGTCGACAGTGCCCTTCGGTGCGAACAGAGCCTGGCCGTGTCGCTGGCCGCCCCAGCCGAAGTCCTCAAGGATGCGCTCTGGCCACCATGTGCCGGCGTCGTTCCCCTTCGCGGGGTCCAGGACCAGGAAGGCTTTCTTCTTCTCGTTGTAGCCGGCGACGAAGACGTTGTGGCCGGCGATGATGCCGGAGCTGTTGAACTGCGAGGGGATGTCGCCATTCCAACCAGACAGGCTGGCCGGTGCGCCATTCATCAGACGCTGCTTGAAGCCCTGGAACTCGATGCGGTTCTCATAGCTCAGGCGCAGGCCGTCGACCCCAGACGCCTTGAGCGCGCTGGATGCCTGGGCCAGGGTGGTGCCACCCGAACGATCGCCGGTGCCTGCGCGCACGTCGGCGCCAGTGAGGCCCTTGTAGCCCATGGCATGGGCGAGCATGGCAGCACTGGCCATGGTGCAGTTGTAGTTGGAGTAGGCGCTGCCATCCATCTGCGTGATGAACTTGATGGCGTTGCCGCGCAGCTTCTGGACCACCTGTACGGTGCCGGAGAAGCCTCGGCTGCCACCGCCACCCGATGGGCCACCAGGGGTGCCGAGGTCGCCACTCAGCTGTCGCCTGCCGTCAGGGCCAAAGCCCAGCGCGCCAGGGTCGTCCAGGGGTGTGGCTTCCTTCTCGAGGAACGTCTGCGCCTCGGTGCGGAGAGCCCACGCAGCCTCGAGGTCGAACGGTGCGATGTCGTCAGCCCACTGGTTGATGGCCGCGAGGTAGTCGTCGGGGTCGATGTTTCCAGCGGCCAGGTCGAAGTCGAGCTGCTGGACAGCGGCCGGGTCGGGCATGGCCCGGAGCTGGTTGATCTGCTGTATCCACTTCTGGTAGCCAACCTTGTCCTGGCCCTGGACGTTGAACTTCTTGAGCACGTCCATCTTCTGCTTGGCCGCGTCCTGCGGCGTCATGTGGCCGGTGCCGAGCTTGTTGTCGATCTTCTGCATGGCGACCTCGAAGTTCTCATCGCGCCGCTTGGTACGCAGCTGGACGAGGGTATCGAGTACGCTCTCGCGGAGGTCGCCCTTGAGGCCTGGCAGCTCCTGCTTGTAGAAGTTGATCAGGTCCTGGGTGTTCATGTCGCCGCGCTCGATAGCACGTGCGATCTTCCGCGACTTCTTGCGGATGTTGTCGCTGTCGCGTGTGGCCTTCAATGTCTGTAGGCGCTGGGCCAGCTCTCTCCGTTCCGGGGTCCCCCGCTTGGCCGCCGAAAGCCGCCCAGCGTAGTGAGCGATCAACATGCTGATGTTCTCAGTCTCAGCGAACTTGGCCTCGGCCCGCTCGTCGCTGATGACGTCACCGTACTTGATGGCAGCTTCCTTCCACTTGAGCTGCTGGGCACGGTCGTAGGACGTGGCGTTCTGGCGTGCGCGGATGTGGGCCATGAGCTGGCCACCGCTGATCTTGCCCTCCTGCCACTTGGTGAAGATGAGCGAGTCCTTGGCGGCAAGCACAGACTCACGCTCGGCGTCTACACGTCGAGCCGCAGCCTCCACGGCGTTACGGTTCTGATCGTAGAGGGTGATGAACGTCTGGGAGTAGTCGGTGTCTGAGGAGAAGCGACCCATTACTGGCCACCCGAGATGGCGATCTGGTTCAAGGCTTCACCGTTCTGTCTGCTGAGTGTTTGGAGCTGGGCCCCGCCAGGTGCCGGGGCGCCATTCGGAGGGGGTGAGCCCTCCTGGGTGATAGGTGCGTTCTCATCCTCTGGCCGCTGTGGCTGTGCGTTCTGTTGCGCTCCCACCTGCTGGTCCGCTGCCGCGTTGGGGTCTAGGACTGAGCCTGGTGCGCCACCCTGCGGGCCGAGCGCCGCTTGGATTTGCTGGGCCATCTGCTGGTTCTGCATCCGCAGCTGCTCGAGCTGGGCGACGATCATCTTGACGGCCGCCATCTGCTGCACCGCTGCGGGGTTCAGCTTGAGGTTGCTCTGCTCCTGCTCGATGATGGCGAGCTCGGCCTCTGGCGACTCAACGCCAGTCTGGTCCATGCTCGTGCGCGTGCTTGAGAGCTTGGCGTTGATCTTGTCGATCTCGTTGCGTGTGACCTCGAAGTTGTCACGGGGCGTGATCTCCGGCGCGATGAGCTTCCAGTTGCGGAAGCCCTGGACCATGTCACCGACACCGGCCTCACGTGGGTTGCCTTCCTCATCGTCCCCGACGCTGATCTTCGGGTTGACCTTCTCGGCCATGATGACCCAGAAGATAAGCAGCTCTTTCAGCCCCTCGTATAGTCGCCGGCGCCGAGGGTCCAAGCGGTTGGCGGCGGCCTCCACTTGGATCGCAATAGCACGACCGGATGTGTCCGCACCTGGGGTCTGTCCGAACAGGATTTCTGGCAGTCCGGTCAGTCGGTGAAACTCGTTCCATAGCTCTCCTAGCATCTCCTGGATTGGGAATGTGTTGACGGCCTTGGGCCAGGCGCCAGGAGTGGACTCGCCCACGCCTGTGACCTCTCCGGCCTTCGGTACGATACCGGCATCCACCGTGTCAGCACCAGGACCAGAGAGGAACCAGGCGGGGTCCACGTCGTCAGCGATATGCTGGAGGCCGTGGCTCAGTAGTCGGTTGAACTCGATCTGCAGGAAGATGATAGGCTCGATCGTCCCGATGCCCTCGGGGGAGCCAGGCTCATGGTCCTGTTCGATGATGATGAAAGGGATATCCGGCAGCTCCTCGTGTGCCGTGGGACCCTCGATGATGACACCGTTGATCAGCGTGGCGTTCATCACCATGCCCTTAGAGGTCTTGTACCAGTAGTCCCAGACCTGGGCCTGCGTCTGCTCGTAGTCGGACAGCTCCCGGTAGAAGGGCTTCCAGAACTCGTCGTTCTTCTGGTCCAGAGGGTCGGCGTGGTCGCCACCGCTGCCCTTGATGTGAGGCGGGCCCATGCGGTTGCTGCCAGGCTCGATGTCGATGCCCTCGTACTTGAGGACGATCTCCTGGTAGCTCATGCTGTGGCGGTGGATCGCCCAGTCGATCTTGCTGTAGTCACTGGAGCCGTAGCCGATGCGGAGGTTGGCCGGGTTTTCGATGACCGTCACGTCGCCGCGCTTGAGGTCCGTATCCCAGTACGGCTTGAGAACCACCTTGCCGTAGATGCCCTTGATCTGGCAGGTGTTGTGCAGCCAGACCTCCATGCCTGACAACTCCAGCCATTCGAGGATGATGGCTTCTGCGGCCTCGGCCCGGTTGCGTTCCTTGCCGGCCAGGGTCTTCACCGGGAGGCTGATGCGTGGGGGCAGGCTCTGCAGGCGTGCGTCGACATCCACGGCCACCTTGCACAGGTTGGACGTGGTGTGGATTTTACCGGCCCGGAGCGCCTTGTCCTGGGGCCAGTGGTCCTGGTCGATGGGGTTGTAGTAGTGGTGCAGCTCGCGGTAGCGAGAGATGATCGTGTTCTGGTAGGACTCTGAGGAAGTCCAGCGCCGCCTGGCCTGCTGCTCGACGGCCGGATCGGACGCCGCGAAGTCCTCGAGCAGGGTCTGATCTGCTGTCACTAGCGCCATCTAAGTTCCCTTCTTGGTGTCACCCTCGAGTGAGGGTTGATAGCTTTCTGCTGGAGCCTGGGTGTCATGGCCGTGGCGACCATGTCAGCTCCCATCAGTGCCATCACTGCGTCCTGCTTGAAGCCTTTGTCCTTGAGTCGGTAGTTGAGGATTTCCTGTCTGAGCCTGAGCCAGCTCGACGGAAGGATGATCATCCCGTTCGTTAGCCTGTCTCTCAAGTTCGTTAGGGCGGCTATCTTCTTGGTCGGGTTGCCCGCCATGTTGATCGGCCGCTTGGGTGAAATCTTGGACAAGAGCTGTGTCATGACTGCGCCACCCATGCTGGTGGCATCGAACCCGAGGACCGCCCTGCTGGGCAGGCTCAGGATGTTCTTGTCCCTGTGATTGTGGTACGCC
>SDBT01017400.1_pt1 | contig 11356 bp, 10 predicted proteins | sample 2277101 | NCBI WGS metagenome assembly SDBT01 (sample SAMN10404973, study PRJNA504765) | marine sediment metagenome | isolation source: marine sediment core GS10_PC15, 103 cmbsf | place: Arctic Ocean: Southern Knipovich Ridge | collected 2010 | reverse complement strand
AGCCGATAAGTTCCGAGGATATTTTTGAAAAGTGCAAATCCTACGCCGCGAGGCTATTGCCATTTACCCTCGACACAACCGAACTGCTGCACAAGGCAATTGCCGACGGCAAGAGGATTCTGTTCGAAGGCGCCCAGGGCTCGCTGCTGGATCTGGACCACGGTACCTTTCCCTTCGTAACCAGTTCGAACTCGAGTGCCCTGGGGATGGCGGCCGGGTCGGGTGTGCCGACGAAAGTGGTGGATAAGTTTGTGGGGGTCGCCAAGGCCTATACGACCAGGGTCGGCGCCGGACCGTTCCCAACCGAACAGGACAACGAGATAGGCCAATATATCCGCGAGAGAGGAAACGAATACGGCACGACGACCGGCAGGCCCCGCAGGTGCGGCTGGTTCGATGCCGTGGCGGTTTCCTACGCCCTTACGATCGGTGCAATCGATACCATAGCGATGATGCACCTGGATACGCTTTCCGGTCTGAAAGAACTTAAGGTTTGCAGGGCATACATGATAGAGGGAAAGCAGAGCCACTTTTTCCCCGCTAATGTGGACAGACTTGCGCAGGTCGAGTGTGTCTATGAGACGCTTCCGGGCTGGGATGAGGAAATCACCGAAATAAAGGACTTCGCCGAACTGCCGCCCAATGCCAGGCAGTATATCGCCCTTGTCGAGCAAATCACCGGTAAAAGCGTATCAATTATTGGAGTGGGGCCCAAGCGAAGTGAGACGATATTCAGATAGATTTTCGGGTGTGGAAATTGCAGGCGAGCGGCCAAGACAAACTGAAAAAGAGCGCCAAGCGGCTTGGCCTCAGAGCCGAACAGATGCCGCGTCATATCGCCATTATCATGGATGGTAACGGCCGATGGGCCCACAAGAAGGCCCTGCCCAGAGTCAGGGGACACCGCCAGGGGGCAAAAATCGTCGAAAAGATAGCACTGCACTGCGTTAATCTGGGCATTGACTACTTGACTTTGTATTCATTCAGCATGGAGAACTGGAAAAGGCCTAAGGATGAAATTAATTCTCTTATGTATCTTTATTCACGATACCTCGTCGAGATTCGTCCGACGCTGCATGAGAACAACGTTAAACTGGTTCACCTCGGCCGAATGGCCCAGTTGCCCTCTGAGGTAAAAGCCGAACTGAAAAAGACGATTGAAATCACGGGCGGCAATACGGGAATGGTGCTTGCGTTAGCGTTGAATTATGGGTCCAGAACCGAAATAGTGGATGCGACCAGGAGAATCGCGCGAAAATGCAGCAGCGGCAAGATGGCCGCTAAGGATATTGATGAGAATTGCATATCCCGACATCTCTACACTGCCGCTCTGCCCGAACCGGACCTTTTAATACGGACGGCCAATGAGAGGAGAATCAGCAACTTTTTGCTTTGGCAGATTTCCTATAGTGAGTTTTACGTTACTAAAACGCTTTGGCCTGACTTTGGAAAGGCGGACCTTGAAAAGGCGATACGCGATTATGCCAGGCGAGGCCGACGCTTTGGGGACATCGAGCCGAAGGACAAAGAATAAAACTTGATCGCGGCTTTTCAGGTTACAAACGGACAACCACTTAATTATGTTGAAGTACAGACTGATTTTCGGCACACTGATGACGATCTTTTTCATCAGTGTCGTTCTTTGGGGCGGGTGGATTGACGGCTCGGTTACGGTTTCGCGGGCCGATGACACGCAGGTGCAGGGAACGATTTTTTGCATTCTCATTGCCTTGCTGATAATCCCGGCCCAGCTTGAATTCTCGAAGCTCGCCGCGGCAAGGGGCCTGACGGTTTTCCCGATTGTGACAATCCCTGCCTCGATTCTTCTTGCGACCACCTGGTATTGGCCCCAAATGTTCTGTGTTGCACCGCACCTGTATTTGTCTTTGGTCCTGGGCTTTTCATTGCTGTTGTTTTTCCTGTTTCATAACAGCCGTTATGGGACGTCCGGGGTTATGGCCAACTGCGGAGTGAATTTATTTTCGATTGTTTATCTGGGCCTTCTGAGCGGGTTTGTTTTGGCGGTGAGAATCGACTTTGGTCTTTGGCCGCTGTTGATGTTCGTATTTACCGTAAAGTGTTCAGATATAGGAGCTTACGCATTTGGCAGGCTTTTTGGAAGGCACAAATTCTCGCCTCTAATCAGCCCCGGAAAGACGTGGGAAGGCATGGCCGGTGCGGTTCTTGTGGCCGTGATTGTTGCTATCGTCTTGGCCGTGTCCTGTGGTATAATGGCTTGGTGGTTGGCGGCGATTTTCGGCTTTTGTTTTGCATTTATAGGCCAACTCGGCGATTTGGCCGAATCTATGATAAAACGGGACGCTGAACAAAAGGACTCGGCAAACAACGTACCTGGCTTCGGCGGAGTACTGGATATCATCGATTCGCCGCTGGCAGCGGCGGTGTTTGCGTACGTGTTCTTTTATGTGTGGTTCTCGATAGGGGCCAATAGTTGGAAGTAACCAAACAATTAGAGTCGGGTCATAAGCCGCTTGAATTGTTCGGCCCGGGCGATGAACATCTTCGCATCTTACGCCAAGACCTTGGTGTGCGGATTACCGCCCGCAACGGAAACCTTACGATAACCGGCAGCGAAAAGGCCGCGAATAAAGCCGTTGAAGTTATCGAGGGAATGCAAAAGCACCTGCTCAAACACGGCTCGCTTACCCCCGCCGACGTGACCGCATTATTGGCCCGGGGCCAGGGCTCTGCGACGCCCCCGCCCGGTGAGGCACTGAGCGTATATTCACACAAGAGAACAATAGGGCCGTCCACAAAGGGACAACTGCGATATATAAAGACCATGCTCGCCAATGATCTTACCTTCTGTATCGGGCCGGCGGGAACGGGAAAAACGTATCTGGCTGTGGCCGTTGCCGTCTCGATGCTGAAGAACAAGCAGATCAGGAAGGTAGTTCTTGCGCGTCCGGCGGTCGAAGCGGGCGAGAAACTCGGTTTTTTGCCCGGTGATCTTCAGGCAAAAGTAAATCCTTATCTTCGCCCGTTGTTCGATGCGCTCGAAGACATGATGAGCTTTACGCAGATGAAGAAGTTCATGGAACTGGATGTTATCGAGATCATCCCGCTGGCCTTTATGAGAGGCAGAACACTCAACGAAGCGGTCATCATCTGCGACGAGGCACAGAATACATCTATTCTGCAGATGTTGATGGTTTTGACGAGGCTGGGCCAGGGCTCGAAAATGATTATAACCGGAGACATAACGCAGATTGATCTTGACCCCGGCCAGGAAAGCGGGATGATAGAGGCAATCAAACTGTTGAAAAGGATACGAGGCATAGGTACTGTTGAACTGACGCAACAGGATATCGTAAGGCACAGACTGGTCACGAATATCGTGCGGGCCTACAAAAAGCGTAAGATGCCGGGCCGCGCGCAAGATCGGCAAGTATGATTTCCTGATTATAGTGATTTGGTTAGTTTGTACGGCAGGTGTAAACAGATGGGATTTCTGAAAAAGACGAGTCCACGGCGAAGCCACTTGCGCAAGACCATCTCAGACGAGCGTTTCTCACAGATAGGCCGCCTGGTCGATACCGACCATATAATTTCGCTTTTTCTGGCGATGTTGTTTGTCATCGTTTGCATAGCTGTTCTGTCCTTTGATCTGGTCCGCCGGGGGCAGTATCTTGAAGTGATTCCCATAGCGGTCCTGGTGGTGCTGATTTCCGCCGCTGCCTGCTTTTACATTTGCCACTTTCAGGGCCGGGTAATAACAAACCACACAAGGGCCTTGGCACTGGTATGTGTTTTTCTCATGCTTCTGGCGACGGCCAAGCTGGGGGTATTACTGACAGGCCAGACCGCATGGGCCACTGGCACAGCCGTGACAGCGGCAATTATTCTGACAATTGCGTATGAGCAGCGTTTCGCAATAGGCATGGGTCTTTTTTATTGTCTGCTTGCGCCTTTCGTTGTCAGAGAAGCGATGGACGTAGGCCTTTTGCTTACAATGCTCGCCGGCGTTTTCACGTGTTGTTTTTCGCTGCGCGAGATACGAACAAGAATGAAGCTGCTCGAGGTCAGCGGCCTGGCGGCGGCAATAGTATTTATAACGGCGTTCGCCTGGGAGTATCTCTCTCCCCCGGCGCAGATGAGGGTTGGGGAGGTTTTTCTAAACGCGGGCTATCACGCCGGTGCTGCTCTTCTGGTCGGTTTGCTCATTCAAAGCCTGCTGCCTCTGATCGAAAAGGTCTTTCGAATAGCGACGAGCATGACGCTGCTGGACTACAGTGATGCGAATCAGCCGCTGCTCAAAAGGCTCGCAATGGAAGCACCAGGTACGTTCAGTCACAGTCTGCTGGTGGGCACGATTGCCGAAGCCGCCGCCGAGGCAATCGGACGCAACGGCCTGTTGTGCAGGGTCGGGGCCTATTACCATGATATCGGAAAGATCAACAAACCCACATATTTCGTCGAGAACCAGCTTGGCCCGACAAGTCGCCACAAGGAGCTTTCGCCGGCGATGAGTCAACTGATTATCGTGGGGCACGTCAAGGACGGCACAGAAATGGCCAGGGAATACAGCTTGCCGGCGGTTCTTCGGCAGTTTATTGAGACGCATCACGGCACGACGCTGGTCGAATATTTTTACAATGAGGCCAAAAAGTTGAAGGCCAGGAATTCCAGGGCCGCTGCCGAGCCTTCCGAGAGTGAATTCAGGTACGCCGGGCCAAAACCGCGAACAAAAGAAGCTGCCATCGTAATGCTGACTGATGCCGCAGAAGGCGCGACCAGGTCGCTTGCGGAACTGACACCGGCAAAAATAGAAGCCGTTGTCCACAATATGGCCATGAAGCGGCTCCAGGACGGGCAGTTCGACGAATGCGAATTGTCGCTCCGTGAATTGAGCCAGATAGAGACAAGCATATCAAAAACTCTCGCGGCACACTATCACAGCAGAATTGCATATCCAACATCGCCCGACGAGCCGGAAGAAGCTGCCAATGAGCCTGTAGAGATTGAGCAGAAAGCTGACTGATAATTATGCAAGCCGAAACAGAAGACGATGATATAGTTGTTCAAATCGCCAATAATTTCAAGGACCTGGAATTTGACCCTGCCGGGCTCAGGAAACTGGTCAAAGCCATTTGCAATCGTTTCGCCCTGTCGAGAGCAGCCGTCAGTATCGCGATAGTTGACGACGCTCAAATCCGCGGGTTGAACAATCAATTCCTCGAATGCAGCGTTACTACCGACTGCTTGAGTTTCGACTTGTCCGATGACGCCGAGTCAGCCAGATCATTCGAGTTGGTTGTCAACGGTGAGATGGCCCTGAGGCAGGCGGCCCTGCGAGGCCATTCGGGCCAGGCCGAGTTGGCGCTTTACGTAACGCACGGCATGCTGCACAATCTCGGCTTCGACGACGCCGAGAAAACGGACGCGAAAAAAATGCACGATGCCGAGGACGAAATCCTGCAACAACAGGGCTACGGCCCGGTATATAATTCCGATGTGAAGCACCCGACGGACGAACAGCGAATTGATAACTAATTGAAAGGATAGTAAGTGAGTATGACCATAATTGTGTTTCTGATCTGCCTTTTCACGGGCGGTGCGCTGTTCTTTTCCGCCGCCGCGGTGGCACTGCGAACATTTTCACGCGTCAGATTACAGGATGCGTTCAAAGCGACAAATAAAGAGAACCTGATCAATAAGCTCGAAGCGAATGTCGAAAAGCTTGTTTTGGCCTGCTCCTTGTATCGCATCATCTTCAACATGTGCATATTGCTGTTGTTGGTGGCGGCTTTTATGACCGCGCGCCTGCAAGGCCGGGAAATGGGCCCGTCGCCTTCAACTGTGAATCATTGGCCCTTGTTGTTTGCATTTGTAATCGCCATGCCGATATTTCTGGTTTTCAGCCTGGCGATACCGCACGCCTGGGCAAAATACGCAGGTGAAAAAATCCTGAGCCGAACATACGGCCTGGTCGTGTTCTTTGCGGCTTTGGTCTGCCCGATTCTATACGTCCTCAAATTTACCGACGCCCTTATTCGCAGACTTTCGGGCGTAACAGAAACAACCCGCGAACAAGAGCAGGAAGAAAAACAGGAAGAATTCCTCACCGAACTCGAGCAGCGAAGAATGGCAGGGGTCGTCGACGAAGAAGAGCAGGAGATGATCGAGAACGTTCTGGAGCTAAGTGACAGTACGGCCGATGAAATCATGACACCTCGCACCGACATTGTTGCGGTCGAGGCAAATTCCGACCTTCAAACGGTTCTGGACACTGTTATCGGGGCGGGCCATTCGCGTGTGCCGGTCTATGAAGACAACATTGACAACATAGTCGGGCTTATCTACGCAAAGGACCTGCTGACCGAGGTGGGAAAATCCGCTACAGATTTCAAGCTGTGCGAGAAAATGCGAGATGCCTATTTTGTCCCGGAGACAAAGCCTCTCAGGGTCCTGCTTCACGAATTTCAAAATCAAAAGCAGCACATAGCGGTGGTGCTCGACGAATACGGCGGAACAGCCGGTATTGTCACCATCGAGGACATTCTCGAAGAACTGGTCGGGGAAATAACCGACGAGTACGAAAAGACGACGCCCAAGCCTGTACGGAAAATAGACCAGAGAACCATCGAAGCCGATGCCAGAACGTACATTGACGACCTGAACGACGACTTCGAGTTGAACCTGCCCGAAGACGAGGATTATGATACGGTGGGAGGGTTCGTTTTCTCGCACCTTGGCTACATTCCCAAGACCGGTGAGACCTTCGATTATGAGAATCTGAAATTCACCATTCGCTCGGCCGAAGCCAGAAGAATAAAACGCATCAGAATCCAGAGAGCTTCCGAGCAGTAACATGTTGAGCAAGGACCTGGCTATCTGCATACGCGCGGTTGACTACTCCGAAACCTCTCAGATCGTTTCGTTTTTTACAAGAGACACCGGGAAAATAAGCGTAATCGCCAAAGGCTCGAAAAGACCAAGATCGGCGTTTGACGGCCCGATCGAAATATTCTCTACAGGCCGGATCGTTTTCTCCCATGCCCCCGAAAGAAAACTTGCCACCCTGACGGAATTCGAACCCCGGCCCGGCCGTGTATCGAAATACGAAATGCCGGGCGTCAGATACGAACTCGGTCTTTACGCTTTGAACTGTTCCTATTTCGCAGCAGAGTTGTTGAACCATTTGACGGACGAATACGACCCGCACCCGGAACTCTTCGACGACTTCGCGCAGTTTCTTCAGGATACCGCCGAAGCGCCCGACCGCGTCACCGCACTGGCACTGTTGATATTCTTTCAGTTGTCTTTGCTAAAGCAGGTCGGCGTCAAGCCAATCCTCAATGCCTGCGCAAACTGTAAGTGCCGATACGGGCCCGGCTGGTCCGAGGCCTACTTTAGCAGCAGCGCCAACGGCCTGGTCTGCAGAGACTGCGAGGACAGCTTCCCGGACAAAATCAGGCTCAGTGCTGAAGCTGCAAATATTCTGGCTGATTTGAAGTTGATCGCAAAGGCAGACGAGAAAATGCTGAAGGAAATCGAGAGAACTCTGGTTTACCACTTCACCGAGCTTCTCCACCGCCCGCCCAGAATGGCAAAACACTTCACGAAGTAGAATGAAAGAATATTCAAAACATCGACCAGGTCGGTGATGAGCAGCGACAGAAAACGCGATGGTCAGTTAGCATAGAACACAGGGAGATGATTATGGCTCATAAAACTTTTTTTACTTTTATCACGGGTCTTTTCCTGACCGCCGCGGCGATTTCTGGGCAGGCCCGGACGGAAAAATGCACCCCTTCGATACCATCGGCGCTGCCGGGAGTGGCGATCGACTATTTGCCGTCCCAAACACACGATTACGTGGGCTCTCCGAGCATAGCGATCATATCAGACGGCCATTATATCGCATCGCATGATCTGAAAGGTTCGCACACGCGTATTTTTGAGTCTGTTGATTCCGGCAGAAGCTGGAAGCGATTGACCGAGTTGAGTGGGCAGTGGTGGTCAACGCTTTTTGTTCACCGGGGCCGACTCTATATTATCGGCACCGCCAGACGTAATGGTGACATGGTCATCCGGCGCTCGACTGATGGCGGAAGAACGTGGACAAGACCCAACGATGAAAACACAGGGCTCCTGGCCAGGGGCAGGTTTCATTGTGCTCCCGTGCCGGTGGTGGTTCACAGGGGTCGAATCTGGCGGGGTTTCGAGATTGACAGGGGGCACTATAAATGGGATGCACTTGTCATGTCGGCGCCGGTCGAAGCCGACCTGCTGAATGCGAAGAACTGGCGGATGAGTAATAAACTTGTGGTTGACAGACGGGCCAATATATTCAAATGGCTGGAGGGAAATGTTGTGGTGACTCCTGACGGCAGGCTTGTCAATATGATTCGCACTCAAAAGCCGGCGGGACGCGCAGCCATGATTCACATATCCGACGACGGCAGGGAACTGGGCTTCGATCCGGTCAAAGACATGGTCTCCTTTCCGGGCGGATCGAAGAAGTTCACGATTCGTTACGATAAGGTGTCGGGCAAATACTGGAGCCTGGTGAATATTATCACCGACCCCGGCCCCTTGGAGGAGCCGCCTCAGGACCACAGAAATACTCTGGCCCTGACGTGTTCGAAGGACTTGCGTAAATGGGAGGTTCGGTACATTGCGCTTGCTTTCAGGCAGGGTGAGCACTTGACGCGGGAGAATAACAAGTTCGGCTTTCACTACATCGACTGGCTGACTGAACAGGACGACATCATTTTTGTCTCCCGGACGGCGTGGGGTTGGGACACCCCGCGTTCTCACGATGCCAATTATATGACGTTTCATCGGATTGGTGATTTTCGCAGTAAGACCCCGACCGACAGGCCGCTTTATGCCGGCCCCTGATCGCGCAGTCTGATTGAGTGTCCCCTGGTACTGAATTAAGTTGACCCCGCCGGATCATTTTGTGCATACATCCCCCATAGAAGAGCCTGCAAGAGACCGGCTTTAACCGCGTCAAAATGCCCGGGAAACTGCCCTTTTACGAAATCGCGGAAGACAGGCTTGAGGGCTTGCATTTTTGACGGAGTTTTGATACGATGAGAAAGTAAACTTGGCCGATTGAGACGTGAATGAGATTAAATGAAAATGCCCGATAAAACCATGCGTCAGATATGTTGGATTAGCTTGTCTGCCATTTGCTTTCTTCAATTGTCGTTATGCGGATGTGTTGACTCGATCTGTTCACCACCCAAATTAAACTCTGGCCAAGTCCAGCTTCGCCATATGATGAAAGACAGACCTCCAATGCGCCGGTACGAATCCACAGACGGCACAAAAAAAACTGTGAGCGAAAGCGATACTATTTGGAAATGGGCAGTGCGAAAATTCTCAGGGGAACAACTGGGCCGGGTTATACATTGGAATCCTGAAGAGCCCGACAAGCCAAAGGCATATTCCGCCGATCACCAATACCCTTCAGGGAACAGAAAAGGCTTCATCCGCGTTAGAAAAAAACACATGGTTGGCAGACTCAGGGGCCGGCCAATCCAATTTGAGGCACTTTGGTTTTTCCTTGTCTTCGAACTAAACAACATCGAGGGCGCGGCACAGTTCCATCGGGTTTATGAGGAAGCCCTGGCAGGAAGAGTCTCCCGGACATCATGGATAACTCGTAATACTAAGATCGAATACAATGCTCTTTGCAAAACCGTTGCCTTTTATAACGATGTCTGGGCCCCATGGGCCGCGAAGAACGGCTTCAAAACGAATCCCGAAGTCTGGCGAACCACTTTGCCTGATACATATCGCAAATGGATACGACAATACCGGGACAAGACCGGTTACCCCTGGGATACCTGGGGTCACTATTACGACACCCAAATGGTCCCCTATTTGAGGCGTGTCGATGCTGCGAACAAAAGTCATACGGCCGAGGGGTCGAGATCGTAATGACGACTATGACCGCTCAGCCCGGATCGGCAATCCTACTGCCTGAATCCCTGGCAGCCGAGGCGGCGGTATTGTCGTCGATGGTAATCGAAGTGGCGTGTATTGCCCAAGTAACGCAGATTGTCAAGGCAGAGACGTTCTTTCGCATCGGGATGCGACTGCTGTTTGAGCCTATCGTAGTAGCCGACATATCACTCAGGGCGATTTTCTCTTTGGTAGAACCTGGGCTTTTCGCATATAATAGTTCTGCTGGGACCATACGAACCACGTGGCAGGATGCAATAGTGATATAGAGAAAGTGGAGACCAGGCAGAGACCAGACACGAAAGGTTCTGAATTAGAAATGATGTAAAGACTTGTTAATAAAAGACTTGGCCGAGTGGCGGAATGGCAGACGCTGGGGACTTAAAATCCCCTGCCCACAAGGGCGTGTGGGTTCGAATCCCACCTCGGCTAATGGGTTATTGAGCCAAAAACCCAAAATCAGAAAATTATGGTTCTCATCCCAAAATTTTAACTTGAGCACATGGGCGTTGGGCTTTACATGCTCATGATACGTTTTCGAGTTGTTTGGGAAGTTTTAACAGGCCTACCTTCTCTTTCGAGTGCGACTTGCACTATTTATTTTTTCCCAGTTCCGTCATTTATGGCCTGCTTTATTTGTTCAAGCAGCCTCTTGGCATCATTGTTTTCGCTCTGCAGCAAAAGCTCCTTTTCACATGCATCTTTGGCCGAAGAGATATCCCCAAGATGAAAATGAGCAACAGCAATTGCATAGTGTAAATTGGGCAATGTCGCATAATTAATTACAGCTTCTTTAAAATACTTTATCGCCTCTGACGGTTTTGTCTGATTCAGATATTGAACGCCAGTCTTTAACAAATCCTCAGCGTATTTACTTCTGGACACTTTCAACAACTCCATAGTGGTTTTCGATTGAGCTTGAGTAGATTGAACAATAACTTTTGCTCCACTGTGAGTTGGATTCAATTTAAGCTCCTCATTGCTTGCCTTGATTGCCCGCTCTATCTTTCCCTGTTCCAGGAATATCTGCGCTATTTGATAGTTAAGCCCTTCAAAGACAGCCTTGCGTTTTAATATCTCAAAAAACTCAAGCGCTTCTTCCAATTGCCCTTCTCGCTGCAGTTCTATGCCATGACAATACACCCGATGAACTATGTTATGTAATATTTTAGGATTGGGTCCGACTTCTAAAGTCTCCGGCAGGTGTTCTTTAACCAGATCCCACGCTCCGATGGTACAATGCCGTTTGATCAGCCACGGATATAAACCGGCTATTGCGTTATCGCCAAGTTTACGAACCCATTCAGGAGTTGATGGATTATTACAAAGCTTCTCGATAGCTTTTTTCCTACCAGTTATTCTCCTGTATATAAGATGTGACTGACGACTCTTTGATTCCGGATGTTCGGCATAAATT
>SDBT01017399.1_pt1 | contig 11357 bp, 12 predicted proteins | sample 2277101 | NCBI WGS metagenome assembly SDBT01 (sample SAMN10404973, study PRJNA504765) | marine sediment metagenome | isolation source: marine sediment core GS10_PC15, 103 cmbsf | place: Arctic Ocean: Southern Knipovich Ridge | collected 2010 | reverse complement strand
TTCAGATAGTAAGGTACGCAACCCCCGAAGCAAAGTGTTAATGGTGACGATACTATTATCAAATCCTCCAGAATCATTTGCTTTCAGAGCCAGGTACATAAGATCTCTTGATTTATTAAAATCTATAAGGGTCTGAGCAATCTTCAATTTCTGTGAAGAAGTCAAGCTGCCCTCGTTCAGCTTAATAGTTGCCAACACTTCGAGATAACTTATCTCCATTGCAGCCACTCGTTTGTTCATGGTATCTAGTTGTGGCATCCCGGCGCAAGCCGACATAAGCATTAGTACCAACCATGCGTATAATATATGCTTCATAACGGTATTACCTCTTGAATTGGAGACCAGTAGTAGTAACCGCTCGTAAGGCTCCATTTCCTACAAGCAGAGCAAGGTTCATTACTGCGTAGACGTTAACAGACATGAGTGGTTGTAGTAAAGCGAAATTACTTTCCAGGATCATAACCCCAGCACCAACTGCATTGAGAATTAAAGTCTTCGATGTATAGAAAGGTTTAGTTGTTGGTTTCTTCATGATAGTCTCCTAGTGTTTCCACTCGATAGTTAACTTCTTCAGACCTTCTTTATAGAACATGTGCATTAGTTTTTCACAAGTTATTCTTGTATCGGTAATGCCCATCTGATACCCGATCAAGCTGTAGTATCTACCTAAACCAACGCACCCTACAAAGTTCTTAACATAACTTCCTCGATGGGCGAATAGACATTTATACCTTTGATCATCACCAATACGATCATCATCAAAAGCGTATACATCTAGTTCTGTATTCAACATGATGAAGCAGTCACCATAGTCTTCTGATTCATACTGGAGAAGTTGGTACTCCCCGACAGGTACACAGGACGCAAAAGGTTTACCACCTCTACTACCCTCGTTCGGAACCCAGGGAGGCTCTAATGTTTGACAGTACCGAACACCATCAACACGCAATTCCCCAGGACACCCAAGTTTAGGATGGTCTGCAAAGCGTATGATTTTAGCTTCTTCAATCATATCGAGGTTAAAAAAATATAGCTTATTAAAGAAATTACTATTGCAAATAACCCAATGATAATTCTTGAACCAACCCTTCTAATTAATTTAAATATTTCATCTAAACTTTTGTTATAGGAAGTATGTGCAGTTTCACATGCGGCCATGTGCATTTTTATCATCGTAACTGCTTCTTGTGAAGTTTTCCTTGACTCAAGATCTACAATGAGTTGCGCTGTTTCAGCCATAATGCCCCCGATTATTACTATTATGAAATACCTTGTGCGTTTAAAAATAGCCGTAAATCACCCCACGTAACAGACGTAACATCTGTGTTGGATGGATTATCTCTCGCTATTCTTAACGCAGCTAAGGCATCAACCCGCGCTTGATCTTTAGGATCAATAGGGGGTTCGACATAAGGATCAATAATCTTCCCTGCATCCAACCATTCTTGCACTTGTGGGTAGTCTTTCCTTGGGTATAATTTATCCCCATTACTATAAGTAATTTCAACTTCTGTTAAATCTACATTGCGCCATTTTATGGATAGTATGTTCATGTTATAGCTCCGATTCTAAAGTTATCATGTTATCTACCAGTATAACGCTCTCACCAACAACCAATGCTGTGTTATAGTTTTCTAACTTAATATTACCGCCGTATACTGTCATACCATCAGAAGGGCTTGAGTTGCTAGTTGGGTCAGCAGCAGCACCATTTCTTATAATAGTAGCAAGTGGGGAGGCTAAAACACCGACAGTTGGGGCGGCTCTCATAGGTGTATCAAAAACTATTGCAAGGTGCAAGGAACTTGTAGTGGATGCAAAACCAGACATTCCATCCCCTACAAATCTGTAGTAACGTCTACATAAAGCAAAGTCTTCTCCGTAAGGTCTACGCTCGAATTCAGTTGGTGCATCCCCAAGTTCAATTTGCCATTCAGTAACTTCAATGTTCTTGGTAGTAATAGCCCCGACTTCTGCTTTAAGTTCTAACTCAATACCGTTACTACAATCACCCATAGAAACATTATTAAATATTAATGTGGTAGCTGTGGTGTTGTTTACAGATGTCCCTCCATCATTACTTATCTCAGTAACAGCACTAAAAGTATCAAGAACGTCCGCTTTTCTTACATATAATGTAAAAGTCTTTGCGCTCCCTACATCATGGTAGACTTTTACTGAAACCGTAGCTGTTTTATTTTTTAAATTAACTGCATCTTTAGATTCAATTCTATGCCTATGGTGAATGACCCCGGTTCCGGTTATAGTTACACCACCTATTTTATGAGCATACCCAGAGGAACCAACACTAGCGTTACTGACAGTAGTTGCCGTACCCGCAGTTACTAGTGTTCCTTCAGCCATAAATTCAAAACGATCACCAGCGGATACATAGGTACCGTTAGCTGTTGATGCGTCACCTCGTTGCTGAACTCTACCATCACCATTAATGATTAAATTCTTTCTTGATACGTTTGCAAGTTGTAAGGCTGCACCATAATCGGCTGCTTGATTAAATGCCAGGAGGTTTGCAGATAAGCTAGTCTGTAAGAACGTGAGCATATTTGCAGTGATGTTAGATATTAAAAAGGACTGTACCTGTGCATCAGTGATTCCTAGTTGAGTAAGTGATGCAGCTAATGTGGTTTCGTCCAGTACTGCTTCCCAAAAAGTCGAGGTAACTACCGATCCATCAAGGCTACCAAAGTTTTCAAGACCTGTTAACCCTGAGTTCCAGCCTAACAGCTTACTTGCAACTGGATCTGAGAGTGTGAGATCTGAGAACGTAGAATCAATGTCTAAAGCAGGTTGTCTGCCTAGTTGATCGTTTAGCTCCTGGATAATATTGATGATCTTGTCGAACTGGTCTTCATGAATTTCCGGGAAAAATGCACCCTGATTTAGGAAATCCGTTGCCTGAACTAGTGGTGAAGATCTGTAGATAAAGATCTTCTCATCTGTTGTAGGAGTTGCGACAGTAGTAACGTCCCCTCCTCCAGCATCCCCAACACCAGATACCGTATAGTCTGTTGTCAAAACCAACGTAGCAACAGTGCCTGTTGATATAGTGGTCTTCGTAACTATAAGTTCAGTTTGAGCGAGGATTCTAAAGTCATAGGCGAAGACTACAGTCGAATCATTTCCTGTATAGGGGCCGGACTTAATTATAATCGTAGCGATAGTCATGGTGTTGTCCTCGTATTAATCTCTTGCGTAGGAAAGGGTTGTGGCTTCGGTTGAAATGGTCCTAGTTTTTTCCTATTTAATTGACTCTAGTGAGGGGACTTGGGCTTCTCTTTGTTCTCCAGCAGAGCGCGTTAAAAGCTGACCTAAAGCAACCCATGTCTTCATGTTAATCTGTCCCTTACCAAGTTTGGCTGCGCCCTCAAGGAACTTAGTGCCTTTAGGTGACATTAATATTGCGACCATTGTTTCCGGTAATCCCGCGCCGATAATAGCGCCCGTTCCAGCACCAATCGGCCCCCCGATCAGCCCCCCGACTACAGCCCCCGCACCAGCAGTTTTACCACGTACAACGAGTGATCCCGGCCCCCCGGCATTACCAGCTTTTGCGGATATCTCAGCAAGCGTCTTCAACCTGCTTTTGATTTCAGGTAATTCATCTTTAAGGGCTTCGGATAGGTTCTTGTTAAATTGTTTGCTCTTCGGATTGGTAATATTAAGAACCCACTTCTGAAGTCCGGGTACGTTTAAAGTAGTCGCCCCTTCTTTTGTTGTGGTGAACTTAGCAATCCCAGCCTCCATATCTTTAATGGAGAAGTCTAGTTTTGCTCGTTTCGTAGCTTCCTGCACAAGTTTTGCTGCACGACCTCTCAAGGACGGGTCACGAGCTATTTTACCCAAATCAGCACTAATCGCTTTGAATGCTTGTTTTGCAGCACCTAGCTTTGCCCCACCAGCAGACTCAGCCTTTCCGACAGCAATACCTATTTGCTGTCTTGCACTTACAAGCGTGTCCAGAGAGATGCCTAGCGTTTGTTGTTCGCCACGAAGTCCTTTACCTAACCGAACGCTGCCTGTAGCGGTTCTTGATTTTATGGTTTCTAGCGTTTGCTCAAGCACCTTCATAGCCTGCTTAACTTCAGGGAATGCTTTTGTAGCACTCATCTTGCTTAAAAGGTCTTCTATTGCAGCATGTGTATTTTTAAGTGCTTCTGGTGGTATTTTTACACCCGCTTCTCGTACAGCGGTAAAAAGTTCTTTTGTGGTTTTTGCCTGTTGCCCTGTTTGTTTTGAAATTATCCTTGAGCCAAGACTTTCAAACTCTTCAACTGATTGAGCTATTTGTGTTTTTGCTCTGGCTGTTTTTGCAAATGGAAAGCGAGTTAAACCAGCACCAACCACCCTTCTACCACCTTTAACTACCCCACCAACTACGGGGCCAGCTAACGGGCCAGCAGCCGCAAGACCTATATTTAATTCACTTTCTGGGGCAATACCTGTTTCCTGTGCGGCGACTTCTCCGGTAACTCCGCCGACTATCGCGCCACCTACCACACCAAAAGCCCTGAGGAGGCCGGGTAATGGTAGTTTTGCGCCAGTTTGAGCGCCCTTAATAGCACCAGCCATAGACGGGCCAACCTCCATTAACAGTTGGATTAAACCAGGTTGTTTTTCGACTTCCTCCCTGACAGCGCCTCTTGCTTCTTTAGGCACAATACCTAACGGGCCTTCTCTTGGTTCTTGTTTTTCTTCTGTCTCTATTGGAGTTTCAGGGGCTTCCTCTATTGGTGCATCAAGAGAGCTACCGGCTAATGGGCTTGTAGGCTCATCATCTGGCAGTTCATTGAGCGCACCAACAATAGCAGCCTGTTCAGCATCGTTAGGCTCATCCCCCTCTAATACAACAATGCCAAGACCCTCTATATTAACCTCACCCATTACTCATCACCTACAGGTTCTAATTTACCTGTTTCACTGTTAAGACGCAATTTAGGGAGTCCGAGGGTTGATTCTTCTTCCTCGCCTAAACCAAAGCGCTTTTGAAGAGATTTCTTACGTCTGTCTATTATCGTAAGAATAAGTTTTAATCTGTTTACTACCCTCTCTTCTGAAGTGAGTCCGGTTAATTTAACGTCTGCGATTGATCGTTTTATAACATCAACTGGAATTCGACCAGATGGTGTTCTGAGTCTTGCAAGAGTAAGCCCTATGCTGTTTTCCAAAATACTAAGGCCGGATAATGTTGGGTCGTCAAACATACCTTCCTGTTCGTCCAAACTTAAATCAGAGCCACTAAAGGCTAACTCTCTAGCACTTTCTAGGATTTTATCGGCACCTAAATCAGTAAGGATGCCCTTTGTAATTTGCCCGGTTGACCGCAAACTACCACCAACGCCCACTAAAGGCAGGAATGCCTTATTATTTTCAATTTCGTCCAGCAGCTCAATGATTGGTTCGGATGCTTCTGCTATAAACCCTAATTGCTCCCCACCTTCAACGCGACCCTTTCCTGTGGCAGCACCTTCTGCTCTTGCTTCTGCCTGCTCCTCTATCGAAGGAGGAATAACACCAAGAACGGAGCGCATTGTAGAACCCATAGGCACCCCCATTATTGCCGCGAAGTCAGGTGAAACAGGTTTGTCAAGCTCTTTCTGTGCCTGAATGGCCGGGCTGTTTTCCATAATAAAACGTGCTAGAGAAAGATGCCCTGACGCTAGTTGAGTCTCCCCACCCAAAAGAAGTTTTCGAGAGGTATCAAATAACCTAGCTACGCTCTGCATAGATTCACTAGCTGGTTCTTCCCCTGTCAAGGGGGCTAAGACAGCCGGAGAGTCTATTACATTATCCGTCCCTTCTGGTGTAGTTGAGATCAAATTAAGATCACCAGTTATAAGGTTGATATGCTCTCTAGTGGCTTTAAGTTCTGCCTGTTTTACTAAAAATGCCATATTAACAGTAGTTTCTATATCCCTTTTAGATTTAAACACATTCTCTATGCGTCTTCTTTGTTCTCGATCAACAGGCGGCGATAGAAATCTATTTATCCCATCGTCTATTAATAACTTTTCAGCTTCTTCAGTTCGACCCTGTATTAACAATCTATCCATGGAAGCAAGAACGGCTCTTTCCTGATCTTCCTGTACATTCTTTAGTTCTTCGGCTCCCCCATAACCACCACGAAGAGCGCCGTTATATGTATTGGGTATGTCTTCTTCCAGAATCCTTTTAAGATCTTGAGGATTTTGACCCGCATCGTCCATTATTGGAGACATTAGATTCTGACGAGTCTGCTCTAGGTTAATACTTCCTATTTCTGTTGCTTTAGCCGCAGCCACGCCGGTAGCGCTTGCTTCCGAATCATTCAGGTCAATTGCAAGCTGAGAAATGCTATCTTCTGAAGCCCCTGATTCTATATGTGAACTTAAAATATCCCGTTTTCTTTTCGATAAAGAAGCGCCATATCCGCCGAGAATATCCTGTTGAGAAAAATCTGATTCCTTATCTGTTTTAGCAAACTCCTGAGAATTTTCTAAATCGTACTGGTTCTTGAGCCTAGCCCGATCCACCGTATCCCTACGGTTATCCTGCTGTATTCTTACCCTGTTAAACTCTTCTTGAAGTTTGATCCCTTGATCAAACAGTGCGTCACCAATACCCCCAACAGCCTGCCCGGTAGCAGCCCCCTGGTTGGATGGTGTTGCACGAGCAGTTTGGAAAACGGCAGGCGCGGCTCTGTTCTGGACACTTCCTTCAATAACTTTAGGTACAGTAGGCATTAGTTTATTCCAAACGGGTTAGTAAATCTTGAGGTATCAGTAACAGGACTTTGTGGCAGACCAGTAGGCCCAGTCGTTCCTGTTGTTGTTGGTGCCGCACTTCCTTGATTAAAAGTATACCACTTGTTGGCTACACTGCCCGCAGTCGTTAACAAAGTTCCTTGCGATTTAGATTTCCCTTCAAAGGCGGCTAACTCCCCCTCCGACCTAAAATTTTGACCTTGTTGTGTAAACCCGATAGATTCACGACGAGCATTGTTTCTGATAGTAAGAGCGTTTAGCTCCCCGATGGTAGCAGTACCCGCTATCACATCTTGTGGAGTTCCAGATCCTAGAGAAATGTTACCCGCACCAAAAGCTACTTTCTGTGATCCTATCTGTTGCGCTGTTCCTCTGCGTGAGGCGGCTTCAGCTTCTTCTCCTCTAAGTAAAGCATCCGCTGCTCGCTGATCAGAGATAATTTTATTATTTTCTGCTACTTGCTGATTGAACCTCCCGGTAGCCCGAGCAGCACTAGCTTGTTGAATCCCCCCAATTGCAGTAAAAGCAATACTTGCTACCTGGAGAATAGTAGTCACCTCACACATAATTAAGTCCTCATCTCAAATCTATGAAACGGTAGTTGAGACACGCCCCAAGGTTCAGGTTCAAGTATAGTAAACCCTAATCTCTTTAACCACACAATAGATTTTCTGTTCCTTGCGTCAACATAGTTAATCAATATAGGGCATAACCGCTTCATTTTATTCATATAAGGAACCGTTTGTCTCATGAACGTCTTTGAGTATTTATCGATAGATTTACTCCCTAATAGCCATGGCACCCCGATCCCAGATAACACAGTAAGCACGCCAACACCAAATATACACAATAACTCTCCATCGATTCTACCGGCCCAGACCATTATAGAGCTGTTCAAAGACATTTCTAGAACTAAAGCAGGATCTTGACCTGTCGCAGCTTCGATCTCTTCTCTATCAGGCTCTCGTAAGATCAGAGCTAGTTCGAGAACATCGTCCATAGTGGCTTCTGTTATTTGTACTTCGTTACTCACCGAAATCCACCACCGGTGTTACCCCAAGTACTGTTATGGGTAGGGGGTCTACCTGCCTAACAAACAAGGTTCCTTCTTGTCGCCATTTAGAGTCAATAGCGATGGTTGCTTTTCCTGTAAATAGAGCTACAGGCTCACTATACTTTTCAGCAGCAAGCCCTCTTTGCTTAAACTCAGTAAGATGATCAACATCATACCCGACCCATCCTCCTCTTGAATTTAATATCTCCAACACTACTTCTTCTACAACTCGCCTCTTACCATAACTGTTGCTATCCCCACTAAACTCTGAAGGTAACGTTTCTATATCTGATACATAAGGAAGGCCAAGTTGTATTCTGCTTGCATCATAATCTAAAGGAACAATCCCGTTCGTAACTACCTTCCGGGGGTGAACATTTCCGTTAGCAAGGATAGCTACAGTTTTACCTTCAAGATGACCAGCTCCTGAAACAGAAGTTACTGTCGATCTGACCTCTCCCCCAGATTCATACTCAGTAAAACCAGTTGAATCTATATCAACTCCTGAGTATTGGTCAGTTAGTTCAAAAGTCGTAGCCGTTTTATTAGCGATAGTATACCTTTTGCCATTCAGCTCTGTCATACCAACTACATCGTTGAAATCGACTTTATCTCCATTTGAAAATCCGTGGGTATCGGTAGTGACAACACAAGGGTCGGCTTTAGTAGCACCAGTAACAACAATTGGGTTATCAAAAGTTAATCCAGAGTCTACAAAAAAGGCGTCATGGATGTCGGCTATGTAGCGAGAGTGAAGTCTTTCAACATATCGTTTCTCAACTCCCCCAATCACTCGTTTAACTATAAAATAAACAGCGTCTTCGTCTCCTTCAGAGATAGAACACACCGATTCAAAAGTTCCGTCAGTATTGTGTTGGTGCCACGCCCAGACTTCATGTTCTTTTAGATAGGTTAAACCGATCAGATGTCCATCTGTCATTACCACCCAGATGATCGAGTGTGGGGCTTCAGCGTATGCCCACTCTTTTATAGTGTGTCCTTCAAATAAATGACTAGCTAATATCGACAGATCCACACCATCATATAGTCCTGTGTTTTCAGTAAACTCAAGAGTTCTTACTGTCTGCCCTTTTTCCTGTACATATATAATCTGATTACCTATTACTATCGGAGGGACATCAGAGCACCCTCTTTTACCATGAGGATCTGCTCGTATGTTGTTTGGAGTAATCCCCCCTCCGTCAGCAGGGCCGGTAAAAGCCCAAGGGCTACCTGTTGAGAACGCTATCAGAGCTTTATTCAAAGGAACGAGATGTCTTATAGCGTTTACTTCTCTAGCCACCACAGTTACTTCGATACTGTCATCATCTCGTGGAGGTATCGACACGTTCATGTTCGGATACACCCCAGTTTTAGACATCCAGGTTGTCTGGGGTTTATTGTTAGTGCCCGCTAATGTTATCCTTTCTTGAAAATAAGCCACACAACTGGCGTAATTGTTAGCACTACCGAAAGGATTATTATTCGATGGAGGAGGCGTCTGCCCATATTCCGGTTGGATATTATCATCGATAAAATCTGTTGTATCAGAAGAGCCAATAAATCCATAAGACCCAGAAGCGTAAGGGCGTTTGTATATGTTATAGTAATCAGCTCCAGAAGCTGAACTCCAGGCTATGGTTATGTACCCGGCCGCAGGCCATGCTACCGCTCCAATTGCGGATTGGGAAGCAGTAGCTAAGCTCTCATCTCCTCCTGCAACAGAAGTTACTTTATACTCGTAGGTATCACCAGTACCCATAGTTGTTGGTGTTGCAGAAGGAGAAGCAGGCGCAACTAGTAAAGTTCCTCTTGTAACATCTGTTATAGTCCAGGCATCATGATCTGTACGAGTTAAATCTCTATCAGGATAAGACGCATGAGTTATGGTCATAACATCCGCTGATTGTGTATATTTAAGTAAAGTAAGATCGACTTCAACATACGTTGTTGTTAGAGTAAATACGCGGGCTGCTGTGCCTCCAGAAGAATAAGCGGTGAAGGCAACCCCATCGACCCCAACTAATTCAAAAGTAGTAGCCGTTTTATTAGCGATTATATAGAACTTATTATTAAGCTCTGTCATACCAACGACACCAGTGATATACACCTTGTCACCATTAGAATAACTGTGGGTCGCTGTTGTAACTACTACTGGGTTCGCTTGCGTGGCTGCTGATACGTTAAATGATGTTTCTAATACATACGCCCCGTCTTTAATAACTCTCATTATTAAATCACCGAACTCAAGCGTGTAAGTTTGTACAGTGCTAAAACTAAAAGGAATGACTCTCCCGACTACAGAAGAATCTTCTATCTCTCCAACAAACTGTAAACCTGCGCGGTTACTCGCGCCCCCATGAGTATGGATAATGTAATTTATACATTGAGCTAAACTAACACCGAATTTGGTTAGATCTTGACGCGCACGAAGTGCGGGGGCTAGCTCCCCTCCAGTAAAAGACGTTTGAGGTATGTATGAGGGCATTAGCTCCTCGCTTCTATCTGTGGGGCATCCCTTTCTGCCCTGTCTTCCCCAGATTTAATAGAATGAACACTTGCTTGATTAGTCGCTGTTACGAATTTCTCTTCAGCATTTTTGATATTTTTAACACTAGCGCCAAGACTCGGCCCCACTTCCGCGCCAAGTTTCCAACTCAACATTTCTATAAACAACGCGCTAAATAAATTAGGATTTGTTATGTTGGCGGTATAGACCAAAATAGCTGGAGAAATATCAGTAAATATATTTTTCGTTGATCCATCTGTGGATAGGTAAACTTCATAGGGGATGGCGTCAAGTGTAGACCTAACGGCTAAATACCGATCTGCAAGACAGTCTGTTGGGTACGTGTATCGATACGTCCACCCATCAGGGGGGTCTTCTGCGAGTTGTGCTAATGAGCTTTGCTTTCTAGCAAAATGCCAATCGAACAACTCTAAAACCGCCTGTAAAGAAGTATCATATACCGCATCGAAAGCTCTACGCTCTGTACTTTCTTCGGTATCTGACTGTATTAGTGCAGACGATTTTATGCGAGATAGCGATAGGTTCCATATCCCAACTTTACTAGCCACTATCATCACCATATAAAGCACTAATAGCGTTTGTGCTTCCCTGGGTTATATCCATTTTCTGAATCTGAAGTTCTACCCTTCGGCGTTTACCCCCCTCAGATTCATTCTCAGAAAACTCAATAACTTCGGCCCCCGCAGTAATCAAAACTTTTTTACCAACTTCTAGCTTCTTAATGCCAAGCTTCTCAAGTTCCTCATCACCGAGACTTATGCGAAGACCATAATCATACTCGTCCTCTTTTATGGGTGAAGAATAAAACGATTCAACAGCTTTCTTGTCGTCTGCTGTTCTCTTTAAATCAGTTAGCTTATGCTGTCCCATTATGTTCTCCGATAAGAGGAGCCGAAGCTCCTCTAAGGATTTATGTTAAAAAGGCAGGGTCACTCTGTTGGTCAAGCACCTTCTGGTTAATCTCACCAAGAGTCTGCCCTGGCTCCCCCGCTACCTGTGGGGTTTGTTCAGA
>SDBT01017398.1_pt1 | contig 11357 bp, 9 predicted proteins | sample 2277101 | NCBI WGS metagenome assembly SDBT01 (sample SAMN10404973, study PRJNA504765) | marine sediment metagenome | isolation source: marine sediment core GS10_PC15, 103 cmbsf | place: Arctic Ocean: Southern Knipovich Ridge | collected 2010 | reverse complement strand
AAATATTTTAATGATGACATGCTTTTATCTGTTAAAAAAAAATATTATATCTATCATTATAACAAGGGGCATGGAGAGATCTATTTTATTATTACAGGAATAGGCCAAAAAAACATAAAAAAAAATCTTGATCATTTTATTAAAGAGTATCATCCTGACAAGGATTTCCAATGGATCCTGACAGGTTTTGGGGGAGCCATTTCAAATGACCTGAAAATAGGCGAAATAGTTATCCCGTCTATTATCAGAAATGAAAAAGAAGTTTATAAAATAAATCCTGATGAATTTGATAAATCCCGGAGAAAAGCTTGCTTGTTTGAAGTGGACAGGATATACGGGGAAAAAGAAAAGGCCGGGCTAAAAGAGAGATATCCTGATATTGATATTATTGATATGGAATCAGCAAGTTTCTGTGAAATAATGGAAAAAAATAATTTTAAAAAATACTTTATTTATAGATCAATAACTGATGATCCGGGGTTCAGGTTCCCGGATTTCCGGCTGATCAAGGATTCTATTTTTAAGATAAAATCAAAAGACCTCTTATATGCCCTTTTAAAAGACATCCGTGAAATAAAATATCTGACCAGCTTATATAGAAACATCTCCCTGGCTTCCGGGAGTATCTATAAATATTTTATTAAATATTATGAAGATCAATATAATTAAAACAGACAGGGTCCTCTCCCCTACTTCCATTAATCTGGCAGATTATGTTATTAATCCTTTCCGCGGATGTGAGTTCGGATGTGTTTACTGTTATTCAAAAAACAACAAAAATATGACACGCAGAAAGGATGACTGGGGCTCTTTTGTTGATGTAAAAATAAACTGTATGGAAGTCCTGGAAAAAGAGATAAAAATAATAAAAAATAAAAATATCAAAGTATTACTAGGGTCGATAACAGAAATTTTTCAACCTGTAGAGAAAAAATTTCATCTAACTGAAAATATTCTTCGTTTTTTAAAAAAGGAAAAGATCTTGCTTACAATATTAACAAAATCTACTTTAATAAAAGAGTATATGGATCTAATAAATTATTCCAATAAAAACACTGTTTATTTCACATATAACTCGGCACAGATTAAAAAATTATTTGAAAAAAAAACACCTGATAATAAAGAGAGGCTGAAGATAATGAAAATGATCCTGGAAAATAATATCAGGCTCTCTGTTTATATCAGCCCTTTTATGCCTTTTATTTCAGATTATAAAACTATAATGGATGACCTCTCCATACTGCCTGATAAAGGATTCGACCTCTATTTTGAAGGATATAACATGCAGATGGGCAACTGGAAAGAAGTAAAAAAGAAAATTCCGGGAAAATTACTGGATAAGTATAATAAAATATATTCCAATAAGAAAAATTATAACAGATTCGGGAAAGATATAAGAGAAAGCATATTAGAATATAACAAAAGATTCAATTATAAAATAAAATTCTTCAATTATCCTTATAATGACTATTACAGAAACGAGCTGTAAGGCCGTTTATTTATTTATTTGAATAAACCTGGAAATAGAACGGTCATAAGTCTTTTCAACATTATCAGGAAAATAGCAGGCCGGGAGTTCTCCTGACCTTTTATGATACATAATACACTCACAGCACTGCCCCTTCCTGGAGCACGGTTCATAAGAACAATTACAATTACTCATATTTTTCGCTTTATTTTCACATGCCATAATAAAATCTCCCATACTGAATAATAATATATAAAACAATATTAAATTACAGCAAGATGTCAAATAAATATTTCTTGAAATTATAATTTAAACTATTATATATTTAGTTATGAATTATTTTAAACTGGAAAAAGAAGAATATTTCACAGGTGAAAAATTTGACAATCCCTTTTCCAACGGGCCAAGAATCTTTCAATTACATATATACCCGGACTTCAAATATGATAATAACTGGGTAGCAGCAATATGCGATGAGAATGAAGAGATAAATGATCAAAATAAAATCATGATCAATAAACAGATAATGCAGAGAAGAATCTCTTCCGGAAAAACTAACCGGCCTTTTATTAAAAGTGACGAAGTACTAAAAATATTAAATGATGTAATTGGAAAATACGATTTGGAATAAATAAAAAGTAATATGTAATAAATACATATTACAAATTATGATAACCCGGATTAATGATTAATATTCGACTTATGAAATAAATATATTACCTTTTATATATGCGGGAAAAACCTGACAGGACCAATATTGAAGTTCTATCTGCTAAATGTGAAAAGGCTTTTCTTGTCTCTATCCAGCAGGATATGATGAATGAAGAGGAAGCCCAAAATCACATAGCTGAACTTGCCCGGTTAGTGGACACAATGGGTATAGATGTTGTCGGGAAAACTATTGTAAAATTAAAAAAAATGAATCCGCGGTTTTTAATTGGCAAGGGTAAGGTTGACCAGATCATAACATTGGCCAGAGAAAAGGAGTCAGATATAATCATATTTGACGATGACCTATCCCCTTCACAGCAAAGGAACCTGGAAGAAGAATCACAGATAGCAGTCATAGACAGGCATGAAGTAATCCTGGATATTTTTGCTGACAGGGCAAGGACAAAAGAAGCCATGCTGCAGGTCGGCCTGGCAAGGATGCAGTACAGCCTGCCGCGCCTGAAAAGGGCCTGGACCCACCTTTCCCGCCAGCGCGGAGGCACGCGGGGCACAAAAGGGGAAGGTGAGATGCAGCTTGAAGTTGACAGGCGCCTTGTTCTAAAGAAGATCACGTTTCTTAAAAAAGAATTAAAAAAAGTAAAACAGCGCCGTGCTATTCAGAGAAAAAAAAGGATGCGTGTCCCCCTGCCCACAATCTCCATTGTAGGATATACAAATGCCGGAAAATCTTCCCTGCTTAATATTTTAACAGATGCAGATGTATTTACTGAAGATAAACTATTTGCAACACTGGACCCGACTACGAGAAAGACCCATTTGGAAAACGGACAGACCATACTTCTGACAGATACAGTTGGTTTTATACGCAAACTGCCCCATGACCTGGTTGAAGCATTTAAATCAACCTTAGAAGAGACTGTACTTTCTGATTATCTTATTCATATACTGGACATATCCAATCCTGAAGTTGAAGACCATATTAATACTACCCTCTCTGTACTGGATGAGATTGATGCACGGGAAAAAGATATACTCACTGTATTTAATAAGATCGACCTTCTGAATAATAATACTAATAAGATCCAGACATTAAAAAATACATATCCCGGTTCGATCTTTATCTCTGTGCATACCAGAGAAGGACTGGACGAACTGAAAAAAGCAGTTAATAGACTTCTTTATAATAAGCTTATCAATAAAAAAATGAAAATTCCTGTTAATAGATATGATATTGTAACATACATACATAGAAATGGAAAAGTATTATCAGAAGATCATACCGGTGAAGCAATTATTATTAAATGCCTGATAACCGAAAAAATGAGTAATATTATTACTGAAAAATTAAATATAAAAAAAACTCAATAAAAAATAGAAGTAAATAAAAAAACTTACAGGCACTTGGTGCTGAAAAACCACAGGGCCCAGTGGCGATAAATGTTATCGGCAATGCCACCTTCCTATAATTATCAATAATATATTATTATAATTTAAATTTCAACTATTATTACTGACATTTCTGATGGTAAAATAATAGTAAGCTTGAGCGACATGCACGCCCTAATGTGCTCTTGAGGCAGATGGCGTCATCCTCCGTGACCTGGCTTTGAGAAGTATCTCTGCAGAAGAATAAAGATAAATAAAAGGATACCAATTACGATCTTTGTCCACCATGAACTAAGGGTCCCCTGGAAGGTTATAAAGGTCTGGATAAGCCCAAGTATCAGGACTCCTATGAGCGTGCCTTCTACAAACCCGATACCCCCGGTTAGAAGTGTTCCCCCAATAACAACGGCTGCAATAGCATCTAACTCTAATCCCACACATGCCAAAGGATAACCTGATAATGTATAAAATGCATATACTATCCCTGCAAGCGCACTGCATGTACTGTTTAATATATAAATAAGTATCTTTGTTTTTCCTGCGGGCAGGCCCATAAGTACGGCGGACTGTTCATTACCGCCGATTGCATAAGTATTGCGCCCGAATTTTGTAAAGTGAGAGATATATATTCCTGCTATTACAATTATAATAAAAATAATGGCAATTACAGGCAGAAGGACTCCCCCGCCTAAAGGTATATTGAATTCTACAATGCTGTTAAAAAAATCATTCTTTATTGGAATAGACTCAAGACTGACAAGAAAAGCAAGGCCGCGCATAAAAAACATTCCTACAAGTGTCACCAGAAAAGGGGGTAATGAGAAGAAATGGATCAAACAGCCCATTATTAAACCAAGCACTGCGCCAAGTAAAAGGGCCAGCATTATAACCAGTAAAGGCGGGACATTATGAAAGAGCAGTTTAGCAGAAAAAAGACTGATAAATGCAACAACTGATCCGACAGAAAGGTCTATGCCGCCTGAAATTATTACAAAGGTCATGCCTATAGCTATTATTCCGACAAATGCATTATCAATGAATAGATTAACAAAGACCCTCATGGAAAAGAACCCTGTGTACATTATGGACCCGGTCAAATAAATAAGGAAGAATATACTGATAGTAGCAATGATCGGTATGTTTTTCTGTGTTAGCCTTATTTTCATGATCTTCTTTCCTTAATTCTGTTGAAAAACATAAACAATATTTTTCTGAATTTTTCTGACTGAATAAGTACTACAACAATAATAATGATTGCCTTAAATACCAGGGTTACTTCAGGTGGAATTCCCCTGGTAAGAACAGTGGTTGTAAGGCTTTGTATTATCAACGCCCCTATTATTGACCCGGCAAGAGAGAATCTGCCGCCCCACATGGTTCCGCCCAAAATAACTGCAGCAATGGCATCCAGTTCAAAAAATAATCCTGCATTATTCGCATCAGCACATTTGATATCCGCAGTAATGATAAGCCCTGCCATGCCTGCGCATAAGCCGGAAAAAATATAAACCATTGTTTTTATTAATTTTGTCCGGATCCCGATGATACGGCTTGCTTCAGGATTAGTTCCTACTGCTTCTATAAATAATCCTAATGAGGTTTTCCTGGTTAAGAGATAGATAAAAATAAATACAGCTATTGCTATGATTACAGGAAAAGGCAAGCCTAAAAGATATCCGCTTCCAATAAATTGAAAAGAGGAATGTTCAAAGACTAATGTCTGGCCTTTGATCAGCAGCTGGGCAATTCCCCTTCCTGCAACCATTAGGATCAGAGTAGCGATGATCGGCTGAATACCGATGTAAGCAACTAATAGTCCGTTCCATAATCCTACGATTATTGAAACTAACAGGGGTACCCCAATCACAAGTAAAAGCGGGGCCAGTTCTCCATACTCAAGAATACCATTAATATACCCCGGCCGTATTATGAATGCAGCAATAGCACCGGAAATAGCAATAACTGAGCCCACAGAGAGGTCAACGCCGCCTGTAGCAAAGACCAGGGTCATACCCATGGAAAGAAGCATCAAAGGAGCAGCCCGGTTCAGTATATCGATCAAACTTCCAAAAAGCCGTCCGTCTTTTATTTCTACATGAAAAAATCCTTTTGTAAAGATAAGATTAAAAAGAATTATAAGCCCCAATGCTATCAATGGCCATAAAAATTTATTAATATTATTATTTTTCATTCCACATTTCCGTGTGCTATTAAATGCATTATATTTTTTTCTTTGATCCGGTCACCTGTCAGTTCGTCAAGTTTTTTTCTATCTTTTAATACTGCTATCCGGTCACTGCATCTGATCACTTCTTCCAGCTCGGATGAAATAAAGAGGATAGCCATCCCTTCCCTGCTCAAAGAGAGGATCAGTTTCTGGATCTCTGCTTTTGTACCTACATCTATACCCCTTGTTGGCTCATCTAAAATGAGAAATTGCGGATTTGATGCCAGCCAGCGGGCAAGAATAACTTTCTGCTGATTACCGCCGCTTAAATTTTTAATAATCTGTTCTTCCGAAGGAGTAATTATATTCAGAACCTTGATATATTTATCTGAAATTTCTTTCTGTCTCTTCTTTGATAAGTTTTTAAATAACCCGTTCCGCGCCTGAATAGCAAGGATAATATTTTCCCGTACAGTAAGATCAGCGATGATCCCTTCTGCAGCCCTGTCCTCAGGACAAAATCCGAAATAATTCTCAATTGCCTTTCTTGGCGAAGAAATAGATATTTTTTTATTATTTAACAGGGTCTCCCCTTTATGCAGCTTATCTATCCCAAAAAGGAGCCGTGCGGTTTCTGTCCTGCCTGAACCGAGCATACCGGCCAGCCCCAGTATTTCGCCTTTGTATATATCCAGGTCCATTGCAGGTATGGCCCCCTTCCGTTCCATTCCCCTGGCCTGGTAAAAGAGTTCCTTTTTTATTTTTTCTTGAGGCTTTGTTTTTTTCTTATACTCTTCTTTTTCAAATTTTGCGAATTTTTTACCCAGCATTTTAGCTATCAGTTCTACTTTTGGAAATGTGCGGGTTTTATATTCTCCAACCAGCATGCCGTTTCTCAATACGGTTATCTTATCTGTGATCCTGTATGCCCGGTCTATAAAATGCGTAATAAATATTATACCGAGTCCGTCTTTTTTAAGCTTTTTCATTACTGAAAAAAGCTGTTCAGCTTCAGGAAGATCAAGACTGGATGTTGGTTCATCCAGGATAAGTATCTTTGCAGATATATCCAGGGCGCGCGCAATAGCTACCATCTGCTGTATTGCAGTTGAATAAGATGCCAGCGGTTTTGTAACATCAATATTTATATCAAGTTTTTTAAGAGCTTTTAGAGCCCTTATGTTTATCTCTTTCCAGAGGATACGGCCGTAATGCATGGGCTGACGGCCAAGGAAGATATTCTCTGCTACTGAGAGAAAGGGAATAAGATTTATCTCCTGGTGCACAGTACTTATGCCAAAAGATGGTGCTTCCACAGGAGAGTTAGGTATGAATTCTTTTCCTTCAAGAAGTATTTCACCTTCATCTTTTTTATACAGCCCGGTTATTACTTTTATTAAAGTAGACTTGCCGGCGCCATTCTCTCCCATAAGACCGTGTATCTCGCCTTTGTTTAAAGAAAAATTTACTGAAGAGAGGGCTTTTACACCGGGGAAGCTTTTACTTAAGTTATTTACCTGAAGTAGAGGTGTTGATTTATTCATAATGATGATAAAAAGGTGCTAAAAAGGTACCTGGTCGTGACATCTGTCGTTATTAAAACGACAGATGTCACGACCAGGTACCTTTTTTACACTCTTTTAAAGCTTTTTTTTACAATATAAGATAAGATTTAGAAGTCAAATCTTATTTTACTAAACAGATTTTGCTTGATATCATAGTAAAAAATGATAACATGTGAATATGTTTTCAGATGATAAGATAGCTAATGAGTTACAGGAAACTTTTAAAAACAGATTTAAAAGCATCAATGATCTGATCTATATACGCGCGCCGGGCAGGGTTAATTTAATAGGCGAGCATACTGATTATAATAACGGGTTTGTCTTTCCTGCTGCTGTTAATTTGGAAATATACGGGATCGCCTGCAAGAGGGATGACTCTGTTATACAGGTATATTCTGAAGATTTCCAGGAATTAAAAAATTTTGATGTGATTCAGGAAATAAAAAAGGAAGATTCCTGGATAGATTATATAAAAGGTGTTATTAATGAATTAAAAGATATTGGGGAGATAAAATACGGGGCTGATATTGTATTTAAAAGCACTCTGCCAATTGGGAGCGGGCTTTCTTCTTCTGCTGCATTTGAATTTGCAAATGCTTTATTATTCTCAGATATAAATAGTATTAAGATTTCCAGAAAAGAGCTTGCCCTGTTATGCCAGAGGGCTGAAAATAATTTTATCAAAGTGAATTGCGGTATCATGGATCAGTTTGCCGTTGGACTGTGCAGGGAGGGTTCAGCTTTATTTCTTGATACTATGAGCCTGGAATACGAGATTGTTGATCTGAATATGTCTGCGCATAAGATGATCATTGGCAATACAGGCAAACCGCGTACTCTTGCTGATTCAGCTTATAATACCCGGCGCAAAGAGTGTGAATCTGCTCTCTCTATATTAAAAAAAAATAATGATCAAATTGGATCTTTAAGAGATGTGGATATTGATATGCTCAGGGAAAATAAAGGCCTTTTTGAAGAAAATATATATAAGCGGGCTGAACATGTTGTAGAGGAGAATAAGCGCGTGCTTGATTCAATTGTTTTTTTAAAAGAAAAGGATTTGGAAAATTTCGGGAAATTAATGATAAGATCCCATGAATCCCTGCGTGATCTATATGAAGTGAGCTGCAGGGAACTGGATCTCATGGTTGAAGAAGCATTGAGTATTGACGGTGTTGTTGGAAGCAGGATGACAGGCGCGGGATTTGGCGGGTGCACGATCAGCTTGATTAAAGAGAATAGCGTTGATATGTTTATTGATAAAGTGGGAAGTAATTACGAAAAAGGAACAGGCCTTAAACCTGAGTTCTATGTTGTAGATGCTGTTAATGGCGCGGAGATAATAAGAAAAGGAGAATAATTATGGAATTTCGTTATAATCCTTTATTGGGTATGTGGTCCATGTTTGCTTCATCAAGGGAGGGTAGGCCCTTAATGCCTGAGGACCAGTGTCCGTTTTGTCCCGGTTCAGGAAAGGTGCCTGATAAGTATGATGTTCATTTATATCCTAATGATTTTCCAATTATGGAACTTAACCCGCAAGAAATAGATAAAGATCTGCTTGATTTTAAAACAGATGATAAAGATTTAAGGAAAAAGATAGAGCGTTTATATAAAACAAAAAAATCTTTTGGGCTTTGTGATGTTATATTATATTCTTCAGAACATGACGGGAAAATATATGATTTAACAAAAGAGCATATGGGGAAACTGATCAATCTCTGGGTTGAAAGGTTTAAAATCATGTCACAGGAAGAAAAAATAAAATATTGTTTTATATTTGAGAACAGGGGTGAAGCAGTGGGCGTGACCATGCCGCATCCCCATGGCCAGATCTATGGATATTCTGTTATTCCAAAAAAAATAGAGCTGGAATTAGATCATTCTAAATCCTATCATGAAAAAAATAATACCTGCATCTTCTGTGATATGATTAAAACAGAAAAAGCCATGGAAAAGCGGCTGGTTTATGAGAATTATTCTTTTATTGCTTTTGTGCCTTTTTTCGCTGAATATCCGTATCAGATCTACATATATTTAAAGTCACATAAACAGAGCCTGCCTGATCTTTCAGATAAAGAAAAAGAAGACCTGGGAAATATTTTACAGGTGATAGTTAAGATGTATGATAAATTATTTAATATGGAGTTCCCTTATATGATGTGTTTCCATCAGGCGCCTGTGGATGGCAATACCTATGATCATTACCATTTTCATATTGAATTTTATCCGCCTTTGAGAAATAAATTAACCCAGAAATTTAATGCTTCTTCAGAAACAGGGGCATGGGTGAGCGGTAATCCTGCTTCACCTGAGGAAAAGGCTATGCAGATGCATGGTATTATTAAAAAAAGTTGATTTTTTAATTCATTACTTCTTATCTATACAGAAACTGGTCATGGGCGGCTGCGGGTATCCCATTGAAAGATGCGCCACATCCAGCCGGTAGATCGCATCCTGCATCAGGCATGCGCGTCTGTCAGTTGCGGGAATTGTCGTTGTATATATGCGAAGCTCGCCGTTGACTGATGTGATAATCTCCTCACGCCAATCTCCCAGAATATCTGCCCACGCTGCGTGCCTGCCAATGATGTTTGTTGTATGGGTCTGGCCCATGTAATCGCGTATACGCTTACCGATCAGCAGTTCACGTTGAGGATCCCCGTCCCAGTAAACAGCACGGGGGCTCAGGCCAACATTCCATTTCTTTTCATCTGCTAAGAGCTCGCCTTTGGCTGAGTGAAGCCATCTGTTGGGCTTCTTCTTAGGGTAGTTCTTTTCGCCGCTGTAGCATTCCATTCCCGGCTGGTCAGGAATGAAATCCGAGCACAGGCCGGACCCGTGGACGTGAAAGGTACGCTCATCTATACCCCAGATCATCTTCCCTGTCCGGGCATCGACCAGGCAGACTCCATTCTTCGCTTGTGGCCGCTCTATACCATAGTAAATCTCAAGGCCCGGACGCGAGGGATCAATATCACCAACATAACAGTGATCAGGGTGTCCCAGATAGGTAGACCATAATCCCTGACCGTTGTCATCTATCACGCACGATCCCAGGATAATCTCGTCCCTGCCGTCGCTGTCAACGTCAGCCGAGTGCATAAAATGAGCGCCCGAACCCCTCTGGTATCGTGCGCCTTCTTCCCGGTTATTCCAGGTCCACAGCTTTTTCAGTTCGCCCTTGTAATATTGATATGCATCACATTTCATGATAGAGTAAGTACCCCGGGCTGCTATCAAGCAGGGTGTCCTGCCGTCGAGATATGCAATACCGATCTGGTTTCTGGATGAATGGTTATACTTTTTATCAGATTTTTTATACTTTTTTTCACTTTTCTTTTTACTGGGGAACCCTTCTCGTGAGGGCCAGTCCACCCGCGCCTTCTCTTTCCCTGTCATGCCGTCCCAGATGGAAAGATACTCCGGCCCGCTTTTGACTTTTCCGTCAGGCCCTCGCGGGTCGCCTGTACCGGTTTTTACGCATATCTCAGCCTTGCCGTCACCGTCGAGGTCGTAGACTACGTATGGCGAGTACCATATACCCCGCTCGATTGCCCAACCAAGGTCCTTGCGCCACAGAAATTTACCGTTGTGCAGGTATGCCTCAATCTTGTAGGTATCAGGACTTGGTTTCCAGTACCGCCACCACGGGTCGATGTTCGCTGAGGGCTGCTTGATAACGAAATCGTAATGCCCGTCACCGTTGAGATCAGCTATTCCAACTTTCTGGAATGTGTGTGAGCCGTTGAGTTTAATTGATATATACGGTTTGTTTTCCCGGTTAGGTCGTATGATGGCCTGCTCAGAGGACTTCTGTTCTTTGTTATTAATGACGGGGCGAACGGAATACCTGTTATCTTTATTGGGAGTTGGTGATCCGTCTATAAAGTCCGTTGTTTTTACAAGTGGTTCGGCATTCAGTTTTTTTGGCCGGCTGCTCCCTGTGGTTCGATAGACATTGAAGGCTATCTTTTTCGGATCGCTCTTCAGCAGCCGCCAGCCCAAATAAACCTTTCCTTCTTTAGTTGGCACAGCCACTATACCCCGGTTAATCTTATCCTCAATGCGGTGCTTTGCCCAGCCATTGATTATTGGC
>SDBT01017397.1_pt1 | contig 11357 bp, 11 predicted proteins | sample 2277101 | NCBI WGS metagenome assembly SDBT01 (sample SAMN10404973, study PRJNA504765) | marine sediment metagenome | isolation source: marine sediment core GS10_PC15, 103 cmbsf | place: Arctic Ocean: Southern Knipovich Ridge | collected 2010 | reverse complement strand
AGGGGGGTAGGGGGATGTAGGACAAAGGATACTGGATAGGTGATCCGGATATATGTATTGTGAGGATATATAAAACGTAGGGGCACGGTGCACCGTGCCCTTACCATAATATGACTGGTAGTTGTTTAGGCCTGTGAGGGATATCCAGATGATAAAAGATCCAGTATTCAACATGGAATATCTAAATGAAACTAATTTTTAATAATGAAAATTGTATCTTATCTTTAAATAATACATCTGAAAGGATATAGGGGATTATTGACAGAAACTGATATCGTTAGAAAAGCAAAAAAAGGTGACAAGGAAGCATTTTCTGAACTGGTAACAATTTACAGTGAGCGCATTTATAATCTAGCGCTACGAATTCTGCGTAACCGTGAAGATGCTGAAGATGTTTTACAAGAAACGTTTCTGACTGTTTTACAAAAACTGAACACATTTGACGGCCGGTCAAATTTTTTTACCTGGATTTACCGGATTGCCACCAATGCCAGCCTAATGAAACTGCGTAAAAAGAGACTGGTTTTTGCAGAATTACCGGAAAATCCTGATCTGGGTCCCCGTCATGATGAGCGGATCATGGTCGATTGGTCACAGGATCCTTCGTTTAATATTCAAAATGAAGAAATAAAAAAAATAATCGATACGGCGATTAATCAATTATCTGAAATATACAGAACAGTATTTATTCTTCGAGATATTGAGCAATTATCAATAAAAGAGACGAGTAAAATATTGAACATTTCCGAGGAAAATGTAAAAATAAGACTAAAACGAGCAAGAATGTTTTTGAGGGACAAAATATCCCAATATTATGAGGGGAGTGTGGTATAGGTATGAAATCACCAACTCATCAGAAAGTTTATAAACAAATATGTGATTTTATGGGGGAAGACATTAACGCCCCGGCCTGCAAGGAAGTTGCTGAACACCTGGATAGCTGTCCAAATTGTAAAGTCTATCTTGATACGGTAAAAAAAACAGTTACAATCTGCCAGGAAATTGAAAAAGAAGAAAAAATGCCTCAGGAAGTTAAAAATCGTCTGTTCAAGGTGCTGAATCTAACTGTGGATTTTTAGATTTTATTGTGATTAGAGTTACAAAAACCGATTATTGCCGGGAACAAATAGATATTGATGAAGTAAATTAGAAAGGTAAACAATTGGCCATATTAAAAAATCATGAACGTGAATATGTGGAAAATGTTTTTAGATTGGTAGAGAATGAAGTAAAAATATCATTTTTCACTCAAACACCGGAAAATCAGGCCGGGAGAGAAACACATGAAATCCTGGAAGAAATTTCGTCGATTTCCGATAATATTATATTAACGGTTTATGATTTTGAAAAGGAAAAATCCAAAGTTGAAGAATATCAAATCGACAAAATTCCGGCGATTGTGGTTGAGGGTGTAAAGGATTTTGGGATTAGATTTTTTGGAGTTCCTTCAGGATATCTGGTTTCCTCTCTTATAGAAGATGTTATTCAAATTTCAAAAAATGAGTCAGAATTGACTGATGAGACAAAACAAAAACTCAACGAGGTTGTGAATCCATTGAGCTTAGAAGTTTTTGTTAAACCGACATCCCCTTATAGCCCATCACTGGTAAATATTGCGCACCGGATGGCTTTGGAAAATGAAAACATCTCTGCTCATCTGGTAAATGTTTCCGATTATCCACATCTGGCAATGCGATTTAATATCGAGGATGTTCCACATACCGTGGTAAATGGGAAAGAATCGGTTGAAGGGGCATTGAATGAGAAAGATTTTACGGATAAAATTCTCGAGGTGTACAGAGGATGAGATACTGGATGCTGGATGCCCAAATGTGTAATTAAAAATTTAATAAAATATAAAGGTGGAAAAATGACAGGAAGAACTAGAATTGGTGTTATTGTCGCAATCGTAATGTTCGGTATACTTAGTTATGGATATTTATCAGATACAAATGGTGCATCATTGACAGAAAATCAGTCTAAACAGGAGAAGAGTGACAGCACTACAGAGGATCAGGAGAAATTTGAAGCGCCTGATTTTACTTTACAAACTATTACTGGCGAAGAGGTAAGTCTCAGCGACTATAGAGGAAAAATTGTATTTATCAATTTCTGGGCAACCTGGTGCGGTCCCTGCAGAACTGAAATTCCGGCCTTTGTCGAACTTCAGGACGAATATGGAACTGACAATTTGGTTATCCTCGGTATCAGTGTTGATCAGGGGGACCGCTCTGTGGTTACAGAATTTGCCAAGGAGTATAATATTAATTACAAGATTTTATATGCAAATGGAGAAGTAGTAGGTAAATATGGTGGTATACGAAGTATCCCTACAACGTTTATTGTTGACCGTGATGGGTATATAAGGGATGGACGGGTCGGATTTCCCGGAAAAGATTATTTTGTGCAGGTAATTAATTTTTTGATGTAATCTAACATTTATTTAAAATAAGGGTGGTAATTCTAAAAGTTATCACCCTTTTTTTATATTCTTGCTTAAGTTCTATCGGAATAAAGTAAGATTAATACGGGTTTTTCCGTAGCTAAACATATCCAAGGTAAGAAACTCCAGGATGTTTCTATAAGGATCATAGATGGATATCAGCGAACTCATTGAAAAATTGTCATTTCAGGTGGAATCGTTTCAGGAAGGATTTAAGATACTCTTTAAATCAAGGACACTTCCGGATCTGGCTAAGAGTTTTTGTCATATACTCAGAGGATCTCTGATGGTCTCCTATGTCAATCTTTATTTTAAATCAGCAGAATCGAGTACATTCTCGAGTATTCACGAGCAAAACAAAAAAATGCATCCATATCTGGAATCCTATGGCCTGGAGAAATCTTATACTATTCATGAAATGGATGACAGCAAGGCATTAGTAGCCGTCCTTCCGCATCATGATAATTCCATGTTTGTGATAATCTGTGGTCCAAAATTAGATCAGGCCAAGATCGGGGACTATGAAAAAATATCGCTTCAACTGTTTACTCAGCTCTTGGACAATGCTTATCAGTCCTTTATAATGAGAAAGGCCGAGAAGGATCTGATATTTACCCTGAACAATCGGATTCTTCAAATGAATAACCTCATTGATACGGGGATCGAACTTTCTAAATATGACGATGAGTCTTTGTTGCTTTCAGTAGCGCTTGAACGGGCCGTTGGGATGACAAACGCTTCCGGGGGACAATTCGTGGTTATAAGGGGAAATAAAATTATACAGCGAATAAGTTTTCCGGCAAGGTTTTCAACTAGAGGCAGAGCGGCACAGAGATCAAAAGATTCAACAATTGAAGCTACTTTTAAATTTCAGGGTGTTAAATTTCGGGTTACGCTTTATGACAAGGAAAGCCGGCAGGGTTTTGTCCCTTTTGATGAGACGGATCGTTTACTTTTAGATGCATTGACACGTCAGGCACATGCGTCGATCGAAAATGATTATCTGCAAAAACAGTCCATGGAAATGGAAACGGTAAAAAGAGAGCTGGCGATTGCGGCGACCATTCAACAGAGAATCCTACCGGAAAATCTTCCGGAAATTCCGGGTTATGATCTGGCCGGGAAGAATATCCCTGCTATAGAGGTATGCGGTGACTACTACGATGTCGTACAGGTTGATGATCATAAATATGCTCTGATCATGGCTGATGTTTCCGGAAAGGGAGTTCCTGCCGCCCTGTTAGTTAGCACACTTCAGGCTTCTCTGCGTGTCTATCTGGAAAATAATCCAGGGTTAACTGAACTCACTGTCCGATTGAATAAATTAATCTATCAATCAACAACAGCAGAAAAATATCTAACAATGAGTATTTGTTATCTTAATACGAAAACAGGTGAAATAGAAGCTGTTAATGCAGGACATAATCCTCCTCTGATTGCACGAAATGATCAAACTATAACAAAAATTACCGCCGGGGGGATTCCTGTTGGTATGGGGGATTTTGGATTACCTTATAAGAAACAGGATTTAAAGATTGAGCGAGGTGAAAGTTTCCTGATGTTCACAGATGGAATAACTGAAGCAATGGATGTTGACGAAGAAATGTATGATGATGATCGTCTTGAAACATTTTTGTTAAAAAATCGCTCAAAGCCGGCGACCGAATTTATTGAGGAGTTGATCGGGGATGTCGGGAAATTTGTCGGTAAAGCACCTCAGAGTGATGATATTACTGCGCTTTATTTAAGGCGGATTTAGCCGCAAGGCTGAAATCACAAATCTCAAATACCAAATAAATTTTAATTTCAAATTACCAAAAACATATTCTCCAACTATTTAAAGAATTTTATCATTGGTATTTGATAATTATTTGAGATTTGATGGTTGTTTTTTGTGTTTTTTGCCTTGTGTCTCAACAATTTGAATATAAGGATCTCAGTTTGTGTGAAAGATTTTGAGGATTTTACACAAGATTGTGCCGGCAATAGCAAAGATGCTTACAGCATGACAATCACATTGAGGTTGAGGTTAATTGTTTGGATCTGTATTTAGTTTTTTGAATATAGCCTAATATTTGTTATTTTTTATTTAAATGTGACTGAGAGCGAGTATCCGTATGGAAAAAAATATCCCCGCAGAAATCGAGTTGGTCATCCCGATCCTGCCAAGTATGGAACTAGCTGCTTCAAAAACCGCGCAAGCGGTGGCCGATTACCTTGATCTTGATGAAGAGAAAACTGCAGAAGTGACTATGGCTTTAATTGAGGCCTGTATAAATGCTTTCGAACATGGCAAAGGCAAGGATAAGAATGTATATATCCGTTTTATCCTTCAAGAGGATGCATTGATCATTAAGATTAAAGATAAAGGAAAGGGATTTGATTCAACAAAAGTTGAAACGCCGGATATAGAAAAAAAATTGCACAGTCGGAGAAAACGTGGTTGGGGATTACAGTTGATGCGCGAATTGATGGATGATGTCGTTATTGATTCCGGTGCAGATGGAACAACCATTACAATGACAAAAAAGCGGTAAGAAACGAAGGGAAAGATTATGAGTGGAGATAAATTTAGTTTATCGGTCGAAGAAAAAAATGATATTGTTATAATAAAAACAAATGGATATATCAATAATGTGGCAGGTGAGCAAATTGCCGAAATCTGTTCTAAAAAAATAGATGCCGGCATTAAGAAATTTCTTCTCGATTTGGAGAAATCGAGTATTGTTAACAGTATTGGTGTATCAATTATTATTGAAATTATCGAAAAATTACTTGAAGTGAACGGTCATATCGGTTATTATAATCTGGCTCCGATTGTAGCAAAAACCTTTAAAATTATGGGATTAGTTCAATACTCAACAATTTATGAATCGGAAGAGGATGCATTATCTGATATGCAATCAAAATAACCCACCCCCCTCTTTCCCCCTCCCTAATCAGATTAGGGAGGGGGATTAAAGGGGGAGGGTTAGTAAATGAATGGGTCGTTCGACTAGTAAAATGGAGTAATTTTATAGATGGAAACCGAAGATAATCTGAAACAATTTCACCAGACAAATGTCATAATCTGGGTATCGATTCTTTCATTTGTAATCATTCTGACCGCACTGGCTTATATTTTGGACAGTACAAATACGATGCTGCCTGTGCAAGAAGCAGCACAAATCAATCAGGTGATGTTTTTACTGGCGGTCATCATTGCTTTTGGTATTCTGTTTTTTAAACGGTCACTATTTAATCCTAAAAAAATTATTGAGAGCCCCTTTGAAAAATCCCTTCCGGAAAAGATGGATCTTGTCCTTTCAAAACTAAGAAAAAACTATATTATTGTCTGGGCAATGGGCGAGACTATCGGAATTATTGGATTTATTAATTATATCTTCACAGTTGATATTCAATATCTAGTTGTTTTTGCAGTGGTTGGTATCTATTCCATTCTTATTAATATGCCTAGGATTGCTGTCGCGGAGAGGTGTATAGAACTAGTCAAAGAAAATCATTAGAACAAATAATGGATGAAATTTTTCAATCGAAGAATGATTCGATCTATCTCCCGGGGGCAGACCTGTTTCTTGATGCAAGAAAAAAACAACCCTTCGGATATATTTCCCATGCCCATGGGGATCATATAGCCCGCCATACAAGGATACTTTGTACGCCGGAAACAGCCAGAATATTATCCCTCCGCCTTAAAAAACTAGATTTTTTGACGTTACCATTTTTTAGAAAGAACAAAATAAACGGAACATCAGTAACACTTCTGCCAGCCGGTCACATTCTCGGATCTGCCCAGATATATTATGAAACCGAGGAGGGCTCATTATTATATACGGGTGATTTTCGCGCCAAAGCATCCCGTACAGCCGAATCACTGACATATCAGTCCTGTGATGTATTGGTGATGGAAACAACATTTGGGAGTCCCAGATTTCGATTTCCACCGAGGAAAGAAATTGAAGAAGAATTATTGACGGTGGTAAGGCAAAAATTGTCCAGAGGCACTACTCCGGTCATCTTTGTTTATCCTCTAGGAAAAGCACAGGAGGCATTACATTTATTATGTCATGCAAATTTACCGGTGGCTGTCGATTATTCTATTCTCCGTTATGTCTATATTTATGAAAAACTAGGGATTAAATTTGGCAGTTACGAAAGATTTAAACATAGTGATTATCGTGATAAGGTATTACTACTTCCGATAATGGCCCGAAAAAACAAATATTTAAAACATATCGTTGATAAATATACCATATTTTTATCCGGATGGGGAATGGATAGCAACGCACCGCAACGATTTGGTGTGGATGCCGTTTTACCCTATAGTGATCATGCAGATTTTGATGAATTGCTGACTTTTGTGGATAGAGTACACCCCAAGCGGGTGTATTGCACACACGGTATTGATGATTTTGTAGCGATCCTGAAAGAAAAAGGGTACTGGAGTAAACCTCTGACAGAATCCGATCAGCACAATTTGTTTTATTAGAACTAATTAGTCCACGAATTTCACGAATTAATCCACGAATTACACGAATTGGACCACGGATTTTTAATCTATTTTTTGTCATTTCGAATGAATGAAACGACTGAGAAATGACATATGATGGATCCCCGCTTTCGCGGGGATGACAAGAATGGGGATGACAAAAGGGGCGGGGATAATAAAATATGGTAAGAGTTAAGCAGAAAATACTATATATTTGTCAACAGTGCGGATATGAATCTCCAAAATGGTTAGGAAAATGCCCGGATTGTGAAAACTGGAGCACCTTCCAGGAAGAAATCCGCCAGGAAATAAAAAAAGGTGTCTCTGCAGGCAGGACAGCCGCAAAGGTGAGCCCACTGTTCAGTGGTGAATCTGAAGTATTGCCCCGTATATCTACAGGTATTGCAGAACTTGATCGGACACTGGGCGGAGGTGTCATCCCCGGAGTGGTTGTTATGATCGGTGGTGATCCCGGCATCGGTAAATCAACACTGATGTTACAGATGCTTGACAAGATCGATTCAAAGAGTGATCTTCTCTATATCTCCGGTGAGGAATCTAAAAGTCAGATTCATCTCAGGGCAAACCGACTGGGTCTATCCGGTCAAAATATACTTTTTAGCGCGGAGACCAGTCTGCAAAGCCTGTTAGTCCTACTTGAACAAAACAAACCAGCCATAGTTGTTATTGATTCGATTCAAACCCTCAACAGCGAAGAAATTGATTCAATTCCCGGAAATGTCAGTCAACTACGCACCTGTACTGCCGCCTTGATGCGTTTCGCAAAAGAAGCAGACGTGCCGGTATTTCTTATCGGTCATGTCACGAAAGATGGTAGTATTGCCGGTCCCCGTGTACTGGAACATATGGTTGATACGGTTCTTTATTTTGAGGGTGATCAGCAATATGATTATCGCATATTACGCAGCACAAAAAACCGCTTTGGTCCGGTGAATGAAATCGGTTTATTCCAGATGACAAAGGAGGGGTTGCAGGGGGTCGCTAATCCCTCAGAGGTCTTTCTAAGTACCGGTGAGTCTCAATCTTCGGGTAACGCTGTGGTTGCGGTTATGGAAGGCAACCGCACTTTTCTCGTGCAGGTGCAGGCCCTGGTGGCAAAAACACAATTTGGAATTCCGCAGAGAACAGCTAGCGGTATTGATCACCGTAGAATGAATCTGCTCCTTGCCGTATTAGAAAAACGGTATCGGAAACCGTTTGGTTTTCATGATGTCTTTATAAAGATAGCCGGAGGGTTGCGGATCGATGAGCCGGCTGCCGATCTGGGTATTTGCATGGCTCTTGTTTCCAGTCTGGAGGATAAATTATTACCGGAAAAGAATCTTTATATTGGTGAGGTAGGACTGGGTGGGGAGATCCGTGGGGTAAACAGAATCGATGAGCGAATAAATGAAGCGTTAAAACTCGGTTTTGAAAAAATCTATATACCAAAACGGGTAAAAGTCAGTGGTGATTTCAGACCATCTCAGCTGGATCGGGTGGGCGGTCTCGGTGATCTGATATCTTGATGCTGGATACTGGATACTGGATACTGGATGCTGGATACTGGATACTGGATACTGGATACTGGATGCTAGATGCTAGATGCTGGATACTGGATGGTAGAGATCTGTTCCCCCTTCGCCGGCAGGCGAATCCGCGCCTACTGGCGTGATTAGGAAAGGGGGGTAGGGGGTTGTCTGATGATCGCGGATAACAATTTAAAATTTTAGTCTTATAGGGATGACCTATGATAAATTAATAATGAGATATATTTAATCTCCAAGTAATTGAAGATCCAATAGTCAACAAGGAATTTCCAATTTTCAAGTAGGGATGGGATTTGGATGCGCGATAAGGGATATGAGATATGGGATGACCTCTGTTAAATTTACAATGAGGAATATCTAGTTTATGATAAGATATAATATTTTGAAATTAATTCTTTCAATGTTGATAAATGTCCCTTTGGTTCATAGCCAATCCCTCGATGAAATTATCGAAAACATCTATCAACAAACAATAACCGATGAAGCGCGGCTGGATAGCCTGGGTGATTACTCCTATATTCAAAAAATCCATTTCACCAAATTTGATGGTGATGGTGAGATCGAAGAACAATCCAGAAGAGAATTTCTGGTTAGCGTTCGTTCACAGGAAATTCGTCACCGTAAATTGATGGTTGCTCTTGATTTTGAGGACGAGGAATGGGTAGATGTTACCGAGAAAGAGATAAATAAAAAAAGGCGGGCTGAGAGTACAAGTGAGAAATTCAGTTTAACAGAGATCGTATCACCTGAAATGCGGGATAATTATAATTTTCAACTTGTTGGCAATGAGATAATCGACGGGTATGATTCGATATATCTTAAGGTCCAACCACTGGAAGAAGATGAGGAAAAGTTTGCCGGTGATCTTTGGTTTGAGAAAAATACCTGTGCCCTGATTCAGGCAAAATTAGTTCCGTCCGAATTACCCACCGGGGTTCAGGATATGATCATGGAGTTTTCGATGAGGAAATTTGGTGAGCTCTGGTTGCCGGTGAAGATTATATTTGAGGCAGAAATTTCTTTTTTGATCATTTTTAGGGGCAAAGTATTATCGGAAATTCTTTTTGAGGATCATCTTTTTGATCAGTCGTTCCCGGATTCGTTGTTTGAAATGTAGGTTAGTGTCATAGTGAATTGACCAAGGATGACAAAAGGGGTAGGAATGAAGAAGTGGCATGCACGACGGCAGTGATAATTATAATTGTTGTTCGGATCGATTTATTATTTCGTTCTGGAGTTCTTCTGAGAGATCATTAAAGTAGTCGCTGTAGCCGGCAACACGGACTATCAGATCACGATATTTTTCCGGATGTTTTTGAGCATCACGCAATGTATCCGAGGTAACGACATTGAATTGAATATGATGACCATCCATCCTGAAGTAACCTCTTATCAGCGAAACCAGTTTTGAAATCCCCGATTCATTATCAAGCATGGAAGGTGATATCTTCTGATTCAGGAGAGTCCCCCCTGTTTTTAAATGATCTATCTTTGCCGCTGAATTGACCACGGCAGTGGGTCCCCGGGTATCGGCACCCTGTACCGGGGAGATTCCTTCTGAAAGCGGCTGCATTGCTTTGCGTCCATCAGCTGTAGCCCCAACTTTGCTGCCAAAATAAACATGGGAAGTAGTCGGTAACAGATTAATCCGTAAAGTTCCGCCTTTATATGTGGGCCGACCGTTCACTGCATCGTAAAAAAAATGGAAAATTTCACAGGCATTGGCATCGGCATAATCATCATCATTTCCATATTTTGGTGTATGAAAAATCAGCTGATTACGAATTTCATCGTATCCTTTAAAATCAGCAGAAAGCACTTTCAGGAGCTCATCCATTGTTATTATTTTCTGATCATACACATTATATTGGATCGAGGTAAGAATATCGGTCAGACTACCCAATCCGACACCCTGAATATAGCTTGTATTGTACCGGGCCCCGCCTGCATTGTAATCCCGGGCCTTGGTAATACAATCATCTATCAGGAGCGATAAAAAGGGTACAGGAAGTTCAGTGGCAAAGAAATGGTCGATGATATTGTTACCTTTAATTTTTATATCGGCAAAATGTTGCACCTGTTTTCTGAAGGCATTTAATAAATCTTCATAGGTCTTGAACTTACGGTAAGCGCCGGTCTTTAAACCGATAGTAATTCCGCTTTGTGGATCAACGCCGTTATGCAAAGTGATTTCAAAAATTTTTACCAGATTAAAATATCCGGTGAGGATATAACTTTCTGTCCCAAAAGCACCGGCTTCGACACAGCCACTGGCACCACCATTACGGGCGTCCTCAATTGATTTACCCTGTCTGGTTAACTCCTGAATGATCGCATCTGTGTTAAATATGGAAGGCTGTCCAAACCCTGTTTTGATAATTTTCGCCGCCCGTTTGAGGATATTATCCGGATTTTTTTTGCTGACCTGCACCATGGAACCGGGCTGAAGTAAACGCATTTCTTCAATCACATCAAGAATTACATAAGAAAGATCATTGACGGCATTTGAACCATCGGCTTTAAGACCACCAACATTTATCAGACAGAAGTCAGTATAAGTGCTACTTTCTTTTGCGGTAACACCAATTTTGGGCGGTGACGGATGGTTGTTAAATTTTATCCAGAATGATTGTAACAGTTCAACAGCCTTTTCTTTTGTAAGGGAACCATCCTCGAGTTCTTTTTTATAAAATGGATACAGATGCTGGTCCAGACGTCCCGGATTGAAGGAATCCCATGGATTTAGCTCGGTGATGACTCCCAAATGGATAAACCAATAATATTGAAGGGCCTGATGAAATGTACGTGGGGGACTGGCAGGTACCTGTTCACATATCCTGGCCATTTCTTTTAGTTCTTTTTTTCGGTCAGGATT
>SDBT01017396.1_pt1 | contig 11358 bp, 8 predicted proteins | sample 2277101 | NCBI WGS metagenome assembly SDBT01 (sample SAMN10404973, study PRJNA504765) | marine sediment metagenome | isolation source: marine sediment core GS10_PC15, 103 cmbsf | place: Arctic Ocean: Southern Knipovich Ridge | collected 2010 | reverse complement strand
GCCTTTTTACGTGGACGTCACTTCGTAATTCCTGACGATGTAAAAGCAGTATGTACTGACGCATTGCGCCACCGCTTGATACTTACCTACGAAGCCGAGGCCGAGGGCATTTCGCCCGACGCTATTATTGACGAGATTTTGCACGCAGTGCCAGCGCCGTAAGGCACAGCAGGCCTATTTTTTGCTTCCTTGACAGAGGGGGAGCAAAATCAGTAGCATGCACACGGAAGTTTCTAAAGAAAGAGTACCGATATGAGACAGCCGCTTTGGATAGTAAATAGTGCCCTTTTGGCTATTGTGCTTTGCACAATGGTGGCACTTGTGTTGCTCTGGAGCGACTACCGCGCGATTATCATGCGCCCCCTTCCCCGCACACCGGCAGTAGTAGTACCTCAGGAAATGGATGAGAGCGCTTTTGCAAAAATTTACGAAGAAGATTTATTCGATACCTCTCGGGCGCCAGAGGTGGCAAGTGTAGAAAAGCCCTATATCTCTGACATCCCTGCACCACCACCGCCACAAATTGCTTCTGCTCCTACGCCACCACCCCCAGCATTCGTCGACCCATTAAACATAAACCTGCGTGGTATCATGTACTCGTCCATGCCGGATCGCTGCATGGCGCTTATTGAAGATGAAGCGGCAAAAGAAAAAACCTTTGTGCTTGGCGAAAAGATTAATGATGCACAGCTCATAAAAATCTCACGCGACCGGGTAGTCCTCCTGCGTGCTGGTGGCCAACACGAAACGCTGTATTTGCGCCCACCAGTGCCGAGCGATGCTGGCGAGAAAAACTGGAACAGTATCGTAAAAATGCTTAACAATCAGGCGTATGAGTTAGATGTAGAGAACTTTAAAAAAGAAGTCTCGTCCCTCGGTCAGCTTTTTGAAGCACTTGGGGTAGCAACGGCCTATGTACAAAACAAACCGATAGGCCTGCGAATAGCTACTATACAAGAGCAAGATCTTGGTAGCGCGATGGGACTGCAAAATGGTGATATACTAACCAAGGTAGATGATACAAGTTTAGCAACGCTTGACGATCGCGTGCTTGCATTTGCACACCTTGGTAAACTCGTCGCCGGGCAGCTCGTTACCATACACCTGCTGCGTCAAAGCGCGCCAATGCAGCTAACCTACACCATGACAAAGCTGACGCAGCCTACGCCACCACCATTTGGGCGGCCACCAGAAGGGACGATAGAAAATGATGTGTTTAAGCGAAGTCCTATGCAACAACGTAACTTTGAGCAGCAGCAATTTAACCAGCAACACAACACGCAAGACCGTGAAGCGGTTTTGGGGGAAATTCGCCGTCGATTGCTAGAAAATATGAAAATGCGGCAGCGCGACTTCCGCATGCAGTAGGAAATAATGAACAGTAGAGCAAGATTTCTTATATTTTTATGTGCCCTTTTTGCAATGGGCGACATACAAGGTGACTCGCCGTTTGATGCGCTCAAGCGTCGCTCGCTTTACGAGAGTGATGAACAAACGCAAGAGGTAGGTGAATCGCCACTGGACCGATTTGCCTCGTTTGGTGCTGGTAGTGACGAAGATTCGGGCACCGTGGGACACGCCCTCTTCGAGCAATTTGCTGCAAACGAGCCTGACATCGAGGAGGAAGAAGACACCTCTACTGCGCTGGAACTCGGACAAAAACTTGCTGCTGCCATTACGCAGCTTGCAGAGGCGCCGGCAATAGAAGAGGGGCCTGCCCTAGAAGAACCTCCAGCGCCCGTTGCAGAAAAAAGTGAATCCGCCGACGCCAAGGCTATGGCGGACATGCCTGCTCCTGAACCTGTCGATATACAACCATCCCCCTTCGCCAAGGCTTCGGAGGACATGGAAGTTGTCGATGAACCAGTAGCAGAGATAGAAGAAAAAGAAGAAGAGCTTGAAAACGACAAAATCTACCTCAACTTCGAAAACGCCGAGCTTAAAAACGTAATTGCCTACATGGCAAACCTTCGCAAGATCAACCTCATTCCAGATAAAGGCGTCGAGGGAAGCAAGATTTCCCTTACCATTCGTCGCCCGCTCTCGCCCGATGAGGCGTGGCGTATTTTCCATACCGTGCTTGATCGCTCTGGTTTTAGCATTGTAAAGGTTGGCCTGGTTTACAAAGTGGTGACTAAAGACAAAAAGAACCGTGAGCCGCTGCAAGCATTCATTAACGTCTCACTTGACGTGTTGCCGGACTCTGATGAAACCATTCGCTACGTCAGCTTCCTGGAAAACGTCAAAGTAAGCGATGTGATAGGTATCCTTAAGAATATGCTTGATTCCGGTGCTATGGTGCTTGAGCAAGCAGACCTCAACGCGGTTATTATTGCGGATAAATCTTACAACATAAAAGCTGCTATGAAGGTAATTAACGAGCTTGATAAAACCGGCCTGCAAGAAACTGTGGTGGTTATGCGGCTGCGGCACGCCGATGCTAAGGACGTGCGCGACCTGTTCAAAAGCTTGGTAGAAGAAAAGCAACCAACGAACCCGCTTGCGCGTTTACTTGGCCGCCAGGCAGAAGGCACGGCAAGCTACTTTGCCCCAGGTACCAAGCTAATTGCCGAAGAACGTACTAATTCGCTGGTCTTGCTTGGGCCAAAAGATTCCGTCGACAAGATTGAGACATTCATCAAAGAGCATGTGGACACCGAGCTTAAAGCGACAAAGTCGCCACTGCATGTCTATGAGCTGCAGTACGCCGACGCAAAGCAAATAGTAGCACTGCTTAAGGAAGCAACCGCAACACCAGAGTCTGCCAGTGGGCAAGAGGCTGTAAAGTATGGCGCCGTACGTGGTGGCGTAAAATACTTTAAACCAATGACATTCCATGCCGACATTGATGGTAACCGCATCATCGTCTCAAGCATGGATGTTCGTGACTGGAAACTCCTTAAAGAAACTATTCGCAACCTGGACAAACCACAGCCGCAAGTAGCCATCGAGACGCTTATTGTGCTTGCCGACTCTACCGAAGATAAGCAACTTGGCGGTGTCATTCGAAATAAAAGTGAAGGCCAGCTGGGCGATCGTTTAAACTTCCAAAGCCCCCCTCTGCCCACCTCAAAAACGCAATTTAAAACCGGCACAACCGACGGCGGCGATGAGGTAAACACAAGCCTTCTTGGCAATTTACTCAACGGCCTGAGTGGTGGCCTTGGGACTACCCTGCTTACCTTTGGGCGCGAAAGTAATATTTGGGGAATTTTCCAATCGCTCCAAACCATGACGCACGCTACCGTGCTTGCACAACCGTTTTTGACTATCACAAACAAATATAAATCCACGATTAAAATCGGTGAAATTAAGCGTGTGCTTGCCCAAACAACAACCACTGGTATACAGGGTTTTACAGATAACGAAGTAAATGCGCTACTACAGGTAAAGCCACAAATTAACATTGACGGCGTGATTAACCTGGAAGTAGAAGTACATCTGGACGAGTTTACCGACCCAGAAGGAAAGAACCGTACAAAGCGTAAATTAAAGACGAGCGTATCGGTTGCCGATGGCCAGGTCCTAGTGCTTGGTGGGCTGGTACGAAACAAGGTAACCGAGACCACGTCTGGTACCCCAATACTAAAGGACATTCCAGGCGTTGGTTGGTTTTTCAAGAACAAAACCAAGAGCATAGAAAAGCGAAACGTGCTTATTTTCCTCTCGCCAACCATTATTAAACCACGCACCACACAAGGAATAAACCCATACACCCGTATGAAGCTCGATATTGCAAAAGATGCTGCTGATGCTGCAACCAAGACGGGTAAGGGCCGTGATCCTATCCATGACTGGTTCTTTGATCCACAGCGTCGCGGCTACTCGTATAAAGTTGATGATTTTGCTACCGCACGCTACCAGCCGGTTACCGTAGACATTAAAAACGACACGTACTACCGCACACAAACCAAAAAACAAGCTCTGGAACTGCAGCAAAAAGACCGAGAGCTCTTTAAAGAGTACGAAGAGGAGTTACCAGCAGACCTTGCAACCGCCCAGGAGCCGCAAGATAAAAAGGCCCTCTTCTCTGGGCTGCTACGAGGAGCTACTGGATGATCGGTGAGCTCTTTGTACCCAAAAAGCTCTTCGGGCGGCGCCTGATTGCCGAAACAACCGTCGGTATTGCGCTCGAGCATGACCATGTTACCGCTGCACTGGTGCACAAAACAACAAAGGGTAACACGCTACAAGAGCTTGTTACCCAGGCGCTCCCGGCAACTGACGAGCCCTATGCACAGCGCGCCGCAGTGGCACTCAAGACGCTCTACTCTCGCCTGCCACCACACGACAATGTAGCGGGCCTTATACCTGCCTCGCAGGTGACTTTTAGAGAACTCACCCTCCCTCTCACAAGCGTCGACAAAATTCGTCTGGTGATTGAGCTTGAGCTTGAAGAGCAGCTCCCATTTTCGCTCGAGGATGCGGTAGTAGACTTTATAATTACCGAGCAGACACGCAAAGAAAGCACCGTATTTGCCGCTGCTGTGCAAAAAGCAGATATTGCGCAAACACTTGATATTTTCCGCGCTGCAGGTATTGAGCCTACACGTATTTCCATAGATATTTTGGCGCTCTATGATGTGTTTTTACAGATTGAGCAGTACGCCTCACTGCAAGGTGGTGTGGCACTAGTAGACGCCTGCGCCCAGACAACACGCATTGGTTTTATAGAGTCAGGCAAGTTGCGAGCAGTGCGCACCATTGCTACCACCGAAAACCTTGCAAGCGATGTGCAGTTTACCCTACAGGCATTTATGCATAAGCTCGAATTTTATGGAGAGCTAAACACAATTTTGCTCTCGGGTAATACCTCCCAGCAGGCAAACATCGAAAAAACCATGCACACCAAGACGTTAGTTTTTGATGTGAGAAAATTGATGCCCGAGGCAGATGGTACAATACCACTGGCCTGTGCAAGCATTGGCGCAGCACTCCCTGCACCACAAAACGAGCACTTTGACCTGCGTAGAGACGATTTTTCGCTTGGGGACACTGCCTTGCAACGTAAACAAGTTGTTGCAGCGCTTGGCATGTTATGCGCACTGGTACTCATCGTACTGGGTGGTGGCGTGCTGCAAATACGACGCCTGCGAGCCCATGCAAGCAGCATTGAAGGTCGAGAAGTAGCAAAACTGCAGCGCCTGCTCTCCAAAGCGGCGCGTGAAACTGTGAACCCCTCGCTTAGTCAAATGATAAAGCGCGCACAACGTGCTAAAAAGCTTGGCCCTTTGCTTGGGCAAATGAAAACGATAACGGCGAGTGAAGAAGAGACCTGGGGCGCGCTACGCGCACGCGCATTGCCTGCACGTGAAGCGCTTCTCTCTGTCACGGGCCTTATAGACCGCGAAGCTTTTCGCGTGAGAGTAAACACCCTGGCGCTTTCGAGTGGTGAAGAGGCAAGTATAAATATTGAAGTAAACGGCGTACTATCACCCAAGCAAATGGGCGAGGAATATACCGAGTATGCAAAGTTTGAACAAGCGCTGGGCGAGGACGAAACAACAACCCTTACTTTAGTTGACTCAAGTCCCGGACAGATTGACGAAAAGCAAGGCGGGCTTGCCTTTTCGGTTACCTTACGCAAAAAGGGAGAGGAGCTCGTATGAAGATAGTCGAGAAACTCCTCACCCATGTAAACGCGCTTAACAAAAGCGAGTTCGATCGACAAGTACTCTATGTGCTCCTCGGTGTAGTACTGTTTGCTGCAGGTGGGTTCTATATTACCTCAAGCACTAGTGAAGAATATGCACTTGCGATTAGCTCACTGCATACCCAAACACGCAATGCTGGTAGCCTGAGTGTTCGTTTTGCTACGGCGCAACGTGAAAAACGTAGCGTGACGCACTTGCTGGACGAGAACAAAACATTCGAGATAAAAAGCTTTGTAGAAAATTTCTTTCGCGAGCAAAGTATTCGTCCAACCTCGGATTGGGCAGTTATAACTAGTGCGCTGCCCGGCAACGACCAACTTGAAGAATTAAGCCTAAAGGTACGTATAACGGGCCAATCGATGGAAAATGTGGTAACGTTACTTGGCAACCTTGCACAAAAAGAAATTGTGTATGTTCGTGAACTAGGCCTTGAAAAAGAAGCATCATTTGGCGGTAAAAATAATGTTGCCATAGAGCTCGTGCTTGCTACATTGCGCTTTACTTCACGACATGAGGAGTAATTTGTGAATATCTTGCGAAGTATATTTCTGCTTTTTGTGCTGGCACTTATGCCGGCGCTTTTTGCTGCGCAAGATAAAAGCAAGTTCGACCTAGAAAACGCCCTACTCAACTTTGGTGATGAGCCAGAAATACAAGAAGTTACAGAAAAGACGCCCGATGCCGTGCAAGAAGTAAAGGACAAAGCTAAAAAAGAAGGTGTATATCTTAACTTCGAAGGCGCCTCTCTAGCGCACGTATTGAGCTATTTGGCAGAGAGAAAAGACGTAAATCTTGTAACGCACAAAGACCTAGAGAGTGCCCAAGTGACCCTCTCTACCCAAGGAACGCTTACGCTTGATGAATCCTGGGATATACTACTTACGCTCCTTGAGGCAAATAATTTCTCACTTGTAGAAGTTGATGGCTTGTATCGCGTAGTACAAAAAACCATAAGCAACCAACAACCACTGCCATCGTATGTGGGGGTAGAGTACGACACACTGCCCGAAAGTGACGAACTTATACGCTATGTGTACCTGTTTGCAAACATTAAGGCAGAGAGTGTCTCACCCATCCTGCAGCAGATGCTCTCGCAAAATAGCGTTCAAGTAAACAGCAGCCTCAATGCGGTAATTATTACTGAGAAGTCGCTAAGCATTCGCAGTGCTATGAAGATTATTAAAGAGCTCGACATGGGTGGCATGCGCGAGTCTATCCAGATTCTAGAGCTTAAAGAAACCAACGCAGAGGAAGTTGCTAAGACTTTTAGTGAACTGCTCGGTGATGAGAAAACTAAGCAGCCACGGTTGTTTGGTCCGCGCAAAAAGAAGCTTTCGTACTTTTCAAGCAGCACAAAAATAATCCCAGAACCACGCAACAACACACTTATAATGCTTGGTACGCGCCAAAACCTAGAGCGCATTCGCACATTCATTACCAAGTATATTGATGTACCATTCGAGGCGCCGCAATCGCGTTTGCACGTTAAAGAGCTTAAATATTCCGAGGCAGAAAAAATAGCACCGATCATCCAGGCAGCAATCACACCTCCTAAGCAAAAAGAAGAAGGCAAAGGTGGGCCAAGAAATGAAGTGCGTTACTTCGAGGATATGATTATTGCCGCAGAAAGTAGCGAGGAAGGTGAGAACGAAAATGTAATGAGCGTAGGGTCGGGTAACCGCCTGATAGTTTCGTGCACGCGCGACGACTGGAAACGCATAGAACATTTTATTGATAAGCTTGATAAACCGCAGCCACAGGTGGCATTGGAAGTATTGTTTGTAGATGTGCAACTAAATGAAACCAAAGAGCTCGGGGCGCAAATTCGCAATAAAGACCCGGGGCAACTTATTAGCGGCCTAAACGCCCAGACCCAACACTTGCAAGCAATTACACCAACAGGCGTGCCATCACTTGCCGAAGAGTTGCAAAACAACCTTATCTCTGTTCCAACAGCCCAAAGCGCGACCAGTGCTGCGTGGCTTACGGTAGGTAAAGAAGCGGCCGATAATGTTGGTGGTATTTGGGGCGTGGTAAAAAGTGTACTACAGACAAACAATATAAATATTATCTCACAGCCATTCTTGGTGGCAAAGAACCGCAAAACCAGCATCTTAGAAATTACTGACGAGCGCCGGGTTACTGGTCAGGTAAACCCTAACTCGACAACCGCAGTGCAAGCACAAGAGCCAATTGAGGCAAAAATAACCGTAGAGCTTACTCCAGGTATTAATTCAGACGGTATCATTAACTTGCTTATCAAAATTAACATTGATGAGTTCTCGTCAAACCAGGTCACCGCTGAAGTTGCTGACCGGTTAACGCGCTTGGTAGAAACACGCACCACCATGGCCGATGGTGAAGTGCTGGTGATTGGTGGTCTGACTAACAACACCACAACAGAGTCGCTTCGGGAGACCCCAATTCTGAGCAAAATTCCAATACTGGGCAACCTCTTTAAACGTCGTAGCAAGGTAACGCGCCAGGCTAACCTAACAATATTTATACGCCCAAGTATTATCAAACCTCGCTTTGAGGGTCGCCCTGGCGACTATACACAACTTAAGCTTGACTACGCACGACTCGCTATTGAGCGCAGTGGTGAGCTTGCAAAAACTCGTGACCCTATCCAGCGCTGGTTCTTTGATACCCAATCAAAGATTAGCTACGGAGCCGAGGATAGACTAAAAGGCACTGAGTTTAAGCAGATAGAAGACTTCACCCAAGGCAAGCGTATGCCACGCTCGACGATGATTGCTCAGGACCCATACTACAAATCTGACGATTCACGTACCATTAAAGCTCGTGAGGCGCACAAAAAGCGTATTGGGCGTAAGCTTAAGACGCGAAAATAACTAGATTAGTTTTTCAATCGCGAGCAGGCGCTCATACTTCACCATCCGTTCTTCTTGCACAGGCGCGCCACACTTAAATTGTCCAGCTGCAGTACCTACTGCAAAATCTGCAATAAATGTATCGCTTGTTTCGCCCGATCGGTGCGAGACGATGGTGCCCATGTCATTACTCTGACATAGTTTGAGAGCTGCCAGTGCCTCAGTGACAGTGCCAACCTGATTTGGCTTTATAACGCACGCATTTGCAAGCCCCGCGCTAAGACCCTTCTGTATTCTCTTTTCGTTTGTTACAAACAGGTCATCACCCACTATCTGGACACTTGAGCCAAGTTTAGCGGTCAGTTTTTGCCAGCCATATTCGTCATCTTGAGATAAACCGTCTTCGATAGAAATAATTGGGTATTGTGCACAGAGCTGTGCATAGTATTCAACCAGCTCATCGCTTGAGTAGTTGCAGTTATTGATCGCATAGCTGGTTGTATAAAATCCGGTAGCTGCAGCATCGATGCATAACGCGTACTGGTCATGCGTAAAGCCCGATTGCTCGATAGCACGCAGTAAATACTCGAGCGCTTCGTGTTCGCTTGCAAGACTTGGCGCATAGCCGCCCTCAACGCCTATTTCGGTGCCAGCTCCAAGTAACTCACCAAGCTTTTTGAAGATAGTATGCACGTCTTGCAGCACTTGTGAAAATGGTACATCATGCACTGGTTGCACCATAAATTCTTGTATCGCTAAATTATTTTGTGCATGCGCGCCACCGTTAATTAAGTTAAACATCACACGCGGTATAGCTGGCTCACTGGTACCAAACAGGGAAAACAGTTCAACTTTTTGCACAACCGCTTGCGCTTTTGCTACGGCAATACTTGCACACAGAGTGGCATTTGCGCCAAGCCGCGATTTGTTTTCACTGCCATCTAGCTCAATGATTTTGTTGTCGAGCACCTCATAGTCGGGTGTTTGCCCAACCAGCAGGCTTGCTATTTCGTCATTAACATTCGCAACGGCCTGTGTCACATGATTGTCTGCATCACGCAGTTCAAGGGCTTCGTGCTCGCCACGTGAAGTGCCGCTTGGGACACTTGCCTGCACAAGCACTCCACCATCTAGCATAAGGGAGCAGCCAACCGTGGGTATACCCCGTGAATCAAGAATTTCGAATGCTTGTATACTACTTATTTTCATACTGCTTCCAAACTATGGTATCTTAAAATTGTCATAGTGCGCATCACCATACCAGACAGGATTGTATCATGCCAACAGTTATAAACAGTATCACCATGTTTTGGCCATTCATATTACTGGCTATTCTTATTTATGTTTTCATGTATTTGCCACAGAAGCGTCAGAGAGCGCGTTACCAAGAAATGCTCACACAACTTGAACCAGGAAAGCAGATTGTAACAAAGTCGGGCACCTGCGCAACTATAGAGAGCATCACGCAGGACACGCTCATCATAAAACTACATGGTGGCACCACCAGCGAGATACTAAAAGAGGCAGTACTCTATTTTAAACCTGAGCAAAAATAATTTCTTACTCCTGCCTACAGTAGCGCTTATTGCAGGGATATGGTGGCAGGACAATGCGGCGGCAACACTGCACTTATTATTATTTTTATCATGCGCGAGTTTTTTACTGCTTAGCAAACATGAACTGATCGCAACCGGCGCAATTTTCTTTTTTTCGGGCGCGCTTATTTTGTGCGCTCATGAACAAAAAAACTCAATACCTGCACCTAGAGAGACGATTGGCGTTGTGCACAGTGTGGCACAAGAAACGTTTGAATTAGCTCAGACACGATGCAAGACAGAGAGGGGGCACAATATAGAACCCGGCGACATGTTGCACATTGCAAACGCCCCAATCGATTGTCCGACAGAAGACTATGGGCGCTACTTACACCGGTTGGGTATAACATATACAACGCATGCGCTACATGAAAACATCACCCTCCTCTATCGCCCAAAAGTAAGCCTGGTAAGACTCATTAGCCATATAAGCAAAAGGCTCTACCAAGCGATGCAAAGCGCCCTACCAGAAAAAACAAGCGCCCTTCTCTCTACTATGTTTTTAGGTGTGCGCGCTGACGATACTTCTGCGCAGAATCAGTTTTTGTACGGAGGCGTCAGCCATTTACTTGCCCGTTCGGGGCTTCATGTTGCACTCTGTTTACTGCTCTGGCAGCTATTATTGTCGCTTGTGCCACTACCACTTGTTGCAGAAAAATTATTACTTGTGTTGTTTGCATTACTGTATGGCTTGCTCACAAATGTAAGTATTTCATTTATGCGTGCACTTTATTTCTTTGTGTTGTATACCGCAGGCATTATACTTGGCAGAAGCGTGCAGGCGCTCCATTTGCTGCTGTTAATATGCCTATGTATATTGCTATGGAACCCATACCATCTGTTCTTTTTAGATTTCGAGCTTACGTTTGCACTAACCTGTGCATTTGCATTTGCTTACCGTAGGAAACCACATGCCAAAACACACGAAACAAACTTCTGAGCAATTTCGCGCAGAGCTCTCCAAGTACTTGCAGTTCTTAAAAAACCAGCCCGAAGGGTTTAGCTACTACGACAAGCCGAGCAAACAGGAGCAGCTTGATGCACTCTTTGCCCCGTATAAGCAATGCACGCGGTGCCCACTGGGTAGTCTTGGGAGGCAAAAGGTCGTGTTTGGTGATGGCAACCCAGAAGCAAAACTCATGTTTGTGGGAGAGGGGCCAGGGCGCGACGAGGACAAACAGGGCATACCATTTGTAGGACGGGCAGGGAAGCTTTTAAATAAAATTATCGAGGCAATGGGCCTGCAGCGCCGCGATGTGTATATCGCAAACGTGG
>SDBT01017395.1_pt1 | contig 11358 bp, 8 predicted proteins | sample 2277101 | NCBI WGS metagenome assembly SDBT01 (sample SAMN10404973, study PRJNA504765) | marine sediment metagenome | isolation source: marine sediment core GS10_PC15, 103 cmbsf | place: Arctic Ocean: Southern Knipovich Ridge | collected 2010 | reverse complement strand
ACCGGTTCCACCCAAGCGAAACCGGCCAGCGAACCGGCGCCTATGCCGGCCAGCAGGATGGGGCCCGTGCAACACAGGCTGGCCCCGGCTGCGGTGATCACTGCCATTGAAATAGTACGCATCGGAGCTTGCTCCTTGCTTTAGTCCACTAAGTAAAGTTCATACTCCGGTTCGCCGGTCGAGACTTTCCCCGCTCAAGGCATCCAGGATGGGGCAATCACTGGTCGGGCCCCGGCCGTGGCACTGGGCGGCCAGCCTGGTCAGGGCCCCCTCGATCCGCGACAGTGATTGGATCTTCTCGCGCACGTCGGCTATCTTCGCCTCGGCCCGGGTCCTAACGTCGGCGCAACTGGTGTTGGGGTCCACCCGTAAGGCCAGAAGCTCCGTGATCTCAGTGAGGGAGAAGCCCAGCTCCTTGCCACGGCGGATAAACTCCAAGCGCGCCACCGCATCATGCGAGTATTGCCGGTAACCCGACTCCCGCCGGGGTGGGTCAGGCAGCAGGCCCCGCCGCTCGTAATAGCGGATAGTCTCGATGTTTACCCGGGTCCGTTTCGCCAGTTGCCCGATTGAGAATGTGGTAGTCATTGCAAATCCTCCCTGGCAATATAATGTCTGTACCATGGTACGGAGTCAAGACTTTTCTTTCGAAGGCTACTGGGGGAAGTGGAGGAGCAGTAGTAGTAGCGGTTGGCGGGAGAGATTGCCATACCCGCCGGCTGGCGGACTGCAGGATCGGCAAAGGGAATCTTTCTGGCTTCTTTACCAGTCTTCTTAGGCCCCCAATTTGACCCCGAAGAAGGGCATTCGAGGCAGCATATAGCTAACGTAGCGTATTTTGTAGTCCTCGCTCCAGTAGTATTGGTATACGTTTTTGCGGCCCTGCATATTGATGATCTCGACGTAGAACTCAAACGGTAGGCGGCCGAATAAACGGCGGTTCCAGGTCAGACGCAGGTCCAGGCGGCTGTAGTATGGATAGCGCTCCGAGTTCTTTGTGCCCCACACAACGCCACCATCGTCATCGAATAGGGGATCACCCTTGGAATCGTACTCAACCGGCGTCCAAGGGAATCCGCTGCCACGGCTGAACCTCCAATCCAGATACCACCGGCCGAATGGTTTCAAGCGCACCACAGTGTTCAACGTATGCCGTTGGTCAAAGTCGCGATAGTAGAACGCCTCCAACAGCCCTTTCTCTTTAGTAACGCTATAGGAATAGCTCACCCAACCGAACAGCCTGGTTCCGGGAGCCGGGTCTCTTTTCAGGAAAAGCTCGAATCCCCGGACGAATCCCACCCCGTCATTGTTAGGTACATTGTCCTGTGTTGAATCGGTGGGCATCACCAGTCTGTCCAGGTCCTTATAGAACCACTCCACGCTGGCGCTGTAGGCCGGATCCGGCTGCCATTCGAGGCCCGCCAGGTAATGAACGGCCCGCTCGGTTTTTAGCCGGATGGTTTCGAATACGTTCCAGGCGATCTGCTGTTCGAACCTTTCATACAGAGAAATAAAATTCGGCGCCTGGTAAAAGTGACCCCAGCCAGCACGTAATGCCAGGACGGGCGTCAGCATGAAATTGCCTGCCAGCCGAGGGCTGTAGACCCACTCCCCGGTGAAGGTGGAATGGTCCGCTCGCAACCCCATCGATACACCTAGCCGGGGTGGGAGCAGCTTCCATTCGTCCTGGACATAATAGGCGGTGGTGGTAGCAGCATTCTGAAATCGAAATTCCCGCTGCACGAACGCCAGGGTGTCTTCCAGCCGGTGGTCACCGGGATTGTCCTCATAGTATTTGGTGGAATCGAGGGTCAATGCTATCGTGATATCAGTGATATAATCGGCCACGCTCATACCTGCTTTCACGGTATGCGCCCGGGTGAAGATGAGAGTAAGATCTTCCTTGATCTCCAGTTTGCGCATATCAATATCGAAGCGGATTTTCTGGTTTTCCGTCTTCGCCTCGAACGACCGGGTATCATTGTATCTGGATAACGTCAGGTTTGAAAGGGTCACATCACTGATGGCATTAATCCAGCCCACACTGAACAGGTCATTATCGGTTTGGTTGGTGATACTGAATAGACTATCCTCTGAAAGGAAATCATCATCCTCCTCCGGCACCAGGTCCTTGAGCTCCAATCCTTCGAGAGAATTAGTAAAATTGATCCTCAGTTTCTGGGTTGGGGATAAGTCATAAGCAATCTTCCCCTGGAAGTCCTGAAAGAATGGAAATATTGTGCCCCGGGGCATATCCTCCAGCCGGTTCAACAGTAGATCGTAGTAAGTTCTGCGGGCCGAAAATAGCCAGGAACCCTCCTCTCCCACGGCCGGCAGCGGTCCCTCACCAAAGGCCTTCATATCGATGAGGCTGGCCCCGGCACTATAATTATTGTCGAACCGGTCACCCTCCTTGTTATGGATCACCAGAACAGCCGACAGCTTGTCGCCGTACTCGGCCGGGAATCCGCCGGGCAGCAGCTCCACCGATTCCACGTTATCGGGATTGAACATGCTCACCGGTCCGCCGAACATTTTCAAGCGGTAAGGATTGAACACCGTCACGTTATCGACGATGATCAGGTTCTGATCGGGGGTCCCCCCGCGGACATAGAATTGACTGGAAAGGTCGGAGCGGGCCACCACACCGGGCAGGGACTGGAGGGCGCGGAACAGGTCGCCGCCGGCTCCCGCCAGGGACTCCACTTCACCAATCCTGAGCTGTCTGACACTCGTTTCCAACCGCTCATGCATCGCCTTTTCCCGGTGGCCGATCACCGTAACGGCTTCCAAATCGATGGGTTGGGCGTCAAGGGTTATGGCCACAGTCGTAATGGAATCGGACACCACGCGAATCTGCCTGATAATCTTCACCCGATAGCCGATCATTTTGGCATTCAAACGGTAGGTCCCCGGTGGTACGTCGGCGATCCGGTAATTACCTTCCAGGCCCGTGGCAGCCCCCAGGCGGGTCCCGTCGATAATCAGGTTTACCCCGACCAGCCCTTCACCGGTTTTGGTGTCGCTTACCCGGCCGCGAATGATTCCTCCGGGCATAGCACTGGAGCGGGAAATTTGGCCGTGCAGGCCCAGAATTCCGAGCAGGAACAGCACCACGAACGATATTAGGGGGAATTTCCTTGGCGGAATCACCGGCCATCCTGCGTTTGGGGTACCGGTAATATTACTATCAACGCAACGCCGGGCAGCATGTCTTGTGCACCCAGGGGAGCTCGCCGGGGCTTGAAATTCCACTGGTACATTATTGCAGATCCTGAGGAACCTATGAAATAATGGCGCCCAATACTATGGAAATTGATGGTCGCTTGCTCATCCGCCAGCCGGCGGACTGACTGCCCCTTAGTTTACCCCGCCTTTGGCCCCGCCGATGGCGGGGTTGGCGGGACGAGCAGGCGGGCGATGTAGATGCCGGAGGGGACTTCTTTACCGGCGGCTGTCCTTTTTTTGCCCAGGCGAAGGTATGCAATGAAATAAAGAGCGTCAATTATATTATCCTGATTGCCATGGCCGGACGGACGGTGCAGATACTCTCCACTATCCCTTAATTCAGGCTAAATGGAGTTTTACACCGGGCCAATTATCTGCTTGCACTCTTCCCCATATTGGTGTAACCTCCAGCGGCTCGAATTTTGGGATCTTTGTTCGATTAATGTCGCTGGCAGTATTACCCTTCCCGCACCATTCCCTTTGACAAAGAAATCTAAGTAACATTGAGCACGAGTAACCTCATTGCCGAAGTGCCTTCAAATTCGTTGATCGAAGCGTATCTTCCAAGGCAACGGGGTCTGGATTAAATCGTAGCGGTTCCTGACGGGGGACAGCCCAGGCTGAAACGCCTTCCGGAACCGTTCAAGTAAGAGGAATAAATCAACGTGAAGAAAATCTACGTTGGAAACCTGCCTTTTAGCGCCACTGAAGGCGAATTAAAAGAGCTGTTTGAGCAATACGGATCGGTGACTTCAATCAATCTGATCACCGATCGGGATACCGGAAGGTTCCGGGGTTTCGGATTCATCGAGATGGATGAGGCCGATGCCGATTCTGCCATCAAATCGCTGAATGACCAGGATTTTGGTGGTCGTCCCCTGAGAGTCAATGAGGCCAGGGACCGTCAACCGAGACCCTGAGTACCAGGCTCGTTGGATAACAAAAACGTCAGGCGATATCCAGCCTGATATCTAACAATCAGGGGGCACAATCGCAAGTTGTGTCCCCTTTTCAATTTGACCATTCGAAATTCCCTGTCGGGACAACTCACCGCAGTACGTGGCAATCCGGTTCAAACGCGCTAATACTCGAATACGCTCCGGCCGATGAATTCCCGCAGAATGGATCCCCGGGGGATGGGCTCTAAGGGAACGGGTGCCACCAGTGACAGGAACATAAGCAGCCGCTGTGCCTTCTCCCAGGCGGGACTGCTCTTTGATACGGCCCGCAATACCAGCTCCGCCTGGCTTCGCAGCACCCCCAGTTCGAAGACCAGGGCCGAGTTGAACATGAAATCGGCCGCCTCCTGGTACGTGAATACGTGCTTGCCCTCGCCGCGGCGCACTGCAGGCCAGCGTAACAGGGTTTCCTCGGCGTTATAGCCCCGGAACTGGGCATCGCGCACCAGCCGCCGGAGCAGCCGGTTGTCGGAGCTGGAGACCCGGTGCTCATTATCGATGTTCAACTGGGTGATGGCGCTGACGTAGATGCGCTGGACCTGGTCCGCTCCCAGCTCGTCGGCGAATACGGGGTTCAGACCGTGGAGGCCTTCCACCACCAGCAGCTGGTCCGGCCCCAGGCAGATTTCCTCATCATTGTCGTAGCCCTGTCCGCGCTTGAAGGAGAACCGCCGCCGGGGTATGGTCTCGCCCGCCATCAGCCGCCGGATAGCGCTCACCAGCCGCGGGACATCCACCGCCTCAAGTGCTTCGAAATCCAGGGTGCCGTCCGGTTGGGGCGGCATGTCCGCCCGGTCCAGGAAGTAATCGTCTAAGGAAATGGAAATCGTGTTCAACAGATTGGCCTGCAACTGAATGGCCAGCCGCTTGGCGAAAGTGGTCTTGCCCGAGGAAGAAGGGCCCGATATGAAGACCACCCTTTTGCGGGGGTGGCCGGCGGCCAGACCGGCGGCGATCTCTGCAATCGTCTTCTCGTGCAGTGCCTCAGCCACCAGGATCAGCTCCCGGTCCAGGTTTCCTTCCAGGCGTTGATTGAGCTGTCGCAGGTTGTTAACGTGTAATGCCCGGCCCCAATCGTGCCGCTGCTGGATCACCCGGTACAGCTTGGGACTGTCGCGCATAGGTTCCAGGGGGCCAGGAGTGGGAAAGCGCAGCACGAACCCGTTATCGTAAGGTTCCAGCCGGAACCCCTGAAGGGCGGCCATATCGGTAAGCATCGGTTCCAGGCGGTAGTCCAGGTAGTGTCCATAGCGGGCGGCCGGCACCTCCACACGGCCCAGGCGATCCAGGATCTCCAGCTTATCGGCCCGCTCACGCCGCCGGAAACGCTCAGACAGTTCCTTCCGATCCACCATCTCCAGCACCAGCGGGTGTTCTCCGCTCAGATACTCCCCCATCCTGGCCTCCAGCCGCCCGATAGCCTCCCGGTCGTGCCGGTGATGGATTCCGAAATGGCAGTAGTAGCCCTCCGGGAACGAATGTTCGATGTAGAATTCACGCTCCGGTAACAACTCCTCTACGGCTGCCGCCAGCAGGAACCCCAGGGTGGCGTGCTGGGCGCTGGGATCGCTGTGGTTGCTGTTGGGAGGCGCTGTCATGGGACCCGGAAATTAAGACAGATTCTATATCGAGCGATGAAATTTTCGGGCTATTGTCATGCACCTTTATCCGGGGAGATATTGCGTCGTAATTTCTATCCCGGAGAAAATCCCCCTGATGTCCCATAGCCAATCCACCCGACGCGGTTATCGCGGTTTTCCCACCCGCTTCCTCATGCGCCTGTCGACGGTGGAAGGGGGCTTTTCGCAGGGGCACCAGATCCTCACTGCCGGCATGTTCCTTACTATCCTGGCGCTGGCTTTGGGGGCCCGGCCCTGGCAGATCGGCTTCCTGGCAGCCATACCTCACTTGACCCAGGTGTTCCAGCTCATCGGCGCCTACCTGGTGGAGGCCACCGGCCGCCGGAAACTGGTGGCCTTGTGGGGATCAGTCCTGTCCCGACTGCTATGGCTGGCGGTGCCGTTACTGTTTGTGGCCGCGAACCGTTTCGATGTGATCCTGGGCTTCCTGGCCTTGGTGACAGTCGCCTCAGCCTTGGAACTCATGGCGGGCAACGCCTGGACCACCTGGATGGCGGACCTGATCCCCGAGACCCTGCGGGGACGCTATTTCGGCTACCGCCACGCCGTGATGGCCGCAGTGGCCATTGCCGTCACCCTGGCCGGTGGATTATGGTTGGAATGGGGCCGGGACCGAATCAGCGAGGCCTGGGCACTAAGTGGGATTCTGCTGGTCGCTGCCCTCTCCGGTTTGGCGAGCATCATTCTCCTGAGACGCCAGCCCGACATCCCCCGGCCGCACGAACGCCAGGCCCCCAAGCTAAAGGAACTGATCCTGAGGCCCATGCAGAGCATTGAGTTCCGCCGGGCACTGCACTTCTTCCTGGTATGGAACCTGGCCGTCGGTTTCTCGGCGGCCTTCTTCCAGGTGCACATGATCCGGGTGCTGAGCATGTCCTACGTAGCTATTGGCCTGTTCCAGTCCATCAAACCGCTGGTGGCCATGTTCATCTACCGCCGCTGGGGCCTGATCCTGGACCGCTTCGCCGTCAAATCGGTTCTGCTGCTGTCGGGAGGCTTGATCACTATCCTGCCGCTACTGTGGTTGTTGCCCACCGAGGGGCAGATAGGCTGGCTGTGGGTCATCGCCACAATCAGCGGCATCGGCTGGACCGGTTTCAATCTGTCGGCATACATCTACCCCATGCAGCATTCGCCCCGCATCGGCCGGTCCTACTTCCTGGCATTTTTCTCCATCGTCAGTGGAATGGGATTCGTGGTAGCCGCGATCGCCGGCGGTCTGGTGGTCGATTACCTGGGTGATTGGCAGGTAATAGTGGGCGGCCGGGTATACATGGCCCACCACGTATTGTTTGTCCTCACGGCTTTCGGGCGTTTGGCCGCCCTGGGAATGTTACTGCGGCTGCCCGACGTAGAGGCCCCTGGCGCCATGGCCCTGATCACCCGTATCGGTGCCGGCATCTGGCGCACCGCCTCCCTGGGCCGCCCTTTCCCCCGCTGGATCAAGCGGCGGGAGGGTGCCCGAGCCTAATTCTTCATCCCCGGCGCCACTGTCATCTCCCCTTCGTCTATGATAGGAGTCCAGCCCGTTTCAGCTGCCTCGAAAGGCGCTCAGCGCCGGGCGTGGTTAGAACTTTCCCTTGAGTTTATCCAGCCGGCGGCGCTGCCGCTTGGTTGGCCGGCCCTGGCCCCGTAGCCGCTGCAAAAAGGCGCTATCCTGGGTGCGTTGGAGGCGGAGCCGCTCCAGCTCCTCGGGTGGTGTGCGATCCTCGTACATATCGACCGCCAGTTTGGCGCTCACTCGTTTCTCTTGCAGGCCGGTCACCAGCAGCTCCTGCCGGTAGGCTGGCCGGGTGATGACGACCCTATCGCCGGAGCGCACCGGATGGCTGGGCTTGACCGCCCGGCCGTTGAGCTTCACTTTCCCGGCCTGGCAGGCGGTGGTGGAAGCGCTACGGGTCTTAAAACAGCGCGCGGCCCAGAGCCATTTATCGATCCGCACTTCATTCATGGCGCTGTACGCATTATAGGCTGGCAAAGTTCATGGTTCGGTCGGTCCGGCAACCGGATCAGGTCACCAGGGCGGTGGCCGGCGGAAACCGACGGAAAAGCCCAGTTGCAGGAGGGTGAGTGCTTCCTGTTCCCCGGCGGCTAGGAGGTGCAAGCCTCCGATCCGCAGGGCGACCTGGGTACCGAGGCGTGAACTATCGCCCGGCCGGCCCAGAATTGAAAGTGTCAACGCGCCGTTCAGTCCTATTCGGGAAGGACCCGCCAGCCCGCCTGAAAGGGAATACTGGCCCGCTCCTATCGTCAGCAGGAACCGCCCCAGGCCGGGACCCAGGTGGACACCGGTGCCCCGCAGCCTCCCGGGCCGGTTGTCGGCGTGCTTGGGGGGCAGCTTTAACTCAAAATAGTCCAGTCCGGCGATGATCGGCAAGAGGCCCAGTTCCAGGATGCGGAATTGCAAACTTGCGCCGATACCCAGCCCCCGATCGTGGGTGATGGACAACGGTTCTACCAACGGCAGGGAGATCCCGGTTCGGACAGTGGTGCGGTCTGTAGTCCATCGGAGCCGTAGAGCGAGGGCCTCCCACAAGGTGGCCGGGGGTGGCAGCTCCTCGTGATAGTCCAGTGAGGCAGCTATGGCGGCGCGTAGGTCCTCCTGCTCGCGGCGGAGGCTTGCCAGGTAGCTGTGTTGCTGCTCCAGGGTACGCTCAGCACAGATGATCGCCTGGCCATAAAGCGAATCAGCCGGCACCAGGTCCCCCAATAACATGCGCGCCTGGGCCAGGTTGCGCTGGGTGGTAGCCCGGCGCAGGTCGTGGACCGGGTACTTGGCGGCCTCCTCCCAGGCACGGTCGAAATGCTTTCTAGCCTCAGCAGGATTGCCGGCCGCCAAGGCTTGGTAACCCTGCTCGATGAGGGATTCCCATAGACCTTGCTGGCCGGCAGTGGTGCTGGTGAACAGCAGCAGTGCCAGGCCCATCCGACCGACCATTGGTACCCAATGTTGTTGAAAGGAATTGCGAGCTGTAATGATATTAATCAACCACTGTCCGGGAAAGATCAATCTTAAACCTCCACCGCGTTCGAAAGGTAACCAATACCGGCCTGAAATCGCGCATATACAGGCCTCTACGAATATTTGAATGTAGCACCGTAACTGGTGTATATTTCAATAGGTTTGATTGCGCTTTGGGGGATATCTGATACCTGAAATCAGGTTTTGGGCGAGTGGCTTCGGATGAGCGGCGCCGCTTACCAATGATGCGGGTAATGAAACCGCCGGTTTGTCACAGACTAGTCCCAAGGGGGGGGAGGTCTCGAAAAATCATTAAAGGTCGGCACAAGCCATGAAAGCTATGATACGAGGCGATATGGACGGCATCGTCTGTGCAGCCCTACTTAAGGCCACCGGTCTAGTGGATACTGTGGAGATGGTCAAGATCAAGGATATCTTGGATGGCAAGGTACGGATCACCGATAACGATATCATCTGCAACCTGCCGTTCCATCCTGATGCTTATCTATGGTTTGATCACCATTCCAGTGAAACACGACGTACCCCGCCCATACCACTCAATTATCGGGGTGCTTTTAATCTGGCCCCCAGCACCGCCGGGGTGGTGTACCAGTATTTTCTTCCATTCCACCCGCAGCTGGAGAAATTTGAGGGTTTGGTGCGGGACACCGATATTCTGGACGGCGCCGATCTCACCAAGGAGGAAGTTCTGAATCCCCAGGGCAACATCCTCCTCGGTCTCCTGCTGGATCCACGAACACATATCGGGAACGATGCAGCTCACAGGGAGGAGTATGAAGGCTGGAAAGCCCAGATACCCGACCTGCTCTGCGACCACACCACTGATGAGATTCTAGCCCTGCCGCTCGCGCGGAAGTGGCATAAGATCTATCTGGACAGCCAGGAGCAGGCCATCGAAATTCTGCTGGATTGCTCACACCTGGACGACAACGTGATCTTCAGTGAATTCAGGGGGGTCCAGGTGCCGCCGGTGAGCCGCTTCATCCTCTATACACTAGAGGAATTGGCAGCCGGTAATATATCAGTTCAAATTTCCTATGGGGAACCGGGGGTCTGGAACGAGATTGCCGTGGGACACTCCATCTTCAACCGCTCTTCCATGGTGGATGTGGGTGACCTGTGCGCCTGGTATGGCGGTGGCGGCCATCGCACCGTGGGAGTATGCCGCCCCAGCGAGGAGGACACCGAGCAGGTCCTGCGCGAAATTATCCACGCCTGTAAGGAACAGCCCACCTCTTGAGGCTTCCCCAGTCGCCTCGCCATCACCACAGCTGATAACTATTCCCCACAGTTTTCCCCGGCGATTTATGATCTAAAAACCCCTTCCCAGCCGCAGCCGGGAAGGGGTAATACTTAGCCACTGTTTCGATGTAGCTAGCGGATCAAGGTCATCTTGATGGTGTGCGTATAGTCCACCGTTACCAATCGGGCGAAATAGATTCCGGTGGGCACCGGTCGCCCCAGGTGGTCGCTACTGTTCCAGCTGGCCCTTTTAAATCCGGCGCTTTCATTGCGGTCCACCAGTCGGATGATTTCCCGTCCCCGCATATCATAGATCACCAGCCGCACGTGCGCCTGCATGGGCAGCTCATAGTGCAACGTGGTCACCGGGTTGAACGGGTTGGGATAATTCTGGTGCAACGCGAACAATTGCGGCAAGTGGGAATCATCAACCACGGCCAGCGTGCTCAGGTCGATCTCCAGAGAGGATGGCCCACCGGTGTTCCAGGTGGTATCCGTACCTGAAACGGCCCCCACCTCCCACTGGAAGGTCAATTTCTCAACAGCGTTTTCATTCATGAAGGCGACCACCGGTTCCCGCAGCAGGCTCAGCTCCGGTTCGGCTGCCGATCGGAACAATTCAAACCCGCTATCTTCCTGCCAGATGATGAAGACATAGGAAACCGAATCTCCTTCATCAGGGTCGCTGGATGTTTCCCATGTGAAGACGATAGCAGTATCGAGGTCGGAGGCCTGGATGAGCAGGCTGCTGCCGTTATCCGGTCCCAGTAGATCGAAGGGCGTGGGTAGATCGTTCACCGGAACGATAGTCAGGATAAAAGTGTCCTGAGCCGTGGCCTGTCCATCCAGGGCGGTCACCACGATCTGGGCCTTTCCGTTCCAATTGGTTACCGGGGCGAGCGATATGCTGGTATCACCCGTAGCAACAGTCACCGCTGAGGTATCGCTGGAGGCGCTGAAGCTCAGTGGATCACCATCTGCATCAAAGACGATCGCCGCAATATCCGCCATTGACATCTGATAGCCGATTATATCTTCAGGAAGAGCGAGATCGGAAATAAGGCGAATGAACTGCGGGGCGTCGTTCACCGACAGAATCTCCAGTACCAGCGTCTCCCGAACGGATGCCCCAGCCGGGTCGGTGGCGGTCACCTCGATATGTACTATGCCGTAATAGTTCAGTGTGAGTACCACTATCAGTTTTTGCTCACTTAAACCGAACAACCCTTCCAGTCCAGCGTCCGCCGTGGTGGCGGCGAAAGTCAACTGGTCGCCATCCCGGTCGGCGAAATATTCACCGAGGTTG
>SDBT01017394.1_pt1 | contig 11358 bp, 11 predicted proteins | sample 2277101 | NCBI WGS metagenome assembly SDBT01 (sample SAMN10404973, study PRJNA504765) | marine sediment metagenome | isolation source: marine sediment core GS10_PC15, 103 cmbsf | place: Arctic Ocean: Southern Knipovich Ridge | collected 2010 | reverse complement strand
GTTGTCGATAGGGGGACCTTTGATGAGCTTTCAAAAAAAGAGGGAATCTTCCAGAGATTTTTAGAGAAGCAAAAGCTCTGAAACAGTCTGGAATTTAAACTCTTAATCGTAAATTCTTTTTAAATGATTGATACACAATAAAATAGAAAAAATATAATAAAAAATTCTTTTTTATTTATATAAAAATTTATATCATGACCTTTAGAAGGTTGATATTATACTTTCTGAAAAAAGACTATTTAAATCACGGAGGAGCAGATGGTTGCAAAAAAACGGAAGAAAAAGGTAACGAAAAAAAGACTGAAAAGAGCGAGAGGTGGAGTACCAGAAGTCACTGTAGAACCGGGGCGTGGGGGCTCCATCACAATTATTAACCTCCCACGCTTGATTGGTACTATTACAATTGATATTCCGGGACTGGAAGCTGAACCACCTGCACCGACCCCTCTATAACAAAAAAATGAGCAACTCACGTTCATGAATCAAATAGTGCCGGCGAGAATTTCATTGCCGGCACTTTTACCATGACATCTTTGCTTACTTAAGTGATTTCATGCTCAAGGAGAGACTTGTAGAGGCCGGGATTTTTCCTAAGGTCTTGATGAGTCCCGACTTGGACAACTTTTCCTCTATCAAGAACGAGGATCTTATCAGCACGTTTAATGGTGCTTAAGCGATGCGAGATGATCAGACAGGTGCACCCTCTCTCCCTAAGATTTTGAAGGAGCTCTTCTTCTGTTTCAGCATCTAAGGAGTTGGTTGCCTCATCCATGATAAGGATTGAAGGATCTAAAACAAGAGCGCGTGCGATCTCTATGCGTTGCCTTTGCCCCTGACTGAGATTTTGTCCCTCCTCTAGCAAAGGGGCCTGATAGCCACTCGGAAGGGCTAGGATTTCTTTTTCAATACAGGCATTTCTAGCAGCATTTGCAACGCTTTCGTCTGAAATATTTTTATCCCAAAGCGTGATGTTCTCTTTAATTGTGCCGGCAAATAGGTGAATCTGCTGATCGACAGCTGCAAGGGAATTTCTAAAGATGGTTCTTGAAATACGTGTGAAATCTTTTCCATCATAGAGGACTCTCCCTTTTGAAGGCTGGAAAAGGGAGGTGGCAAGTCGAGACAACGTTGTCTTTCCGCTCCCCACAGGTCCGACGAGAGCAACAATTTCTCCAGCCTTCACAACCAAATTAAAATCTTCTATGAAGGGCTCATCCAAGGGGCTGAATCCAAATGTAACATGTTGAAACTCAATCTTGCCCTTTAGCTTTTCTTCTGGCATCTCGGGAAGAGAGCGCTCTTTCACAATAGGATCTGGAGAATTTTTTAACACGTCATCTACACGCGCAAGATCCACTTTTACGGATTGCATCTCAGATCCAAAACTTACGAGCTGATTAAAGGGTCTTAAAAAAGAGGACAAGAGGATTTGAAAGGCGATGAGCATTCCTATAGTTAAACGACCATGCAGAATTTCCCAGCATCCTATTGTTAAGAGTAGAACGGTTGATAATTGTTGAGAAAAACTAGAGAACGTAGAGAGATAATTACTTTTTGCTCTTATCGATTGGAAGGCGTTGATACTTCTTGTATAATACCCTGCGATGCGAGAGAAAAAATAGGCTTCGTTAGCAGCAGTTTTGATCGCTTCAATATGCTCTAAGGTATCGAGGGAGACCCCAATTGTCTTTGCATCTTCCTGTTGAAGGCGAGCGTAGGCATGGATGCGAGTGCGGTTGACATACCAGAGAAGTGATAGATTGATGAAGGCTGTAAAAATTGCAATAAGTGTAAGTAAGACATTGTATTGGAACATGATAATTACATAGACCCCTACGAGTGACAGGGAGATGAGGTTGATGACAACTTCTCCAGTGAAGATGGTTGCTATACGGTTATTTAAACCGATTCGATTGATCACTTCTCCACCCGACCGTTGTGAAAAAAAGACCGCAGGTAATCTCAGAATATGCCATAAAAATTCTGTGGAATAACGGATAGAAAGTTTCGCTTGCAGTGCATTGAGGAATTTTCCTCTGATCCACGTTATCCCTCCTGTAAAAAGCATGATGCCAGCAATCAGCAGGAGAAACTCAGACTTCCAATTGGGGATAGTTTCTCCCAAAAACTTATCAATGAATATCTGAGAAAAAACAGGAGCTGTCAACCCAATGACAACGAGAGATAGCTGGACAAAAAAGAGATAGATCAAGGCCTCTTTAAAGGGGATAATTTTTTCGATAAGACGAGATAAGAGACTCAGATCTTTTCCTCCTTTTTGAAACTCTTTTCGCGGTTGGCATTCAAGAACTAGGCCTGAATAGCTTTGTTCTAGTTCTTCTCTATCGATTCTTCTTGGACCTGTTGCGGGATCGTTGATGTAGACCTTTCTTCCTCTAATTCTCTCTAATACGACAAAGTGATTATGATCCCAAAATAGAATTGCTGGCCTCAAAATATCTTGGAGGTCTTCAACGTCCATTTCATATCCTACTGCTTCAAGCCCATAGTGCTCAGCAGCTTGAGTGATATTATAGGCGCTTACCCCGTCTCGAGAGACTCCGCACATGACCCGAAGTTCTTCGAGAGAGACAAAACGCTCATAATAACCCAGGATGATAGAGAGAGCTGCTGCTCCACACTCTACGGCCTCCATCTGTATCACTCTTGGAGTCTTCTTTGGGGAATTTAGTCTGAGAAAATTTAAAAACGTCTTAATCACATTCATCTCATTTTGATTTTCCATAGAGGAATCAAGTAGGAAATAGGAGGTTGTTCATCGATCACGATTTTTATTTTGCAGATCGTTCCGGTCGGAATCGAGAAAGGAGGTCCCTCTTGAGAGGTCCATTTATAACCACTCGGAGTGGAGGGATCGGGAATAGGTTCAACTAAGATATTTGTGATAGCGACTGAATTTTCCATCAGATAGTCGACAATTTGCATGTTGCCGATTGTCTGTGTTAGCTCTTCTTTAGAGACAGGATAAGGAAAAATTTCCTTAACCTTTCCAAGAATCGCCCCATATTCTTGGGGATTGACAATGTTGGGTTCGATAAGGACCTTCATCCCTTTTTGAATCCTTCCGATATTATCTGCATTAATTCCACTATAAAAAAGTTCTAACTCTTTGGGTTTAGGTGGATGTTCTAGCCAAATAAGTGAGGCTCTCCTATCCACACTCTCGCCAAGATTAACCAGGACTTCTAATATCCTTCCGCTAGAGGGTGCTGTGACAATAGAGAGCTCTTTTTCGAGCCTTTCGAGATCGATCGGAGTACTCCCAGAGAGTAATAGTGCATTATCGAGAAGGATGTCCGCATTATGAGTTGGAGCCATATCTTCTAAATCGGAATATAGAGTTTCCAGAGCAGATTTTGTCTCTTCGATAGTGATCTCTTGATCGATGATATTCGCCTTGGAATTATCTAAGACCATTTTGGCGATTAAACCTTCCTGAAAAAGCCCCTGGTTAATCGTAAAAGCATGATCGAGGAGATCAAGCTCGACAATCAACTTCTCAATTTTATATTTTGTTGCTTCGATGGCTGTTAAAACTGAACGGAGAGCTGGAATATATATTCTCGCTATCGGAGCATTTTCTTCGACCACACTTCCTTCACTTACAAAGATCTCAGTGATCATTCCCGATGATTTGGAACGGATAAGAAAGACTCCTTCAGGACTTAAAGAGACGCTGCGACCATTTGCCTCTGTTGGAATCCGACCGACAAATGACCAGATGAGCAGTGTAAGAATCAAAGCGAAAATCACAGAGATCATGAGCCAGTTCTTTGGCTCTTCAATCGTGAGCATCTGATGGATCTGTTCGCGAGAAGAGAGCCTTTCGCTTGCCTCTTTGATGCTTTTTTTGTCTTGGATTTCACTCATAATTCTAATTTCTTCAATAGATGATTATAGTTTAAAATATCAATCGAAACGCGATTAGTAACATCATCGAGCTTGACCAAAGTCCCTGTTGTGAAGAGAAGTTCAGTGAGGTTATCCGCATAATCCTTTTGGACAAGTACTTTTTCAATAAATGTCCTTCTTAATCGATTCTCATAATCAATCACAATGAATAATGAACTGTACCCCTCCTTTAACCTTGCAATTTCATCTTTTAGAGTTGTCTCATACCATTGAACAGCCTTGTCGGCGAAATAGACTTCATCGATGAGTTCCAGTTGACTTCTTAGAGCCGTTGCAATATCTGTTCGAATGCTCTCATCGAGTTTACTCTCCACTAAAATAGCCTGAGAAAGCTCGGCCTCTCTCTGCCTTTTTTCCCCTTTTGCTCGATCATTAAAAAGAGGGATAGAGAAGCTCAACATAACTGATAGATCTTTTTTCTGAGGACCGCTATTAATCGATGAGAAAAAAGGGCGTGATCTATTGCTGACTCGATTATTCGTCACGTCAAATCCCAACACTAAGTCGAGTGAGGGCAAAACCGCATTTTTTGCCGATTTTAAAAGCCAAGCCGCCTCTTTTATTCGGAGCTCTGAAGCGATGAGATCTCCTCGATTTTGTCTTGCTGTCGAAAGGAGAAGGTCGACATCCCATTTGCTTTTTTCACTCTCTGGCTCTGGAAAGCTTTCTAAGACTAGGTTTGGAGGATTTGGGCCAAAAGAGCTCTCTTCCTCACCCATTTGAAATAATAGATCATTATAGGCTCTATAGACATCTTGCTTGGCAGCGACGAGATCTTTACTCGCTCGTGAGAGTTCAGCAAACTGTTGATTTAAGGCAGATAGAGCTAATCTCTCTCCTTCAACAAGGCGTTCACTGGCAGTCGCAAGTCCATAGAGTATCTTATAAGAGAGTTCATGAATTTCTAAGATTTCTTTTGCGGCAACGAGCTCCCAATATTTGAAGACAGTATCACGGACTTCAGTAGCAATTGTCTGAACATACTCATTTTTAATCGTACTCACCTCAATTTCCGAAACTTTCTCTTCAACTGTTTCTGGGCTATATTTTAGCCCTCTGAGAAGGGGTTGATCGATGGTAAAGGACAGGACATATTGATTCGTCCTGGAGAACCCATTAGTAAAGAATAGTGAAGGATCATGAACTCTTTCTAGGGACCCTGTTAAACTATAACGGGTACCCAGACGGGTTAATTTTTCTAAGAATAGTTGAACGGTCTGGGCTTTACCATCCTTTGTCGTGTTAAATCCTAGTTGCTGAGTATCATATAGAATATTATTCTTCACATCGGCTCCGATAATCGGATTAAACGAGCCCTTCGAGCTCTGATAGACTCCCTCTTGACGCTCTATGGCTTGTTGCCCAATTTTAATATCCCACTGATTCTTCAATGTCTTTGCAATCACATAGGATAGATCGATCTCAACAGAAGACTTCCCTCTCTCTTCTTCTCTCTGAAATGGAAATCTATGCTTCCTAGCTCCTCTCCGAAACTGGAGCCACTCTTCAATATCTTTATGTGGATCTGTCCCGAGATCACGTTTTGGAGAATATTTTTCTAAAAGATCTAAGGTTTGGGAGAGGTGCTGCTTCTCATTATCATATTTAAACAACTCATAATCTTTACATTGCGTATTTATATTGGCGATTAGAATGAGAATAAATACTATAAAATGAAATTTGATCATAAATTAAACAAAAATTATCCATATATAACCTCTATTTATTAGAACTACCTTTAATTTTCAAGAGAAGACGTTCATGACAGATTTTTAGGGAGTTAGGATGCATTTCTCACACATCTTTGATGATTTGGAGAATCGCACGATACTACTCGTTTTACCCCTCTTATTTATCAAAGAAAAAGAAGACCTTGTCCTTCAGGATAGGGTTGACTTCTTGAGACAAGAGGGAAGGTTGGTTTTGAGTTTTAGCTATTCATTAAAATCAGAAAAGATACTCTCCTATGGAGGAGCTTTTAAATTCCAGCGGAGATGGGATACTATCCCACAGCATTCTCCAAGTAAGCCATTTATCATCTATGGCGTCTCAGCAATGGCTAGTTTAAAGTTCTAATACCCTCAAAATCTTTCAAAAAAACTTTTGGACAAAAAAATGTTCAAGGTGAGATAGGAAAACTAATGTAATAATAAAAGGATAACAAATGTCAGGAGTTCCAACGCCTCACTCGTATCCTCAGCCAGAGTCGGAGTCGCAGCACATCTCCATCGATCTCTTTCTCTCAGGGAAGATAAAAGGTGAGATTGAAGAGGCCGGCTGCGTCTCTGCATGGTCGAAGGCGATTGAAGTCGACCTCGTGGCAAAGATCCTTCCTGAATTTAAAGAGAAGTTCCCAAAGAGCAGCCTTGGAACCTCCGTCCTTAAAAAGGTATGGGAAAAGGTCGCTTATTACTATGAGAAGTTCCAAGGAGATAAGGGCACCGCACTCTTAGACGGCAAGTTGAACCTAAAGTTCATGATCCGGGAGAGCCTTAGATCTTCAAATTCACCTGACCACCTCCCCACCTACTCCTCTGCTGAGAAGCTGGCTGGAAAGCTGAGTGATTGCATCAGAGCGATGGATGGCAACGCTCCAGAGGTGGGTCGACTCACCAAAATGATCTGGGCCATTCAGAAACACCTCTTAAAAGATCTGAACTCTGTCCATGCCAAAATTCCTCATGATGAGTATACCAATAGTGACAAACTCATCGTGAAAACTCTCCTTGAGATCACCTCAAAAGGAGAAAATCTTGAGTCCTATGCCCTCAAGCAAGAGATTGCAAGAGAGCTTAAGATCTATGAAGGCACCAGAGAGTTAACCTCCCGCTCCCAACTTACCTCCACTCTCTCCATGGTGCTTGCGGAGAAGCTCTATCACACCTCCATCATATCGTGCCATTTCTCACTTAAAGAGAAGCGCACTATCGAATCGTTCATCTGCTTTCAACTTGAGCTCAGCAAACATAATCAGACGCTCACGAGTGATGACCACCGCGTCGAGCTTGTTCAGCGCATCCTCGCGCTCTTCGCGATTGCAGAGGAGCTCCCTAAAGAGCTTAGTGAAGAGAGCCTTCGACACTCTATCCAAGAGAGTACCGCTGACCTCTCCTCCGACACCGATCGAGCGCTATTCATCTTCATCAATGCAGAGATGCATCTCATGAGTGAGAGCAAATCTTTTGATGACCAGACCGCTCTAGAAGAGATCCTCGTTGAGTGCTACCGCCTCGCTAAGGATCTTCCCATATTAAATCCCATCCAGATGGAGCAATTTGAGCTATTCATCTGGAAAATCATTGAAGAAGAGGGTGAACTACTCGATCACATCGAGCCTGAAATAGTGATGCTCATTGAAAAGGAGGTGGGGAATGTCTTGATCGACAATCCACGTCAATCTTTCCGCATGGTTGTCAGCGCTGCCCTGCAGTTCTTTAAGAGGGTTCACGTTAGTGACATCACTCCTGAGGTCTTAAACGAGAAGATCGAGCTCTGGGCAATGCAAAATGACATGCTCACACGCTGGATCCATTTCGACCAGAATACCCCCCTTCTCGGCCTCATCAAGAAGTTATGGAAGAGCGCAAATGTCGATGAGAGCAACGTAAATCATGGTGAATTTATTGCACGCGCATTGACCCTCTCTCTCAAAGAGTACCCCTTGCTTGAATCTTTTGAGGAGGCTCTTCTCAAACGTCTCTGGATCCTCTATAAGTACTTCTGGTATACCACCCTTTCGAGTGGCAGAGAGTCTACCTATGAACGTTTTCTCATGTGGCACCGCGCGGTGATTCAGCTCCGACATTCTGACTCTTCAAGAGAGAGAGTTGAGGAGATTCTTAAGAAGCTCTCCAATCAATTAATTCCGTTGGCGCCGTTTGAGGACTTGAGTTAAACAGAGCCCCACTCCAAAGAGAACCATCGGGATAGAGAGTAGCTGTCCCATCGTCAATAAGTGATGAGAGAAGAGAAAACTCTGCTCTTCTTTGATAAATTCGATGAGAAAACGAAACACAAAAATCAGGATGAAGAAGATCCCGGAGAGCCTTCCCGGATAACGAATCAAGCGGGGGAATAGCCGCCAGAAGAGGAAGAAGGTCGCTAAGTAGAAGAGGGCCTCATAGAGCTGCGCCGGATGGCGGGGCATCGGTAGGCTCCCATCTATTGGATGGCCAAAGACAACGGCCCAAGGCAGCGTCGATGCCACTCCTAACACCTCTTGGTTGATGAAGTTTCCGATCCGAATGAGCGTTCCAATGAAGAGGCTTGGGGTGATGATAAGATCGAGGATGCGGGGGATGTTAATCATCGGAAACTCCCTCCGACTCCTAAAATAGAAGAGGGTGATTCCCACCAAGATCCCGATGACGGCGCCATGACTTGCCAGCCCCCCTTCCCAGGTCTTCACAATTTCCAGCGGATGGAGAAGATACTCCCTCCACCTCTCATAGAAGAGAAGGTGGCCGAGGCGCGCTCCGACAACTGTCGAGATAATGCAATAGAGAGTGAGCCTCTCACTAAAGAGCATCGACCTCTCTTTCAAGCTCTTACCGCTGTTGAATTCAGGGTAGTAGGACAAGAACCGCTTGAAAAGATGCAAGAGGATATAGAAACCGATTAAAAATCCTAAGGCAAAGAGGATTCCATACCATACGATGGTTCTATCTACAAATGGAAGGGTGAAAGCCACCCGGTCGGGATCCCAAAAAAGCCATCCAATCATTGTCTATCCTACTCAATTAAGCTATAATCTTAACATAAATAGTGAGAAGATCTCCAATGTTTAAAATTAAAATTTTTTCCCCCGGCAAAACAAAAGAGCCATGGCTTAGGGACGCCCTTGCAGAGTATGAGAAACGTCTCCGAGGAGAGGTTTCAATAGAGTGGATGGTTAATTGCGAGAGAGTTCAGAAGGAGGGCGCCTACATCTGTCTCGATGTTGAGGGAGAGGACCTTACCAGTCCAGAGTTTTCAAAGTTTCTCTATAAAAAATTCGAAAGAGGGGGCAGCCGTCTGAATATCGTCATCGGAGGGCCAGAAGGAGTCCCAGAAGAGCTGCGCAAAAATGCTACCGAATGCATCAGCTTTTCAAAACTCACCTTCACCCATCAGATGATAAGAGTTATCCTTCTCGAGCAGATCTACAGAGCCGTTCAAATAGAGAAAGGCAGCGGTTATCATCGAGCCGACTGAGGCACTAATGCTCTAAAATAGAGCATCGCTCCGTTGATAAGTGCAGCCCCGATCGTGAAATCGATAAACCCTTTCACATCAAGAGGAAGAGGTAGTATTTTAAAGACCATCCCGAAGAGCATCATGCCAAAGAGGAGGATAAAATAGCCTTTTGAATAGATCGCTTTAACCGGTAGAGGTGAAGGATGGGAACGAATACGAGCTACCACTCGATTCACTGTTCTTTTCAGAACAAAACGGCCTTTCAAAAAGCCTAACATCAGGGCAATAGCAATCAAAATTAAGGCTGCCTGCTCGGAATTTTTACTAAATCGGCTTAAAAATTGAATCAATGAGAATCCCTGATGGGTGCCACTTAGGACTTGGTTACCTGCAAGAATAATATACTGTATCCCCTTGATAAGTAGAAGTATCCCAACTCCCATCCAGATAAGTCCCGATAAGATAATCGCATGTGAGTGACGTAGCTTCATAAAAATCCTTTCAAAAAAGTCTTTGTTTGATGTAACAATAGTAGAGTTTAGAGTTATTTACAAATCCTTACCTCAGAGTAGGGAATAATAGTAGTAGGAGTAGTAGTCATATGAATGTATCTTTAGCTTTTATCCGCATTTTTTTCATGATCATTTCGATCTTTTTCATGACCACTTTCATGTTGTCGCGTCCAGAAGGGTTATGGGTTACGAATGCCCTGATTGGTGTCTTAATCGGGGTTGTATTTGGTCTGATCCTGGTTGGATTTGACAGGCTTTTTCGAAGATTCAACCTTCGTTCATTCAACATCGCGATTTTAGGGCTTTTCATCGGTTATCTGATGGGACAAGCCCTTGTACTGATTTTCGATGCCATCGTTGAGCTGGGCACAATTTCTCAGTTGCTATCGCCCCATGTTCTCGAAATCATCAAGATCGCTATCTTCCTATTTGGAACCTATCTGGGTGCGATCATGACCCTTCGCGCCTCAGACGAACTCTACATCAGTATTCCTTTTGTGAAGTTCGCCCCGACGGCGCAGAAAAAACGGGATCTCCTGATCGACTCCTCCGTCCTAGCCGATGCGCGAATTATCGACATCTGCTCGACAGGAATCGTAGACCATCACTTGGTTATTCCCCGCTTCATTATAAAAGAGCTCTACTCACAAACAGAGACGGGCGATGAAGCGACGAAAACAAAAGCGCGTCGCTGCCTAGATGTGATCAAAAAACTCGACGAGCTCACCACCCTGGGCATACGCTTCAACGATACCGACTTCCCTGAAGTAAAAGATCTCACAAGCAAGTTCATACGCCTAGCACGTCTCATCGACGCCAACATCCTCACTGCTGACATTACGCGTGTCCAAATGGCCTCCATCGAAGGCGTTCAAATCATCAATCTACACTCCCTATCAAATGCTCTAAAGCCCTTGATGGAAACAGGTGAAATGATTAAAATTAAGGTCCAGCGCTTTGGGAAAGAACCTCGACAAGGTGTTGGATACCTCGATGATGGAACCATGGTCGTTATCAATGGCGGCGGTAACTTCATCGGAGATGTGATCGATGCCCAAGTGCTCTCTGTCAAACACACCTCCTCCGGCCGTATGATCTTCTGCAACGCCTTAGAAGAGGGAGTTGACGTGGAAGAACAGGAGAGGCCCGAAGAAGAAGGCGAAGAGTGAACAACCAAATTAAAGGACTCGGAAATGATATTATTGAAATCGATCGGATCCGAAAGACGATCGAAAGGCACGGCACCCACTTTTACAACAAGGTCTTTACCGAGGCCGAGTTAGAGTATTGCCTCAGCCAAGCAGACCCCGCTACTCCCCTTGCAGGCCGCTTCTCAGCAAAAGAAGCGATCGCCAAAGCCCTGGGAACCGGCCTAGGCAAATCGGTCTCCTTCCTCGACATTGAAATCCTCAATGACGATCTGGGACGCCCCTTCCCCACCTTCACCGACTCCTTCAACGACTTTTTCAACACCCCGCATATCCTCATCTCAATCAGCCACTGCAAAGAGTACGCAACAGCCGTCGCCCTCTGGCTAGCCGACACCCCCAATGAAACTTGAGCAAATCCTCAAAAGGGATACCTAACCCAAACCTTCAGTTTGGAGTGAGCATCCTTCTGCAGAAAACACGCGAACCATCAGATGAGAAGTAAATATTTGATTCTTTGCGCTTTAACTCTTCTTTCTAGGTTGTTCTGCGAAAGGACATCCATACCAAACTGAAAGTTTGGTAGATGG
>SDBT01017393.1_pt1 | contig 11358 bp, 14 predicted proteins | sample 2277101 | NCBI WGS metagenome assembly SDBT01 (sample SAMN10404973, study PRJNA504765) | marine sediment metagenome | isolation source: marine sediment core GS10_PC15, 103 cmbsf | place: Arctic Ocean: Southern Knipovich Ridge | collected 2010 | reverse complement strand
TTTTCTTTTGTGATTTTTTCTTTTGTGATTTTTTCTTTTGTGATTTTTTCTTATTCGCCATTTCTTCTCCTTATTTGTCCTTCTTTAACTTCAAATCCAAAGTCATCACCACCGTTTTCTATATCTTCATCCATTCCTGAATCTTCTTCTTCATCTTCCAACAAGCTTTCTTTTTCAGTTTCTACTTCTTGTTCAACTGCTAGTCCAACTCTAAATCTATCTACTTGTTCTCTATCTACATCAGTTTCTCTTTCTAAAGCATCTCTTGATGTTCCAAATCCAACTTCTCCACCTGTATCTGCATCTATTGATCTGCTAGCTCTAATTGGATCTCCCCTGAATTTTTCACGAACAGAACCAATTCCACCGACTGCACTTTCTTTTAACAATGAACCAACTGATCTTGATTTAGTTCCTTTTAGTTTACCAGCTTTTCTTAACTCTTTAACTTCACTTGAATCAATCTCTAATCCTTTACCAACTGGTCCCCTAAGTTTTGTTGAACCTTTTGGTCGGCCAACTTTACCACTTCCTTTCGGTCTGCCTCTACCTCTTGTTCCTGAAACAAAACCTGAACCACTACCAATTATTTCACCTGTTCTACCATTTCCAGTTAAGACATCACTGAATCCGATTTTGAAAGGATCAACTCTTTCTACAAAACCAGTTCCAATTTGACCAAATCTATCATTAAAATCTGTACCTAGTTCTGGTATCGGGAGTCCACCACCATTTCTTTGACCGTTTCTTTCACCGTTTCTTTCGCTTCTTGGTTGTTTCAATCCCTCGAAAATTCCTGGTGATTCAAATCCAGAAGCGGCATCTTTAGCTAAATCTTTTCGTTTACCACCATTTTTTCTACCAACTCCAAAATCTCCACCGAAATCTCCACCGAGTCCTTTACCACCTAAACCACCACCGAAATCTCCAAGTCCTTTACCTAGTCCACCACCAAGTCCTTTACCAAGTCCACCAGTTAGACCAGAATCGAATATACTTTTTCCACCTTTTCTTTTAGATCTTTTTTTAGTTGATGATTTTTTTGTTCCAAAACCTAAAAAGCTGTCATCAAATGACATTAGACAATCTCCTTATTCATACAATGTTTTTTTGTTGGATTGCTTATTTAAAAGAAAATCTATCTTTTTCTTTTTCTATAAATAATAAAGCATGATGGATATGGAGCTGGAAATTCAGTTTTCTTACCGTTTTTCCAAAACTTTATTCTTCCTTCTATGGGATAGAATTCTGCAATCCATTTGTTTTTTTTCTGATCATACACATATTTGTTAAACCACTTCGTATCTGTCTTTGAATATACTAAGATCAGCCCATTCACATTCCATTTTTTATGTTCTTCATAGGCTTTTTTCATAAATTCAGCTACCTGACTGTATGGTGGATTCATCCAGAAATCAACTTTCCAATCTTGTTCTAATGCGTTTTGAGATTTTGTAAAATATCTTTTTAATTTATGATGTTTTCTAGATCCTGATACATCAAGTTTTGGTTTTATTCCATATTTTTTGCAACCATCTTTGAAAATATCATCTGGTGTTGCATATTCATCATCTCTCTTAATGTGACTTAGATGACTAACAGCTCTTGATACGGTGCATTTTGCAGATTTACCAACATTAAATGTCATTTTTTTATTTCCAATTTTGTAGCTTACTGTTTTTGTTTTTCTTTTAATCATTTGTTTTCTTTTAATCATTTGCTATCAGCAACCTTATTCTTTTACGTCTAGCTGTTTCTTCTACTAATTGCTTTTTAATCATAGGATCTTTCTTTCTATGCCAGTGATTAACTAACCTACGCCTTTCATCATCAGTCAAATTATTTTTCGATTTCCTTTTCTTTATTACATTTTAATTGCTGTGAGAATGAATGTGATTTCATTGTTTTCCCACATTTTTTACAGACTGGACCTTCTGTTTTACCAGGTTTTGGTGGTGGTTCTGCCATCAATGTTATTCACCTTTAAAATAATCTCCAGCCAAATTTTCTATTGATTCAAACATTGGTTCTAATGCTTCACGTTCTTTATCTGGTAGATTTTTTAGAATCTTTTTCAGTGAATCAAAGTCTATTTTCTTTAATTCAGTTTTTACTTTTGAATCAAGCTTTGCTAAATCCATATCGTTAAACATTTTTTTTGCTTCTGGTGGTAGGTCAGACTTGCCCGAAGCAACTTCCATTCCTTTGAACATCAAATCAATCACTTGTGCTTTAATATCTCTAATATCATACTCCATTTTTTCCCAAACTTTGTAGTCTATGCTTGGACATATTTTTTCTTTTAAGAACTCACAGACTGCTTGTTGCATTTCTAATGGCATTGATTTACCTGTATTTGACATTTTCATCATAGTCAAAATAAATAGCCATTTTTCCCTATCTGTTAAAGTCATTGATTTCCCCAGTTCTTCCTCTCTCTTAATTCTTCTCGCTGTTCTTCATTAGTGTTGTAGTATATTATTGAATGTTTTATAGTACAAAATCTCCTATATGCTGAATCTGTCTGATCTGGGTTACATAATGCACAAACATCGTCATCTAACATATCCTCAAACAACTGTCTTGCATAGATCTTTAATGTTTCAGGTTGCTCCCAGAATAATGATGACACTTCTTCTGTTCTATTTCCTGTAATTCTCATCAACCAATGGACACATGAATGTCTTATAGCATGTGTTGGTTCATTTACCAAATAATATTCCTGTGTTCCTTTTTCGTACTGTGCTTGTTGTATTGGATTTGGATCTATCTTTCCTATACTTGCGTAAAACTCTCGTAATTTTTGATTATACTCATCTTTTCCTTTCTTTATGTTTGTGTAATGATGTATTTGTTTTCCTGGTTTTAATTTTGAAACAATTAATCTCGCATTAGGTGTTAGAATGTATTTCTCATATACTCCTGAACTAGATGTTTTTTCCTGTTTACTTTCAAAGATGTAAGCCTTGTACCATTCACATGTTATTCCTTCAAATTTCCTCGTAAACTTTTCAAATTTTGGTTTCATTTTAAACAATGTATCTGATCTTACACCGATCTCATTGTGTAACGTAAAGATAATTTGGAGATCATTACTGAACTTTTGCATGAATTTCATTCCTTGAATTCTTTCATCATCTGTAATTCGTATTTGTGAATATAGTCTGTTTTGTTTTCGCTTTACTTCTAGATCTCCTTTTGGAATTTCTTTTCCATTTCCTTTTATGAAACTTCTGACAGATTCAATGTAATGTTGTGGATCTGCCTGTGCTTGTTTTAATGGATCATCTAAATGTCTTTTCTTGATATACAGTACTCTGCCTTCTTTAAATGCCACTTTGAATTTTTCGACTAATGGAATTACTTCTTTAATATCCAGTAAGAAAGCATCTGGGTGAACATCTATTGTTTGACACACTTTCCAGAAGTTTGTTATTAGATATGGCATACCCTCAACATTATTTGCATCCATTTTTTCCTTCCAATTGTTTATGCTTGGAATTGACATGAACTCTGTTTTTGAAATATCTTGGAATCTTTTTAGTAGCTTTGGCTGTGCTGATCTTATCAAATATCCATTTTCTGTTGTTTGTAACAGGTCTTGTTCCACTAATGCTCTTTGAAGTCGATGTACGGTAGTTACGGATCTGTTTATCATGTGTGAAATTTGTATTCGGTTGAGATTGTGTGGTGGAAGGGTAAGCTGTAATACCCTATCCATTAGAAGTTTTTTTGCAGTCTTGTCATTAATTTTTTTGTTATCCCATGCGTTTATTGTGCTTATTCTTCAACGACCTCCTGTGGTGTTTCTTGATTAGTTGGCACTTGTTCTGGTTGTGGTTGTGGTTCTGGTGTTTGCTCTAATTGTTCTGACTCTGCAAGTGCTTCTTGTTCTGCATTATATTGTTCTATTTCTTCTGGTGTTGCTTCTTGTGGTTGTTGCTGTCCTGCTCTCATTTTCCATGATACAATTCCATATCCTTGTAATCTTTTTCCAAATTCAGTGAACTTAGTCATTAGTTTTTCAGTGTCTGTTTCATCGATTTCTTCCCATACGATCAAATCATAATAAATTCTCATCTAATCACCTCCCTCATTTTTTTAATTTTATTTAATCCTACAATACACTTTTTTTGTGGTTCGGTCACATTACAAGTTTTACAATATTGTGGCAATCCTCTTGGCTTTGCCCATTTACCATTTGTCATGTAACGTAATGCAAACGTTAGTCCTAAACATGTATTGCAAAAATACTTTGCCATGTTCAACATTTCTACTTAGATGTTATAAGGATATGCTTTCGATCGATCTCTTAGATCGAAAAGAACTCTTCGCCTAAATTAACTGGTGCCTTTTTCCCTTTTCTTTTTGCTTCATCTTCTTCTAAGAATTCAAATATTGGTTTGTCACTTTGTCTTTGTGCTCCTAAACCTACATCAATTTTACCAAATGGTGTCTTAGCAATATCAAAAACTCTAAAGAATCTTCTTTGTGTTTTTGTTTCTTTGAATTCGTCTTTTCTTGAACCACCAAATGGAAATCCAAATCCTCTTACTGGTGGTGTACCAGGTGGTGGGAATGTCGTAGTTGTTATTTGTTGAAGTGGTTGATCTATTCTTTCTGTAACTGATTGCTGTCTTTGAGTTCTTGTGGTTCTTGGTGTTTGAAATATTGTTGTAAATAGTCTTGGTGTTTGTTTTTGTGTCGTTCTTTGGGTTGGAATTTCAAATATTGATTTTTGAACTGTGTCTTGCTTTTGTGTTACTCTTGGAGGTTCGAAAATATTTCTAGTTATACTTATTGTTGGATCTTTTACTCTTGTTATTTGTTGTAGTGGTTGATCTATAACTAAACCTTCCCCTTGCCCTAATCCTAAACCAGCCCCTATTGCTAATCCCGAACCTATCCCTCCTATTATTCCCAATTTAGTTCCAGGTTTTCTAAATATTGTGTCAGCTTCGGTAGCAATACCTCTAGTTTTTCTTGGGGCTGAAAATAGATTATCTACTTTTGATGATAGTCTGGTAACTCCTCCCACCTTTGCTTTTTCTTCTGCAATTAATTTCTTAAGTGCTTTCTGTGTAGCTACATCTGCTTTGGTTGATGGTTTTTTTGCTTTTTCTTGTTTGATTAATTCAGATAATCTTTTTTGTGTTTTTTGATTTGCTATGCTTGAAATTGCTTTTGATGGTTTTGATTTCTTTAATGCTTCTCGAGCTTTTTCTAATTCAAATATATTTTGTTTTGCGGCTTGAACTACTTTAGGTTTAGTTAATAATAACTGAACAGCTCCTGCACCACCTCTTGTTTCTTGATCTTTGAGTAATCTCCCTGCTTCTTTTTTTGATATTTTTGCTTCTTTTGAGAATTTATCAATATCAGCTTTTGAAACTGTTTTTGTGGCTTTAGATACTCCTCCTAATCCTAATCCTCCACCAAATATATCTGGTCCACCTTTACTTTTACCAACTCCACCAAAATTAAAATCATCAAATCCTCTAGCAACTGGATCAAATCCTACATCAGCTTTACCTAACTTCGATGTAGTCCCACTAAATCTTTCTAAAACCTGTGATGATTGTTCTGGTATTGCTTTTCCTGTTGGTCCGAATACGTTGAATTCTTTTCTAATACCACCGATTACTCCAGCTTCTGATCCAGTATCTACTGCTTTAGTGAATTTTGTTGTGGCTTGTGATCTTAACCTTTGTAGATTTGCAAGCTCTGGTACTGTTAATGTTTGTTTTTTTGTAACTTTAGTTTCTAATTTTAACAGTGATTGAAAATCACGTTCTACTGCTATTCCAGCTTTTGTTTGTGGTGGGCTACCAGCAGTACCAACTAATCTCCCAAATATCCCCTCGCCTTTTGGTTCTATTGCTCGTTGTAGGTTTGCTGGAATTAGATCTTTTCTTCCAGCTTTTTGAAAGAAATCTGCGGCTTCTTGTTGTGCTTCTTTTTTTGATACTTTGATTAATGATCCAGGTGTTCTGCCTGTTCCAAAATCAGCAGTTGTTTCTCCAATTGGTCTTTTCCCCTGTTGTAATTCTGTAACTTTTTGTTCAAACTGTTTTCTTTGAGAAGCTGTTAGTAACTTTCTTTCTTTGGTGGATAATTTACTTACGTCTTGGATCTGTGCTAGTTGTGGTGCTCTTTGCTCAAATGCTTTAAATTCGGATGTAAACGTGCTTGAAATTGGAGTCTTTGGTTTTAGTCTTGTAACCTTTTCTCCAGTGAATGATAATTTTCCAGCAAGACCAGCTTTTCCACTTACTTTGGCAGTTACTTTACCAACTGCTCCTATTCCTCTTATTGCTAAACTTGCGGCTTTAACTGGAGCTACTGCTAACAAAGCTCCTTGAACTGCAAAATCTCCCACTGCAAATAATGGATCAGCCTGAACTACTCTACCAAACCGTTCCCCTGATTCCGTTAATATTTTAGTCGCATCTTTCTTTCTTGGTTTTTGTTCTAATGTAACTTGATCTCCAGCAATACCAAATGATGTTACAGACTGACCAATCTCAACTTTCTTTTTCCCTGCGGCTTGTCTGCCTATATCAAATATTGCCCCACCTATGTCACCAAAAAATGATGTACCAGCGTCTATGGCTCCACCAAAAAGAATAGCTGACGGTGTTGCAAAGAATTCTTCCTGTTCTTTTCCTTGTGCTAAAGCTCCAATATTTTTAACACCGATTACTTCGTTTAATGCTGATTGACTTGCACCTGACAATAAACTTCCTATTGGATCTGAAAAGTCTGATTTAATTTCTGACGGTCCTACTGTTTGTACTCCACCCTTTATTGTTGTTACAACTGTATCTCCAGGTATTAGCTCTGTTGTTTCTTCAGTCAAAAGTCCTGTTTCTGGATCTACGAATGTTCTAGTTGTCGATGTCGATTTTTCAGTTGATGGAATTACATCTGTAAATATTTCACTAGGTTCTTCTGATAATACAACTGGAGTTAGATCTAATGCTTTCTCTCTTTCTTTTTGTGCACCACCTCCACCAACTTTAAATCCCTCACCTGTTCCTTTGAACCCTTTAAGTTTGAAAGCCTGTTCACCAGCCGATACTGGCGTATCTTCTTGGAATGGAATTGGAGAAACTGATCCTGCAACAAGTGGCAATCCACTTACAAATCCTGGAATACCTGGAATTAATGGAACTGTTTTTACTGGTTTTGATTTTGGATTAATATTTACAGCTACAACAGCTTTTGATTGTTTTTGTAATGCAATTAATTCACTTATTGATTTCTTTGGAACTGTTTTTGTCGGTCTTTTAGTTGGTTTTTTAGTTGTGGTGAATGTTCTGACTGATGAAACTACTTCTACTGGTGGTGGTAATTTTTGTATTGGTGTTCGAACTACTATTTTGCTAGGCGTTTTTTTACCAGGTAATCTTATAGTTGCAGTAGCCTTACTAGCTTTCCTAATTGAAGTTATTTTCTTTGTTACAGTTGGTTTTACTGTCGGTGGTGTAGTTTTCTTAAATGTAGTAGCCTTTGTTACTTTTTTAACTACTGTTGGTTTTTTTACAACTTTTTTATCAGGAACAATTCTTTTTGGTTTTATAGATGGAATCGATCTTGAAAATCTTGCAGACTTTGAAACTCTTCTAATTCTTCCCAACTTCAAACTCCTTCTGAATTAGTATAACTTTACATTCTTCCAATGAAATCTTTGTACTTGTAAAACTCAAAAATCAAACAACCTCTTCAATACTTTATTTCCTGATTTTCTAGAATTAGATGAAAAAGCATCTGAACCAAATGCCTGATCTAATCCTGCATCTGGCGAATTTGGAATGAATTTTTTCAGACCTCTTGATTTTTTTCTTGTTCCAAAAACATTACCTTCTTTTATGAACAGATCAAAATTTTCATTTGCTGTCATGTTTAATGGATCTTTCTTAGATTTTAGATCGGGAATATTGATTACGTCTTTATCTGGAATTTCCACTGACATGATTAAATTATATGTTCAAACTTATTTAAAAGAATCAATCTTGCCACATTTCGGGCAAAAGAAATTATCTTTTTTATCATATCTTAAATATGATTTACACATGTTACATTTGGTGTCCATGATTTCTCCTTCTGGAATCCAAATTCTTAATCCCTTTATTCCAATATGCCTGTTAATAATTTGTAATTTAGCATCTTCATCACCAGCTTCTAGTGCCAATGCCAAGAATTTTACTTCGATTTCATAAACTGTGTCCCTATATTTTATTTCTAGCAGCTGACTTCGCTTTGGTTTTTTAACATAGATCTCTTCTACCTTAATCTTTCTGACTTTCTGTTTGTTTGTTTTTGGATCTATTATCGGTTTTCCTGTTTTATTAAATTCCTTTTGATACCATGTGTACGGTTTGTCAAGTGTTTCTGAAAAAAGTCCTTGTTCTGGGAACATTACCCAATCATTAATGAAATTTCTATGCTGTCTGATACCAAATTTTAAAACTCTACTCAACCATGTATGTTTTAGGAACTTTACAACGTCTTTGCTACAACATTCACATTGTTTTTTTCCTTGTAATTTGACATAAGCATTACAATTTTTACAGAATTCTGTTTCCAAGTGTGGAGAATGACAGCTAAAATGGAGTCCTCGACAACCATTTTTCTTTCTAAGTCGTACTATCTTACCATTTTTGGGTTCTTTTTGGTCTTGCTTTAGTTTTTTAGTCGTGGAAAATTGGTTATTACTGAACTCTTCAACCTCTAATTCGCTAATAGTTTCCATCTCCTCCATCCTGTCTTAACAAACCACCCATAACAGACCTTCTGACTCTAGGATCATTGACCTTGATTTCAGATTTATTGGTAGTTAGCATCGTTAGCATGTGACCTTTGACTGATGTAGTGGCAATTAATGATTTAATCAAAATTTCTTTAGCTTCTTCTGCTACATCTTGCATATTTTCAGGTAGAGTTTCTTTTACAGCAGTTATTTGTTCAACTTTCTGAACTACTTCAGCAAGATGTTTTGGTCCAACCAAAGTACGATATAGTAAACGGTCAGCTCTCTTGCCACTGGCAGACATGATTAGACCTAGTACAGATCTAATCTCATTAGGATCACTCAACGATTGTGCTTTTGAGTGATAGTATATAAAAATAATGATTATCGCATTTAACTGACTAATGATTTTTCAGCTAATAGTAGATTAGTTCGTTGGAAAATGAACTCTTACTGTCAATATCTGATATATTGCTACTATCAAAGCGAGTATTAACAATCCCCATCCAACTGCTTGTGCTTCTTCTGAAAAACCTGTGAGATTTCCCGAAGCATCTGGTCTTGTAAATAGCGCGGCTAAAGCAACTCCGATCACAGCGACCATCATTGTGTTAGAAACACGCAACCATAAAATTCCAATTATTATTGCCCATACTATAACAAATGTAAAGTCTTGAAATATTGCATTATATGGATCGAACATTCTGTCAAATGGTTGATCGAAAAATAATGGGCAACCTTCCATATCAGGCTGTTCAAAACATTCAGGATCGTTAGGTCCAAAAGCAATTACAGAATCAATCCCGATAAAACCCAATAATATGATAAAACTAGCGACAGTTATAACTGACTTGTTGAAGTACATTTCCAATTTTGGCTTTTTCAATCTCATATTTTTTATGTTGATCAGTTATAAAAAAGAAATTAATTGAGATATTAGGTGAACTGGTTCGATCATATTCCAAAGTCCTAACAAAAATTGACCTACTTCTGGTGGTGGAACTATATCTACTGTTTGAGTTGCATTTACTACTGGTTCTACAACTGCAACTGGTGGTGTAGTTCCTGTTAGATCATCAAAATATGTTCCAATTTCTCTCATATACTTGGGTCCGTTCTGAATCACTGCCAATCCGATTATTCCACCAACTATTGCAAAAATTATTGGCATTGGTGGTTTTAGATTTGGGTGTAGTGAATCAATTGCTTTTCGGCCAATTTGACAGACTTCATTCAATCTTTTGATACTGATTGGATTGTATGCTCGATAAAATGGTAAGAATTTTTCAGTATCGATGTCTATTGCTCTATGCTCATTAATTTGAACCAGGTACTCAAAAATTTCATATATATTCCTAAATTCTTTTTTCTTTAGTGATGGGTAAACCATCTCCAAATCATGCCTAATTTCCATATTTTTTCCTTGACGATAGTGTTTTTTTACAAGTTTTACAATTTTTCTTGGAATTCTTGTTCCATGACTATTGTAGATTGAGATTGGTTGTTTGCCAAATCTATATTCAGTTTCTGAATCTATTTCAAAAACACCATATTCATTGATAAAAAATTCTCTCATACGTTGAATTTTTCTTAATTTGAAATGATTTTTTTGTGTTAAAATTAATGCAAGAGGTCCACCATACCAAATCAAACCAAGTTCTTGTAAGTCGAATCTTGGATCTGGTTCGGTAATAATCATTTGTGGCATTTCGTAAATGGGTTCTTGCTGTGGTTGCATCAAGAGAACCACCTCAACGGATTTACCTGTGACATTATTCCAACTATTGTTATTGCTATTAATGACATTAACAATAGTGGAATAATTGTTGGGACTTTTAATGATAATCCTTTATTCACATTCTTTGAATTCATCTTTTCAGTATTTAATAACTTTAGATCATCTTTATCGAATAACCTGGAATCAATTAAATATTTTTGAGTCTGTCTTGATAATTCTTCTGGTTTTCCTTTGTAGAGTTCTGCCATAGCATGAATTGGATCTGTGTATTTCTTTTCTGCCCCAGATTCTACTGCGTTGTTAATTCTTTCAAGTTCTCTTACAAGTATTGCGGCTTTTCTATCTCGATATAATTTCTGTACTTTTTCAATTCCTGCGATTGATATTGGTTTTGAATTAAATAAATTGTAGATCAATAGTTGCTGTCCAGCAAGATTGTATGAATATTCACCATCAAGTTCAAAGACTCCTTCTTTTGTAATGAAATATTTTCCTTGATGTCTTACAGCTTTTCTTAACTCCAATTGTCTGTCACCGATCTTTATCAGAACCATGGGTCCTCGCATAAACTTGAATTCTAAAATTGGAAAGTGTCCTTTTAGACTGAATTTACCCATGTACTGTCATTTTTTTGTTCTTATGTCTATATTTAAGAATATAGTATAGGTCTTAATTTGTTTAGTCGGGTAGGTTTTTAGAAGAATCGTTTGCCAAGAAATACGCCAACAAGTGTTAGGAATACAATAAACAACCAGAAGTATGCAAGTGGTGTTTCTCCTTGTGTAGGATCACCAGACAATGGATCAAAGTAACCCAATACTCCCATAGCTCCTATTGCCACAGCCAAGAATATTATTCCTGTACTTGC
>SDBT01017391.1_pt1 | contig 11358 bp, 9 predicted proteins | sample 2277101 | NCBI WGS metagenome assembly SDBT01 (sample SAMN10404973, study PRJNA504765) | marine sediment metagenome | isolation source: marine sediment core GS10_PC15, 103 cmbsf | place: Arctic Ocean: Southern Knipovich Ridge | collected 2010 | reverse complement strand
ACCCTATTGAAACAGCATCCCGGCAAAGACAGCATCGCCATGAAACGCCGCCTGGCCGGCTGGAGCGTCGATTTTTTGGCGCAAGTCCTTACAGGACAAACAACTTAGTGTGCGCTGGCCCTGTGAAACGCCCCCCGACTGCATTCGGGGGGGTAGAAGTAACCACCGGCGTTGTCGCCTGCGAGAAAGACTCCTCAGACGCCAATTATGTTAATTTAGGTGGTATAGAAAAGAACCTCACGCCGAGTAACTCGCCCCCCTGAGGGATGGGGGACGTGAGATCGGCCGCGACAGCAAAAAATATGCCCGGAGGCCCTTGCATGCTTGGGCTTGCTGCGGCTATACTGAGGCGCTTTGTCCCTTTAGATGGAAAATTTGCGTAGCAAGCCATGAAAGTCCGTGCCAGCGTCAAACGAATTTGTGAGCACTGCAAGGTCGTCCGGCGGCGAGGCGTGGTGTACGTCGTCTGTACGAACCCGCGCCACAAGCAGCGTCAAGGGTAGCCCCTTATTTGGCCGTATGGACCGCTTGGTGTAAACCGACGATAGGCGGGAGCATTATAACATGCCGCGTTTGATGGGTGTTGACATACCGAACGATCGCCCGACCGTGGTCTCGTTGACTTACCTTTACGGGGTGGGTCCGAAGACCGCGCGAAACCTGTGCCACGCGGCGGGAGTTGCCCCGCGCGTTCACGCACGTAATTTGCGCGAAGACGAATTGGCGCGATTGGCGGCGATCCTGGACAAAGATTACATAGTGGAAGGCCAGTTGCGTCGGCAGCGAAACCAGAACATCATTCGGCTGCGCGATATTAGCTGCTACCGGGGCCTTCGGCATCGCCGGGGTTTGCCGGTCCGCGGCCAGCGCACTCGCACCAACGCGCGGACCCGCAAGGGGCCGAAGAAGACCGTTGCCGGAAAGAAGGGCGTCAAGGACCTGCGATAGGGACCGATTCGCTTGTCATCTGAAAAGTCTGCCGGCCGTCGTCGGCATTATGCATGGGAGTACGATCACCGGTGGCTAAGTCCAAACGACGAAAGACACGTCGCAACGTGACTGTGGGTGTTGCCCACATCAAGGCGACGTTTAACAACACAACGATCAGCATCACCGACACCAAGGGGGACGTGCTCTGCTGGTCGAGTTCCGGAACGTCCGGATTCAAGGGTAGCCGGAAGAGTACGCCGTTTGCCGGCCAGTTGGCCGCGCAGCAGGCGGCCGAGAAGGCGGCTAAGTTCGGCGTGAAGGAAGTTTCCGTGAAGGTGAAGGGCCCGGGAAGCGGTCGCGAGAGCGCGATCACGGCCCTCCAAGCGGCCGGCTTGAAGATCAAGTCGATCGAGGATGTGACCCCGCTGCCCCATAACGGTTGTCGCCCCAAGAAGCGGCGTCGAGTCTGAGTTTCGGACACAATCCGGCTGAGCGGCCCGAACGCGGGCCCAAAACAACAACATTTGATTTGTGGAGTTAGACAAGGCAATGGCGCGTGAAACCGGACCCGTTTGTCGGATGTGTCGCCGCGAGGGGACCAAATTGTTTCTCAAAGGCACTCGTTGCGATACGCCTAAATGTGCTTTCGAGCGTCGCGAGTCGCCGCCGGGAATGAACACCTTCAGACGCGGCAAGCAGACCGACTACGCGATCCACCTGCGCGAGAAGCAGAAGATCAAGCGGTATTACGGTGTGCTGGAGCGGCAGTTTCGTAAGTATTTCAAACAGGCGGAAGCAACCAAAGGTAACACGGGTGAGGTGTTGATGAGCCTGTTGGAACGGCGGTTGGACAACGTGGTCTGTCGGATAGGCTTCGGCCAGTCGCGCTCACAGGCGCGAATGATCGTCAGCCACGGGCATGTGTTGGTCAACGGACGTCGGGTGGACGTTGCCAGTTACATCACTCGCCCCGGAGACGTCATCCAAATCAAGGACCGCCCGAAAAGCGTGCAACTGGCCCAGGCCAATATGGAAGAGACCGGCCGCGAGGTGCCCGAGTTCCTTTCCCGCTCGGAGGGAACACCACCGGCCGGGCAGGTGCTTCGGCTGCCGGAAACGTCCGATGTGTCGATTCCGGTGCAAACGCAGTTGATCGTGGAGCTTTGCTCGAAGTAGCTGGCCTTGCCGCAAGCTTTTGTTGGATCGGAGACTTTCTATGCGTATTCGATGGCGTGGATTAGAGTTACCCAGCCAGGTAATGTCCGACCGGGACAGCCTGACGCCGACTTACGGCAAGTTTGTTGCCGAACCGTTCGAGCGGGGTTTCGGCGTGACGATCGGAAACAGCCTCCGCCGGATTCTGCTCAGCAGTCTCGAAGGCAGCGCAGTGACGCAGATCAAGCTGCACGGCACCCAACACGAATTCAGCATGCTGCCGGGTGTGGTGGAAGACGTGACCGACATCGTCCTGAACGTCAAGTCGCTGGTGGTCAAAAACCACAGCGATCAGACCCGCGTGGTGCGGATCGAGAAGAATCAGGCCGGCGTGATTACCGGGGCCGACGTGCAAACCGACGATCAGGTGGAGATCATCAACAAGGACCACGTGATCGGCACCTTGACCGACGACGTGGAGTTTCTGCTCGAGATGGTGATAGAGAACGGGCGGGGGTACGTGCCGTCGACCGAGCACACGCCCCAGGCACAGGAGATCGGCATCATCCCGGTCGACGCCGCCTTCAGCCCGGTGACCCGCGTCCGCTACGAGGTCGAAGAGACCCGCGTCGGCCAAAAGACCAACTACGACAAGCTGACGATGGAGATTTGGACCGACGGTTCGATCACTCCGGAGATGGCGTTGGTCGAGGCAGCCAAGATCATGCGAAAACACCTCAACCCGTTCATTCAGTACAACGAGTTGGGCCCGCTGGTATTCAGCCAGGCGCAGTCCGGAACCGCCGGCGTGGACCAGGCGCTGGAATCCAAGCTCGCGATGAGTCTGGCCGAGTTGGATCTTTCGGTTCGGGCGGGTAACTGCCTGGAATCGGAGAACATCAATACGGTTCGCGATCTCGTCATGATGGCGGAAGATCAATTGCTGGAGGTCCGTAATTTCGGTGAGACCACGATGACGGAAATCCGCGAGAAGCTTTCGGACCTCGGGCTTCGATTGGGGATGCGGGTGCCGCCCGTTCCCTTCAGTATGCTGTAGTCCGGCGCCTCCGAATGTCCTTTCGATACGAAAACACGAACGACCATGCGACATAGACGACGAGGCCGAAAGCTCGGCCGCAATCCGAAACACCAACGGGCCCTGCTGCGGAGCCTGGCCACCGCCCTGTTCCTGACCGAGCGGGACGCCGAAAACGACGACAATCCACCCAAAGTCAAGGGCCGCATCGTAACGACACTCTCGAAGGCCAAGGAGGTCCGCCCGTTGGTCGAGCGATGCATTACAATCGCCCGACGTGCCTTGCCCCATCAGGACGCCGCCGACGAACTCGAACCGGATACCGACCGCGGCAGCCAGGAGTGGAAGGCGTGGCGCGAAAGTGAGCGGTGGCAGCAATGGAACCAAACGATCGCCCCGGTGGTGACCGCCCGGCGCCGCGCCCTGAAACTGCTCGGCGACAAGCAGGCGGTTCGCATCCTCTTCGACGAGGTGGCCCCTCGCTTCGAAGATCGCCCGGGCGGCTATACCCGCGTGTTGCGACTGGCCACGCCGCGGCTGGGTGACGCCGGACCGCGTGCCATTCTCGAATTCGTCGGAACCCACGACCGCCAGAAGCTCGCAGCACCCAAACCGGCCTTCGACGACGAAACCAAGCCGGACGACGACGAACAAATGCCGCCCGAGTCGGACGAGGCCACTGTCGAGAAAGACGAAACGAAGGAAGAGTCCTAGAACGTCAAAGCGAGCCGCGGGGCTTGTCCCCGCGCTTCGGTCGCGCCGTGGTTCCCGCAGAAACTGTTTAGCGGTCGCCGGCACGGCGACCCAACCTCACGGCGACCCAACCCCACGGCCACCCGATCCCAGGAGGGGATCCTTGATGGCACTTGCCCCGCGCCCATCTTCCGCCGGCCGAGGCGCCCGATCAAAGCGTGCCTCGCAGTGCGGGGCCGGGTTCGATTTCACTTCTCACCTGCGGCACCTGTGCAAAGACATGACCGCCCGGGTCGACCGGCTCGGTCACATCGACATGTCGCGGATGGCCGTCAGTTTCAGTCAGGCCCGCAAGGCGACCGAGCACGGCATGTACGCCTCGCTCACCCCGATGCGCTTTGCCGACGGCCGAACGCACGCGGTCCGCCGCGGCCGAAAATGGGGCGTGCAGCGGCTACGCGACGACACGGGCCGGGAGATGCTCTACATCCTCAATTTCTACCTGCCGCGGTTTCTAGACCTGGAGTTTCGCGAGAAGCTGACCACGGTCGCCCACGAGCTATGGCACGTCGGGCCAAAGTTCGACGGCGACATCCGCCGGTTCGCCGGCCGCTGTTTCGCCCATGGCAGTTCGCAGAAGCAATACGACACGATAGTCGACGTGCTGGTCGACCGCTGGCTGGCCGCCGGCCCGCCCGAATCGCTCTACGCATTTCTCCGCCTAAACTTCCGCGACCTAATCGCCCGCCACGGCCGCGTCTACGGTCGCCGCGTCCCCACGCCCAAGCTAATCCCCGTGACAGACATGAGGGAGACATAAGTCCCTCTTCTCTGTTCACCCTTTTTCTGTGAAGCACAACGTTTTCCGGCGATTTGACCGGTCCGGCAACAGAGAAGAGGAACCCGTACTTGCCTGCCACTGCACAGAAGAAACGCAGTTTGTCGTGTTCCATTTCCGACTGAACCAATACAAAATAACTGTCCGATTTGGAAACCCGTCCAGACAAGCAGAGACGGGTTGGAAACCCGTCCTACGAGGTTGTTTTCAGACAGTTGCTTAAATCTTGAAGCTGAACGTGTGGCTGAGGAATCGCCAGAGGCGGGTGCCCAGCGGGATCCAGTCGGTGTGGACCTTGCCGCGGCCGCGGAGCCCGAGCAGCAGCACGCCTTCTTCATCGTCGATGTAGACGTCGGCTTCGTAGGAGACGCCCTGCGTGGTTTCGGCGCCGGTGGTCGGGTCGGTTTCGGTGGCCTGCTCTCCCCCGGTTTTCGAGGCCATCTGGGCAGAGACATTTTTGACTCTGTCCGGAGAGATCGTCTCGATCGAGCCTTCCAGCACGTCGTTGGGACGCTGATCGAGCTTGATTTCGACACGCTGTTTTCTTTCGACGAAGTTCCGATCGACCTGATCGATCAGGAGGCTCGCTTTATACTTCTTAGGATCGCCGATCTGGCAAAAAGGCGTGCCCCATTCGAGCGTCGCGCCGAGGTTATGTTTTTGCAGGGGCGTGCCGGACCAGCGTTGCGGCATCCCTTCGACGTCCGGGCGTTTGCGCGTCGAAGGCGGCGGCAGCACGGTGCCGTCGATCGGCGCCTTCAGCACCAGCCGTTGCCGGTTCTGCCGCTTATCTTCCAGTTGCTCCCGCACCGCCCGTAACGACTCTTCGAGTCGCGGGATATCGGCACCGGCCATTCGGTCGTGATGCTGCAATCTCCTCACGGTCTTCAACTGAGAATCGAATTGAGCCTCCTCGGCGACCAGTTGAGCGATCTCCAAGTCGACGGGTATGCTGCTCAGCGTAGCCAGTGGCTGGCCTTTGACGACCTTCTGGCCGGGATGGACGTGGATTGCGTCCAATCGCCCGCCCCCGAGTACATCGACATAGACCCATTTGGCTTCGCGGGCCTTAATTTCCAGCGGGCACATCACGCTATGGGGCAAGGGAACGAACATGATCCCCGCGATCAGCGAGACCAGCACCGCGAGAGTGATATACATGCGCGGCTTTTTCACCTTTTCGATCCTCCCAGGTACGTAGAAGAACTTGCCCAACTTCCACAACGGCGCGCCGATCAGTCCGTAGACCGACATTGCCACGATGCCTTTGCCCAGGATCTCCAGCCCGTAAGGTTTGAAAACCTGAAACAGAAACCAGCAGATCGACGCGAGCACGAACCATCGGTAGGTGGCCGCGGCAACCGAATAGAGCGCAAAGAAGATTTGATTCCGCTGCGGCAGGAAGGGATCGTCCGGCGGCTCCAGCCCCAGGCACAATTGGCCCAGTTTGCGGCTGAGAATGGACGTGGCCTTTTGTCGCAGGTTGGGGATTTCGGCGACGTCGGCCAGCACGTAGTAGCCGTCGTAACGCAGCAACGGGTTGCCGTTGAACAGGATTGTGCTGACCGAGGCGATAAACATGACGTTCAGGAACAGGTTGGACCAGAACGTTCCTGGCTCGGAGAACCACCAGAGGAACGTGGCAACCGACGCCATGGCGACCTCGACGATGATTCCGGCCGCACCGATTAGGGCGCGGTGCCATTTGTTCGGCAGCATCCAGGAATCGGAGACGTTGCAGTACAGGCAAGGCGTGAGCACCAGGATCATCACACCCATTTCGTGGCATTCACCCCCGAAGTGCTTGCAGGAGAGTCCGTGCCCGAACTCGTGAATGACTTTGATGATCCCCAGCGTGGCCATCAGCCACATCCCGTTGTAGAAGTTGAAGAACTGGTAGAAACCGGGCAGTCGCTTCTGAAAGGAATCGAACTCGACGATCACCAGCGTGGCGGCCGACATCGCCAGCAGCAGGCACATCACCAGCACGGCCGGCGTGAAGAACCAGCGGACCTTGGGATAGAGCCAGTTGAGGAACCGCTCGGGATCGAAGCCCTTGAAGCGGATGCAGAGGATGTTGGTGGCCGCGCCGAGGATCTCCTTGCGGCGTCGTTCGTTGCGGCGTTTGCGGAGTTGGTATCCTTGCCCGGGCAGGTCGGCGATCACCAGCCCGCTGCGGTGCAGCATGCCGAGGAACTGCTGCAACTCCTCGACGGTAATCTTCTGCGGCGGGAACTGGTCCTCGAAACGCTGCTTGATCTCGTCCAGGCTGGTGTTGCCGTCGAGCATGTTGAGGATGGCGTATTCCTCTTCCTGGAACCGGTAGTAGTTCAACCCGATCGGCTCCTTGAGCACGATGTAGGTCTTGCCCTGGTACTGCTGCTTGCGCGCAGTCAGATCGGGCCGCATGCGTATGGACAGCTTGCGAGCGGAACTAGAAACCAGACTGTCGGAGAGAGTTGCCATAGGGGAGGGGGGGAATGTAGAATGAAGAATGATGAATGCAGAATGAAGAATACCGAGTTCCTCATTTCTTCATTCATCATTCTTTATTCTGCATTCTGCATTCATCATTTCACTTTAATGGTCATTTCGGCGTCCAGTCCCGGGCCCAGCAGCCACAGGCCGCCTTCCTTGCGGTTGTCGATCTCGGCCAGCACCTGATACTTGGCGCCTCCCTGAAAGAGCGGTTTGACGAAGACGACCCGCCCGGTGAACGGCTTATTGGAGCCAAGTAACTTGACCGTGACTTCGACCGGTTGGCCGATCACGGCGGCCCGGGTGATCTTCTCGGCGTCGAGAAATCCCTCGACCCGCAACCGTTGCAGCCCGACCACGTGCATCACGACCGGATCGCTGACCGTCTGCACCGCTTCACCCAGGTGGCGATAGATCTCGACGATCTCGCCGTCCAGCGGCGAGCGGATCATGCGGCGTTCGAGAATCTCCTCGGCAGCCTTCAACTCCGCCTCGCTGATCTTCAATTTCTGTCCGGCGATTCGCTGATTCATCTTCGCCTGCTCGATGGCCAGATTGGTCTCGCGAACCTTCAGGAGCCGACGGCGCAACTCCGCCAACGAGATCGTGCCGGGCTGGGTACGGTTGATCTCCAAGGCCTGCTCGTACTCGGCCTTGGACACATCCGCGCTGGCCCTGGCGTAGCGGACGTTGATGTCGTTCTCGGCCTCCTCCTTGGCCACCTCGTACTTGTGCCTGGCCGTCATGTACTGTGCCCGGGCCAAAGCGTCGTCGATCCGCGCCAGCAGCACTCCTTTGGCAACCTGGAGCCCTTCCCGGACAGGTATGTATTCGACGTTGCCGTTGGCGTCCACCACCGGCTTTCCGTCTGCGTCGAGCAGGGGAGTCTCCATCGCGACGATCACACCCGATTCCTTGGCAGGCACCTGGGCTTCGCCGTCGGGCATCGTCGAAATCATGCAGTTCGGCAGCCGGACCTCCTTCGGCGACGGCCTATCCGGCGACGGCCCCTTAGGCGACGGCCCTGTCATCACCAACAGGGCACTGAGCATCATGGCGGGAACTTGCATGAATATGAACTCCTTTGAAGTATCTTCCGATGAACGTGCGGCTTACTAGAAATATGGGAAAATAATCCGCGACTGAACGAATTCAAACGCCTTGTGGAAGACCGAGTACCCGATCGAACACCGCCCGCAGTTGACCTCGGCGTTGACCTCGGCGCCGGGCCGCAGGTGGGGCGTTTTGCCGTCTTCGGGCGCCTTCAATGCCGCCAGTAAATCGGCTTTCTTGAAATCGACCTTGATCTGCACCATGTTGCCCTCTTCACCCTCTACCTCCGCGATCGGTGCGATCTCTCTAACCGTCCCCTCGTGCTCGATTCCCGGATCGGTCGCCAGGATGAAGGTCACGTCTTGCTTCTCGCCGTCGGGCAATTTGTTTCGGAACCGGGCAATGTGCCCCATCTGGGTGTCGGGCATGTCGAGATTCAACTCCCACTTGCCGTTCGGATCGGCGACTCGTAACAGAAGCTGGCCCCGATTGACCGGGGCATGCCTGAGCCGGTCTTCCAGGTCCCAGGAGAGCACGCGGCCGCCAATCGGGCTGACAATATCGAGGTCGCTTTGCTGCTTTTTGAGAATCGCCATCTGCGCCCGTAGACTCACCGCTCTCTCGCGAAGCGCCTGCAGTTCGCCGTTGGCCCGTTCCCTCTCTATCTTGCTGAGCCCTCGGTTGGCGAGTTCCCGGCCCTTGGCACTGATCTGTTCGCCCGTGGCGGCGATCTGTCCTTGTACATCGATCATCTGTCTTCGCAGGTTGTCGTCTTCCAGTCTTGCCAGCAGGTCGCCTTGCTCGACCCAATCGCCGTGTTTCACTTTCAGTTCGATCACCTTGGCGTCGGTCGGTGCGAAGACGTCCTGCCGGATGACCGGCTCCAACGTGCCCTTGCAGTCCATCTCGAAATCGGTCGGCCAGAAGATCAGCCACAACAGGACCGCCAGGATAAGTCCCGAAATCGCTAACGTCTTGGGCAGCGTTCGCGCCCGCAATACCCACTTCGCTTTACCGATCGCCCGCCACAACGGCATCAGGAACAGGCTCTGATGCTCCAAGGCGTTGGCCAGCGCAATCGAACTGTGGCGGCAGACCACGTCCACCCGTTGCACCATCGTCTCGGGAACCCGGCTGTCCTCGATCTGCTCGACGATCAGGGCTCCGATCGGTTCGGCCGGCGGCTCGCGTTTGTCCGGATCGTCTTCCTCGACCATCTCCGGACGCCTCAGCGGCAGCACGGCCACGTTCTTCGAGTGCGATTCGTCGACGTATTCCTGCACGGCGTCTTCGACCTGCGGGGCCATGTCGCGAGTGTCGCCCGCGTACCAAACGGACTCGCCCGTGGCAACCACAGCGGTAGCCAGCTTGCCCAACAAGCGAACCGTGTTCGAGCGTTTGTCGAAGACGTCCTGGCCGCTAACCGCCTCGATCTTGCACTTGTTTCCGTGGCGAATGGCTACGCTGACGCGGTCGCACTCGATTAGCCTCCGCCCCTCGTTGGCGATCGTGTAGGCCGTCTCGTGGGGATCGAGCTGCGTGTGAACGTCGTGCGAAAACCCTTCCAGCAACGTCCAAAGGGCCTCGCGCCCGCCGAAGTCGCGAAGCTTGTGACTCTTGAGATAATCGCCGGCCAACTCGCACATCTGCATCGCAAACCGCAGATAGCCCTGCTGCGTGGCCGGCCCCGCCTCGGCCCGTTGAATGATCTCCAACACGCCGACCGTGTCCTGGTCGGCCTTCAGCGGGCCGAGTACCAACAGGAAGTCGGTCGGGTTGACGGCCTCGTCGTCGTCCTCACTGACGCCGGAGTGCGGCGGCACGAGTATCCCGTCGTCGCCACCGAGGCACTTGTAGAGCAGCCGTCCGTGCTTGGCCTGGCCCTCTTCGTTCTCGCGAAGCTTGGTCGCCTCCAGGTTGACCTGGTACTGCAAGGCCAGTCGCCCGTTCTCGTCGGTGGTCCAAACCGCGCCGCCGATAGCCGCCAGCGCCTGAACCACCCGGGGCAGAAACTCGCCGTAAAACTCGCCGGGTGAGACCTGATCCTTGGTAAGCTGGGCAATCTCCCGCACCAGCTTCTGGATCTGCTGTTTTGTTTGTTCGATCAGTTGGGGATCGAACGGTTGTTCCGTACTCATTGCGATGCCGCGGGGCGTAGAGGGACCTCAGTGCGCACGCGCTCCTAGTTTGGCTAGTCGGCTTTTGTCGTATTCTCAAGGGTAGCTTAGACTTACGTCCGGAACGGGGGCCACAAGCCTTCCGCAACCCACCCTGATCGTTTAGATCGTCGTAATCCCTGCAAGTCCTGAAGACCCGCCCGGCGAATTGCGTCGGAGGATGTCTTCTTGACCCCACGAAAAGGGGGGGTGTATTGTCGTTCTTGGCATCTCAACGCCGCATCGGCGATGGCTTGATGTTCACTTACAAAGGCATGAGAACACATTCAAGTTGACAAAGTGAACATCCAACTGTATTATTGTCTATTATAGGCCATCGCTCCCATAATGTGAAGTGATTTTTCCATGAAAATCGATATCGAGCGATTGAAGACGGCCCTGGATGCGCAAGGTGTTACTAAATCACAACTTGCCCGCATCTCCGGAGTCTCCAGAACGGCCATCCACGGAATTCTACGCCAGACGGATAAGCAGGTTCGCCAGGAAACAATCCGCCGGCTGGCTGAATCCTTGAATATCTCCCCCGACTTTCTCACCCTGGGTGGGATCGCGGCCGCTTACCGGGAGTGGCTGGTCGGGCAGCACGGTCGGCTCGAATTCCATGGCATGGGCCGGCTCGAATCACCTTCGGCCGACGATCTCTTTGTACCCACGGAGATTGAGCTGGACGATCCGGGCGACGGCAATCCTCGACGCAGGGAGCAGCTTGCCGACACGCGGCGCGACGGCCGACTGCTTCCCGAACGATCGGGGTTTTCCGACGCGGTTCTCAGACACGATCGGATCGTGCTGGTCGGCGAGCCCGGCAGCGGAAAGACGACGCTGGTACGCCGCCTGGCCGCCGAGAAGGCCGCCGCAGCCCGGACCGAACCGTCGTCGACCGGCGACTGGGCGACCGGCGACCGGGCGACCCCGCTCTTCGTGCGGTTGGCCGAGTTCGCCAAGGCCTACGAGGAAGACGAGCGGCTAGACCCGGTCGCGCTGGTCGCCGCCCGAGC
>SDBT01017390.1_pt1 | contig 11359 bp, 4 predicted proteins | sample 2277101 | NCBI WGS metagenome assembly SDBT01 (sample SAMN10404973, study PRJNA504765) | marine sediment metagenome | isolation source: marine sediment core GS10_PC15, 103 cmbsf | place: Arctic Ocean: Southern Knipovich Ridge | collected 2010 | reverse complement strand
GGCAAGTAGTTCAGGCACCTGGCCAGCAGGCTTCTGGGATGGAAGAGGTGAGGCTTATGTTGGTATAGCAGTGCAGGGAGGTATTACCGATATGGAATTTTTGGTTGGTGGAGTTAAGGTTGATGTGTTTGGAGCTGGACCGGGTGGAGATCCTGGAGAAATTACCAAAGCTGTCAGAGATATTTATGATATCCATTATAATGGAAGTAATTGGGTTAGTAGTTTAATAGCTACCCACCATGGTACTGATTATTATCAGTATAAAGATCCTCATGGAAATGTACAGTTAGGAATGGATAGTGATGGGAACTTATTTACGATGTGGGCCGGTTATGCAATGGGAAATAATGGAAGTCCACAATTAGATATATTCCTGTCTTTTTCTACTGACGGTGGTACAACCTGGAGCGATAAAATCAATGTTACCAATACACTTGATGTCGATGAAGCAATTGTAAATCTTGCTGAAAATGTTGGAGATGAATTACACTTTGCTTGTCAGACAATTGATACATATGAATATCTGCATCATAGATATTATGTTGGTACTCTATATTATATGAACTATGTGAATCCAGCTATAGGGACATCCATTTCTGAGGATATAAATGTGATTACTAAATATGAACTTGCTCAAAACTACCCCAATCCATTTAATCCGAAAACGGTTATTTCTTTTAGTCTTCCCAAGAATGAATATGTCGAATTAAAAATCTATAGTATTACAGGTCAATTAGTTAATACACTTGTGGATGCAAATAAAGAAATGGGTTCATATGAAGTTACTTGGGATGGTACAGATTCTGTGGGGAATCAGGTTGCCTCAGGATTATATTTTTATCAGTTGGAAACAGATAATTTTATTAAATCGCGAAAAATGCTATTAGTTAAATAGTTAAATATTCATGGGCACTTAATGAACGAGACATTAGGTGTCCATGATTATTAAAAGTAATGATCAAAATATTTCATAATAAACTCAAAGTCTAAAAAGTTTATTTATATTCAATCACAATTTTGAAAAAATTGAAAATAAACCTGTGGGGATAAAAATTCTCTATTTCATTTTGCTAAATCAGAATAATCACTTCTAATAGAATCTATATAGATAAGATAGAAATTGATAACAATCCAAATATTGTGATTATTCATTGGTGTATACTCATCTATTAAGGATTGGAGATAGCTGCTGGAGTATACATTTACCATGTGAAATCTCTAAAAACAGGTGATGAAAAACTAGGCAAGTTAATTGTTGGAAAATTCCGGGCATTTCGGACACCCATTCCGGGTGATTCCGGACAGAGGCTCTTTCCCCTTTTTCATTTTCTGTTAATTTAATAAAACTGTCCGAAATGCCCGGAATTTTCCAACTTGTGATAAAGTAATTTTAATCTTTGAAAGGAAAAGTTATATGATTAATAAAACAACATTGTATTGTGGATTTTTATTACTTGTCTTTTTGAAAGTCAGTGATGTTTACTGTCAAACTACTGGTAAAATTGCTGGAATAGTTACTGAAAAAGAAACTGGAGAGTTTTTACCTGGATCCAATATAATGATTACAGCAAAGTGGGTTGGAGAAACTGAAGTAGAAATGTCAGGTAAATTTGGAGCTGCTGTGGGAGAAGATGGTACATATTTTATAATTAATGTTCCCCCAGGTTTTTATACAGTTATGTTTCAAATGATTGGATATGAAAATTTAATTGTGAAAGAAGTCCAGGTTTCTGTTAATCGAACAACTTATTTGAATGGAGCTTTAAAACAATCAACTATCGAAGGAGAGGTAATAGTTGTAACTGCAGATAAGATTACAATAAAGAAAGACCAAACCAGCTCCATACGAAATATTTCATCAAGGGAAATTGAGATACTCCCGGTTCAATCAGTGGAAGAAGTTGTTGAGATGCAGCCGGGTGTGGTTCAAGGACATTTCCGTGGTGGCAGATCAAGTGAGGTCTCATATCTCATTGATGGATTGCAGGTAAATGAGTCATTTTTTCATACCGGCCAGACAGTTACTGTTGAAATAGAAGCAGTTGAAGAACTTGAGGTGATTACTGGAACTTTTAATGCAGAATATGGGCAGGCAATGAGTGGTGTGGTTAATGCAGTGACAAAAGAAGGTGGCAATAGATTTCATGCAAGTTTTTCAGCAAATTTTGGAAATTACTATACTTCTCATAAAGATATTTTTATAGGTTTAAAAGATACTCAAATTGATAGAAATCAAGATTATAGATTATTTGTTAGTGGTCCTATTTTTAGTGGAAAACTATTTTTTGTATCAAATGTTCGATTTCGAGATTATACGAATCATTTAAATGGAATACACCGTTTCAATGTTCATGATTATAGTGATTTTACATCTTATGATTCGACAGAATGGTATACAGAAAATACAGGTGATAACTATTACGTTCCATTGAATTGGCATAAAAGTTTATCATTTTTTAGCAAATTAACATATAATCCTTTTAATTCTTTGCGTACTTCTTTGATTTATACGCTGAATAATGATGAATCAAAGTCTTACAACCATTCCTATAAATACAATCCGTATGGAATTCCATCTCAACATAAAGAAACTAAAATGATTAAATTTCATCTTAATCATAATCTGTCTAGATCCGCTTTTTATGAATTTCAAACTTCATATGTAGAAAATTATTATGGAAATTATGTTTTTAAAAATCCTTATGATAGTCGCTATGTGCATGAGGGGTATTCCAGAAGTCAAGGGCCCGGTTTTTTAACTGGAGGTCAGAGCAAAGGACATACCACTCGTTATTTAAGAGATATTAATATAAAATTCGATCTTAGTTGGCAAATATATAAATCACATTTAATAAAAATAGGGATTTTATTTATAAAACATGATTTGAATAATCGGCAGGCATCAATTGTAAATAAGTATCGAGGCACAGAAGAAGAGAATATATATTATATAGATCCTGAAACCGGACAATATACTTTTCTATACTATGAGCCGGAAATATTACCAGATTATACGACTTATTCAGATATTTATAAGGCACAGCCGTATGAGTTTTCATGGTATATCCAAGATAAAATGGAATTTGATGAAATGGTTATGAATCTGGGATTAAGGTTTGAATCATTTGATCCAAATACAGTATATCCGTCGCAATTAAGAAATCCAGCCAATCAGCTGGCATATCCAAACAATCCAGAAAAGATGAGTACTTATCCGCAAGCAGAGATAAAATATCAATTTAGCCCGCGAATCGGATTATCTTATCAACTAGGTAGTAAAGCCCTCCTTCGCTTTTCCTATGGTCATTTTATGCAAATGCCTCCGCTTTATTCAATATATCAGAATCATTCATTTCTCATACCTCCGTCCGATTTTTCTGTGACATTAGGGAATCCCAAATTAATGGCTCAAAAAACGGTACAATATGAAGTTGGATTATGGCAGAAACTGACCGAAGATATGAATTTAGAAGTTGCAGTTTTCTATCGTGATATTTATGATCTTTTAAGTGCAAGGATAATTACAACTTTTAATCAAATAAAATATGGTCTTTTTAGTAATAAAGATTATGGCAATGTAAGAGGTCTTGAAATTAAGTACGAATATTTATATAACCATTTTATAGCAATTTTGAATTATACTTATCAATATACACGCGGTAATGCTGATAATCCAACTTTTTCATTTACTCGCGCAGGTAACTCCCAAGATCCCGTTAATCGGATGATTCCGATGAGTTGGGACCAAAGACACACTTTTAATATCTCAGTGGGCTACAATACTACAAAATATGGAGCCACAACCACGATTTATTATAATTCAGGCACTACATACACATGGGATCCATTGGATCAGAGTACTTTATCAAGGATAAATCTATTTCCAAATAATGCGCATAAACCTGAACAGATTTCGGTTGATTTGAATGCTTATTACAATATTCTAACATTTAACGGAATTAATTTGAGATTAACAATATTAGTCTATAATCTACTAGATCGTCTAAATGATGTAAATGTAAACAATCAAACCGGAACGGCTTATTCGGCAATCGTTAGAGATATTCATCTTAGTAGCCATAGAAGCGATTTTAATAATTATTATGATATAATTCATAATCCTTCCATGTATAGTGAACCGCGGAAGATTATAGCAGGTATTGAAATTATTTATTGATTTAAAATATTATATTTTATTTGGTTGGGAGTAAATTTATAATGACAACAAAATTATCTATTGTTATTGTTTTTTTATTTATGTATTTCCTTGTAACGTTAAATGTGTTTGCTCAGGGCAGAGCTTATGAGGGCCCTGATGATCCTGCTGCTGATCCTGCTGCCAGAAGGATTGCTCAGATGAATGGAAATAGAATCTCTGAAGCAATTCAGAATAATACTGAAATTGGTAACTGGAATGCACCGGGACATGCTATATGGCCCAATGATGAATCAGGGATGAATTTACATGATAATATTTACCTGTCAATTGGTGCAATGATATTTTTAGAGAATGATACTATACCTGTTACTAATTTGGCAGAGATCGAAAGTAGGTCGGATCTTGATACTTTATGGTTTGTTCAAACCCATTCTCGAGATGACGGGGATTATAGTCCTGATGGAACAATTAAATGGGGATTTCATCCAGTATTCGGATATTTTAATGAGCTACACGAATATCCAGCAATGAGCAATATACCAGAATCTTGGCCCCAAAATGGGTGGCCTGCTCGTGGTGATGCCTTAAAATGGCCTGGTGAGTGGAATGGCCGTTTTGGGAGGGGAATTGCTTATGCTGATATGGAATGTTACATCGTTGCAAATGATGCTCAGGATCAAGAATATCTACAAAAAAATAGAACGTTAAAATATTATCCCAGACCTGGTATAAATATTGGTGACAAAAGACCAGATGTAACAAAGCAGCGTGGCGCACCTTGGGGAGGATTAGCATTACGCGTTGAACAACGTGGAATGCAATGGAATAATCCTCAGGCAAGAGATGCTATTTTTTGGGAATATAGTATTGCAAACATATCCGAATATGATATTCATAACATAGCTTTTGGTTATACGATTAATAATGGAATCGGAAATGATCAACCTGAAGACGACATTGGTTATTTTGATGAATATATAGATATGGCTTATGTGTGGGATATTGATGGTGTGGGAACAGGTGGTTTAAAAACACCTGTTATGGGAATTGCATTTTTAGAAAGTCCGGGTGTAGGGTGGGACGGACGTGATAATGATGATGATGGTTTGACTGATGAGAAGAGAGATAATCAAGCAACTGCAGTAGTTGGTCCGTATAATGATATTTCTGATCTTCAAAAGTTTTTAACCTGGTATGGATTAGAGGAGGAAGATTTGAGAGACCATTGGGATGCAGATGAAGATCAAGACTGGGATGACGGAGTAGATGAAAATGGTAATGGAATTTATGATGGTGGTGAATATGTTGGTGATGATATTGGACTTGACGGAGTTGGACCAGGGGATCTGAATTATAATGGTCCTGATGCTGATGGAACGGAATGTAACCATAAACCTGATTTTCTTGAAGGATATGGTTGTGAACCGGATTTTGCGCTTACAGATATATCGGAATCAGATATGCTAGGGTTAACCGCATTTAAGATGTACGAATTGCCATCTTCATCAAGTCCTCAAGCTTTTTGGTTTCGTAATGATAAAATTTTTTATAATCTTATGACAAAGGTAGGATTACAAGAGTTTACAGGAGAGGTGGTCAACTTAGTCCAGATGTTTGCATCAGGAGTATTTCCACTCTATAAAGGACGAACTGAACGTGTATCCATGGCTCAATTATGTTCTTATGAGGAATTGACGGGTCTAAATTCTTCTTCACATTCGGCTCCTGCTTTATATGAGAAGAAGCAAATTGTACAGCTGATCTATGAAGCCGACTACCGATTTACTCAACCACCTCTAATGCCGACATTAACGGCGACAGCCGGAGACGGTAAAGTCATTTTGAAGTGGGATGACCGGGCTGATAAATTGAGCCGGGAACCAATGCTGGGTAACATTAATGATTTTGAAGGCTATAAGATTTACAAGTCCGCCGATAAAAGATTTTCTGACGCTAGAAAACTCCGCGATGTTTTTGGAAATCCTGCTGGTATGCTGTCGATCTTTCAATGTGATGTCAAGAACGGTCGCAAAGGATCAACGAACTATGGTATGATAAACGGTGAAGCATTTTATCTGGGGGATGATACCGGAATTCGTCATTATTTTGTTGATGAGAATGTTCAGAACGGCCGGACTTATTATTATGCGGTTGTGGCTTATGATTACGGAATCCCGCCAAAAGATATTGGAACAAAAGGGATCGGACCTGCTGAGAATAATGTTGTAGTAGATATAGATGAATATGATCAGATCCGTTTTGTGGGGCAGAACGTTCAGATTGTTACACCCCATCAGGTTGCAGCGGGGTATGTATCTCCTTCCATCAAGATTCTTCAGGATGGGGATTTATTGGGCAGTGGTGATATTGTTCCGGAATTACTGGATCAAAGCCAGGTAAAAGGTGGTCATACTTATAAAGTGAAATTCAGTATTGATACTTTGGGATTTGTTCAACCACGAGAAGATAGGCGCGTACCCTATGATCTTTTATATGTAACCAATGGGATAATGGTATATGATGTGACAGCTAAAGATTCCTTGGTATATTGGGAGAGCCCTGCAAAATTTCCGGAACAAAACCTACAGTTCGTGGAGGATTACAATTACTGGCATTATAATATAGATCGTGAAGTTAATACAGAACTTTTTGATGGATTACAGTTAGTTTCCAAGCACCCCGTAATTGAATCTCAATTTGATGAGGAGCGGAGCGGCTGGATAAAAGGTGATTCCCCGGTGGAAGTAATCATTAGTCTTAGAGAATCTAAATATTTACCTTACGAATATGAGATTCGATTTACGGATGACAGCTATAAAACTAAATGTACAAAATTGAACAGGATCAAAAACCAAGAGAATACAAGTTTGGGGTCATCAGAATTGCTAGAAGGGACATTCAATTTCTATGTTGTGAATAAGAGTTTTGCTGACACAGTTGACCTGGTGGTTTGGGATGTTAATCAGAACGGAGAATATGATAGTTGGAGGGACTACATTTTGGCTGGACCAGTTTTAGAGGTTGAGAATGATTATTACTGGGGTGGCACAGTATTCAGCATAGATTTTCACGATGTAAATTCGGAAGGTGATATGCCGACAGCTGGGGATGTGTATCGGGTGGATTTTAAACGTCCTTTTAGCAATACAGATTCGCTGATATTCATGGTTGAGAAGGGCGAGGAATTGAACAAGAGAGAATTGAAGGAGACCATGAAAGATATCAAAGTGGTTCCCAATCCCTATATAGCGACGAACGCCATGGAACCGGCATTAATGAATTACCAGTTGAATCAGAGACGTCGCTTAATGTTTACGCATATTCCAGCCAATTGTGAAATCAGAATATTCACCTCAAGCGGAATCTATGTAGATAAGATAGAAGTTAATAACGCTCCAGATAATGGGATTATTCATTGGGATATGCTTACCTATGAAGGATTGGAGATAGCTGCTGGAGTATACATTTACCATGTGAAATCTCTAAAAACAGGTGATGAAAAACTAGGCAAGTTTTTTGTTATAAAATAGTAATTATTGTGATATAATTTAGATACTAAATCTTTAATATTGAATATAAATGTAAGGGCAAAGATATGACCTATAAGATGTTAAAATTAAAAGGTTTATTTTATATCTGTGTATTTTTAATTATTAATTTGGGATATGCACAGACACCTCTACGTGTCGGTACAACAACAGCTAATTTTTTAGAATATGGGTATGGTACATTGGGAATTTCAATGGGAGATGCCTGTGTAAGTGTTGTGAATGATCTCTCATCTATTTATTGGAATCCAGCCGGCTTGGCTTTTATGGAGTATAATGAAGTAATGTTTTTTCATCAACCCTGGTTTGTTGATATAACAACGTCCTTAACTGCTGTAGGTTTAGTATTACCATCTATCGGAACGATTTCTATTGGATTTATAAGTGCAGATTATGGAGAAACGGAAGTTACCACTCTGGAAATGCCAGAGGGAACAGGTGAGAATTTTTCTGCTCATGATTTTGCTTTAAGTCTTACCTACGGTAGAATGTTAACTGACTGGTTCGCTTTTGGTGTAACAGGAAAATATATTTCTTCAAGAATATGGCATATGGAGGCTACTGCTTTAGCTTTGGATTTAGGAATTATTATTAATACCTACTTTTTATCCCCGTCGGATATGAGAAAAGAGGGATTGAAAATAGGAATGAGCATATCAAATTATGGGTCAAGACTGCAATATGGAGGTATGGATCTGCTTCAGCCTATAGATATTTTACCAGATGACTCAGGTAATTATCGTGATGTTCAAGGACAATTTAAAACCCAAGGTTGGGAATTGCCTCTAATTTTTCGTATTGGAATTTCCTATAACCCTATTGTAACAACAAATCATAAAATAACTGTCTCTGCTGATGCTTTACATCCTAACAATAATAGTGAATATGTAAATTTAGGTATTCAGTATAAACTAACCATTCCAAATTTTGGAGTGATATTCCTGAGGAGTGGCTACAAAGCTCTATTTATGAAAAATTCTGAATACGGATTGGCTTTTGGTGGAGGAATTAGAAAATCAATATTAGATAACAAAATCCTCGGAATTAATTTTGGTTATCGTCAGATGGGCTTATTGCCCGATATTAAAAGTTTTGGTATATATTTTTCGTTTTAAACTAGTTTTTCAATGTTCAAGAATTAGCAGGAATGATTGATTTTGTAGAGGTTCAAATGGAGAAATTAATGGATAGAAGAAATTTTCTAAAAAGTAGTCTTATTGGCAGTGGAACATTTTTTTTAGGATCGACATTTCTCTCCTATGCTCAAAAAGCAGATACTCAGATGATAATAAATGATCCTGCTTTTAATGCTGCTGATTTTGCGAGAAAGCTCAGAGTGTTTGTTCTTGAACATGGTGAATTCTGGGATGTGAAACATGTTGTTCAGGTAGTAGCAAAAAGTCATGCCAATGCTATTCGTTGCGATGTTGGGATTTACAGAGGATGTGTAACAATGTATCAATCAAAGTTCCTTCCTCATCATCCAGAACTTGGAAAGAAAGATCGATTAGAGGAATTAATAAATGAATGCAAAAAGTATGGTATAGTTGTATTTCCTTATAATGCTTTTTATGGACGATTATGGTCTGAAACCTATCAATCGCATTCTGAATGGGCAATTCAAAATCCTGACGGCTCTACAATTGATGTGGCTTGTCAAAATAATCCTGACTATGTATCAACCTATGCTTCTGCATGTAAAGAAATAGTACAAAATTATGACGTTGCAGGGATGTATTTTGATGGACCTGGAGAGTTAGGAAACACAAGATTACCTGATGGTAAAATTAAACATCAATATTGTTTCTGTAATCATTGTCAAAATGTTTATTTTAGAAAATTTAATCAATTAATGCCTATGAATTTAAGTAGTGAATATAAACCGGAGTTCAGGCGCGATATGCTTGAAGTTCATATGCATGGTATGGAATTCTTTACTTCCGAGGTGAGCAGATCGATTAAATCTGTTGGAAATTTTCCGGTTCTAATTAATTTATGTGATCCAATAAATCGTTTTATCCGTCATGGTTCAAGTAAATATACTGATGGAGCTCTTGCGGCTGAATTTGGGCGTTCAGATAATTTTATGAATGCATTGATGCGACTAAAAATAGGTTCGACTCTTGGAAAAGTAGCCTGGAGTTATTGTCCTCCCGGTCCGCACGAAAAATTGGTTACGTACAAAAATCTTGAGACTAAAATCTTTGGCTTAATGCAAATAGTCCATGGTGGCACTCCTATCATAGAAACATTGCAAGCCTTCCTGTATGATGAAACAGCCATATCAGATGTCAAAGAACTCTTTGACTATATAGAAAAAAATGAGGAACTTTATTTTGATTTCAAACCTGTACCATATATTGCATTGCACACTTCAAAACAAACTGCAAAATACTTCAGTTCGCACGATCCAACAACCAGATCAGGCCACTGGGAGAATGATTATTTTAAAGGATCTTTTGTGTCGCTGACCCATCAACATATTCAATTTGATACGATTCTCGATCAACATTTAGGGATGGATAATTTGAAAAAGTATAATGCCTTGTTTTTACCAAATATTACTTGTTTGAGTAATGATCAGGTTGATCATATTAAAGCTTTTGTTTTAGAGGGAGGAGGTTTAATTGCGACTCACAATACATCATTATATGATGAGGTAGGAGATAGAAGGGTTGATTTTGCCTTGAAGGAACTTTTTCATGTTTCGTTTCAATCTGAACAAAAATTAAATTTTGGCCGACTAGGAGAAGGTGACCCCTATTTACATATAATTAAGAACCATCCCGTCACAAAAAAAATTGCCATCGATAAGCTTATTTATTGTGAAAGAGAATCATTTCCAGTTGTTGATATAATTTCTGGCGGGGAAGTCTTAGCAGATATGTATATGGCAAATACTGGTGAATCTTACGAACCTATAAAATTTCTCAGTAATGCTCCTTCTGGAGTTGTTGCAAGTTATTACGGAAAAGGACGGGTTGTATATATTGCACCCCCCTTAGATAAAGTATATTTTAGAAGAGAATTCCGCCTAATAAGACAATTATTTAACAACGCAGTGAATTGGGTTGCCAAAGGAGAAGAACCATTTATGATAGCTGCTCCGATTTGTGTAACAACTCATATAACTAAGCATAAAAATAAAAAAGCATTGCATTTAATTAATTATGTCGGAAATCGTCAGGAAAATAGATATTCCAAGGTTGAATGGATCGCTCCATTGTACAATATTGAGATTAAGATCAAAAAGACAACAGATAAGGAAAAGCTACTTAGGACTTCTTTGCTTAGAACACGCAAAGAGCTCTCTTTCATAACCGAAGATTCTTTTTTCAGGTTAAATATTGAAGAATTGAATGATTATGAATGTGTTATTTTAGAATATGAATCAGTATAACTAATAAACTACTCGTCATTTGAAGATTACCTAATTATTTTGATTCAATTTCTTAAATAAATAAAAACTTAAAATTATCCAACGGTATTTTGATCATAAAATAAAAAAAATAATGGGATATAAGTTATCTAACCTGGATAATTCATAAAAAATTAACTAATATGAGTATAAGTAACATATAATCAACGATTTAATTCCCCCTTAGCAAAGGGGGTTAGGGGGTTGTTCTAAACGTAATCTTTTGAAATATGT